>Ga0137397_10002918_pt1 | contig 11902 bp, 14 predicted proteins | sample czorhiz116metaG_FD_106658 | JGI IMG/M metagenome (GOLD analysis project Ga0137397, IMG submission 106658) | Vadose zone soil microbial communities from Angelo Coast Range Reserve, California, USA - czorhiz1.16 metaG | ecosystem: Environmental > Terrestrial > Soil > Vadose zone | place: USA... | reverse complement strand
GACCAGCGATCGTTGCGAGGACAGCCGGCAATACATCATCACGGAACTTCCCCTTGCCAAGGGGGAAGCTGTCATTAATTTCCCGATCGAAGTACGAATGCTCTGTGAGTGTCGACGAGCCCACGACCATCTCACTGGCATAGATTCCAGGAACAACAAATTTGACATGGCTGGTGGAAGGATCGGAGGCTAATCCCTCGGTGCGGGAGTGGATTGTATCGACGTCCATTCCCATATCGCTTTCTTCTTCGCTGTCGTCGTCTTGTGACTCCACTATTCTCTGTTCCGCCGGTGGCTGGGCGACATCACCACCAATTTTGGGTCGCTTGGACATGGAAATTACAGTGACGGGGGTGCGGGGATGAGATGATAGGGGCCGGTAAGACTCTTCAAGTGCCATTATGTAAGCGAAAAGGATACATTGCACTCGCCCGACACCGCCCCGTCGTCCCGCCTGATACATTGTCGACTCGTACGTGCACCTATGCAAACAATCCAAACTTGACACGCAGCAGGACCGTGCGCACACGCACACCTCGGCGCAGACGCTTTTCGGCATGCTGCGGCCTGCGCAGGCACTAGCGCAGCTCCGCTTCGCCATGGCAGTGCTGCTCATGGACGTGGATGAGGCACTACGGCTGATGGAAGCGAGCAGGGAGAGCCCGCACGATGACGATGAAGACGGCAACTTGAATAACACGGGGGCCGATCGGATCATCAAGGACATGGCGCAGGCTCGGGCAGGTTCTGCAGGGTCCAGATGGCGAGCGGGATTATGCCGAAGTTCGTGAGAGGATCGTCACGAGTTACGTGTATGTTATTGTTCGAACTTGTCTCTGACATCTGTAGCGTGAACATCTACTAGATGGCCCACCTCCACCAGTCCGAGTCATCCCAGGAAGATTGTCGAACGATGGCAAGAGAATGCCGAGGGGACCATCATCTTCGTGCGTTCTAACGTTTTCACTTTCATCTAGTTGTACCTACTAACTGGCAGCTATGGAGACTGGTCTGCACTGGCCGTTGTATCAATTCCAGACCTCAGACACAACTCGCAGGATACTTCTGTGTTCTATCTCGAGAAAATGTATCACCTCCCAACCGAGCCCAATGCATCCCGCCACATGTCCTGTCCGCTCTGGTCAAGCCTCCGGCCTTCTCCCCGCAGAGACATGCGAACTGGGTGAACCTACTCTGGGCCCGAAGCTTGTGAATGTAACCCGAGGGTCAGCGGCCACATGTTGGTCTAGGTACACTGTTAAGGCATACCCACATACCTAGAAACGGGATCACAAGCTGGATATTGATCGAGTCAACTGTCGGGGGGACTTCATTCGGTCTAAATTTATCAAGTACAGCCAACATAATATGCGAGTAAAGCACCCCCACGATATCACTTGTATCAGGCTGTTTCTCTTCCAAAAGATCCATCATCTTGTCTCATTGTGCTCGAAATCCTTTCGGGGCTTGCGATAGGGCATGGATCGAGCATTGCACCTCCTGTGTTACGTCTGTTCTCTTCACGGCGATCCAGGGGCGTGAGTCGGATGGTTGACGGGCTCGTAGCACCAACTACCCCCCGCAGAGGGTTGTTGAGCGCGGCACTGTCCAAAAGTCCCCGGTACATCCGCAATGCACCGATCGACATGATAGTTACTGAGAGAGGGTGAACCACAGTCAATAAAGTAAACACAACGCCCGAAAAGCCGATCCACTAACAGGATGGAACCTGGAACATCTGTGGCGTAGGGTTGGCGGCTCATTTAATATATACATTCCATGTCAGGCCAACGAACGCACCGCGTCCATGGGGTCTACAGAGATGAATGGTCATGAACAAGCAGTCCCTGTGGATAAGTGAGCCACTCACCGTTCAAATTTAAGCAGAGGAAAGTCTGGGGGCGAACCTTTAGCCATGTCCTAATCTGTTACTATTAGTGAGAAAAACGCACCACACTAGGTGTATATGAGATTGTAGAAACTGCAACAAATATCAATCCCTATGATAAAAATTGAGTTCTAGTATAGTCAATGTGACTGCTGCAGGATGAGAAATTCTCACTTGCGTGTACATGAGCCGCCAGATGCCACCTGCCATATGGGCTTCTTTCCAGCGCAACACCCCGAATAGCATAAGAGAAAGGAACACAAGGTCGGTGATGTATAAGGTGATGAAGTTGATCCTAGTGTCCACTAGACGGTCAAAATCACAAATAGTTCCATTCCGGTGCGCGCGAGAAATCGCTGCGACTGCTTACAGGCGTCAGGGGATCCAGGACTAGGAAGAGACAAACACCGACCATAAACAAAGGCGACCGTGTCGGCAAACAAGATGGCGCAGGAAATGACGAGGATGATCCTTTTGCGCTCCCAGAGTGCGTAGCTGAGGCCCGAGGGCGTCAGTGTCAGAGAGCCTAAGGGAAACATTACTTACATGCGCAGAATAATCAAAAAAGATGCGGACATGTACGCAAAGTGAGAAAACGTCTGACGACCGGCTTGGAACTAATCCCACACCATCAGGACACTAAATTATCTTACAAGTGACATGATGACCCAAGCCTAAGAGTTGATTCAGTCCTATTTTTCCATGCAAACAACATTAAATAAGAGAGGCTTCGTACCTCGCAACTAATTGCGTGATTTGCGTCGGAGGTGTCAAGATTGGTGAGGTCGATTATCAGAGCCAATAAGGTGAACCAGCGACACGCCAGGTAAAACTGATGGCATGGGGTTCGAATACTTCCCATATTATCAAAGCCGAGAGGGTACGCACTAGGACTGTCCGCGTAAACTTACGCATTCCCATTATGATGGAGTACTCATAGTCAAGGTTCAAGACAAATTCCCAACTGGTGTGGGGTGAAAATAAGGATCGATGTACAGGAGTGAATGACTCGGAGACGGCTTACATGTACACCCCAGCGACGGTATGGGTAAGCTTGATGACAGTGACTGTCAGGGAAAGATAAATGACTACTGTAGCCTTGTCAGCATGAGAGGGAGAGGAGAACGAACGGCCTTGAGAGGCTTCCAGAGCAGGGTCGTGCCAGTTTGTCATACTAGTATCGGCTACCAGTGAGCGGCCAACGCAACCAAGCAAATTAACCGGCAGACAAAGAAAAGAAGGAGAGGGAAAGTAGTCGCTACTTGCTGTTCCTGGCACGGGTTCATGCGAGTTGTATTTATGCGGGCGCGAGCGAAGTTGCTGATAAAATGCCGAATGTTCCACATCATGCGCTCGTTAACGGAATGGGAGAGAAGCAACCTACTGTAGTATCCCGAGCGCATCGCGCATCGTCCTATTGGCTAATGGCTAAGGCCTGGCGCCGCGTGAGAGCCGACAACGCGGCGGTCGCCGCGGCCTCCGAGTCTCCGGAGTCCGGATAGATAGCGTCACAAAATCTCAAATGACTTAGATCTGCTATGAATCAAGTTGGCTCGCATTTATTAGGTCGAAATTATATCGAAATTTATCGACGTTCGAGAGGTGTCGTTTTCCTTTACAGAGGTAAGGCCTTAGAATTGGACGTAGTCATAAGGATCAAGGAGGCGCCGGAATGCGCAATTGAATTAAAGTTTGAGTACTTTGAGTACTTGAGTCCTTTGACTAGTGCCACACTAGCTCCTAACGGCAGGGTTCCGTGCTGCCCATATTCATCGTGGTGAGAATGTAAGACAATGCGGTGTTAATGTGCACTGCGAAGTACAAGGTTTTGATGTTAATACACTTGATTTCTGAGATGAGCGTCACGATCAGCAGATCAACAAACACTTCAGTCGATATGCTGAGTTTCTATACTGTAGTTATCCTGCGCCGCGGATACGTGCGAATCCGTTTTCTGCCCGTAATTTTAAGGCTGACTCGGAGGGGGCCATTCTATACATAATCGCGTCTAACACTTTCAGATAACCCGCCGACATCCAAAGTTTTGGACTCCTGGGTCCCAGACGTGGGTTCAAGTTGCAAGGTGACTGGTTGCAGCGTAGCATCAACATAGCCTCAATAGCCTCATTAATCGGAGAAGCCACCTCCACCTCACTGTGATGATGATTGTTCGGCTGATCGGACAGTGATGCGATTGTGTCGGATCGTGGAAACCAGCTCGAAATGCTTTGTGATGTGGCTATCCTTTGTTATCAGAGGGACAATCAGCCCCTTGACTCTGAAGTTGGTCTCTACGGCAACACATAACACGAACGACGAACGGCGGACGTTCAAACTCATTACGATACTGTGCGATGAGCGCGACCGGGAGACGGGGGAAGGTGATTCTGTAGAGTAAGTGTACAAACAACCGGACTCGGAGATGATGGACGGGCGAGTGGGTGGGGCCAGAGGAGCCCGGGCCGAGAAGACTGGATGTGCATTTCACAGAAGTTGGGCGATAACTAGAAGGTCTCCAAGAGTATGGGATACTAGTAGGGAAGGTACCACGGGCTAATTGAAGACGCCAACCAAGACTTGGAGTCTTAAGGGAAGTCGGCACCGAGGAGAGTCTCAGGAGACTGCCCTGCTGCTAGGATCCGCACAGACCACATGCGATCAGATGAGGGTGAAAAGACGCCGGGCTAGTTCCCGTTGTAGTGCTCATGTAGCGGCTACCTTGCTTCGATATCATTTCAGCGTTCGGATCCCAAGACCATGCTTTCCAGAAGACGTCTCGCTCCACGGGGAAACCGGCGTGCGCCTAGTGCGACAACAACGGATCTTGACCTTCATGTTTTTCATTTCATTTTGATTGCCCCACATTCTTTCCGAGCGAGTTTTTCCTCATAGAAGTCCGTCCAATATGTCGAGTTCAAGTGAGTGAGGCTTACGACGCCTCGCCTGCCTTGTTGTGGACGTGGCTAACGACTCGGTCGGCATCTTCCGCGGCTCCTGGCAGGGACCGTAAAGCGTCCAGAACTGTATATGCCATATACAGTACGGTAGTGTAAATATTCCTTCGATGTATCAATCCGACGATCAAGACCACGGGATGGGGAACGTCACGGTTATATTACTTTACTCACCTGCTTGGACTTGTCTCTGTTAGCGTCAACAACTCCGCCCACTGGCACCCGTGTACTAGATGGTCACTTCCACCTGTCCCCCAGGAAGAGTCCCGCTTTGGTGATAGCTTAGGGCCTCTCTTCACAATGTATTTGAAGATGGCAGGAGACAACAAGAGGGTCGAACGATAACAATAGGATGCCGAGGGGACCATCATCGTCGTGCGTCCCAATGTTTTCTTTCGTCTGGTTGTTCCTACTGGTCTATTCTCTGCTGTCGTCGCTGCACTGGTCGTTGCATCAATTCAAGGCCTCAGATCCAACTCGCAGGATACCTCCGCGTTCTATCTCGAGAAAATGTATCAGCTCCAAGCCGATCCCAATGTGTCGCGCCCATATGTCCCGTGTACTCTGGCTACTAAGCCTCTGGTCTTCTCCCCACCGATATATGCTATCTGAGTGAACGCACTCTGGTTCTTGAGCTTGGTAATTAGTCTTAAATGCCCGATGCTGGCGACGTTGTTACAGCAGTGGCCTCGTCGATACGTTATGTTCAAGCGCCACGTCACGGTCGCACTCCGGAGAAACGCGGAGGCGGCGAAGCGCGCACATTTTTCTAAATGATGTCGACAAGTAGTTTCGAGCTGTCTGGGCGGTCGAAGCATTTTTTTGGGATCCATTTCTGTGCGCCTCTGGTACAGAACTCCAATACCCATTACTGTACTGGGTTTCTGCGATTGCTTGGTTTGTATTGTACAGATTATTGCCTGTGCACTCAATTCACAATCTATCCGAATTGCGTTAAATGTCCAAAAGAAAACGAAGGTTGTAAGTGGTCAACTGCTTTCACCATAGATCAAGAACCAAGCATAGCAGACCCATCATGTCTACGCAGTTTTTCGCTGTGACTCAACTGGCATAATCCAGTAGTCATCAGGTCCAAGAGATGATAACGCGATGCATACCCCAGGCTCAGCCCGAACACCCACTCGTGTTGCACTGGACCCGGAATGTTCGACTGCCTGTCTCGAGTGACTATTGTGCGTGCGTTACGCCTCGTGCAGCGACATTCTCTGTGCCACCTTACAGATGTTATCACACCCAATCATGCTGTCCTCCCCAAAAATTGAGACATCCCCAAAATAGTGCGCCTCTCCACCGATGAGCCTCCGTGCATTTCCAGTAACATACACGACGTCACCGGTAATAACGTCATAACCTGATGTACACACTGGCCGTAGCAGAATAATGGCATTAGGATAAAGAGGGAAACGATGGTGAGAAGTACTGAGCTGGTGGCGAGTTAACCGAGAACAGGCGAGCGTGCGACAGGTCAAAATTGCGTACACCATGAGTTTATTACTTGCGCGTAGCACGACGAACCAAACCTGCTATTAGGAGCGTGCCGACGGCCGCAGCACCACCAGCGATGGCCATGCCAATATATCCCTCTGCGTAGGTTCAGCCAATTTTCCGGAAGGCGTAAAAGGAAGGGAGTGAACGGCGTACCGTGCTTGACCGCCTTCTCAATTAGAGTGTCGAGGGACAGCGCCTGCAAGTTGGTTGGTTCCCGCTCCAAAAGACGTGCTGCGAGTAGCCTAGTTATTTTATTGCCGAGCGGGTGCGAAAGACAGGCACCCACAGTTAAAGCTCTTTGCCTCGTCGAAATTGCCCATCTTGTAGTGCCCAAGTGCTAGATAATACAAACATTCACGTCTCCTCGTAGGTTCGGAGCGGTATATGTCTGTGGGAACGGGAGTATGAGACGGTGCGATAACAGGGGGACCAGACAGCTACGCAACCTGCGAGGAGCTGTACGCCCTCTACTTGGTGTTCGCGGATGGGGCTCTTTACGAGACCCCATGCGTAGTTGAATTTTGTTTGAGTCGTGACGTGGGACTGGGCGACCTCCTTTTCGTACTGCGTACGCAAGACCTATCGGACGCCGGAACGGCTCGGGTTCAATTGCGCTTGGAAGATCATGAAGAATACGGACCTGTAGCTCGTCAAACGTGAGGGAGACTTCTGCGTCGGCGGCGTATGGGACATCTGCGGTCTTCATGGTCGAGTCGTCGTGGATAGCGGTGAGTGCTTCAACTGCGCTCGAGGTCAGTGACGGTGGCAGTGAGGGGTCCTTGGGGGCTTTGGAGTATCAGCCGCGCGGTGTCTTGGGTCCGACTCCCCAACTGTTGTTTCTCTTCGCTCAACTCAACATGGCAGACGCAGTCGGTGAGTACAGTACAGTATCACACTCACACCCCGGGCCAAGTGTTTCTGACAATGGCTCTCTCTTACAGCTGATTCTCATGGTGGTGATAGAGGTGACTACCTTTATCTGTTTTTTTTCTTTAGCTCGACACGACCCACTTATGGTGCATTCCACCCGCACCAGCTAGCTAGCTTCGAGAATCCTTGTCCTCTTCGATTTATTTCCAGTCGACCGGCGCACCTTCTACTAACAGACAGCTTTCCAGCACAGTGCTCACCCCTCTTCTTCTTTCCCATTTACAGACCGCTCTCACCGCCATCATGATGACTCGGAACGTCATCGCCCCCCCCGCCAAGACCATCGCGACCGCGAACGAGGTGATCGTGGGGATAGGGACAGAGACAGGGACAGAGACAGGGATCGTGGGAGGAGAGAAAGAGAAGACCGCGACCGCTACTCGCACCGCGACCGGGAGCGCTCAGACCGTGGCGACCGCGACCGCGAACGTGGCCGCTATCGCGAAGAAGGACGTCCCCGCCACGAGGAAGAACGTCGACGAGACCACCCGCGCGAAGATGACCGACGCCGGCCATACGCCGGCCATGACGAGGGAAGCCCCTCTCGCGGGGCCCGCCGCGGCCGCGGCCGCGAACGTAATGGTGGTGCTGGCTCGCCAGACCGCCGTTCACCAACGCCCGTGGGTACCATCACGTTGTCGCAGCGCAAGCGCAAGGCCAGTGGCTGGGACGTTCATGCGCCAGGCTACGAGCAGTACTCGGCTATGCAGGCCAAGCAAACAGGTGCGTATCGTCTCTTTGTTGGGATGGGACATGTGTCGACTAATAGTAAAAATTCCACTTCAGGGCTATTCAACCTTCCCGGAGCGAATCGCACGCAGATTCCGCCGATCCTCGCCGTTCCCGGTCTTCCGCCGCCAATGCCTGTGCCTACGTTTGGCATGGGCATGGCTGTCAACCCCAATCTGTCTCGTCAATCCCGGCGCTTGTACATCGGCAGCATTACGCCAGAAATCAATGAGACGAATCTCGCCGATTTCTTCAACATGAAGATGACCGAGATGAAGATTGGTACTGGCGCGCCCGGGAACCCCGTTCTTGCCGTACAGTGCAATTACGAGAAGAGCTATGCGTTTGTCGAGGTACCTCTTTTACCTGGTTCTCTGTCACCCTTCTTGCGCTGAGGCTCCATAGTTTCGCAGTGCCGAGGACGCTACCGCTGCGATGGCCTTCGACGGTATCATGTTCCTGAATGGCCCACTCAAGATTCGCCGACCAAAAGATTACGGCGGCATGGAAATGCCTGGGCCTACTGGGTTCCACGTCCCAGGCGTCGTCTCGACTAACGTACCAGACTCGGCCAACAAAGTTTTTGTCGGTGGCCTTCCGTCATATCTCAATGAGGAGCAGGTGATGGAATTACTGAAGAGCTTTGGAGAGCTCAAAGCGTTTAATCTTGTGCGCGACAATGGAACTGGGCCATCGAAGGTATGTGTCCATCCGACTACTGCGGTTCTGATGGCTGAGCTGAATGGAAATCAGGGCTTTGCATTCTTCGAGTATGCCGACCCTGCTGTCACGGACGTCGCCATTCCTGCACTCAGTGGTATGACCCTTGGTGATCGCCAGCTGGTCGTCCAACGCGCCTCGGTCGGCGCCAAAGCCGGTCAGCCAGGTTTCCTTGACTTGCCGTATGACCAGTTCCCAGCGATCCCACGACCGATCATGCCGGCCGGCGACGTCGCTGAAAACGACGCCCGTGTCCTCCTCATGCTCAACATGGTCACGGCCGATGACTTGGTCGACGACGACGAATATGTAGAAATTGTGGACGACATCCGCTCCGAGGTTTCGAATTACGGTGCTGTTGAAGACGTGCGCGTTCCCCGTCCGGCCCATGGAAGGGGACACAACCCAAGCGACCAGGCGAACGGCGTCGGGCGCGTCTATGTGAAGTTTGTGGATATGGACGGAGCCGGTGCGGCCATGAAGGCCCTCGCGGGTCGCTCTTTCGCGGGGCGGAGCATCATCGCGACGTTGCTCGGGGAAGACAGCCAGACGTCACCGCCGCTCGACGTGATATTTGCGCCACAGCCGGATGCGCCACCTCCCCTTCCGATGGAAGAGTGAGACCGGATGAAGGGGATAAAAATGAATAAAAGTACCAACTTTTGCTTCAGTTCCCTAGGTCATTCTTAGTACCCGTCGATCCCCTCTTTCTTGTGTCCGAATAGTTGTGTTTGTTGTGAGTCCGAGTTAGGCCTGCCCGTAAAATAATCTTCGCTGCTTTCAGTTGGCTACTGTCGTGCTTCTGCATCGTCACTCTTGTGAGATTTTAGGTGTGTTGGCTGCTGAACGAACTACGTGTGTTGACGCAACGAACCGGGACTCGCGGTCTGATTCTGGTCTATGATGCCCTCGGCTTTTGGTTCGTGCTACGACTACGAAAATACGTTCGGGACCATGACGATGGCGGATTCGACGCGTCTCACGTCATTATTCAACTCGTTATCTGACTCAACATGTTACCGTGTCTAGGTTACTACTTCCTGACACTATATTACAAATACATACAGCCCGCTGCGGTCGCATGACTATCTCCCTCCTCATCTACGCAACCGGGACGTGATCGATAACGGGGGAGGGATTCCAGTTGGGATACAGATGATTGTCAGTCTGCGGGTACGGTCCCGTAGTTGCCCAGAGCTTGTGCAGGAAAGTTCCCAAGTCTTGGGGATTAGCGGCCAACTTCGCATCGAGTTCGGAAACCGGAACGTAAGTGACCTCCAACTTCTTCCCAGTCTTTGCTTCGTACGCTTTGAATATCTCATTGAACGACTGTTTCACGGGCGGTCGTGGTCAGACGCTGTAGAGCAGCAGCAGGGTATTGTTTTCGCATCACGTTACCTTGTCGTCTCCCGAAATCGTGAAGGAGCGATTCTTCAACTGCTCAGCAGGCAGCTGCGTTAGAACATGGGAAATGTAGCGCGCGATGTCAGTTCTGGAGGTGAACGAGATCCGCTTGTTGCCATCGCCCCCGACGGATACTTTCCCACTTGTGATGTCTAGACCTATCAACCTGCATCGCGGCCAAATTGAGCACTAGAGAAAAAAAATGGCTTGGGAAGAAGAAGCGGCGTACGGGCTCCAAAGATAGTCCGCAAAAGGTCCGGTGTAGATGAGGGCGTATGGGATGCCCACGGCCTTGAGCTGGTCCTGAACTCCGGCCTTTGCGCCAAACAGTCCTTCCGTCGCGCCCTCCGTCGGTCCCCCGAATTCGGAAGGGATGAACAGCTTGACTCCGGCCTCCTTCGCGGCTTCGGCAATTCCTGGTTGCACTCCCAGAGCCGTTCCCGAGATGGTCGAGATGACGACGTCGATGCCGGCGAGCGCGGTCTTGATGGATTGTTTGTTCGAGTAGTCGACTGGGATCACCTTGGCGTCGCCCTCGATAGTCTTGGCGGACCCCTGTCGTAGTTGCCGGTGTGGTCAGCGCGCGCAGTATATCACCCACAGTCGAAGTTTACCTGGCGAGTGAGGACGACGACTTCATTGACCGTCCCGGCAGCCTTGTCCTTCAAGAACTGACGGATGATGAAGTTTCCTATGGAGCCGGCGCCAACGATGGCAAAGTTCTTGTAACCCGACATGTTTTAGTATGGTATGTGTGTGTGCGATGCGAAGAAGGTTTCAGATCCATTCGCTCCTATTTATCCTACATAGGAGCGGAGCCATCTCAGTTCAAGAACGGCAAAACAAAACCATTGATAAGATCGATAAGCAGGCTGATGTTGCCTGACGAATCAATAGGGTCTTTCAAGGTAGCCATTATTTGTTCCCATTAACTTTCCCATTAAGTTATTTTCTGGGCCAAAATTAACTTAACTAAATAATGGATTTGATAAAATAATTTAACCCAAAAAACCCTTTTATTCTGTTATTTTCATATTATTTGTCATAGAAATGAGTTTCAATGGAATAAATAATGGTTAAATAATTGTCAAAAGTTAGGGGGGTTTCAAAGTACCATCATTTTTGGCCATTATTTATTCCATTAAAGCTCATTTCTATGACAAATAATATGAAAATAACAGAATAAAAGGGCCTTTTAGGGTTAAATGATTTTATCAAATTCATTATTTAATTAATTAAATTTCGGCCCAGAAAATAACTTTATGGGAAAATTAATGGGAAAATTTAATGGAACTTTGAAAGACCCTAATAATGCATTTGTAATTCGACTGATGACTCGCCGGAATGCCGCATGGTTTGCGTGGCCTCGGGGCTGGGAAATGACAAAGATCGAAGTCCGCTTTGTAATACGCAAACCTTTTCGAATTGCGGCTTGAACGATGACGAGGCATGGCCGTGACCGTAGCGAAATAGCGACCAACTAGCAGCAGCATGATATGATTGTGTTGAAATAGTGAAAACGCACCCTGACAGAACGGCCGACAGCACTTTAAGCCCTGTAATCACATATTAAGTAATTATAAGGCAGTTAAAATAATTGAACATCGCAATCACCAATTTTGCGACAGTTTACTGCAAGCCCTAGCATCAGCAAATCAGGAAAATTCTTGCAACGTGGTGCGAGTTAATACCTGTGTTGTATATTGCTACGAATGGTGTAATCTGGATACCACCTTTTATCCGGCTTGCAATGCCCCAGGAGGCACTG
>Ga0137397_10002917_pt1 | contig 11902 bp, 13 predicted proteins | sample czorhiz116metaG_FD_106658 | JGI IMG/M metagenome (GOLD analysis project Ga0137397, IMG submission 106658) | Vadose zone soil microbial communities from Angelo Coast Range Reserve, California, USA - czorhiz1.16 metaG | ecosystem: Environmental > Terrestrial > Soil > Vadose zone | place: USA... | reverse complement strand
CGTCGACCCAGCGCTGGCGCATCATCGCGTCGGTGGCGCGCTGGAACAGGAACTGGTCGGGCGCGGTGTTGCCCGCGGGGACGGCCGGCGGCGGGTTGCCTCCGCATGCCGCAAGCCACGCCGCGGCGGCTACGCCGACCAGGATGCGCCACACGGCGCGCGAACAGCTGGAGTCAGTCATGCGTTGAAGAGGCCTGCTTCGGTCATCCACTGAAACTGGGCGCGCAGCCCCTGCTCGAGCGTGACCGCCGGTGCGAACGCAAGGTCGGTGCGCGCGCGGGCGGTGTCGGCGTAGGTATCGCGCATGTCGCCGGCCTGCGGCTCGATCATGTTCAGCCGCAGTGGACGGCCGGTAATCCGGCCGATGAGCTCGAAGACGTCCAGCAGCTCGACCCGCGAGCCGCCCCCAATATTGTAAACAGCCCCGGGCGCTCCGCGCGTGCTTCCCGCCACCGTGGCGGCGACGGCGTCGCTGACGAACGTGAAGTCGCGCGTCTGCCGTCCGTCCCCAAATACCGTGATCGGCTCGTTCCGCATGGCGGCGAGAAAGAACCGGTGAAAGCCCATGTCGGGGCGCTGCCGCGGGCCGTAAACCGTGAAATAGCGCATCGAAACCGCCGGCACCCGGTAATTCACGTAATACAGGTTGCACAACTGCTCCGCCGACAGCTTGGTCACGCCGTACGGGGAGACGGGCTGCGGCCGGGCGTCCTCGACCATCGGCAGCGGCACGTCGTCGCCGTAAACCGAGGAGCTCGAAGCATAGACCAGCCGCTCGATCGGACGTCCCTTGCAGGCTTCCAGCAGGATTTGCGTGCCCTCGACATTGTTGACTGTATAGACGTGAAAGTCGCGTCCCCAGCTTTTCCGGACCCCCGCCTGGGCGGCCAGGTGAAATACCCACGTCGCGTCATCGAGCAGGCGCGCCCAGTCGGCGTCGGCCAGGGCCGTTTCGACGAGGGTGAATCGATTGCTGGCGCGAAGCCTGGCGAGGTTGTGCTCCTTGCGCTCCCGCGGATAGTAGTCGGTGAACACGTCGATCCCGGTCACCGCATGGCCGGCGTTGACGAGGTGCTCGCTCAGGTGTGACCCGATGAAGCCGGCGGCGCCGGTCACGACGGCCTTCATGGGAGGGCGGGTCCTTTTGGACCCGCCAGGTCGTTCGCGTGTCCGATCATCTCCCGGATGCGGGAGGGCAGGCGGCAGGGACGGCCGCGGCTGTCGAGCGCCGCGTGGATCGTATGTCCGACGACGAGCGTCTCGTCGCCGCGCGCGATCTCGTAGTCGAAGCGGATGCGCACCGGCGTCACCAGCGTCGCTCGCGTGCGGACCTCGAGGTCGTCGTCGTACTTTGCCGGCCGCCGATACTCGCAGTGCGCCTCGATGACGGGCAGCTGAACGCCGTCCTCTTCCATCGCGCGGTAGCTGTGGCCGGTGTCGCGAAGCCAGTCGGTTCGTCCGATCTCGAACCAGACGAAGTAGTTCGCGTAGTAGACGACCCCCATGCGGTCGGTTTCGGCGTAGCGCACGCGGACGCGCGTGCGGCGGAGCAGCGACGCGGCCGGGGCGTTGGTCATGCGTGCGGAGCGGTGGGGGCGCCCGTCGCGGCGGCGCGCAGCGCGCGCGTCGCGCGCTCGGGGTCGTTTCCGCCGAAGATGGCCTGCCCGGCGACGAGGATGCTCGCGCCCGCGGCGACCACCCGGGCCGCCGTCCCTTCGTCGATGCCGCCGTCGATCTCGATCGGGACGGACGAGCCCGCCGCGTCCAGTACGGCCCTGACGTGGCGGACCTTCTCCACGCTGTGAGGAATGAAGGTCTGGCCGCCAAACCCCGGGTTGACCGACATCACGAGCACGTAGTCGAGATCCCCGGCGATGTCCTCGAGCGCGACGGCGGGTGTCGACGGGTTCAGCACCGCGCCCGCACGCGCGCCCAGCTTCTTGATGAAGCCGATCGTGCGATGGAGGTGCGGCACGGCTTCGACATGGACCGACACCATGTTCGCGCCGGCCTCGACGAACGCCTCGATGTAGCGGTCCGGCTCTTCGATCATCAGGTGGACGTCGAGCGGGCGCGTCGCGACCTTCTTGATCGCGCGCACGACCGGCGGCCCGATGGTGATGTTCGGGACGAAGTGGCCGTCCATCACGTCCACGTGAATGAGGTCGGCGCCGCCGCGTTCCACCGCGGCGATGTCGCGCCCCAGCTCCGCGAAGTTGGCGGAAAGAATCGAGGGCGCGATCTGAAGGATCACCGGCTCACCTCGAGCGAGATCGGATCCGATTGGGACACGCGAAAGCCGCCCTGCGGCTGCTGCCGCACGACCGTCCCCGGCGGGACGCCGGGATACGGCTGGGAGCCGGTAATGGTGGCGCGGAAGCCGCGCGCGCGCAGCGCGTCGGCAACACGGGCGCCGTCCATGCCGATGACGTCGGGCATCACGTAGGTGGTCGATTCCTCACCGCGGTTCAACAGCAGCGATACCGTCGGCGCCTTTGCAGCGGGCGGCGGATCCTGCGAGATGACGGCATCGGCGGGGTAGTCGGCCGAACGGAATTCCGAAACCGAGCCAATCTCCACGCCGTCCTGCTGCAGGCGGATGCGCGCCGTCCGCTCCGTCTGGCCGACCAGCTCGGGCACGGTGGTCGTGCGCGGGCCGGCGCTGAGCCAGACGCGGATGGAACGCTGCGACCGTGCGGCCGCGCCCGCCGGCGGATCCTGCTGCATGATGCGATTGAGCGCGATGTTCGCATCGGTGCGCCGCGTCGGATCGATCTTGAGCGTCAGGCCAAGCGTGCCGAGCGATTGCGATGCATCGGTCGCCGTCTTGCCGACCAGTTGCGGCACCTGCACCTCGCGCGCGCGAAGCGCAACGCGCAGGGCGACGCCGAAAAACAGGAGGAACGTGCCGCCAAGCGCCGCGGCGAGCAGAAGCAGCCGGCCGACGCTCCAGACGCCGAAACGGGAGGGCATTGAGCCGTCAATCGTACCATGACGCACCTCAGGCCCTGATCAGGAGCGCGGCAAAGAACGCCTCGAGGCCGTGCGCGGGCGGCGTCGTCCGGAAGAAGCCGTCCGGATCGATGAACCTCGCGACGACCGGGCGTGCCGTCGCGGCGGGATCCGCGAGGCGGAAATCGGCGCGCGCGGCGACGAACGCGGCGATGACGCCGTCATTCTCTTCGGGTTCGCTCGAGCAGGTCGCGTAGACGAGGCGTCCGCCCGGGCGGACGACGTCGGCGGCGCGCATCAGCAACGCCACCTGGTCGCGGGCGAGCGAAGGCAGGTCGTCCTCGCGACGTCTCCACCGGATGTCGGGGTCGCGCCGGATCGTGCCCAGGCCGGAGCAGGGCGCATCGACGAGCACGGCATCGAACCGGGCGCCGAACGGCAACGGGCCATCCGTGGGAACGCGCACCACGTTGACGCTCCGGGCGCCCGACACGCGCACGGTATCGCGAAGCAGTGCCAGCCGCCGCGGCCGCACGTCGCTGGCGACGAGCGTGCCGGTCTCCTCCATGTCCGCCGCCATCGCGATCGTCTTGCCGCCCGGCGACGCGCAGAGGTCGAGCACGCGTTCGTTCGGCAACACGGCCGCCACCATCGGCACCAGTTGCGACGCCTCGTCCTGGACGAATACCAGGCCATCGGCCGGCCGGCGCAACGGGTTGCCACTGGTGATCACCAGGCCGTCGGGCGCGTAGCGCGTTGGCTGCGTTTCGACGTCGTCCGCAGCGAGCGCGGCGACGGCCTGCTCCCGCGTGGCGCGCAGCCGGTTCACGCGCACGGTCAAGGGCGGCGTCTCGTTGTTGAACCGCACCCAGCGTTCCGTCGCCTCGAAGCCGTATCGATCGAGCCAGCGCGCGACCAGCCAGTCGGGATGCGAATGCGTCACGCCGAGATAGGCGAGCGCGGCGTCTCGGTCCGCGGTGTCCTCCGGCCGTCCCGGCAGTGGAAGCTTGTGCTTCTGGCGGAGCGTCGCCCGGAGCACGGCGTTGACGAACCCGCTCGCGCTCGGCTTCCGCGCCGCCCGGGTCAAATCCACCGCATCGTCCACGACCGCGGAAGCCGGGACGCGATCGAGGTGGAGCAGTTGATACAGGCTGAGACGCAGGATGGCGACGACTTCAGGATCGAGCCTGCCGATGCGCCGTTTCGAGTAGTGCTCGATGAGATGGTCGAGGCTGCGCTGCCACCGCAGGGTTCCGGTGACGATTTCCGCGGCGAGCGATCGGTCGCGGTCGTCGCGGAGATGCTCGCGGCTGGCGTGGAGCGCGGTCGGCAGGTCCGACCGGGCGGCGGTGATGGCCCGAACCGCGTGATAGGCCGCGGTTCGAGCGGGCGCGGTCATGACGGCGCGAACACGTCGCCCGGCGCGAGCCGGTGCCCCGCGGTGAAATCGCGAACCGACATCGGCCGCCGTCCCTCGGGTTGAATCTCGACGATGGCCAGCTCGCCATCGGCCGTCGCGACGTGAATGGCCTCCGGTTCGACCGTCAGAACCGTTCCACCACATTCGTAGGGCAGGGCTTTGCCAGGTTCGTAGGGCGGGGCTTTACGCCCCGCCGAATCGACCTGTGTCCGGCGAATGATCAGTCTCGTCCCTCTCAGGAACGTATACGCATGCGGCCACGGATACAGGCCCCGCACGCGATTGTGAATGGACAGCGCCGGCTGCGACCAGTCGATCAGCCCCTCTTCCTTCGTCAGCCGGTGCGCGTAGGTTGCCTGCGTGTCGTCCTGCGGTTCCTCCCGTGCGGTTCCGCTGGCCATCTGTTCCAGCACGGCGAGGAGCAGCTCCGCGCCACGCGCGGCGAGCGCGTCCTCGACGACGTCGCTCGTCTCGTCAAGGGCAATCGGGCGCGTCACCTTCGCGAGCATCGGGCCCGCGTCCAGCTCCTTGACCACGCGCATGATGGTGACACCGGTCTCGCGGTCGCCGTTCATCACGGCGCGATGCACGGGCGCCGCGCCCCGGTATTTCGGCAGTAGGGACGCATGGACGTTGATCGTCCCGAGGCGCGGAATCGTCAGCAGGTGCTCGGGAATGATGCGCCCGTAGGCCGCGACGACCGCGACGTCGGCGCGCCAGGTGCGCAGCGTCTCGGCGACTTCCGGTGGCTTGAGGCGATCCGGCTGGAACACCGGCACGTTGCGTTCGAGCGCGAGCTCCTTCACGGGCGCGTAGGTCACCTTCTGGCCCCGGCCGCGTGGCCGATCCGGCTGCGTGACGACGCCCGCGACGGTGTGAGGGGAGTCGAGCAGGCGCCGGAGGGTGGGCACCGCAAAACGCGGCGTCCCGAAGAACACCACTACCATTTGCCGGCGCGCGACAGCTTCTTGATCTTCCTGACGATCAGATCCTTCTGCAGGCCGCGGAGGCGATCGACGAATACCGTCCCCTCGAGATGATCCATCTCGTGCTGGAAGCAGCGGGCGAGCAGGCCGGTTCCTTCGATCACCTGCTCCGCACCGTTTCGATTGAGACCTTTGACGACGGCGCGCGAGGGCCGGGCCAGCGTCGCGTTGAAGCCTGGGACGCTCAGGCACCCTTCCTCTTCGAGCTGCATTCCGTCACGTTCGACGAATTCGGGGTTGATGAAGGTGATGAGGTCCGCGAGGCTGCGGCCGGCCGAGACGTCGGCGACGAATATGCGCAGCGGGACGCCGATCTGCGTGGCGGCGAGTCCGATGCCGGGCGCCGCATACATCGTCTGGATCATGTCCTCGACCAGTTGCAGGATGTCCGGTGAGATGTCGGCGACAGGTGTCGCGGGCTGGTGCAGCACGTCGGCACCGTAGCGGAGGATCGGACGGATCACGGATGCGTCACGCGGTCGTGCGCGACGTGAACCGGCGGCGGACCTGCTCCGCCGTCGCCTCGTAGTGCCGCGCGATTTCGTCGATCGAATCGCCGCCGAACTTCTCGAGGAAGGCGTCTGCGAGCACGAGCGCGACCATCGCTTCGCCCACGACCGCGGCGGCGGGCACCGCGCACACGTCGCTCCGCTCGATCGCCGCCGGCGCTTCGGTCAAGGTGTTCAGGTCAACGGAGCGCAGCGGCTTCATCAGCGTCGCGATCGGCTTCATGAAGCCGCTGACGCGCACGTCCTCGCCGTTGGTGACGCCGCCCTCGAGACCACCCGCGCGGTTGGTCGGCCGCGCAGGCGTCCCTGCCTCGGACCGCGGCGGCAGGATTTCGTCGTGCACGCGCGAGCCGGGACGGAACGCGGCCTCCGGCCCGATGCCGATGCCGACCGCCTTGATCGCATGGATGCACATCATGGCCTGCGCCAGCCGGCCATCGAGCTTGCGGTCCCATTGCACGTAGGAGCCGAGGCCCGGGGGCACACCGGTCGCAATCACCTCGAACGAGCCGCCAACCGTGTCACCCGCCTCTTTCGCGGCATCGATGAAGGCGATCATTTTCTGCTGCAGCTCCGCGTCCACGCAGCGCAGCGGCGCATCCTCGTCAATCGAGCGGGCTTCTTCGAACGACACGGTGCGCGCGTCGGGCAGCGCCACGTCGCCAATCGACGACACGTGGCTGGCGATGCGGATGCCGAAGCGGCCGAGGAGCTGCCGCGCGAGCGATCCGGCCGCCACGCGCGACGCCGTTTCGCGGGCGCTGGCGCGCTCCAGCACGTCTCTGATGTCTTCGTGGCCGTACTTGATGGCGCCGGCCAGGTCCGCATGCCCGGGGCGCGGCCGCGTGACGTCGGCCCGCTTCGTTCCCGACGCCGACTCCGGCATCTCGCGCTCGACATGCATCGTCTGCTGCCAGTTCACCCAGTCGCGATTCCGGATGAGCATGGCGACCGGTGCGCCGGTCGTGCGGCCGTGGCGAACGCCGGCGAGAATCTCGGCGCGGTCGCTTTCGATCGCCATCCGCCGCCCGCGGCCGTAGCCGCCCTGCCGGCGCCGGAGCTGCGCGTTGAGCGCGTCGATGTCGAGGTCGAGGCCGGCCGGCATGCCGTCGAGCGTGATCACCAGCGCCTGGCCGTGCGATTCGCCGGCGCTGAGGAAGCGCAACATCGAACGTGATTGTATACGGCGTTGAGAAAACCTCACCGTCAGGCCGGTCTCGACGCGGCAGTTTCTGCGCTGTCTCGCCGCCCTCGATGATTTTCCCGAAGCTTTTCGATCGTCGTCCCGGTTGCATTGTGCGCACGGCATGCTGCGACTTGATGATGCTGCCGACCTCACGCCACTGCTCGAAGCGCTCGACCACGGACGCGACGGTCATCCCCGGTGGATCGTGGCCGCCGTGCCACGGCCGCAGCGGCTGGCGGCCGCGACGGACGCGATTGTCGCCGCCGCCACCGGCCGTGGATTCGTGGCGATGGCAATCGATGCGTACATCCGCGCGTACATCATCGGCGCGCCGGAGCTCGACGAACGAACCGTGCTGCTGCTGGACTCGGGCGCGGATCCCGCGCGGGCTCACGCGGCGCTGCTTCACGCATCGGCTCGATCGCCTCGCCCGCACCTGCTGCTGACACTACGCTCGACACCGGGCGTGCCCGCGCTCGTGCGGGAGGCGAGGGCGGCGTACGTGGCAGATTCCGCCGAACGGCCATCGCCTCACGTCGCCGAGTTGCTGGCGCGCGCCGCTCGGGCGTCCGGGTTCGCGGCCAGCGGTCGTCACGCCGCGGCGGAGCGGCTGCTTCGCGACGTCACGGCGGCGCTGGCGCGACGAGGCGCCGGCCGTCACGGCGCGGTCCTCGCCATCCAGCTCGGGCGGATGCTCATGGAACGCGGCCAATCCAAGAAGGCGTTCGACGCCTTCGAGGAATCGATTCGGCTGGCCCAGGCCGCCCGCGCCGACGACCTCGTCGTCACCGGGCGGTTGTGGGAGGCGACCTTGCACGTCGCCGATGCCGCGTTGGTCGAAGCGGAGGCGCTCTGTCGCGCGGCGCTCGAAGCGACGCAGCTGACGGTGGAGCTGACCGCGTGGGCCGAGGCGATTCTCGCGGACGTCCTTCTGTGGCAGGGACGCATCAGCGAGCTGCCGGACTTCGACGTTCGCGCCATTGCGGCGCTGGACCACACGGTGGCGGCGTACGGCTACGACGTCAAGACGCGCTGCCTGCTGGCGCAGGGGCGTTTGTTCGACGCGGGCCGTTGCGCCGCGGAGCTGAAGAGCTACGCCGCGGAGACACAGGACGAAACGTGCCGCGCGATCGCCCACGTCGCGGATCTCGCGCTGCTCGCCGCCGTCGGCGACCTGACGCGCGGCGCCGTGGCGTTCGACGCGGCGATCGCCGCCGCGCGCGCGGCGAGGACGCCGTACCGCGCCGCGTGGGCGCGCCTGTCCTGGGTCGATGCGCTCCACCGGGCCCACCGGCGGGATGCCGCCGCGCCACATCTTGCTCGCTTGAAGCGAATCGCTCCGTTGGCGCCGCCGCTGCTCCGGCGTGAAATCGGCCGCCGCCTCGCCGGCACCACGCCACAGACCGACTCGCTGCCTGTCTGCGCCCACCAGCGGCCGTCGTCGCTGGCCGTCGCGCTGCTACGGGCGGCACACGAGGACGATGACGAGAAGGAGGCGATTCGACGGCTGATCGCGCGCGTGGCGAGCGAGCTTCACGCGAGCCGTCTCGATCTTCTTTCATGCGCGGCGGGCCCGGTGACGCCGCTCTGCAGCGTTGGCGACGGGTTGCCGACCAGGCTCGGCTCGCGCGTGCTCGAAGCCGCGTTCGCCATCGGTCCCGAGCGCCAGGCGGGGGGATGGGAAGTCGGTGTGCCGATCCGGTTTGGATCGCGCCTCGTCGGCGCGATCGCGTGCCGGTGGCCGATCGATCGCGAGCCGCCAGCCGATGCCGCCGAGCTGCTCGATCTCGTCGCCGTCGTCGCCGCGCCGCGCGTGGACGCGCTGCTTGCCGCCGGCCGCGAGGAATCCAGGGCCGCCGCCGCGGTTCCCGAGCTGCTCGGTGTCAGCGAGGCGATGGCCGGCGTCCGCAAGTCGATCGTTCGCGCGGCCGCCGCTCCGTTCGCGGTGTTTATCGAAGGCGAAAGCGGCGTCGGGAAAGAGCTCGTCGCGCGGGCGGTGCATCAGCTGAGTCCCCGGCGCGAACGGCGGTTCTGCGACGTCAACTGCGCCGCGCTGCCCGAGGAGCTGCTCGAGTCGGAGCTGTTTGGACACGCGCGCGGCGCGTTCTCCGGGGCGGTCGTCGATCGCGCGGGCCTGTTCGAGGAAGCCGACGGCGGCACGCTGCTCCTCGACGAAGTGGCGGATCTGTCGGCGCGCGCCCAGGCCAAGCTGCTTCGCGCCCTGCAGCAGCAGGAAGTCAGGCGTGTCGGAGAGTCGTTCAGCCGCAAGGTCGACGTGCGGGTCGTCGCCGCGGCCAACCGCGACATGCGCGCGGAAGCGGCCGCGGGCCGCTTTCGACACGACCTGCTCTATCGACTCGACGTCGTCCGTATCCACATCCCGCCGTTGCGAGAACGGCCGGCGGACATCCCGGTCCTCGCCGAGCATTGCTGGAACGCCGCGACGGCGCGTACCGGCTCGAAGGCGCGCCTCTCGCCGGCGACGCTGGCGGAACTGGCGCGCTACCACTGGCCGGGGAACGTTCGGGAGCTGCAGAACGTCATCGCGACGCTCGCGGTGGCGGCGCCGCCGCGGGGGTGGGTGCGGCCGGCCATGCTCCCGTCGGTCGTCGGGGCCGCGACGAGCGTGTCGTCCGGGCGGCTTGCCGAGGCGCGCGAGCAGTTCGAGCGCCGATTCGTCGAGGTTGCGCTGGGGCGCGCGGCCGGCAACCGCGCGCAGGCCGCGCGCAGTCTCGGGCTGTCGCGCCAGGGACTGCTGAAGACGTTGGCGCGACTCGGGTTGGACGGCGCCGGGGCGGATCGCGGATGAACAGCGGGGCCGCCAGGGCGCCTTTTTAGACAAAGGAGAGACTAGTCAGATAGACTGGTCACATGATTATGCCGGCTGCCGAGTTCAAGGCCAAGTGCCTCTCATTGCTGGATCGCGTGCACCATCGCGGCGAATCGATCACCATCACCAAGCGGGGGCGCGTGGTCGCGCGGCTCGTGCCGGCGGGAGATGCCGACGAGCGTCCATGGATGCGTCTGCGCGAGTGCGGGAAGGCCACGTGGCACGGCGACCCGCTCGCGCCGGTGCTCGAGGATTGGGAACCGGATGTGGACGTCGATAAATGACGCCCGCGCCGCTGCTCGATACGCATGCGTGGATCTGGTGGGTCAACGCCGATTCCCGACTGGGCAAGCCCATGATCGCGGCACTGGACGCGCTTCCCGCCGATGGACGCCCCTTCCTGTCCGACGTCAGCCTGCTCGAAGTCGCGATTCTTGTCGGACAAAGACGGTTGATCCTGCCGATTCCGTTCGAAGAATGGGTCGAAGCGGCGGCCCATCCCCGTACGGTTCGAAGTGTGCCCATATCACCCCTCATCGCGGCCGGCGTCGCCAGGCTGGCGGGGACGTTCCGCGATCCAGCCGACAGGGTCATCGTTGCGACGGGCGAGACGCTAAATCTGCCGCTCTTGACGCGCGATAAGGGGATAATCCGGTCGCGGCTGGTCAAACGCTGGACGCCCACACCATAACGATCAGGAGGACAGATGATGCGCCGCCTGCTACAGACCATCGTCGTCGCGCTCCTCTCGGTTCACAGCCTTGGTGCGCAGAGCGACGCGACGCTTTATCTTGTCAGCTACGTCGAGGCGACGCCGGCCTCCCGCGATCAGGTGGCAGCGCTTCTGAAGCAGCTTGCCGACAACGATCGCCACGGCGGCGCGGTTCGCGCCGAGGCGCTGCAGCGGACGACGGAACCCAATCAGTACGTCCTGCTCGAGGTCTGGAAGGATCAGCAGGCGCTTACCGGCAACATGGGCGCCACGGGGACGCGTCAATTGCGTGAACGCCTCGCACCGCTGCTGCTCGCGCCGTTCGACGAACGGCGGTGCATCGGGACGATGGTGACGCCTCCCGGCGAGGGGCGTGCGAACGTGTACGTCGTGACCCACATCGACGTGCCGGGCAACAGCCGCGACGCCGCGATGCAGCTCATGCGGCCGCTTGTCGATCAAAGCCGCAGGGAACCGGGGAACGTCCGGTTCGACATCGTGCACCAGCTCGACAGGACGAACCACTTCACGGCCATCGAAGCGTGGAGCGATCAGAAGTCCGACGACGGACACGAACTGGCGTCGCACACGCGGACGTTCCGGGGCGGAATCACGCCGCTGCTCGGGGCCCTCTACGATCAGCGGCGGTACAAGCCGCTGTAGAAGGGCTGGCCGAAAGCTGCTAGACTCCGCGGGCATCCCATCTGCATGGAGGGGTCGGTATGGATCAGCGCGCGAACGAACCCAACGACCAGGACCTGAAGAAGGGCGCGGTTGAGGACGGCCCCAACACACTCGGCAACTCCAACGCGGAAGACGCGCTCGACGCTGGCGGCCTGCCCAGGGATGAAGTGGCCATTGCCCAGGACGTGCTCGGCGCCAACGAGGACGAGACCCAAGGCTGAGGTTCGCGAGCGCGGCTAAGATCGTGTCGTGCTGCGGTTCCTGGCGCGCCGTTTCGCGCTCACGATTCCGGTCCTGCTCGGAGTCGCGACACTCGTCTTCTCGCTCATTCACCTGATTCCCGGCGATCCCGCGCAGGCGATGCTCGGCGAGTCCGCCTCGCCGCAGGACGTGGCGGAGTTGCGCGCGCGCCTGGGCCTCGATCGGCCGCTCGTCCAACAGTACGGGCGCTTCCTCGGCGGCGCGGTCCGGGGCGACCTCGGACGATCGCTGCGCACGAACCAGCCGGTCACCGGGGCGATCCTCGAACGGATGCCCGCAACGATCGAGCTCGCTGCCGCCGCCATGCTCGTGGCGGTCGCCTTTGCCATCCCGCTCGGGATCGCGGCCGCGGTCTGGCGCGG
>Ga0137397_10002916_pt1 | contig 11907 bp, 10 predicted proteins | sample czorhiz116metaG_FD_106658 | JGI IMG/M metagenome (GOLD analysis project Ga0137397, IMG submission 106658) | Vadose zone soil microbial communities from Angelo Coast Range Reserve, California, USA - czorhiz1.16 metaG | ecosystem: Environmental > Terrestrial > Soil > Vadose zone | place: USA... | reverse complement strand
CCGAACATGAAGAAGGGCGCCGCCCTGATGTTCGCGCACGGCCTCAACGTCCACTTCAACCTGATCGAGCCGCGCGCCGATCTCGACGTGATGATGATCGCGCCCAAGGGTCCGGGCCACACCGTGCGCGCCGAATACCAGCGCGGCGCCGGCGTGCCTGTATTGATGGCGGTGCATCGCGACGTGTCCGGCAACGCCCATGATCTCACCATCAGCTACGGCGCGGCGATCGGCGGTGGCCGCGCCGGCATCATCGAGACGACCTTCCGGGAGGAGTGCGAGACCGACCTGTTCGGCGAGCAGTCGGTGCTCTGCGGCGGCCTGGTCGAGCTGATGAAGGCCGGCTACGAGACGCTGATCGAGGCCGGCTATGCGCCCGAGATGGCCTATTTCGAGTGCGTGCACGAGGTGAAGCTGATCGTCGACCTGATCTACGAGGGCGGCATCGCCACCATGAACTACTCGGTCTCCAACACCGCCGAGTACGGCGAATATGTCTCCGGCCCGCGCGTGGTGACGCCTGAGACCAAGGCCGAGATGAAGCGGATCCTCGGCGACATTCAGTCTGGCAAGTTCGTCAAGGACTGGATGCTGGAGAACCGCGTCAACCAGACCTCGTTCAAGGCCATGCGCGCGAAGTGCGCGGCTCATCCGATCGAGGAGGTCGGTGCCAAGCTGCGCGCCATGATGCCGTGGATCAAGCAGCGCGCACTGGTTGACAAGAGCAGGAATTAGTCGCGCGGAGCTCGCTCCCGCCGGCGGCACGGGCGTCCGAATATAGAAGAATCCTGGAAGGGCAACGATGAAGCGGCTCGCCATCATCGTGCCCTATCGGGACCGCCGTCAGCATCTCGATCAGTTCGTGCCACACATGCGTGCCTATTTTGCGCGCGACAAGCTCGACAAGGATATCGACTATCGGGTGCTGATCGTCGAGCAGGAGGCGGGCCTGCCGTTCAACCGCGGCGCGCTCAAGAACGCAGGCTTCTTGCTGGCCGAGGTGCAGTCGGACTACTGCTGCTTTCACGACATCGATTATCTGCCGATCTGGGCCGATTATTCCCCCGCCGATCGCCCGACCCCGATCGTGTGGTACGGCGCCGAGGAGCGCCCGATCGCGCCTGGGCGCACCAATCTGGTCGCCAAGCACAACCTCGATCTTTTCTTCGGTGGCGCGCTTATTGTTCCGAACAGCGTGTTCCGTGCTGTGAACGGCTATTCCAACGACTACTGGGGCTGGGGATACGAGGACGAGGACATCAAGGCGCGCTTTGCGGCGGCTGGCGTCCCGACGGCCCGGCGCAAGGGCACCTTCCTGCCGCTCGTCCATGACAGCGAGGGCTTGAAGCTCGACGCCACCCCGTCGCCGATCGCGCAGGTTAATCAGCAGCTGATGCAGGAGCGCTGGGCGGCCGGGCCGCCGGCGGCGCCCGAGGGCCTGACGACGCTCACGTTCGAGGTGATCGGCCGCGCCAGCCTGCCCGATGCCGTGCCCGAGCGCAGCGCGCCGTGGGAGTTCGTCAAGGTGAGGCTTGCCGGGCGCCTCAGCGCAAAGCAGGCGGATGTCCTGGCTGCGTCCGCCGCGCCAACCGGCTATCGTCGGGTATGATCGTCGCCGTCGGCGAGTTCGTGCTATCCTTCAATCGCAGCCCGGCTGATTGGTAACAACGTCCCGAAGTCAAACCGTGCGGACGCCTCTCTCACGCATTGCCGTCCATGCGAAGCTCTGAAGGTCGCCGAGATGAAACACGAGTTCTGGGAACGGACCATCAAGGAGTTCAGCCTTGATCGTGATCTCGCCGACTTCAAGACCTGGGATGTGGTCAGGCAGATTCCCATCTACAGCGAGCATGAGCTGGTTGACGACTATTACCGCGAGGTGTGCCAGCTGCTGCGCTCGTCGCCCCATCAAGCGGAATGGGAGCATGTCCTCTCCAAGGGGGAGCCGCGGCGCGGCCACACCGAGGAGAGCTACGCACGTGCTCTTTACCAGCCAGCAGCAGGCGTGAGCACGACCGGCTTTCGTCTCAAGTCGCTGCACCACGTGCTGAGTTTTGAGCAGCTGCGAGAAAAATCCATTCTCGACTACGATTGCATCGTGGAATTCGGTGCGGGAATTGGCGACACGGCGCATACGATCTTCGATCGTGGCTATCGCGGCGCCTATTTCATTGTTGATTTTCCGGAGATCGCGAGAATTTCCAGCTACTATCTGGGTGGCCGAGCCGAAGTGCTTCATTCCGTTGATGACATCCCGGACTATCTGCCGCTCAATCTTCTCTTCATTGCGACCTGGTCGCTCTCGGAGGCTCCGCCGGAGCTGAGAAACAAGATCGCGGAAAAGCTGACTGGAGCAGATTATCTGATCCTGTTCCAATTCTCGTTCTATGGCATCAACAATATGGAATACTTCGTGGAGCAATGGCCGTCCCTGACCAAGAGCTTTTATCGCATCAGGCCGTTGCGCTTTCACCAATCCATGGGTGGCAGCTGGTATATGGTGGGCATGTCGCCGACGTCGTGATCATGCAGAGCGGCCAAGGCTGGTCACCATGACTGATCACCCATGATCTAATCACCATGACTGATCCCGCCGTCACGCTGCGCGATCTCACCGTTGCGTTCCATCTGGCCGACGGGGCGACCTATACGGCGGTCGAGCGCGCGTCGCTGAGCGTCGCCGACGGCGAGTTCGTGTCGATCGTCGGGCCGACCGGCTGCGGGAAGTCGACATTGCTCAACGTGGCGGCAGGCTTGCTTGCGCCTATGGCGGGTAGCGTGGCGATCCTGGGTGCGCCGCTTACGGGCCTCAACCGCAGCGCCGGCTATCTGTTCCAGGCTGATGCGTTGTTTCCCTGGAAGACCGCGATCGAGAACGTGGCGATCGGGCTTGAGACCGCAGGTATGCGGAAGAACGAGGCGCGCGAGCGGGCACAGTCCTGGCTTGCACGCGTAGGCCTTGCAGGTTTCGCTGAGCGCTATCCGCACATGCTGTCGGGCGGCCAGCGCAAGCGCGTCGGCCTTGCGCAGGTCCTCATCCGCGATCCGAAGATCCTCCTGATGGATGAGCCGTTCGGCCCGCTCGATGCGCAAACGCGGCAGATCATGGGCAACCTTTTGCTCGATCTCTGGAGCGCCGACCGCAAGGCGGTGCTGTTCGTCACTCATGAGCTCGAGGAAGCGATCGCGCTCTCCGACCGCGTGATCATCATGTCGGCGGGGCCGGCCGCCCACATCGTGGGCGAGTGGACGGTGCCGCTGCCGCGGCCGCGCGATATTGCCGACGTTCGGCTTGAGCCAATGTTCCATAAACTGCACCGCGAGATCTGGGCGGTGCTCAAGGCAGAAGTGCTCAAGACCTATGCGACGGACGGCAACGGCTAAGTGGCTGTGGTGCCTTGATCTCGAGCTTGCGGTGGCTACACTCCCGGCCACGGCAAGGTGCCGAACGGAGGAAGCCCCCATGAATCACGTGATTAGTAAAGTTGCGCTCGTCGGCGGAATGGTGCTCGCGTCCTTGTGTGCAAGCACGGCGGCGTTTGCGCAGGCAAGCGTATTCGAAATCTCCTCGACCACCTTCAAGGACGGCGGCATGCTGCCGGTGAAGGCCGCCAACAGCAAGGCGAATGCCCCGAACAACGCGAACTGCGTCGGCGAGAACGTTTCGCCGCAGCTCTCGTGGGTCAATACGCCGGCCGGGACCAAGAGCTTCGCATTGCTGATGGTCGATCCGGAAGGCCGTGGCGGCGCGGGCGTGAACCACTGGGTAGCCTACGGCATCCCGGCGGCGGTGACCGGCTTCGCGGAAGGCGAGGTCAGCAAGCCGACCGACAAGTATGTCGGTGGCAAGAGCACCCAGGGCGTCGGCTTCTATTCCGGTCCCTGCACGCCGCCGGCAGTCCAGCCTCACCATTATACCTTCGTGCTGATCGCGACCGACCTTGAGCCGACCGACCTGGCGCCCGGCCTGACTAAGGACGAGGTGACGGCCAAAATCGTGCCTACGGGCTCGCCGTCGCGCGCCAAGGGCTCGGCCGGCATCGTCGGCCTGTTCGTGAAGCCGAACTGACTCGCGTGAGTTTCCGTTCGTGCCCGCGAAAAGCGGGGATGCGCGGGAATGAGCGGAGATTGTAGCTCGATTTGAACGGGACATCGTCGCTGAGAGAGGAGCTTGATCGTGTCACGCGGCAAGCTCCTCTTTTTTCAGCTCCTCGTCGCAGTCGTCTCGATTGCGCTCTGGCACCTCCTCACTGTGGTGCCGTTCTTCGACGAGCCGGTCCTGAACACATTCTTCTTCGCGACGCCCGAGAACGTCGCCTGGCGCATTGTGCGCTGGTTCTCCGACGGCTCGATCTGGCTCCACCTCTGGATCACACTGATCGAGTCGGTGCTCGCCTTCGTGGTGGGATCGGTTACGGGCGTTCTCGTCGGCTTCTGGTTTGGCCTCAATCCGACGATCGCCGCCGTGTTCGACCCCTATGTGAAGATGATCAACGCGCTGCCCCGCATCGTGCTGGCGCCGATCTTCGCGCTCTGGTTCGGGCTTGGCATCCGCTCGAAGGTCGCGCTCGGCGTGACGCTCGTGTTCTTCGTCGTGTTCTTCAATGTCTACCAGGGCGTCAAGGAGGTGAGCCCCACCGTGCTCGCCAACGCCCGCATGCTCGGCATGAACAAGTGGCAGCTGATGCGGCACGTCTACTGGCCCTCCGCGTTGTCCTGGATGTTTTCCTCGCTGCACACCTCGGTGGGCTTTGCGGTGGTGGGCGCGGTGGTGGGCGAATATCTCGGCTCGGCCGCGGGGCTCGGCTATCTGATCCTGCAGTCAGAAGGCGCGCTCGACGTGACCGGGGTCTTTGCCGGCATTGTCGTGCTCGCGGCCTTTGTCATCCTCATCGACTGGGGCGTGACGCTGGTCGAGCGGCGGCTCCTCGCCTGGCAGCCTGTCGCAGTCGAGGCGCGTCCGTGATAACAAGGCACCGGACCGCAGATCACTGAGCGACCAGGCGGGAGGATGACATGGCGCCGATGAGACTGTTCCTTGCTACGCTGTCAGCCGCGCTTGCGCTCTTGAGCGCCGCGCACGCCCAGGCACCCGAAAAGAAGCAGATCACGCTCGGGGTCGGCGGCAAGACTTCGCTCTACTACCTGCCGCTCACGATCGCGGAGCGGCTCGGCCACTTCAAGGAGCAGGGGCTCGAGGTCACCATCAACGATTTCCGCGGCGGCGCGCAGTCGCTGCAGGCGCTTGCGGGCGGCTCGGTCGATGTCGTCACCGGCGCCTATGAGCATACGATCCGCATGCAGGCCAAGGGCCAGGACGTGCGCGCCCTGATCGAGCTTGGGCGATTCCCGGGCATCGTGCTCGGCATTCGCAAGGAGCGGGCGAACGCCTACAAGTCGCCGGCCGACCTCAAGGGCATGAAGATCGGGGTCTCGGCGCCCGGCTCCTCCACCAATTTCTTCGTGATGTACCTGTTGGCGAAAGCCGGTCTCAAGCCGACCGATGCGTCCTACATTGGCGTTGGCATCGGCCCCTCGGTGATCGCAGCGGTTATCAAGGGCGAGATCGATGCCATCTCCAATCTCGAGCCGATGATGACCAAGCTCGAGCTCGACGGCCAGATCAAGGTGGTGGCCGACACCCGAACCGAGGAGGGGACGCGTGCCATTTTCGGCGGCTCCAACCCGGCGGCGGTGCTCTATGCCAAGCAGGACTTCATCGCGCGCAATCCCAATACGGTGCAGGCACTGGTCAACGCCTTCTACAAGACGCTCAAATGGCTGGAGAGCGCGACGCCCGAGCAGGTGACCGCCACCGTGCCGGAAGAGTATTGGCTGGGCGACCGGGCGCTTTACACCGCTGCGGTCAAGGCCAACAAGCCGGCCTATTCGGTGACCGGTGTCATCCCAGCCGCCGGAATGAAGTCGGCGAGCGACATGCTGGTGTCGTTCGATGACGAGCTCAAGAACGCCAAGCTCGACCTCGCCAAGACCTTCGACGATCGGTTTGTGAAGAAGGCGGCCGGCTTGTGAGCAGAACGGGCGGTCGAGGCGTCGCCGTCGCCGGTCTGGTCATCGCGGTCGCCTGCATGGCGGCGCTATGGGCGCAGCCGTTGCTGGCTGAGGCGAACGCGGAGGAGAACTGCGAAGACCGCAAGTCGACCGCCGATATCGTCGAATGCCTCGCGACTCAGACGGCGGTATGGGAGCGCCGGCTTAATGCCGCCTACCAGAAGCTAATCAACGACCTGCCGAGCCGACGGCGCGATCGATTGCGCACTGCACAACGACTTTGGCTCCAATTCCGCGATGCAAACTGTGCCTATTTTGCCAGCCGCGCCGGCACCATCGCGCGCGTAGACGTCGGGCAGTGCGCGCTGCGCCTGACCGCCGCGCGAGCGATCGAGCTCGAAGAGGGCAACTGAGCTTCCCCGACTGACCTGATGCAGCGCACAATTCGGCGATCTTTGATCGCCGAGCGCGCGAAGTTTGGCTGGCAAAATGAATGACCGTTAACGGTAAGGGTGTTGCTCGAAGATGATATTTTCTTAATCCAGGGCGGTAGGCCGTCCGTGACCTTGCAATGACACAAATATTACATTTGAATGACAGTTAGGCCGTGTGCTGGGCGTTCGGGTCATTGCCAGACACTGGGCCTGCAGCACATGCCATCCTCCCTTGCATATCTGACGAGTCGGTGGGCCGCCGCGAGCGGGGCCACCACATGGCGTGATGCCCTGCGCGTCGCCCTGGTGGCTAGCTTCCACATGGCAGCTCTCGTCATCATGCTGGCGACCGAAGCCGCGCCCGAGCAAAAAGGCGCGTTCATCCTGACCTGGGGCGTGCTCAACTTCTTCTGGCTGATGCTGCTGCGCCGGCCCGGCATTGCGGGCGCGCTTTCGCTCGCCATGGTCGTCGCTCTGATCCAGGTCTCGGAGTTCAAGTACAAGGTGATCTGGACGACGGCGAATTTCGTCGACCTGATGATCATCGATCCCGACACCATCACCTTCCTGCTCACGATCTTCCCACGCCTCATGCCGATGGTGTTGGCCGCGGTCGCGGTGGGCGTTCCGGCCCTGGTCATGATCTGGAGCTTTGATCCCTTCCGGGTGCGCCGTCTGAGCCCCACGGTCGGCGTGGTCGGCTGCCTGGCTGGCCTCTATGCGGTCGAGACGGTCGTGCCGTTGGAGGAATTCGAGGGCTTCTACGGCAAGAACTATGTGTCGCATTTCGCCCGTTCAGGTGTTGACGCGGTCTCCACGCTGCTCGTGCACGGCTTGATGGACTCCGATCCGGTCGCGAGCGAGCGGTTGGCGCCGATCGGCGTCTGCGAGCCCACGGCCAAGCCGCCCCATATCATCCTGGTGCACGACGAATCGTCCTTCGACATTCGGGAGGTGCCCGGCATTCATGTGCCGCAGAACTACGGTGCCCACTTCCGCTCGCTCGACGGTAAGCACCGCAAGTTCATCGCCGAAGGGACCGGCGGCCCGAGCTGGTACACCGAATACAACGTGCTAGCCGGCCTCTCGGCGCGCTCCTACGGGCGTTTTGCCTATTCCGTCACCCGCATTGCGGCGGGACGGGTCGAGCGCGGCCTGCCGCAGGCGCTGCATCGCTGCGGCTATGAGACCTATTCGCTCTATCCGGCACACGGCGCATTCATGAGCGCCGGCCGCTTTCAGAAGACTACCGGTATTCAGCATTTCATGGACTCAAAGGCGATCGGCTCCACCCGGCTTGAGCCTGACCGCTACTACTACGACGCGGCGGCCCGCATCATCGAGCAGGAACGCGGCAAGCATCCCGCGTTCATCTATGTCTATCTCGCCGCCAACCATTTTCCCTGGGACCACGCCTGGCGCCCTGAGCTGACGCCGGAATGGAAGGGCCTGGGCAACGAGCGCATCGTCGACGAGTATCTGCGGCGGCAGACGCTGGGCATGCGCGACTACGCCGGTTTCCTGGCCCACCTCAAGCGCGACTTCCCCGACGAGTCGTTCCTGGTCGTGCGCTACGGCGATCACCAGCCCGACTTTTCCTCGCGCCTCCTCGAGCCCGGCATCGACGACGCGACCATCGCCAAGCGGATTGCGGTGCACGATCCCCGCTATTTCACGACCTACTACGCGATCGACACCGTCAACTTCAAACCGGCCGCCATCGCCACCGCGCCCAGCACCATCGAGGGCCCGTATCTGCCACTGGTCGTCCTCGAGAATGCAGGCCTGCCGCTCGACGCCTCGTTCGCGGAGCAGAAGAAGATCATGCAGCGCTGCAATGGGCTATTCTTCGATTGCAACGGCGGTGCCGAAGCGCGACGTTTCAATCGCATGCTGATCGATGCCGGAATGATCAAAGGGCTCTAAAGGCCCGGTGCGACAATAGAAGCGACCATAAAGAAAGCGACCATGACGATTCTGCTGCCCACGCGTCCCGGTCGTCTCCCGCTGCGGGAAGCACTCGGCCAGCATTGGCTCATGCGCGTCGCGCCGCTCGCGCTGGTTCACTTCGCGGCGCTCGCGATCATGCTCTGGAGCGAGATCAGCCTGCTGCCGATGGTGGTGTTCGCATTGGCCTGGGGCTGCGTGAATTTCCTGTGGCTCACGCTGCTGCGTCGGCCCACGCTCGCGGCCGCGCTCTCGCTCGTGCAGTTTGTTGTCCTGATCATGGTCTCGCGCTTCAAGTTCGACGTGCTCTGGATGTCGCTGAGCTTCATCGATGTGATGATCATCGACGCCGATACGTTCGCGTTCCTGATGATGATGTTTCCGACCGTGCGCACGACGTCCATCGTCGTGGCGCTTATCTTCATCCCGCTCGCGGTCGCGGCCTGGCGGCTCGACCCGTTCCGCGTCCATCGTGGCGCCGCTGTGCTTGGCAGCGCCGCCTGTCTCGCCGGCATTGCCGGCCTGTCGTTCGTCAATCCGGTGTCGCCCGGAGAAGCCTTTGGCGACTTCAACTACGTGTCGCATTTCACCCGTACCGGCGTCGATGCGGTCGAGGCCTATCTCGAGCAGGGCTTTCTCGAATCGGATCCCGCGGCGGTTGAAGAGCTGCGGGCCGAGACCGCGTGCGAGAACGCCGGCAGGCGCCCGCACATCATCCTGGTGCACGACGAGTCGAGCTTCGACATCCGGGCGGTCGAGGGCGTCAAGGTGCCGCCCGGCTACGGGCAGCACTTCCGCTCGTTCGATGGCAAGGCGCGCAAGTTTCTGGTCGAAGGCGCCGGCGGTCCGAGCTGGTACACCGAATACAACGTGCTTTCGGGCCTCTCATCGCGCTCCTACGGCCGCTTCCAATTCTTCGTGACGCGCATCGCAGCCGGTCGGGTCGAGCGTGGCCTGCCACGGGCGCTGCAGCGTTGTGGCTACCGCACCCACGCAATTTATCCGGTGAACGGCGGCTTCCTCGGCGCCAGCTCCTATTACAAGGGCGTCGGCATCGCCGACTTCGTTGATGGCAAGGCTCTGGGCAGCCATGTGTTCGAGCCGGACCGGTTCTACTTCGATGCCGCTCAGCGCATGATCGAGCGCGAGCGCCGCCTGGGGCCGATGTTCATCTATGTCTACCTGACCGCGAACCACTTCACCTGGGACTATCAGTTTCATCCCGAGCTCACCCCCGCGGGCTGGCGCGACCCGGGCAACGCGATGCCGGAGGTCAATGAGTATCTGCGCCGGCAGGCGATGAGCGAGCGCGACTACGCGGGCTTCCTTGCGGGCCTCAAGCGCAACTTCCCGGGCGAGGAATTCCTGATTGTCCGCTATGGCGATCATCAGCCGGATTTCGCCAAGCTCCTGGTCGATCCGACCATCGACGCGTGGGAGCTTGGCGAGCGCCTGCTGCGGTTCGATCCGCGCTACTTCGCGACCTACTACGCGATCGATGCCATCAACTTCACGCCGGCGGCGCTCGGTTCGGCGCTTGACGTGCTCGACGCGCCCTATCTGCCGCTCATCGTGCAGGAGGCCGCGGGAGTGCCGCTCGATCCCTCGTTCGCCGAGCAGAAGCGGATCCTCGAGCGCTGTGCCGGCCTGTTCTACGGCTGCGCCGACGGCGCCGAGGCGAGGCGCTTCAACCGCGCCCTGATCGAGGCGGGTCTCATCAAGGGGCTTTGACTTCCCCGCCACCGGCGTGGTCCATTCTGGCCGCCTCCTGGCGACTAGTGTATCGATTCCATAAAAGTAATCAGATCGGGCGGATAGAGTTGGTCCCCACAGACCTCATCCTGAGGAGCATCGCGTAGCGATGTGTCTCGAAGGATGGCCACTGGCACGGCCTTGCCTGTGGCCGTCCTTCGAGACGCCGACCTTCGGTCGGCTCCTCAGGACGAGGTTGATGGACGACATCGATATGATTCGAACTTCGAAATCACTCTACTAGAATGGACCCGTGCATGAAAATTAGAGGCCTGTCGGTTGACGCGTTCTCGGTGTTTCCGATCGAGCGCCTTGACGTCAGCTTTGCGCCGCGGCCCTGGCGCTTCGCCGACGAGCGCAGCGGCGAGATCAACGCGCATTTTGCCGAGATGCAGCGCCGCAAACCGGCGCTGTGGAACGGCCGCGTCCTCCTGCTCGGCGACTTCGCGATCCACGGCGGCGTCTTTCGGGGTGCCTGTTTCGATGTGGACTATGCGAGCTTCATGGCGTGGCAGGACTGGGACTTTCCGGACCAGAGCGTGCACGATTGCTTTGCCATGGGAGCGATCCTGTCCTCCGACGGCGCCTTCCTGTTAGGCGAGATGGGCCCGCACACGTTCAATGCCGGCCAGGTCTACTTTCCCTGCGGCACGCCTGATCTCAACGACGTCGCGGTCGATCGCGTCGATTTCGAGGGCAGCATCGCGCGTGAGCTCAAGGAGGAGACCGGGCTCGGCGTTGCCGAGTTCACGGCAGAGCCGGGCTGGTGCACAGTGCTCGGCGGTCCGGCGGTCGCGCTTATGAAGCTCCTGCGTGCGCGTGAGACCGCGGCGGCGCTGCGGGCTCGCATCCTGGACCATCTCGCGCGCGAGGACGTGCCCGAGCTTGTCGATATCCGCGTCGTACGCGGGGAGGGCGACCTCGATCCGGCCATGCCCCCGTTCGTGACCTCCTATCTTCGCCATATCTGGAGCCGTGGCTCATGAAGCTCGAAAAGCTGATCAGGCAATTCCGCATTGACGACCCGGACCATTTCCGGTTGGCGTCGTTCGATCCTGGCGACACCGGCGGTCTCGATCTCGACAAGGACGAGGCCAAGTCGGTGCTCGCCGGAGACCTGGATCGGCTCTCGGAGCTGCAGGAACGGCTCTATGCCGACGATCGGTGGTCCCTCCTGATCGTGCTGCAGGCGATGGATGCGGCCGGCAAGGACGGGGTGATCAAGCACGTCATGACCGGCCTCAATCCGCAAGGCTGTCTGGTGCATTCGTTCAAGGCGCCGAGCCCGAGTGAGCTCGAGCACGATTTCCTCTGGCGGGCGGCGCAGTATCTGCCGGCGCGCGGCGACATCGGCATCTTCAACCGATCCCACTATGAGGAAGTCCTGGTAGTGCGGGTGCATCCGGAATTGCTGGAGCGCCAGCGCATTCCCAAAGTGCTCCTCGGCAAGGACATCTGGAAAGAGCGGTTCAAGAGCATCCGCGCGTTCGAACGCCACCTCGCGCGCAACGGCACGGTTGTGCTGAAGTTCTTCCTCCACGTCTCCAAGGAGGAGCAGCGGCATCGCTTCCTCGCCCGGCTGGAACAGCCGGCGAAACGCTGGAAGTTCTCGATGGGCGACGTCGCTGAACGCAAGCTCTGGGGCAAATACATGGCCGCCTACGAGGATATGGTTCGGGCGACCACCCGGCCGCATGCTCCGTGGTACGTCGTGCCAGCCAACAACAAGCCGTTCGCGCGCCTGGTGGTGGCAAAGGCGATG
>Ga0137397_10002915_pt1 | contig 11907 bp, 9 predicted proteins | sample czorhiz116metaG_FD_106658 | JGI IMG/M metagenome (GOLD analysis project Ga0137397, IMG submission 106658) | Vadose zone soil microbial communities from Angelo Coast Range Reserve, California, USA - czorhiz1.16 metaG | ecosystem: Environmental > Terrestrial > Soil > Vadose zone | place: USA... | reverse complement strand
CGTGTTCGATGCCGCGCGCGCGTCGCTGGTGCGTGTCGGCGTCGACGTCGGCCAGATCTATCGGCAGAACAATGCGAACGTCGAACCGCGGCTTGGCCTGGCGTGGACGCCTGCGGCGGATGGGCGCACCGTCGTGCGCGCCGCGTACGGAGTGGCGGTCGATCAGCCGAGCACGACCGTGGTCCGCGACACCGCCGGCAACCCGCCGTTCGCGGTGCCGTTGACGGCGACTGGCTCGATTGCTATCTCTGATGCCCTCAGCACGACGCAGCCGATCGGATTGGCCCCGGCGACGGTCGATCCCCATTTCCGCAACGCGTCGCTCCGATCGTGGAACGTCAACATGCAGCGACAACTCGCGCCGCAATTGGCCGCAACGGTCGGGTATTTCGGCTCGCGCGGGAGCAACCTGCGGCTCTCGCGGAATATCAATCAGCCGGTCGGCGGCGTGACGCCTTTTCCGGCAGTGTCGCCGGCCAGCACGATTCTGCCTGGCGTCCCGCTCGGCGCCATCACGCAAGTCGAGAGCACCGGCTTTTCCGAGTACCACGCACTCTGGTCCTCGGTCACCAAACGGTTGTCCGGCGGGTTGGTGTTCGACGCGTCGTACACGTGGTCGAAATCGGAGGATACCAATTCCCTCAATTCCTCGGGCTTCGCCATCCAGGATGGTTACAACATTCCCGGCGAATTCGGGTTGTCGGACTTCGACGCCCGACATCGGCTCGTCGCCAGCCTCGTGTACGAGATTCCACCCAACGCGCACGCCGTGGCGCGTGGCTGGCAGCTCGCGGCGATCGTCCAGGCGCAGAGCGGCCAGCCCGTCAACGTCGTGACCAGCACCAGCACGCTCAACGGCGCACCGAACACCGTGCGTCCCGATCTGGTTGGACCGATTCGCATCAATGGCTCGGTGAACCAATGGTTCGATCCGACGGCTTTCGCGGCGGTCGATCGCTTCGGCACGCTCGGCCGCAATGCCGTGAGCGGTCCAGCCTTCGTCAACGCGGATTGCTCCGTCACGAAGATCGTGACGGAAGCGGAGCGGCTGCGCCTGCGGTTGCGGGTGGATGTCTTCAATTTCCTGAACCACCCAAACTTTGGTCCGCCGGGCAACGTCGTCGGCACTCCGACGTTCGGCAAGATCTCGAGAACGCGGCTACCGACCGGCGAGGCGGGCTCGTCGCGTCAAATCCAGCTGGGCGTCAAGTTGTTGTTCTGAGGATGGCTCGTCGAACGGTGACGCGCCTGCTCTCCGCAATCGCGGTGTTCATGCTGCCGCAAGTGCGACCGACGACCCCGGCGTCTTCCGAGGGACGACCCGCGCCGACCGTGCTGACAATCCACTGGGGACCCGAGTCTTTTCCCGGAACACAACTGGTGGACGCGGCTATTCGCGAGGCCGTGTCGCGCGCCGGGCCAGTCCGGTATTACGCGGAATACCTCAAAACCGAAGACTTTCCGCCGGAAACCGCGTCGCTCGCGCTGCGTGACTACATCCACCACAACTTCGAGGGCCGCCACATCGACGTCGTGATCGCTGACGCCGGTCCGGCGCTGCAGTTCACGCTCCGTTTCCGGGAGTTGTTTCCAGCCGCTCCGATCGTCTTCGTCTCCGGCCAGATACCCGATGTGATGATGAACCACGCGGCCATCCGCGTCACCGGCATTGTGAACGACGCCGCGTTCGCGGAGACGCTCGCTCTTGCGCTGCGGCTGCATCCATTCGTGCGCCAGGTGTTCGTGGTGGCGCGGGCGCCGGTCTCGGAGGGGTACGACGAACGCGTGCGGGCCGCGCTGCGGCCGTTCTCACAGCGGACCGAGCTCACCTACATCCAGGAGCCGTCGGTGTCCCGTCTACTTGCCGCCGTCAAGGCGGTCCCGGCGCAGAGCCTGATTCTGTACACGCGGTACACGCCCGAGGAAGCCGACACAGCCGTCTATCCCGACCAGATTGCTCGCCTGATGGCCGACGTTTCTCCGGTACCGATCTATTGCGCGACGGATCTCTACATGGGTTCGGGAGTCGTCGGCGGCATGATCCGCGGCAGCTACGCCAGGGGGCGTCGTCTAGGAGAAATCGCGCGCCAGATTCTCGACGGCACGCCGCCGGAGCAGATTCCCGTTGGCTTTCAGCAAGTCGTGCCGACCTTCGATTGGCGGCAGGTGCGGCGCTGGGGAATCGATCCGTCCCGCCTTCCACCCGGATCGGACATCCTCTTCAAGACGCCAACGACGTGGGAATCGTACCGCCGCTACATCGTCGGGATCGTCGCCGTGATCGCAGGGCAGATACTGCTCATCGCGGCGCTCGCCGCCCAGCGCGCGAGACGGCGCCGCGCCGACGAGCGGATTCGCCACTTGGCAGGGCGACTGATCAACGCGGAGGAGGTGACGCGGGCGGCGCTGGCTCGAGAACTCCATGACGGCGTGTGCCAGGAGCTCGCGGCCGTCTCCATTGCCGTGAACGGCCTCAAGAACTCGTCGGGGCTCATTCAGGACGCGCACACGCAGCACGCGCTGTCGAAGCTCCATGACGAGACGCTCGGCATCGTCGAAGGGATTCGACGTCTGTCGCACGACCTGCACCCCGCCGCGCTGCACCTGCTCGGCCTCGCCGCGGCCTTGAGAGCGCACTGCAGCGAAGTGGCGAAGCGGAACGGCGTTCACGTGGGCTTCACGATCGAGAAGGACTTGCAGAGCATTTCGCCCGACGTCGCGCTGACGTTGTTCAGGGTTGCCCAGGAGTCGCTGCGAAACGGGATCGAACACGGCCAGGCACTCCGGCTCTCCGTCTCGCTCACGAGATCCGGCGACGATGTCGAGCTCACCGTCAGCGACGACGGTTGGGGATTCGATCTCGATGCGGCGCGTCGGGACGGCCGCGGCCTGGGACTTGTGAGCATGGAAGAGCGCGCCCGCTCAGTCGGTGGACAAGTACAGATCGTCACGGGACTCCACGGCGGGACCACGATTCGCGTTCGATGCCCGGCCGCCGCCCGTGAGGCTTTGGAGTGAACATGCCTCGTGCCAGCGTGCTGATCGCGGACGATCATCCAGTCGTGCTCGCAGCGCTCGTCAACCTGCTGAAGGACACGTTCGATGTCGCGGCCGCCGTCGCCGACGGCCACCGCCTCATCGAGGCGGCGACGCGATTTCGGCCCGACGTCGTGGTGACGGACATTTCGATGCCCGGGTTGAACGGGATGGAGGCCCTGGGCCGGCTCAAGGCGGCGCGCTGGGAGACCAAGGTCATTGTCCTGACCATGCACGTCGACGCCAACCTGGCGCTCGAAGCGATACTCGCCGGCGCGTCGGGGTTCGTGGTCAAGATGTTCGCCGGCGCGGAGCTCGTGACCGCCATCCACACCGTATTGGAAGGCGGCCTGTACCTGGCGGGCTCCGTTGCCGACGACGTCATCGCGGCCTTGTCGACCAACACACCGCGCGGAAACTCTGAGAAGGCAGCGTGCTTGCCGGCACGTACTGGCGACGTGCATGGTTGCAAGTCCGGCCCGCCGCGTTTCTGGAAAGAGAGACAACGATGACCAGGTCAGCGCCGAAGCCACAACGGGCTGGGACGTGCGAGGGCAGGCTGCCAGTACCGCCCGTCGCGCCGAACCGCTGTCTCGCCAGCTCCGCCTGATATCGACCTCACCAGTGAAATGCGGAGAGCCTCCCTGCTGCTGGAGGCGCGCGTCGATCGCGCCGGACAAGTGACCGACATGACCGTGCTTCGCTCGGCACCACCTTTCGACGACGCGGCGCTGCGGGCGCCGCGGCAGTGGACGTTCCGCCCCGCACTTGCGCACGGGACTCCGGCACCACGCGTCGTCCTGATACTTTTTGGCATCGCCATTCCAGTCGTCTCGTAATGACGCGTGGCCGGAAGGCCGTCGGCCGCCTACGGCAAGCTGGCGCGCAGAGAGAACACGCGCTTGACATGGCTCGTGTCGTCGACGAGCGTCACGTCCGCGGTCATGAAGCGCGGCTGCGTCGCGCCGCATGCGAACCTCGGACGGAATGTGAACCGTCGCGTTCCGGCGAACGACGTCGGTCCGAACATGCCAACGAGACCCGCCTGCGGGAACGTGACGCTCGGACCGCCGAGATGCGATCCGTCGATCATGTGTAGCAAGACGAAGTCGATCGAAGAGGTCGACGGTCCGGCCGAGACAACGAACGTGACGTCGGTGACGAGCGTCGGCGATTCCTGACACGAGACGACGACGATCAGAGGTTCAAGGAACACCGACTGTCTCGCGTCGGTCGTCGATGGAACGGTGACGAGCCCCCCGGTCATCGCGGCGGGGCTGCTGCCGCACGCCGATAGCAGGATGGCCGCGCAGATGAGTCCGATTGCTTTCATGTCACACCTCGTCGATTTGTGAGCACGTAGACCAGCACACCAGCACGCGCCGCGCCACCGGCCGGTGAGAGGACAGCGGCGAAGCTAAGGTGTTGAGCCGGCATGGACTTCAAGCAGGTTTCGCGCGCGAGCGGGCGCCGCACGGGCGCGCCGCCGCGTCTCAGCTTGCTGGCGGCACTCACAATCCGCCGTGATCGGCGTCCACAGATCTCACGCGACCCGATGATCCTGAAGGCCCCGGCATCGCGCCATTCGAACGACGAAGGGGTTCGACGGGCGGCTGCCGAGGGTCCATCCTCTGGTTTCGTATCCGCAGGCGACGCAGTGCAGCGAGAGGCGGTGAGGCTCGAAATGGAAGATCAACTCATGACCCCGCACCAAACACACCACGCGATGCATCGCCCAAATCACCCAGCGAATCGCTGCGAACACTGAGCTCCTGTGCCGCGTCGGGCTGCGACGTCTGACGAAACTGCAAACACTGCTCCAGCCGATGACATGCGCTCGGTCCGGCGCGCTCCGGCCGACGTCTTGCAATCACGCGAGGCACATCGTGTCGCGCGCCTCGGGGAGGGTTGCCATGACATGGACCGAGCAGTTGGCGTCTCCGTACTCGACCGAAACCGTCTGGAACGCCGGCCTGGCGGGCACCGGCGTCGCGAGCCACGGACGCTCGCTGACGGTGGGGCACGACGCGGAGTGGGCGCCTGAATACCTGCTGCTGCTCGCGGCCGAAAGCTGCCTCATGAGCACGCTGCTTGCGCTCGCGCGGCAAGCGCGCGTTGAAGTGCTCGGCTACGTGTCGAAGGGAGAGCTACAGATGCGATCGGAAAACGGCGACGCGCCGTCGATCCTTCTGACGCCGTGCATTGTCGTCGCGTCGGAGCACGACGCCGCGTGTGTGGGACGGCTGGCGGACGCCGTGCCCCGCGAGGCCGTCGTTGCCAGGTTGCTCGGCGAGCGCCTGCACGTGAGCCTCGACGTCCGCGTCGTACCAGGCGGCTCGTCTCGATGACGCTGGCGGAGTACTACGACGATCCGTTCGTGCGGTATCGGATGCGGGAATACTGCGGCGCGGCGCCCGACCGCCAGGTGAGCTGCGCCTATTTCGCCGCCGTGCGCGGAGGCGACGGACCGCGTGCGACCTGGGGCCGCGCGCCGCGGTTTCCAATCGACGCGTACGCCCGGCTGCTGAGCGGCGGCGCCGACGTCGCGCGCTCGATGTGGGATCGATCGAATCTCCTCGTCCACCTCGATGTCGACTATCAGAACATCGACGTGCCGAGCGAGCCGTACCATCATTCGGCCGAAGTCTTCTCCAAGCTCGAGCCGGTCTATCGCGCGACGATGCACGTGCTGCACCGGTTCGGGCTTCCGCTGCTGGCGGTGATCACCGGACGTGGGTATCACTTCACGGGACGCATTCCGCTCGATTCGGACGTCATCGATCGGCTGTCCGCGCTGGCGCCCGGTACGCCGCGGTGGATCGCGGGGGTCCACGAGCGGCGGCCGTCGTGGGGGCAGGCCGAGATCACGCACCGGCACGCGCGCGCCTACGTGGGCATCGGCATGCTCGTGGAATTTCTCGCGCACCGTATCCTCCTGCGGGCGCGCCACGGCACGCCGGTGCCCATCGTGCTCAACGGCACCATCGTCGGCAGCGGGCTGACAGGACGGGAATGCGTCTCGCTCGACATGTCGTACGCCGGCGATCCGCTGGACGTCCGGCACATGCGCGTGGCGTTCGGCGCCTACCAGAAGCACTGGCTCCAGCCCGATCCCGTCTGGCATGACGCGATGTCGGCGCGTCCGCCGTTCGTGGCGCTCCCGCGCGGTCGCGCCTCGCTCGAGTACCTGCTGACCCGCGGCCGCGATCTGCGACATGCGGCGCGCGCGGCGCGAACCGCCTCGGCACAGTTGCCGATGGCCACCGCCGGGGTGGCGCACCTGCTCGACGCGTACGTCGCGTCCGCGCTCGCGCGATTCCATCGGGATTTCTATGCGATGACGTCGCGCGGCCCGGAGGCGTTCGACGCGCTCGTGCAGTCGCCGCGCTGGATGCGGCTCCCCGAATGCGTGCGGCTGCCGCTCCTTGCGCCCAACGATTGCCTGCTGCAGCCGGCCGTCGTGCAGCACGTGCTGCGAGTGCTGATGTCCGAGGGGCTGTCGGCTCGCGACGTCGCCGACGTGATCCATTCCCGGTACGCCGCCGACTTCAACTGGGGCCGGCGATGGTTCTGGCTCGACGCGAAAACGCGCGCGGAGTTCGACGTGCGCGTGTTCGCGGGGCTCATCGCCGCCGGCGTCGATCGCGGCGTCGACTTCAACTGTCGATCGGCGCAGGAGAAAGGGCTGTGTCCCGGGCGGATGTGTCCGCTGGACCTGCGCGTGATGCGGCAGCAGCTGCTCGATCGGACGCCCGCATGACGTGGCGATTCGCCGGCGCCACGGGCGGGTGTGCCGATCGACCGATCGTCTCGACGATCGACGCGTTCCACCGGGCGGGCTATACGGCCGTCGAGCTCGGCACGCCGCCGGGCCACTTCGATCCGTGGTCGCACGATGCCGTGCGCGCGCTGCGCACGTGCCTGCGACACTTGTCGATCGAGCCGGTGGCGATTCATGCGCCGTTCGGCGGGTTGCTCGACCTGACCGATCCGAACCCGCACCATCGGCACGCGGCGATCGGCGCCATTCTGTCGGCCGCGACCGCGCTGCGCGAAGTGGGCGGGTCGCGCATCGTCGTGCACGTCAGCGACGTGCCACGCCTTGGCGCCGACGTCGGGGCGCGCCTCGCGCACGGGACCGAGGCGCTGAGCGTGCTCGGCCGCGCCGTCCAGCAGATGTCGGTCACGCTGCTCGTCGAAACGCCGCTGCCGCACCTCATCGGCGGGCAGCCGGACGAGTTCGCCGCAATCCTGTCACGTCTCGACCCGTCGATCGGCGTGTGCATCGACACGTCGCACACCACGATCGTCGATCACTGGGACGGCTTCATGCGGGTGGCGGGCGATCGACTGATGCACGTGCACCTGAGCGATCATCGCGGCCGCTTCGACGATCACCTGCCGCCGGGCCAGGGGTCGATCGACTGGGGCCGCGTGCGCGCGTCGCTCGAACGCATCGGGTTCGACGGCTGGATGGTGCTCGAGCTCGCGTGCCCGTGCCCGAGCGACGCGGTGTCGCGGTACTTGGAGCACGCCCTGCGGCAGACGCGCGAGCTGTTCGGCGCGTGACGTCACCGCGGCGCGCAGTCGACGCGAAACGGCTTCGCCGCGGCGTCGGGGCGGACGAGCGGGCCCGGTCGCCTGCCGAGGCCGCTGCGGAACTGCTCGCGCTCCATGTACTCCATCGCGGGGATCGTCGGGTCGATCGCGCCGGCCTGTGCCGCGCTGTTGGGCGTCGGCACCAGCCGGCCCACGACGTGAACGCTCTGGCCGTGGACCGTCAGCACGGTCTGGCCGGCTGCGCGGTACCGCGATCGTCCCGGGGCCGGCGGCGCGGCCCCGGTGAACCGATCGGCACTCGCACCGTCGAGCGCCGTGCACCTGGAGAGCGCGAGCGGCCTCAGCTGCTCGGCCGGCGTCTGGGTGGACGGCGGCGGCAGCGCCGCGAGCGTCGCGACGCTCGCGACCGCCCACGGGATGATGGCGATGATGCTCATGATGGACCTCCTGCGACGGCTCGAAGCGGCGGGCGTGTTTGAAACGGCTTTCCGTAGAGCCGCGCGTAAACGCCGTCGGCGGCCATCAAGTCCTCGTGCGTGCCGCGCTCGGCGATCACACCGCCGTGCAGGACGAAGATGACGTCCGCGCGCCGGACCGTGGCGAGCCGGTGCGCGATGGTGATCGAGGTCCGGCCGTGCATGAGCCGCGCGAGCCCCGCGAAGATCGACTCTTCCGACTCCGGATCGAGCGACGACGACGGCTCGTCCAGCAACAGAATGGGCGCGTCCCTGATGATCGCGCGGGCGATCGCGATCCGCTGCCGCTGGCCGCCCGACAGCGTCTCACCGCGCTCGCCGACCATCGTGTCGTAGCCGTGCGGCAGCCTCGCGACGAACTCGTGGACGTGCGCGAGCGTTGCCGCGCGGTGGACGTCGGCCTCGGTGGCGCCGTCCCAGCCGTACGCGATGTTCTCTGCGATCGTGCTGTGGAAGAGGATCGCCTCCTGAAGGACGACGCTGACCTGCGCGCGCAGCGACTGCAGCGTGTAGCTGCGGATATCGCGGCCGTCGATAACCACCTGGCCTGCGCCGACATCGTAGAGGCGCGGAATGAGGCTGAGCAGCGTCGACTTTCCGCAGCCGGTGAGGCCGACCAGCGCCGCACGCTGGCCGGGATGGACGTCGAGGCTCACGTCTGTCAAGACGGGCACGTCCGGCGCGTAGCCGAATCGCACGTGCGCGAACGTGATCCCGCCGCGGAACCGCGGCGCCGGCCGTGCGCCGGGCAGGTCGCGCACGACGCGTTCCACGGCGAGGATTTCGCCGATGCGCTCGAACGCCACGGCCGCGTTCGACAGCGTGTCGGCCATTTTCGAGAGATCCTTCATCGGCTTGTACATCTTCGCGAGGTACAGCACGAAGACGAGGAGCGCGCCCGCCGTCAGTCGTCCCTGCAGGACCATCCGTGCGCCGATCCACAGCACCAGCCCCGTGCCGACGGCGACAATGACGTCGACGAGCGGCGAGAGCGTTGCTTTGATGCTGCGCGCCCGTAAGGCGAGGGCGACGCTCTCCAGGCTCTCGCGATCGAGGCGTCGTTCCTCGAGATCTTCGCGCGCGAACGCCTTCACGACGCGGGCCGACGCAATCGACTCCTGCACGAAGGACGCGAGCTCGCTCTCTTTCTTCTTCACCGCGCGCGCGGCCACCTTGATGCGCCGCGTGTAGCGGTGCACGAGGATGAACAGGAGCGGCGCGATCGAGAGGCCGATGAGGCTGAACTGCCAGTCCATGGCGAACATCACGGCCGCCATGCCGGCGAGCGTCACGAGATCGAGCAGGATGCCGAGCACCGCCGACGAGATGAAGTCTTCGGCGGCCTGGATGTCGCTCGTGAGCCTGACCACCATGTCGCCGGTCCGCTGGCGCTCGTAAAAGGCCAGCGACAGCCGCTGGATGTGGTGGTAGAGCAGGCGCCGCAGGTCGTAGCCCACGCGCTTACCGACGGTCGTCGAGAGATATTTCTCGGCGTAGGAGCTCACGGCGCCGAGGACGGCGATCGCGACGACCGCCAGCGACGCGGCCGTCAGGACGGCCAGGCGATCGCGATCGCCGCGCATCCAGTCGGCGATCCACGGTGGAGGGCGCTTCGATCCGATGACGGAGTCGAAGACGATCTTCAGCGGCCACGGCTCGAGGAGATCGGCGGTGCCCGCCAGCAGCATCGCCACGAACGCCGCCGTCAGCGGCTTCCAATAGGGGCGCAGCAGCCGCGACAGGCTCGTGACGCGCGCGTTCATGGCGTCTTCCGTTCGGCGGCTGCGCCGGCCTCCGGCGGGTCGTCGTGCCAGAATCGTCCGACGCGCCGGACGTATCGCCCGGGCTTGTCCAGGTAAATGCGCACGCCGAGCAGCTCCGCGTGCCGCCGGAGCACGCGCTGATAGCGCGCGACGACGCGCAGGCAGCGCGCGGTTTCGGCACGGTTCAGGTATCCGTCGGTGACGAGCACGTCCCGAAGGAGGACGACGTTGTGGTACTCGCCGAGCACGCCGTCGAGCGCCTCGAGCCGCCGCTGATACGCGAGCAGATGGTTGCCGCATCGTGCTTCCACCAGCCGCACGTGGAACCAGTGATCCTTGACGTGGCGGCGCCACGAGTGAAAGTGCGAGGCCTTCGGCTTCGACCACGCGAGAATCATCCCGTCGCGCGCGCGCCGGTAGCTCTCCTCCAGGCCGGGCGCGACGGCGCGAAACCCGTCGCCGCGAATCGTCCACTGCCTGACGCGTTTGCGCTCGGCGCGCAGCGTGTCCGCGGCGAACTCGATGACGCCGCGCGCGTCCGCGTCGCGATCCGTCCGTGCGCTGCGGGCGCGCAGGCCCGCGCGGAGCGACGCGACCGCGCGCCGCGGCAGCACCTTGCGGTAGCGGTGTGCGATCTGATCGAGCGTTTCGATGATGCCCTGGCCGTCGGCCACCGGCGCCAGCAGCTTGCTGACGTCGCTGAGATCGCGATCGACGGCCCGATACGATTTGTCCAGCACCGGCTGCACCAGCCGGATCACCGCGCGGATCTTCTTCACGCGCCGGCGCGCGTCGTGGATCGCCTCGTCGCTCTCCGGATCGCCGACCGATCGCAGCTCGGAAATGGCCGTCTCGAGCTGCTTCAGAACGAGCCGGCGGACTTCCTGCGCGATCGAGGCCTCACGTTTCAGACCGAACGACATCGCGATTCCCCATCAGCCTGTGAAACGTCCGACGCGGAGGAGCCGCGCCGCGCCGAAGGCGAGCGCCGAACCGGCGGCGGTCGACAGCGCGCCGATGGTGAGTTGCGCGAGCACGGGCCCGGTCGACACCAGGCCGGTCGCGAAGAACAGGGCGAACGTGAATCCGGTCGACGAGGCGACCGCGACGACGACGAGCTCGCGCCAGCCGATGTGCCGCGGGAGGTGCAGCCCCGCCGAGACGGCGGCGCCGACGGCGGCCAGAATCCCGAGCGGGCGGCCCACGAGCGCCGCGAGGAGGATCGCCCATGTCCCGGTGTCGTAGCCGCGCAGGATCACGCCGCCGTTGACGAGGCCGAACAGCAGCAGAATGATTTGCACCGCCTCGTTCCATTCGTGCTCGACGTGATGCGTCGCATCGTCGTCGGGCGGATCGGCGAACACGTCGAGGCGCCGCGGCTCGTGGGGAAGGAACGGCACGATCGGCACGAGCGCGAAGGCCGGGTGCAGCCCCTCTCGGTAGAACGCAATCCACGAGAGCGTGCCGCAGATCATCAGATAGGGCCAGAACGCGCGGACCTTCAGCGCGCGCAGCAGTGCGGCGAGGCCGAGCGAGGCGATGAGGAGCGTCGCGCCGCCCGCGTGGGTCGCGAGCACGGGGTGCCGCGGCATGACGACGAAGATGCCGAAGACATTGGTCGCGATGCCCAGCAGCAGCACGAAGGGCAGCGCGCCGCTGCGCGGCATGATCGTCTTCAGCGTGTAGTACACGGCCGCGATGTCGATGGCGCAGGCGATCGGCCACGTCGCCAGGAGGATCGTTTCGTACTTGTAGCCGACGAAGCCGAGATAGCAGGCGGCGGAGCCGGCCACGCCGCCGCCGGCGGCGAAGAGCGCCACGCTCCACCTGCGCCACGAGTGAAGCGCCCCGCCCGGCATCGTCGCCTCGACGATTTCCTGCGTGATGAGCGCGAAGAAGAGCGCCATCCCGATCTCGTTCACGAAGAACGCGACCGGCTGGGCGAAGCGGAAGTAGCTCTCGGCGGCCGTGTTGGCCCAGACGAGCCCGATGGCGGCGCCGATCGGCAGCAGCAGAAAGCGATCGACGACGTGGGCGAGCGCCCGGCGCGCCGCGCCGCGCCGCTCGTGATG
>Ga0137397_10002914_pt1 | contig 11909 bp, 6 predicted proteins | sample czorhiz116metaG_FD_106658 | JGI IMG/M metagenome (GOLD analysis project Ga0137397, IMG submission 106658) | Vadose zone soil microbial communities from Angelo Coast Range Reserve, California, USA - czorhiz1.16 metaG | ecosystem: Environmental > Terrestrial > Soil > Vadose zone | place: USA... | reverse complement strand
GGTTGTCACGAAGTCCGGTGGCACGCAGTATCACGGCGGAGCGTTTGAGTACGCGCGCAACACAGCGCTGAATGCCAAACCCTGGAACTGGGACCCCAATCAGCACAAGGGCCAACGCGCGCCTGTTGATATTGAGAACGACTTTGGCGCGAACATTGGCGGTCCCATCAAGATCCCCCACCTGTACAACGGGACCTCCATGCACAAATCCTTCTTCTATTTCAACTGGGAAGCGTATCGCCTGGCTGGCGGTGCTTCGGTTCCAACGATTTCGATTCCTTCGACTCTTGAACGAGCAGGGAATTTCACGGACTGGATAGACAGCAAAACAGGCAGCCTTATTCCTATCTACGCTCCGACAACTTTCGCGCCGGGTTCTGTGCCCACGCAGACTACGGGACCTCAGTCGACGGCTTGCAGGAGTGCGCTTCCGGCTGGGTTTGGACCTGGACAACAATTCCCCGGGAATATCATACCCACGGCCTGCATCAGCCCGATTGCGTCGGCCTACCTGGCGTTTATGCCGACGCCGACGAATTCGCAAGCAACCAACAACTACACGCTGTCGCGGGCGGTGCCGGATACGCTTACGGCGAACAGCAAATACTTCATGTTCCGTATTGACCATAACTACGGAGACAGCGATCACTTCTACTTCTCGTACTGGCGCCAGTACACCGCACCAAACCTTGCAACCACTCTTCCCCGTGAAATCGCAAATGACAGGTTCACTCCGTTACAGAATTCACCCATCTTGCGGTTCAACTGGGAGCACATTTTTTCAAGCAAAATGACGAATCACGTGACGCTAGGATATCTGAATCGAAATGAAGGCGATTCCACGCTCAACCTAGACCAGATAGGCAAACTGCCGGGGATTGCAGGCGTGGCGGGCAATAATACCCTGCCGTCATTTAACTTCAGCGATTCTTTCCAAACGATTTCGAGCGTTGCGGCCAACAAAACCACTCGTCCGACGTGGGTCCTCAATGATCTGGCCAGCCGGATCATTGGGCATCACACGGTGACCTTCGGCGCGGAATGGCGCAATGTGGGGGGCAATATTCACTTCCTGGAAAATCAAGCCGGCACGTTTAGCTTCGACCGTAAGACGACCGGCCTACCGGGGGGCGGCGGCGGAAGTCCGCTCGCCGGATTCTTGCTCGGAGCCGTCACCACCGGCAATGTTGCTTTTCGATCCGTGCCTGCCTACTATCCACGCCAAAAGGTTTACGCCCTACACTTAAACGACTCATGGAAACTCACACCCAAACTGACGGTGAATTACGGTTTGCGGTGGGACTACTTCACACCTTCGCGCGAGAAGCACAATCACCTATCGTTCATCGACCCGGTGGGAGACAATCCTGATGCTGGAGGGCGGCCTGGCCGCTTAGCGTTCGCGGGCAGCGGTTACGGTTCAGCCAGTTTCGGCAGGGAGTTTCCTGAGGAGCCTTGGAGGAAGGGATTTGCTCCGAGGCTTGGCGTAGCCTATGCGTATAACCCGAAAACGGTAATACGCGCGGGCTACGGGGTTTTCTTCGCCCGGGCGTTCTACCCAGGCTGGCACGGGGGGATGGCACTGGAGGGTTTCAACTTGAACGATGTGCTGGGCGTGGGGGGGACCTCGGGCATCGATCCGCCATTTTATCTGGACACAGGATTCCCGTCCCCCACTACTACCATTGGATGTAATTTGGGCGATACCTGCATCAAGCCGGGTTTCGACAACGGACGCTTTCCTACCTCCGGCAACGGTAACGGAAGCTCCTATCGAACGATCGATGGCAACCGCCGGCCATACTCCTCACAGTGGAATTTGACGATTGAGCGGGAGCTCCCCAAGGAAGTCTTTCTGAGCGTGGCCTATGTGGGAAACAAAGGAACACGCCTGACGTCGGCTCTGCAACCGATTAATGTCCTGAATCCGTTTGATCCGCAGGTCAGGGCCCTGGAAGCCAACACAACTCCTATACATCCCTCCTGCGCCAGCGGCACTCCGGCCCCCGGCGCTAACTGTGGTTACGTTCCCGAGCTGAATGCTGTATTCACGTCGGATAGCCAGACGCTATTCGGTGTAACAGCACCGTACGCCGGGTGGGTAGCGCAACTGAATAGCACCGGCGCCTGCAGCCCCACTGTCGCTCAAGCGTTGCTGCCGTTCCCGCAGTTCTGCGGGCCTCTGCAAGGAATGAATGAGAACCGTGGAAACTCGAGCTATCACTCCTTCCAGTTGAAGGCCGAGAAACGGTACAGCAAGGGCCTATACATGCTCGTGTCCTATACGAACTCAAAGATCCTTTCCGACGCCTCGGACAATGTCCAGCAGCTGGGTGGCACCTGGAATGCCAGCCAGGGCATAATCTCGCCCTTCGAGAAACGCCGCGCTCGTGCCATTTCGGGCGATGACGTCCCCCAGGTGGTATCGGCAATCTTCGTTTACGATCTGCCCTTCGGCAAAGGCCAGAGCTACGCGAATCAGGGCGGCGCCGTCAATTATTTGGTGGGAGGCTGGCAAATCAGCCCCATCATCCACTTCTCGCGCGGCACGCCAATGTGGTTCCGCTCGAGCAACTGCCAAGTGGTGCCCCAATTCCGGCAAAACTGCCTGGTGGGCCTCGTGTCAGGGCTAAATCCATTCTTGCAGGATCCCAATGGCTACGACCCGGGCAAGGGCCCGCTGCTCAACTCTGCAGCATTCGAGACGGTTGGTGCCTTTCAGCCGGCCGGGGCGTGCCCCACGTGCGCGGGAGCCTTTGGATACACGGGGTCAGGCCCACGCATTACGAACCTGCGAGGCCCCAACTACAAGAACCTGGACTTTTCAGTAACCAAGAACACCCGGTTAACGGAGCGCGTAAACTTTCAGCTTCGCTTTGCGTTTTTCAATGCCTTCAACACGCATTACTTCATCAACAACGGCGTCAATAACCAGGGCTCGAGTTTTGCCTTTGTCAGTGACATCGCTGCGGGTGGCAGTGGCTTCGGGTCTTGGGACCACAGCAATGTCAGCCCGCCACGCACGATTCAGATTGGCGGGAGGCTGGAGTTTTAACAAGGTAGACCCAAACAAACACCCCAGCAGCGCCCCGACCAGGTCGGGGCGCTGTTTTTTTATCGGGATGATTTGCGGGTTGCTTTGTGGAGGCTATTTCGGTAAGGAGGAAGAATTCGCAACGGGCTGCGCTTCACTCGCCTTCTTGAGCTCCTGGAATTGCGCAATTTCTTTCTTGGATAACTGGTCTTCTCCCAGGCGGTGATAGATGCGGCCTAGGAGATAGTGCGGCTCCGGATAAGCAGGTTGCAGCGCAATGGCCTGCTTGAGCGACTGAACGGCTTCCTGATAACTCCCCTGCATCTCCAAAACGCGGCCGAGTTGATAATGCGCTTGGGGGAGGCGGAGGTCGAAGCCGAGGGCTTCGCGCAAGTGTTTCTCGGCGTCCGTGAGTTGATTCACGGAAACGAGCGAAACGGCAAGATCCACGTGAGGCCACGGGGAGGGCTTGGATTGGAGGCGATTCAGCTCGACGGCACGGTTAAGGTGCTTGATGGCCTCGTTGGATTGACCCAAGTAGTCATAGCAAAGCCCCAGGCTGTCGTAAGCACGCATCATCTTCGGATCCAATTCAACTACCTTTTTCAACCGGGTAATGGCCGCCGCATAGTTCTGCGCATCGTAATCAAGGCGCGCCAGCCAGTAGAGGTAAAGCGGATCTTGCGGGTGGTCGGCTGCAAGCTTTTCCAGTTCGGGCCGCGCCCAATCGCGCCGGTTGAGCTTGACGTAGGCCATCGCCAGCGTGAACTTGCTGGGATCGTCGAGAGGAGCAATGGCTTCCGCCTTTTTCCAGGCGATGGCGGCATTGAGGTATTGGCCGTCCAGGAAAAACATTCCTCCGGCCATCACCAGGAGTTTTGCTGCACGAACTGAGTTTGGATCACGGCCGGCCTCTTCGACAAGGAGAGCCTCCGCGTGTTTGTAATCTCTCCGTTTAACGGCATCTTCCAACTCGAGGCGATGGACGTCATTGAGCTGCAGGCCGGATAGATCGGACGACACAGTGTCGAGGGCGGGATTCTCCTTGGGCGCGGCACGTTCTTGCGCGGACAAGAGAAACGGGAGGCACGCACCGAACGCAGAGGAGGCAAATATGAAAATAGTTTTTTTCATCGCTCTATAACGGATAGCGCCGCGCTAAGGCATTGCAGCAGCTCTCGCAGCTTCAATCTTGGCTTTTGCGTCCGCTGCGGCCTTGCTCTCTGGCACCAATTTCAACTCAAGTTCGATCTCCGCGAGGGCCTGGTCAAATCTGTTTTGTTCAAGGAAAAGCAGAGCGATCGCCAGATGAAGCTCAGGCATTTTCGGGTCGGACCGCGCCGCTTGCTGGTACGCAGCGAGAGCTGGTTCATACTTTCCCTGAATTAGGTATTCCTGGCCGAGAGCTTGCTGCAAGCGAACGGAATCGGGATTGACGCCGGTGATTTGGCTATAGGACCACCCGGAGAGCTTGGCCCAGGCTGTGGCCAATTGATACGAGTACTCGGGTTCCTGCGGAGCCAACTGCACGAGCTTCTGGTAATCCTGGACGGCAGCGATCCAGTTGTTCGAGGCCCTGTGTGCTCGCGCCAGCTGCAGGTGGGTCTGCGGCTCTTCCGGCATCAGGGCGACGGCGCGTTTGAGTTCCTGCTCGGCCTGGGCATTTTTTCGGAGTGCCAGGAGGCTGGAACCGAGGAGCAAGCGGGAAGGGCCGAAATTCGGCTGAAGAGCGAGGGCTTGACGAAAACGCGTGACCGCTTCGGGGTGCTTGCCGCGGAGTTGGGCGATGACGCCGAGGTTGTGATAGATGAGCGGATGCTTGATTCCCTGCCGCAAGGCATCGGAGAAGACTTGCTCAGCGGAATCCAGATCGCCGGACCTGAGCGCCTGAACGGCTGCGGCGATTTTTGTTTCGAACGAAGGCGGCAGATTTTCCTGTGCGAGAGCACCGACGGCGATGCAGAAGCACAGCAAGAGAAAGATTCCAAGGCGTGGGGCTTTAGAAGGACACACAGCAAAGCCCCGGGGTTTCGACCAGAGACCCGAAAGGGTAATGGTGGATACAAATCCGCGGCTTTGAGCAAATGGAAGCGAGCGCGCGAGATTGGCAGGAGCGGCCACGAGTAGTTGGACAGAAAACAATGGATAGTATAAAGGAGCGCGAGTTGGGGCCGCATAGTAATTATTTAAGCGCTTACGTATAATCGTGCGGGCGAGTATCTGGAAGTTCCCTGAAAACAGGCTCAAATCCTGGTTGATGATGCGATTCCGCCGGCCGATTCCCGCTGTAACTCTATGCATTTCCTTGTGTGCTGTGCATTTTGGCGTTGCCTATCCCAAACAGGACCACACTGCCGAGAGAGAGCAAGAAATTCTGCGGATTCAACAATTGATCCAAGAGCACGATCTGGCAGAGGCAAGCCGCAAAATCCTTGAAGCAACAAAACGGTATCCTTCCGACGCCGGTGTCGACAACTTGCGGGGCATCGTCGAGGCGCAGCAAGGGAACTACGCCGCTGCGGAAAAGAGTTTCAGCCAGGCTCTGAAGAGGGAGCCGAAATTCACCGGTGCTTCCCTGAATTTGGGGCGGCTTTATCAAGAGAACTTTGCTGCCGATCCGCAGGCGCGGCGGAAGGCGCTAGGTGTTTACTTGGGAGTGCTGGCGTACGACCCCAAGAACGCGGAGGCGAATTACCAGAGCGCGGCGCTGTTGTTGGAACAAGCCAAGTACCAGGATTCGCTCGATCGCGTTTCGCGGCTCTCGGAAGAAAGCCAGACGGGAGCGCAGGTATTGTCGATCGTGTGCGCGGATTACGCTGGGCTTGGCGATCGAAAACGGACGGATGATGCGGCGGCAGGCCTGCTCGCTGACGCAAATTTTTCCGAGGCGGATGCGCAGCAAGTGTTACTGGGCCTGAGAGCAGGAAAACGGGACGACTTGATGATCTCGCTTCTCGAGAGCTTGCAGAACCGTCAGCCGTTGTCGCCTGGTCTGTCGCGCGCGCTGGGCTTGGCTTATGAAGGGGCGGACAGGCTGGTGGAGGGGCGAGCGACGCTGGAAAGATCCATCACTCCGGAAAGCCTTACGGTTGGTTCGTTACTGGAGTTGGCGCGGGTCGCACGCAAACAGCGGGATTACCAGGGCTCGCTGGGCTATTTGGCTCACGCGCGAGATTTGGAGCCGAAGAACGCGGGCATCCACTACTATTTTGGGCTGGTGTGCATGGACTTGAACCTCGTCGCGGAAGCGCGCAACTCCTTTGAGAAGGCCGTGCAGAGCGAGCCTGAAAATTCCGACTACAACTATGCCATGGGGGTGACTTCGACTTTCCGGCACGACCCGGGGGAGGCTGTGCCGTACTTTGAGAAGTACCTGAAGTTGAGGCCCCAGGATCCGCGAGGAAAGCTGGCGCTGGGTGCAGCCCTTTTCCGGGCGAAAGACTATGAGGCCGCAGTTCCCCGACTGAAGGAGGCCACCAAGACTGCTGAAACCGCGACGGCGGCGCATTACTACCTCGGCGCGATCGCATTGCAAGAACGACGGCCTGAGGAAGCTCGCAGCGAATTGGAACTAGCTTTGAAGAGCAAACCAGACTACGTGGATGCTCTGGCAGAACTGGGCCAGTATTACTTAATGCAGAAAGACTACACGCAAGCAGAAAAACAGATTCGGCGGGCGTTGGAGCTCGACCCGGAACACTACACCGCAAATTTCTATCTGCTCACGCTCTACACGCGCACCCGGGATGCGAGGCAAGAAGCACAGGCGAAACACTTCGAGGAACTCAAGAAGCTTTTGGCGGAAAAAACGCAGGAATTTCTGCGAATCGTTGAAGTACGGCCTCTCGAGAATCCATGAAGGTGCTCCGCGACATGCCTCGATCTGCTGCCTTCCCTTCCCTTCCGCGCATTTTTTGTTTGCTACTGCTGGTGGCTGCGGCCGGAGCACAATCGCACGGACAATCATCGGCGTTGACCGAAAGCACCAAAGCGTTCTATCGCGGCAATTATTCGCGGGCCGCGGAACTGGCGGAAAAACATCTGCGGGCGTACCCAAACGATGTGCCGGTTCGATTGATCCTGGCGCGGGCGGAGCTTGCGCAGGAGAAATTCCAGCAGGCATTTGAAGGACTTCAAAAGGTTCTGGCATCTGATCCGAAGAACATAGACGCGCTTTACTATCTGTCCCTCATTGGGCGGGAACTTTCTCACCGGGAATATGAAAGACTTTTTTCGATCGCACCGGACTCTGATCGTGTCCACCAGCTTCTCGGCGAGGCCGCGCTGGCGGCGGAGAATAGGAGCGAAGCGGAGGAAGAATTTCAGAAGGCGCTGAATGCCAATCCTCGATCCATCGAAGTGGCCACGGAACTGGCGGAACTGAAGCGCTCGCAATCCAAATTCGATGAAGCGATCGACTATTATGCGCAGGCGGAAAAAATCGGCCCGCTGAATTATGAAATCGCGTATGGCTTGGGCGCTTGTTACACCTACAAGCAGGAGTATTCGCGAGCGATCGAATGGCTGCGGAAGGCCGTGGCTTTGGCTCCGGATGCCGCGGCGGGCCGGTTTGCGCTCGGGAACGCACTGTTTCAGAATGGCCAGCTCGAAGCAGCCATCCCGGAGTTAAACGCTTCGCTGCAACTTGAGCCACGGATGAAACAAGCGTATTTCCTGCTCGGACGTGCCTACTCGAAGCTCGGTCGTCAGGACCAGGCGAAGGCTGCGCTCAAAAAGCTCGACGAACTAAACCGATCTGAAATGCCGGGTCAGTCCAAGAATTCCGCGGGCGAAACGAATCCGAAACCGGACATCAAATAGGAAGACCGGCCCGCCTCAGAGGGCGGGCCCTACATGGGCACGGAGGCAGACTGCATGATTTTGGAAATGCGGACTGCGTCCGAGAGTTTCCGCCGCAAGGCTATTTCGAAACTTTCACCAGCACTACGCCGTGGGTTGGCACATCGGCTGAGTAGGAATTTTGTATCGTGCCGAGATCCTTGTGATCCAGAAGATCTCGGAGTTTCGCAGAGGCAGGCACGCCGATGGATTTTAGGTCGAGCGTCATCTTAGTTGGCGATTCACTGCGATTGAAAAGTCCCACGGCCTGACTCCCATCGGCGAGCGGCTTTGCCCAAATTTCCAGCGGCCCTTCCTGCCACACGCGACGTCCCTGCGCGCCTTTTGCGTCCTGATCGACAGCAATAATCTCGGAATTCATGAGGAGCTCTTTTGTTTCGCTCGACATACTCCGCAGATCGTTTCCCGCGAGCAGTGGAGCAGCAAGTATGGCCCATAGCGCCATGTGTGTGCGGTATTCATCGCGCTTCATGCCGCCATTCCCAACTTCCAGCATGTCCGGATCGTTCCAGTGTCCAGGCCCTGCAAACTTTTCCAGGCCGTTCTGCCCGAATCCGATCAAGGTCATGCGGTCGTACGTATCATTAATGTCTCCGGTGGTGCGCCATAAGTTGCCAGTGGTGGGTCCCCAGCGCCAAGGGGTCTTCACACCCCAGTTGCAAATGCTGAAAACGATGGGGCGGCCCGAGTGCGCCAGCGCATCGCGGAACTTCGCGTATTGGACTTCCGGATCAAGGCCTTCCGAATTGCACCAGTCAATCTTTACGTAATCGATTCCCCAGGAGGCGTAGGTCTTGGCATCCTGATCTTCATGATTCAGGCTGCCCGGCCGCTTTTCGCAGGTTCCCGTGCCAGCATCGGTATAAAGACCCAACTTCAGGCCTTTGCCGTGTACGTAGTCCGCGAGGGCCTTCATTCCCGAGGGAAATCTTGTGGGATCCGCGACGATGGTTCCCGAGGCATCGCGGCTCACCTGCCAGCAGTCGTCGATGTTCACATACTGGTAGCCGGCGGCCTGCATGCCACTGCTGACCATGGCGTCGGCCATTTCGCGAATGAGTTTGTCGCTCACGTTGCAGCCAAACTTGTTCCAGCTGTTCCATCCCATCGGCGGAGTCAGGGCGAGGGACGCAGATGTCTGGGCTAAGGCCGCAGGTGCAAGCAGGGTCGCAGAACTGGCAACGAGGAGACAGGCAAGAAACGCAGGAATGAGAAAAGGCCGCTGAAAGTTCATTATTCCTCGCAAAATTGGAGTACGTAACCGCTTACGCGGAGTCTAGCATGCGATGCAAAAAAGTGCGATGCTATTTGCCGCGGGGGAAGAATTCGGGTGCTCCCGCGCATGTGGCGCGGAATTCAACAATTTTTCGATGGGGCTAAATCATTAAGAGGTAGGGACTGGGTGCAGCCTTACAGGGTATCGAACCGGACCGCGATGACGCTTTCCTCATATAGATTTCTTCCTGTACTACTCTTTATGCCGGTTTTGTTCGCCCTTCGCGGAGCCGCCCAGGAACCCGAGGATCGCAAACCGGCGAAGCCGGAGTCCATGGGCATAGCGACCGGCAATCCTCATGCGCCCGTGAAAGACGCGCTGTCTCGCCCGATCACTGCCGGAGGATTTGTTGACGGCGCGCCGGTGGTATTCACAGACATCACCAAGCAGTCAGGGCTGGCCAAATTCCTGCACCGTTCTGGAAGCCCGGAGAAGGCCACGATTCTCGAGACTCCGGGTTCCGGGGTGGCCCTGCTCGACTATGACAATGATGGGTGGCTGGACATTTATTTGCTCAACGGTTCCACATTCGCTGCGCTGAAGGGGAAAGAGGTCGCTCCTCGCGCCATGCTGTTTCGCAATAATCACGACGGCACGTTTACTGACGTCACGGCCAAGGCGGGCGTGGCGAACGAGCGATGGGGTTTTGGGGTAGCCGTGGGCGACTACGATAACGATGGCTTGCCGGACCTGTACGTTGCCAATTATGGAAAGAACCGTCTCTACCACAACAATCATGATGGAACGTTCACGGACGTGGCGGAGAAGGCAAGTGTGACGTTGGGGGGATGGTCCACGGGACCGACGTGGGGCGACTACGACCACGATGGACTGCTGGACCTGTTTGTTCCAAGCTACGTGAAATTTGACGCAGACCATCCTCCCATCGCCGGCCAGGGAGGAATCCCGGCCAGCGCGTGCCAATTTCGCGGCGTGAACTTCGTGATGTGCGGGCCCCGAGGGCTGCCGGGCGAGAGCGACCATCTGTTTCACAATAACGGCGACGGCACTTTCACGGACGTGAGCAAAAAGGCTGGTGTCTCCGACCCGCAGGGCTATTACGGCCTCGCATCGGCCTTTGTGGATGTGGATGATGACGGATGGATTGATCTGGTGGTGGCCAATGATTCGGTGCCGCGGTATCTCTATCGCAATCTTCACGACGGCACGTTTGAAGATGTGAGCTACCTGTCGGGTTTTGCGCTGACTAACGAGGGGCTTGCACAAGCGTCCATGGGAATCGCGGTCGGGGATTACAATCGAGATGGGCGAGTCGATTTTCTGATCACTACATTTTCCGACGATTACAAGACGCTTTACAGAAATGATGGCAACAACAATTTCTCAGACGTGACCTATCCGGCAGGCCTGGGCACTCCGACCATCCCGTTCCTCGCTTGGGGAACCGGGTTTCTGGACTTTGATAATGATGAGTTCCTGGACCTATTTATTGCCAACGGGCACGTCTATCCATCCGTGGACCAACGGGATTGGGGCACAACCTGGGCCGAACGGCCGCAGCTTTTCCGCAATCTGGACGGGAGCAAGTTTCAGGAAGTTCCGCCGGCCACCGGCACCGGCTTGGCGGACGTGATTCCCGCACGAGGGGCCGCGTTTGGGGACCTCTTCAACGATGGCCACTTAGACGTCGTCCTGAACAACATGGATTCCGCACCGACGCTGCTTCGCAATGTGGTGAAGAACGGCAACCATTGGATCGCGCTCCAATTGTTGGGAGGACCAAAGAGCCCACGGGATGCCATTGGCGCGAAAGTGTTTCTTAGCACAGGCGGTGTGCACCAACGGGCGGACGTTGTCAGCGGAGGGAGCTACGGATCAAGCTCCGATCAGCGCGTTCATTTCGGGCTAGGGTCCGCTAGCAAAGTGGATAAGTTAGAGATTCAATGGCCGAGCGGAAAAAAGGAAGAGGTAATGGTGCCCGGTGTGGATCGGATTCTCAAGGTCATGGAGGGACAGGGAGTCATTGAGAAATAACCGGCACGATCTGGATGCTGCTGCATGCCGGCGTGGATCCTGGAGAACCATGCTTCCGCGCCCAGTAGCTCACCTGCTTCCCTTCTGTCACGGCGCTCTGTGCTTGCTTCTTTTTTCCTCCTTTGCATTCGCGCAGGCGCATCCGGAGAAAGCGACAGATTTTTCCAATTTTCGTCCACGGAGGGAGATGCCTGGCGAAAGTTTCGTGGGCCAAGAGGCTTGCGCGAGCTGTCACGCGGAGAAGAGTCGCACGCAATCGCACACGGCAATGCGGCATGCCCTGAGTATTGCTTCCGAAAGCGATGTGCTGCGAACGCACAGAAGGATGACTTTTCTGGCCGGGGCGTACTCTTACGAAATCGTAAGCGACGGCAAACAAAACTCATATCGCGTGACGAACGGAAAAGAGACCATCAGTGAGCCGATACTCTACGCGTTCGGGAATGCACACGTCGCGCAAACTTATGTCTACCGCCATAACGGGAAGCTTTATGAAGGTCGCGTAAGCTATTACGCGGCGATCGATGGATTGGACTGGACGATCGGAGACGTTCTTCATCCTCCGCCGAGCCTGGAGGAGGCCGCGGGCCGGGACATCAACGGCGATGAGGCGCGGAACTGCTTCAGTTGCCACGGTACCGCCGCCGTGGTGAATACCAAGCTTCAACTGGACCGATTGATTCCCGGCGTGACCTGCGAGACCTGCCACGGGCCGGGAGGTAGCCACGCCTCCATCATGCTCTT
>Ga0137397_10002910_pt1 | contig 11920 bp, 13 predicted proteins | sample czorhiz116metaG_FD_106658 | JGI IMG/M metagenome (GOLD analysis project Ga0137397, IMG submission 106658) | Vadose zone soil microbial communities from Angelo Coast Range Reserve, California, USA - czorhiz1.16 metaG | ecosystem: Environmental > Terrestrial > Soil > Vadose zone | place: USA... | reverse complement strand
CCAGCGCGGCCTGATCGTCTCGCCGCCCAAGGCCGGCAAGACGGTGCTGATGCAGCAGCTCGCGCACGCGATCACGGCGAACAATCCGGACAGCACGCTGATCGTGCTCCTGATCGACGAGCGGCCGGAAGAAGTGACCGAGATGACCCGCACGGTGAAGGGCGAGGTCGTCGCCTCGACCTTCGACGAGCCGGCCTCGCGCCACGTGCAGGTCGCCGAGATGGTGATCGAGAAGGCAAAGCGCCTGGTCGAGCACAAAAAGGACGTGGTTATCCTGCTCGACTCGATCACGCGCCTCGCGCGCGCCTACAACACCGTGGTGCCGGCCTCGGGCAAGGTGCTCACCGGCGGCGTCGACGCCAACGCTCTGCAGCGTCCCAAGCGCTTCTTCGGCGCGGCGCGCAACATCGAGGAAGGGGGTTCGCTCACCATCCTGGCGACCGCGCTGATCGACACCGGCAGCCGCATGGACGACGTGATCTACGAAGAGTTCAAGGGCACCGGCAACATGGAAATCCACCTCGACCGGCGCATGTACGAGAAGCGCATCTTCCCGGCGATCAACGTGAACCGCTCGGGCACGCGCCGCGAGGAATTGCTGATCAAGCCCGAAATACTCCAGAAGGTGTGGGTGCTGAGAAAGCTCCTCTATCCGATGGACGACCTGGAAGCGGCAGAATTCCTGGTCGACAAGATCCGCGCGACCAAGAACAACGGAGATTTCTTCGACTCGATGCGCAGAGGGTAGTCGCTCGGGGCCTGATTCCCCGCGAGGGCGATTAGGCGGATAATCCCTCCTTTTAGAACGTGGCGAACCGCAAGGACATGAACATGAAACCCAAGATCCACCCCGAATACAAGGAAATCAAAGTCATCTGCAGTTGCGGGACTGCCTTCACCACCCGCTCGACCCTGGGCAAGGAATTGCACGTCGAAGTCTGCTCTTCGTGCCACCCGTTCTATACGGGCAAGCAGAAGATCGTCGACACCGCCGGCCGGGTCGAGAAGTTCCGTCAGAAATACACGAAGAAGACCGCGGCGGCCAAGCCCGCCAAAGAAGCCTCCGCGTAGGCGTGTCGGGCCGCGCGTTCCGGAAAAGGCAGCTTCGGCTGCCTTTTTTTCATTCGACGCGCGGGGGAACTTGAGTGGCCTCCCGGATTTCGCTTCCCCTCGGGGCGAAGGTGCTGTCGGCGCTGCTTCTCGCCTATCTGCTGCCCGGCCTCGTCGCTCATGATCTATGGAAAACCGAGGATGCGATCGGCATCGGAATCGTGCACCAGATGCTCGAGCACGGCCGGTGGGTGGTTCCCTATCTGGCGGGCGAGCCGTACTGGGATGACGGGCCGTTCCATTACTGGATCGCGGCGCTGACCGCGAAGGTGTTCGGGCTGGTGCTCGCCCCGCACGACGGCGCGCGCCTGGCGAGCGGTGTCGTGATGGCGGCGGTGATCGCCCTGGTGTATCTCGCAGGGCGGGAGCTCTACGGCAAGCTCGAGGCGATGGGCGCGGTGCTCGCCCTTCTGGGCTGCCTCGGCTTGCTCGTTCACGCGCACGAGACCCTCGGCGAGATCAGCATGCTCGCGGGACAGGCTCTCGCCTGGTATGGCATCGCGCTCGCGCAGCGCAAGCCTCATCGCGGCGGCTGGCTCCTGGGCCTGGGGCTCGCCGTCGCCGCGCTGTCCAAGGGCATGCCCGCGGTGATCGCGCCGCTGGCCGTCGCGCTCGCGGCGCCGGTCGTCTCCTCCGCCTGGCGCCGGCGCGAGTACCTGCCGGCGCTGACGCAGGCCCTGCTTCTGTTTCTTCTGATTTTCGGCGGCTGGCTCGCGCTCGCCGACCGCGACCTCTCCGGGTTCCTGCCCGCGTGGCGGGACGCCAGCGTGGCGCAGTTCGCCGTGCCCCCGGCGACCGCCCTCGGCCTGTGGGGCCCGACCCTGGCCTGGGCGACATGGCCGGCCTGGCCCCTCGCGGTCTGGACCCTGTGGGACGCGCGCCGTCGCACCTACACCGCCGGGACGCGCATGCTCATCGCCGCCGTCGTCGCCGCCTTCGTGGTGCTGGTGTTCCTCGCCGATCCGCGCGAAGTCTATGCCCTGCCGCTGCTTCTCCCCCTTTCGCTTCTCGCCGGTGCGGGTGTGCCGAGCCTGCGGCGCGGGGCGGCGAACGGGCTCGCCTGGTTCGGCGTCATGTGCGCCGGGTTCTTCGGTATCGTCATGTGGCTAGGCTGGTTTGCGATGACCACCGGATTTCCAGCCGCCATCGCGCGCAATTTCACCCGGCTCGAGCCCGGGCACGTGCAGCAGTTCTCCTGGACCGCGTTCGCCGTCGCCCTCGCTTGTACGCTCGGCTGGCTTTGGCTGATCGTGAGGAGCGAGCGTTCGGCGCCGTTCCGCAGCGTGACTTTCTGGGCGGCCGGCATTACGCTGCTGTGGGCCCTGGGGATGACCCTGATTCTGTCCTGGATCGACTACGGCAAGAGCTACCGGCAGGTCGCGCAGGCGCTGAAAAAAAACGTCCCCGAAGGCACGCGCTGCGTCGAGAGCCGCGGCCTGGGCGAGGCGCAGCGCGCCATATTCGACTATCGGGCGGAGATCGTCACGCGGCGCATCGAGAGCGGCGGCGATACCGGATGCCCGTTCCTCTTGGTGCAGGCTCATCTGGGAGATTCCGACAACCTGGGGCCCGGCTGGAAATTCCTGTGGGAAGGCAGGCGGCCGCGCGACCGCGAGCGCTATCGCCTGTACCAGAGAACGGGCGGGGGACCGTGAGCAAGCTGACCGGCTCGCCCGCGTGGCAGGCGCTTGCCGCACATCAAAAGAAAGCCGCGGCGACGGACCTCACCGCGCTCTTCGCCGCGGACCCTTCGCGCGCAGAAGCTTTTACGATCGAGGCGGGCGGCATCCTGCTCGACTACTCCAAGCATCGCGTGGGCGCGGAGACGATGCGGCTGCTCGCCGCGCTCGCCGTGCAGGCGCAGCTGCCTCGGTGGATCGAGAGGATGTTCGCGGGCGAACCGATCAACACCAGCGAAGCACGCCCGGCGCTGCACGTGGCACTGCGCGGGCGCGAGGCGACCTTCCCCGCAGGCCGCGACGTCATGAGCGAGGTACGCGGCACGCGCGGGCGCATGCGTGCCTTCGTCGAGGAGGCACGGCAGGGCACCCTCAGAGGCGCGAGCGGCCGCGCGATTACCGACGTGGTCAACATCGGCATCGGCGGCTCCGATCTCGGCCCGAGAATGCTGACGCGGGCGCTGCGCAGGTTCCACAAGCCGGCTCTGCGGCTGCACTTCGCCTCCAATATCGATCCGGCCGATCTCGACGCGACGCTGGCGGGCCTCGAGGCGGAAACGACGCTGTTCATCGTCGCCTCGAAGACATTCGCGACCGCAGAAACGCTCGAGAACGCCGGGCGCGCCAAGGCATGGCTCGCGGCCGCGCTCGGGGGAACGGCCGACCTGTCGCGCCATTTCGCCGCGGCGACCGCGAACGTCGGCGGCGCCGCAGCGCTCGGCGTTCCGCGGGAGCGCGTGTTTCCCCTTTGGGATTGGGTCGGAGGACGCTATTCGGTCTGGTCCGCGGTCGGCCTCCCGGTCGCGCTGGCGGCCGGCATGGACGCGTTCGAAGAGTTGCTCGAGGGCGCGCGCGCCATGGACACGCATTTCAGAACCGCGCCGATCGAGCGCAACCTCCCCGCGGTCCTTGCGCTGCTAGAAATCTGGTACGCGAACTTCTTCGGCGCGCAGACCCGCGCGGTGATTCCCTACAGCGAGGACCTGCGGGATCTTCCCGCGTACTTGCAGCAGCTCGAGATGGAATCGAACGGCAAGCGCGTCGACCGCGACGGAAACGAGATCGACTACGACACGGCTCCGGTCGTATGGGGCGCGTCGGGCACGCCCAGCCAGCATTCCTTTCATCAGCTTCTGCACCAGGGCACGCGGCTCGTCCCCGTGGATTTCGTCGTCGCGCACGAACGAAATCCGTCGCCAGCGCAGACCGCCCTCGCCGCAAACGCGCTCGCCCAGGCGGCCGCGTTGGCGTTCGGCAACCCGGTGCCGGGCGCCCCGCACAAGGCGCTCCCCGGCAATCGTCCGTCCAGCGTCGTGCTGCTTGCGCGCCTCGCGCCGCGCGAGCTCGGCGAGCTCGTCGCGATGTACGAGCACAAGGTCTTCGTCGAAGGCGTCGTCTGGAACCTGAACAGCTTCGATCAGTGGGGCGTCGAGCACGGCAAGGTCCTTGCGCGCACGCTCGCGCCGCGACTGCTCGGAGGCGGGGATGCCGCAAGCCTCGACTCGTCCACGCGCGCGCTCCTTGCGCGAATGCGAGAGCGCGATTGACTCCGGCCGCTGCGGGATTTAGTCTGGCGAGAACGGAGGACACCATGAACGACGACGCGTTCAATCTCAGCATCCGGAAGTTCCTGAAGTTGGTCGGCGTGAGCTCGCAGCGCGAGATCGAGCAGGCGGTCGCCCGGGCGCGCGCGAGCGGCGCGATCAAGGGCGACGAGAAATTTCCCGCCTCGGTGACGCTGGAGGTCCCCGGCCTCAAGCTCTCGGTGCGCTTCGACGGCAAAATCGAGCTCGAATAGGCGCCGGACGGACCCGTGAACAAGCCGCGCGATCTCGACGCCGGTCTGTTCGAGGAGTTGCGCAACCTCCTCGCCGACCGCGCCACGGCCTCGGCCGGGGTGCGCGAGCACCACGGCAAGGACGAATCCTACTTTCCGTATGCGCCGCCGGACGCGGTCGTCTTCCCGGAATCCACCGAGGAAGTCCGGAGCATCGTCGACTTGTGCCGTCGCCACAAGACCCCGGTGATCCCCTTCGGCGTCGGCACCTCGCTCGAGGGACACGTGCTCGCCATCCGCGGCGGCGTGTGCGTCGACCTTTCACGCATGAATAAGGTGCTCGCCGTGCACGAGGCCGATCTCGACGCGGTGGTGCAAGCGGGCGTGACGCGAAAGCAGCTGAACGAACACATCCGGCACAGCGGACTCTTTTTCCCCGTCGATCCGGGCGCGGACGCGACTCTCGGCGGCATGGCCGCGACTCGCGCCTCCGGTACCAATGCCGTGCGCTACGGCACCATGCGCGAGAACGTGCTCGCGATGACCGTGGTCCTCGCCGATGGCCGCGTCATCACCACTTCGAGCCGCTCGCGCAAATCGGCCGCGGGCTACGAGCTGACGCGGCTCTTCGTGGGCTCGGAGGGCACCCTGGGCATCATCACCGAGCTGACCGTGCGCCTCTACGCCGTTCCCGAGGCGATGTCGGCGGCGATCTGCTCCTTCCCCGATATCGCCGGCGCGGTGAATACGGTGATCCAGACGCTGCAATCCGGGATCCCGATCGCGCGCAGCGAGGCGCTGTGCGCAACGACCATGAAGGCGATCAACGCCTACTCGAAGACGGCCTACCGCGAGCAACCGACGCTGTTCCTCGAGTTCCACGGCACGGCGGCAGGCGTCGAGGAGCAGGCGAGGCTGGTACAGGACATCGCGAGAGAGAACGGCGGCATGGATTTCGAGTGGACCACCAAGGCCGAGGAACGCAACCGGCTGTGGACAGCGCGCCACCAGGCGTATTTCGCCTGCCTCCAGTTGCGGCCAGGAACGCGCGCCGTTTCGACCGATGTCTGCGTGCCGATCTCCAGGCTCACCGAGTGCATCATCGAGACTTCCAAGGACATCGAGCGCGCCTCGATGCCGATTCCCCTCTTCGGCCACGTCGGCGACGGCAACTTCCACTGCGAGATTCTCATCCGGCCCGACAGCGAGGCCGACCTCGAGGAAGCTCGGCGGTTCAACGAACGGGTCGTCGATCGCGCGCTCGCCATGGAAGGGACCTGCACCGGCGAGCACGGCATCGGCTTCGGCAAGATGCGCTCGCTGAAAAAGGAACTCGGCGACGCAGTCGATCTCATGGCGAGCTTGAAGCGCGCCATCGATCCGGAAAACCTGATGAACCCCGGGAAAGTCGTCGATCCGTAAGGCGCCGCGGCCGCCCGCCTAGCCTCTCAGGAAGTGCTCGCGGTAATACTTAAGCTCGTCGATCGACTCGTAGATGTCCGCGAGCGCCTCGTGCTTGCCTTGCTTGACCAGGCCTTTTGCGATCTCGGGCTTCCAGCGCTTCACCAGTTCCTTGAGCGTGCTCACGTCCAGGTTGCGGTAGTGGAAATAGGCCTCCAGGCGCGGCATGTAGCGGGCGAGGAAGCGCCGGTCCTGGCAGATCGAGTTGCCGCACATGGGCGATGTCCTGGCGGGGACGTGCTGCGCGAGAAAAGCGAGCAGCTGCTCCTCGGCGGGTCTTTCGCCCAGCGTCGAAGCTTTCACCTTGTCGATCAGCCCCGAGCGCGCGTGCGTGCCCTTGTTCCAGTCGTCCATTGCATCGAGGATCGCATCGGCCTGGTGGACCACCAGCACCGGCGCCTGCGACAGGGTATTCAACTGCGAATCGGTGACGACGATCGCGACCTCGATGATGCGGTCCCGGTCCGGGTCGAGCCCGGTCATTTCCATGTCCAGCCAGACGAGATTGTTCTGATCCTGCGCCATGCCGCTAGTCCGCGACCCCTGTGTAGAATGTGAATTGTCGCACAATCGATCGTTGTTCAAGATTCATTCGGGAGTCGTCCGGCACTGAGACTCAATGCACTGGTTCAGCCTGGTTTTCATCGCGGTTCTCGCGCTTGCCACCGCAGTGCGTCTGTGGCTCGCGAGCCGCCATATCGCGCACGTCGCGGCGAACCGTGACGCGGTGCCCGCGGAATTCGCCGGGCGGATTTCGCTCGCGGCGCATCAGAAAGCGGCCGGGTACACCGTGGCCAAGGCGCGCGTCGGCATCGTCGAAACGCTGCTCGCCGCGGTGCTGACCCTCGCGTTCACCCTCGGCGGCGGATTGCAGTTCCTATCGGACCTGTACGAGCGAGCATTTCCGCTCGGCGGCTACGCGCACGGCATCGCGCTCATCGCCTCGGTCGTCGTCATTTCGAGCGCGGTCGATCTGCCCTTCAGCCTGTACCGGACTTTCGTGATCGAGGCGCGCTTCGGCTTCAACCGCATGAGCCTGCGCCTGTTCGCTCTCGACATGATCAAGGCCGCCGCCGTCGGCGCGCTCCTGGGCGTTCCCCTCGTTTTCGTCGTGCTGTGGCTCATGGCCCGGATGGGAGGATTCTGGTGGCTCGCCGTGTGGGTCGTATGGCTCGCGTTCAATCTGCTCGTCGCGACGATCTACCCGACTTTCATCGCGCCTCTGTTCAACAAGTTCTCGCCGCTCGAAGACTCGGGGCTGCGCGACCGCATCGAAGCCTTGCTCGCCAAGTGCGGCTTCCGCGCGCGCGGCCTGTTCGTCATGGACAGCTCGAAGCGCTCGAGCCACGGCAACGCCTATTTCACGGGTTTCGGCGCGGCCAAGCGTATCGTGCTCTTCGACACGTTGGTCTCGCGCCTTGCCCCGCCCGAGGTCGAGGCGGTGCTCGCTCACGAGCTCGGGCATTTTTCGCGGCACCACGTCTGGAAACGCATGGGCCTTGCATCGGCTTTGAGCCTCGCGCTCCTGTGGGTGCTCGGGTGGCTCATGGGGCAGGATTGGTTCTATTCGGACCTCGGAGCGCGCTCGCAGAGCACGGCCATGGCGCTGATCCTGTTTATCATGATCGTGCCCGCATTCACTTTTCTGCTGCAACCGCTCGCGAGCCTGTATTCTCGGCGGCACGAGTTCGAAGCGGACGCGTACGCCGCCCGATATGCCGATGCCGGGGATCTGGTGCGCGCCCTGGTGAAGCTCTACGAGGACAACGCCGCGACGCTGACCCCGGATCCGCTGCACTCGGCCTTCTACGACTCTCACCCGCCGGCGCCGACGCGCATCGCCCGGCTGCAATCCCTGCACGCTTAGGAGACACGCATGCCCTCGCTCGCCGCGATGAAATGCAAAGACCTGCCCGCCGGGACTCCGGCGCTCAGCCGCGCGCGGATCGACGCGCTCCTCAAGGAGGTGCCCGGGTGGAGCTATGACGGGAAGGTCATCTCGAAAACCTGGTCGTTCAAGAACTACTATGAGACGCTCGCGTTCGTGAACGCGGTTGCATGGATCGTCCATCGCGAAGATCACCATCCGGACATGAACGTCGGCTACAACCGCTGCCGCGTCGAGTTCAGCACGCACTCGATAGGCGGGATATCCGAGAACGATTTCATCTGCGCGGCGAAGATCGAGGCGCTCTCGGCAACCTGAGCTTTGCAACCGTGAAAACGGTCTATACCTCGCTCAACCTGGTCGAGGCCCATCATCTTAAGAACATGCTTGCGGCCGCCGGCATTCGCTGTCGCATGAAGAACGAGGAATTGGTGCGCCTCGCCGGAGAAATTCCCTTTCCGGAGTGCGCCCTGCAGCTCCTCGTCGAGCGGGCCGAAGACTACGCCGCGGCGGAAGCCCTGGTCCGCGATTTTCTCAAGCCCCGCCCTCAAACGATCCCATCGTGGCGCTGCAAGGGCTGCGGTGAAACCAGCGAAGGCCAGTTCACGGCCTGCTGGAACTGCGGCGGGGATCGGTGAACGGCGCCGGCTGGCGCTAGCTCGCCGCGCCGGCCAGGGCCACGAGGAGCAGGAGAAGCAGCCACATCACCAGGGCGCGCCACGCCAGCCCCACCATGCTGTCCATATGGCCGACATCGGCGGGATCCCCCAGACCCAGGGGCGGCCGGTCGAGCGGCTTTCCCCCCACGACGATGGGCATGCCCAGCCTCACCCCGATCGCGCCGGCTCCGCTCGAGAGGACCGTGCCGAGCGCGCGGTCCGGCCAGCTCGCCGCCTGCGTGCGCCAGCAGTAGACCGCGTTCTCGAAGTCGCCCACGACGGCGAACGCCGCGGCTGTGAAGCGCGAGGACAGCCAATCGAGGGCCGCAAACGCGCCATGCGCAAACTGACCGAATCGCTCCAGCTCCCGAGAAGTGCTTCCGCTCCAGCGGTCATCGAGAAACATCGAGAGGCGATAGAGAATCGGCCCGGTCGGCCCCGGCAGGAGCACGAACCAGAATATCACTCCGAAAACGTAGCGATGCGAGGAAATCAGCGCCTCCTCGAGAGCGAGCCGCGTCACGCCCTCGCCGTCGAGGTCGTCGCAATTCTCCTGGCGCCAGGCCGAGAGCGCTTCGCGCGCTTTGGCGATGTCGTCCTTCTTGAGCGCCGCATGGATGTCGGTGAAAAAGTGGCTGCGCTGCCGAAACCCCATTGTCAGGTAGAGCGCCGCGACATTGAACAGGAACGCAAGGACGGGGTTCGCTCTGTTCGCCGCCGCGTACACGATCCACGCGGCGAGGACGACCGGCAACACCGCGACCAGCCAGGCGACCTTGCCTTGCTGGGCCTCGCCGGCGTTGAACAACCCTTCGAACCAGCCCGCGTAGCGCGCGAGGAGCGAATACAGAAAGCGGCGGTCGGCCAGCGGCCGCCATTGCTCCAGGAGCAGCGCGGCGACGAGAGAAAGGAGGCTCATCGGTTCTTCGTGCGACGCCCTCAGCCGGTGAGGAAAGCGTGCAGGTTCATCAGCATTCCCGCAGTGGCGCCCCAGATGTAGTACTGCTTGTATGGGACCGCGTAGTAGTAGCGCTCCCCTCCGTCGAACAGGACATGATTCCTCTGATGGTTCGCGGGATCGAGCAGGAATGCCAACGGCGCCTCGAACACCTCCGCTACCTCGAAATCGTCGGGCTTGAGATCGAGAGGCGGCGTGACCAGGCCGACAACCGGGGTCACCCGATATCCGGTCACGGTCACATAGTGCGACAGCTCTCCGAGAACCTCCACGCGCTCGGCTGCGAGGCCGATCTCTTCCTGGGTCTCCCTCATGGCCGTCTGCGCCGCACCGGCGTCTCCTGGCTCGGCGCGCCCTCCCGGGAAGCTGATCTGGCCGGCGTGGTCGTGCAGGTGCGCGGTACGCCGGGTAAACAGGACCGTCAGCTCCCGCTCGCGCTTGATGACGGGCACCAAGACGGCCGCGGGACGGATTTCGCGATCGCTGCGCCACAGGTGACCGTCCCCCGCGGTCACCGGCTCCACGACATGGGGCTCGGCAAAGCGCGAGCGCAGCCAGGTTTCATCGGGCACGAAGTCGGGAAAATTCATGTGGCGGATCGACGCGGGGATCCATTCTACGCGGCGCCGTCCCCGCGATCATGTTGCCGAACGGGATTGCCTTGGTCCGCGGCCCCGGTTATCCTACGGCCGGCCGGAATATGTTGGCGGCCCTCGACGTTAACGTAGCGTACCGCGAACGACCGGCCAGGGGAGGCGGTTCCTCGTTGGACCTTCAAAAAGGAGAAATTGGATGAAGATTCGTCTTGCAGCCTTGTTTGGCGCGCTCATGCTCGCGAGCGCTTCCGTGTTTGCCTTTCACTGCCCCGCCGACATGAAGAAAATCGACGAGGCGCTGGCAAAGAACCCCAAGCTGTCCGCGGCGCAGATGGCCGACGTCAAGAAATACCGCGCCGACGGTGAAACCCTCCACAAAGCGGGTAAGCACCAGGAATCGATCGATACTCTGGGCAAGGCGATGAAGATCCTGGGTATCTGATCGCCGCTCCAGAATCTCGAAGCAGAAAAAACGCCGCGTCCCGCGGCGTTTTTTTTCGCCAGCCGGTCCTAGCCGGCGAACGAGCGCGTGCGCTTGAACCGCTCGGTGGCTTCGACGAGCGCACCCAGAATTCCCGGCTCCCATGCAGAGTGCCCGGCGTCGGGCACGATCCGGTAGTCGGCCTGCGGCCAAGCGAGGTGCAGCTCGTGCGCGGAGACGATGGGACAGACCATGTCGTAGCGCCCCTGGACGATGACGCCCGGGATGCCGCGAAGCCAGCCGGCATTCTCGAGGAGCGCGTTCTCCCCGAGGAAGATATCGTTAACGAAATAGTGCGCTTCGATGCGCGCGAGCCCCAAGGCGACCACGTCCCCGGCAAAGTACGCCACGGTTTCGGCGCTGGGAAACAAGGTCGAGCAGGAACCCTCGAAGACGCTCCAGGCGCGCGCCGCCGGCATGTGGACCGCGGGATCCGGGTCGATCAGGCGGCGATGATAGTTCGCGAGCAGGTTCCCGCGCTCCGCTTGCGGGAGAAATCCGGAGAACTTCTCCCAAGGTTCGGGGAAGACGCTGCGCAGACCGTGGAGGAACCACTCGATCTCGCTTCTGCGGCACAGAAAAATGCCGCGCAGAATCAGCCCAAGGCAACGTTCGGGATGGGCCTCCGCGTAGGCGATCGCCAAGGTACTGCCCCAGGAGCCACCGAACACTAGCCAGCGCTCCACGCCCAGATGCCGGCGCAGCGCCTCCAGGTCAGCGATCAGAAGCGGCGTGGTGTTGTCGCGCAGCTCTCCGAGCGGTTTCGAGCGACCTGCCCCGCGCTGGTCGTAGACGATGATCCGGTACGCGTCCGGGTCGAAAAACCGCCGGTGCTTGGGCGTGCTGCCCGCGCCCGGACCGCCGTGAAGAAACACCGCGGGAATCCCGTCTGCGCGGCCGCTTTCCTCCCAGTACATCGAATGAAGCGCGTCGAGCCGCAGCATGCCGCTCGCGCGCGGCTCGATCTCGGGGAAAAGCCCGGGTGCACCCAGGCTGGCGAAATCGCCCATTCCGGCGACGTCAGGGGACCAGTATCGTGGAGCCGGTGGTCTTGCGCGCCTCGAGGTCGCGGTGCGCCTGCGCGGCGTCCTTGAGCGCGTAGCGGTGATTGATCTCGATCTTCACCTTGCCCGAAGACACGATCTCGAACAGATCCTTCGCGCTGGAGACGAGATCTTCGCGTTTGCCGGTATAGGTCACCAGGGTGGGGCGCGTCACGTAGAGCGAGCCTTTTTGCGATAGCGTCCCCAACTCGAAGGGAGGAACTGCACCCGAGGCGTTTCCGAAGCTCACCATCAAGCCGCGCGGCTG
>Ga0137397_10002907_pt1 | contig 11931 bp, 11 predicted proteins | sample czorhiz116metaG_FD_106658 | JGI IMG/M metagenome (GOLD analysis project Ga0137397, IMG submission 106658) | Vadose zone soil microbial communities from Angelo Coast Range Reserve, California, USA - czorhiz1.16 metaG | ecosystem: Environmental > Terrestrial > Soil > Vadose zone | place: USA... | reverse complement strand
TTATATATGGTTAGCTGTCAGGACAGTGTCTATTGTCCGTGGAGCATTGATGACGAGAAACCTGAACGTCGACGGTCCCGATGGATGGTCAAGCACGAAAGTCTCGGACACTCGGTCGGGTCGCACCGTCCGCCTGTTCAGATCTCTGTTGATATCCCCGTAGCTCGAGATAAAGGACTTTGGGGCTTTCTGGACAACGTCGACCGCATAAAGACGACCCGGAGAACGAAAGTCAGTGGTCATTTTTGGAAATCGGTCAGAGTACTAGTTCTGGAACCGTGCGTGTTCAATTGTTTTTGAAGAAGAACAATATTTCAGGTTGATTCTCACGCGCAATGCCATGGAGTACAAAGTGGATATCGCAAAGACACGCGCTGGCTGACGTGTGTGAATATAGATAGGTACTCCCTCTTTGGCCCGGCGCTCTTTCACACGTTCATGAGCACATGACCTGGGAATTTGAAGAAACCGCGATCGACATTCGAGTCGCACTGCTCCATATTAAGCACACGTGGTGCCTTGGTCTATTGTAGAGCCGTAGACGCCTGGCGTTCTTCACTGTGTTTATTGTCTCTTTGTTCTCCGAATCCGAACCTTGATGGACGCGTCCCCTTTCGCCCATCACTGTTCTCAGGTTCCTGCTAGATTTCATCCACTCAAGCTGCACGTATAAAAAGAGAGGGTGAGTCCGCATTCAAGTAGTATTCAACAGCATCGCATAGCACTTGCACACTCTCATCTCATCTCAATCAATGGATTTCTTCGCTACCTTCTTCTCTACCGCCTCCAACGTTCCTGAGGCTGAGCCCGCACCCTCCACTCCCATCGACGCCGATGGCGGAGGAAGCGGCGGTACTGGCGGCTGCGTTGTCGCCTAGATGGTTTTTTGTCCATCGCAAGACACCATACCGTATAGCGCTAACCTCTTAATCACCGGTAAGCTCACCTTCGGGCATATTTTTGTCTGTGAGAGCCATCGTTTCTAATTTCTGTATACAGACCCGTAACTCTCTCACACCCCCTCCCCCATCATCACGTCTCGCATTTTCGTTCAATCCGTGTTCCCGCGTTCGTCTTGAGTGCGGAGAATAACACTTTTGTTTTGTCATTTCGTTATTCGTTTGTCAGCTGCTTGCATCACAACCGGGCTTTTTTTTCTCTCCATCATCGAGGGAGACGAGGTATCCTACGACTATCATGTTATTGTTTCGCAGTTTGTAGTTGTAGACAAGTTTTGTAGCACGAAGCACGATAAATGCATTGTTCCACGCACGCATCGCCTGATAACCCTAAAATGCTTCGAGCGGCGGTTCCACGGGCGTCCATCCAGGTCTGATATGGTGATGTAATGTACCCATGCACATCGCTGGCACGAAACGGGTCAATAGCTTTCTCCGTCACTGATGTCTAGCAGGCTGAGGGCGCGCAAGAACGCAAGAACGAAAAGCAGACTCGGAGAGCAGACGCGTTGCTAAAGATACCACGATTAGTAAGCGTCAGGCACGCCCGAGTTTGCCTCTTTAGTACTGTGGCCTAAAATTACGGCGTATGGGTATCATATCTTCTGGGATCGAGATGAGACGAAACCGCGCGAAGGTGTACGTAGATTTCCTCCTCGTCGCGCTGGGCCGCCGCTGAACATCGACCTCGAAATTGAAAGTTTACTGCGAGGAATAGTCGCCGCAGGCGCTGCCGCGGCGTGCCAGTGATACTTTACAGGACACTAAATGTGGTGCCACCTGTTCGCTGTTAGAGCATCCTCAGCTACTACTGTAGTAGACTGCAGGTCCTGCCAGTGTCAACGCGCGCTGTACTGGCTCGCGACAGGCAATCCCGGAGCAGCATGAGCACGGCTCGAAGATCGTAAATACACAGAGAGAAGCACGCGGCCTCCAGTCTGGATCATGAAGGTGAGGGAGACGCGGAAACTATAGTGATCGCGGCGGATGGCAGGCATGAGCAAAGCGGGCCGAGACTCTACGGAGTCCGGGGTCCGGACCAAAAGGCACAGCACGGGTGGCACAGTGACACAGTGTCATGATATTCATCTCATCTCACATCGTCGAAGCGAAGGATCCACCGGCAAACGAACCGATGCGAGGCACATCCGATGAGCGGAAGATCCTTGAACGGACAACCTAAAACGACGCATTTACAGACTACGAGGTCACTGCCACTGCCACATGCACGTCAAATAATGCGTCAATATCATCATGTTACAAAAATTGGTTTACCACTACAAGTTGCCAAACAATTACATGGTCTTCGTCGTAGACTACCCTTCCTCTCTCGAGGAGGTGGCGAAACAAATTCCAGGTGGTGGTACAAGCAGCAGACAACGAATTGGATACGAGTACAGGGTGCAATAAAAAGGTGTGTTGGCCATTACTTCCTCCGCACCGAGGGCGAAGGCGGGAACACGTGAAGAACGAAATTTGGACGGGATGAAGTGAGGGGGTTCATGGGTCTGGATACAGGAGATTAGATGAGAAAGCTCTAGACGCGAAAACGCTGTCGAAGGAGAGCTTACCGGTGATTATGAGGGTGGTCGCCATATGAGTAAACTTTGCGACGGATAAAAGAAACCGTCTACGCGACTATGCAGCCGCCAGTACCGCCGCTGCCACCATGATCGGCATCAATGGGAGTGGAGGGCGTGGGCTCAGGCTCGGAGGCAGAGGGAGCGATGGAGAAGAGTGTGGCGAAGAAATCCATTGATGATTGCTTAGTCGAGAGAAGGCAGCGCGGTGCAACTGATGCTGTTGGACTACGGGGCTCGCCTTCTTTTATACGTGTAAGCCGGGCTGATGGACGCCCAGCCGGAGAAGCTCAAAGAAAAAAAAGCCTGCATCTATCTAAGCTTTGAGCAAAGGAAACAATTGGTACAATGGAGAATGCCAAGCCGTTATGGCATTACAATAGCCAAAGGGAGCAGGTTGTTTGATAGGACAATAGTAGATGTACATTTCCCAAGTCATGTGCACGTGATCGTGGAACAAGCGCCCGTCAATCCTGTCATGACCAAGGCCCTGCATAAGACTCGACTGGCCGTGCGGCACGCGAGTTAGGGATGGGATGTTGAATCCTGGACGGTAGGTGTGGGAATCAATTCCAGAATATGGTGATTCCGCAAGACAATTGAAGGTATCACAAGAACAATGAAAGACTCGAACTCATAAGTGCGAGTCATGAGGAGAGGTTCGCATTTGATCGACGCGGTTCAATGAACACTGTACCTCGAACTTTGGGGATGCAAATGTATGATTTAAGTCCGAAGGGACGGTCAGTACAACACATAGTGCGACACTACAAAGCTGACCGAGACGCATGAATGGGTATTGTAACTGTAGTGTTTATCCAGTCGTCGGGGGCCGGACAGTCAATGGTTCTCGTAACCAGCGCTTCCATGGACAATAGTGCGAGGGTAGAGCAGCACGCTGCCAAGCATATTCATTGTGTAGCTGCGACAGTATCGACAAGCTGAATTCCGGACTAAGGTGTCAGCAGGAGTGAAGCATTTTCACTGGCAAGAGGATCCTGGCTTTTCAGCCCTGTCGTACAGGAGATACTCGAGTGCAGGCAGGCCCGCTTTTCTCTGTCAGGGTCGCAGTTGCAAGACCATAGGTTACATGGAATCACTAGCCTGTAAGAACTCTGGCACGTGGGTGGGGTGTCGTTTCGTCGGTGGTGGAGACGAAAATCTGGTTTCCCACGTTCATCCCGTTGGCTCCTCAATCAGGGTCCGAGCAAGCCATGAAGTCGACGACGACATTCGACGGAGCCGGAGTTGTTAGCTGACCTGACCTCAACGTTTCGGAACCGAAGTCTCGGCAAGCGCCGAAGGGCTACGACGTCGCTACGTGACTCTCGGTGTACACGATCGATATCCGACTGGCATGTCGTTGTCTTCATCCATCTCATCCGTCTCCACCACGGTCTGGCCATACGCCAGTGCTGTATCCAAGCCTGAGGTCTTGGGCAACAAATCTGAAATAGGTCAGATGTACGTGCAGTTGCAGAGTTTTGGCTTGGTGGTGTACCCAACGGAACATTCCCCCCTCATGGAATGTTCTGCTGGATACACCCTCAGAATGAAACTCTCAACAGGTTTCGAAATGTAGTAGGTTCCATCCCTCTGCGACCTTGACCTCAGAAACCTGCCCGTGACCCCCCAAAGAAACCCCTCGCCTCCTTTTTGGCATTTCCTCGTTTCGTCCTCACCTCCAGACCGAGCTGCCACGTCGGTCTGTGACTCTTGTTATCACCACAAAGTCCCAATTATCGGCACTCCCTTTCCGCCTTCTCTCCCCTTTGATCTGCGTTTCGAAGCTTAGTCGCGCGTTTTGGGATATATGTGCTCATGCTGCAGCCCTGCCACCGTACAGAGCCTGGCTGGGGCCCTTCAAGTTCTAGTTTTCACCTCCATTAATGCGCTAACCAAAGTATAAAGCCGTGTTACATGAGAGTGCCTGCCAGGGTGAAGTCGGTAACACGAAATAAATAAAACTTTAAGGAGAGTTTGAGGGGGGGGGGATAATTGAAGCGGGTTTACGTGCAAGAATTAGAAAACGGGAAAAAGTGAAGCCGCTCTGGAGTCTAGATGCGTACCGGAGATCACCATCGAGGGACGCTTGAAGAACACCGTATATCGCCGTACCACTCGCAATCGGTACAAATAAGGAACGTCAGTCATAGGCTTAACAATAGTCAAACCGAGCAGGTGCTTTGTAGGCACAATGATGCGAGAGTCGGCAGGGCACGGCCAGATTCCTGAGCATGCGGCCAGGCACCCTCTGGATGGCGTACATCAGCGTCACATGGTACTGACACCGCACATTCCCATCCACGCACGGATGAAACTTCAGAGGCTTCTCAGAAACATTATTCTTCCTGTGCAAACAATTGGAGACGGGACAGATCCGCTTGGAGCGGCCACTGTATCTCAGAAACGAGTACTTCTTCCTTTAGATTTTCAGGTCTAGATTGGCTCAAGGGCGCGTCCTCGTGTGTTAAGCGAAGACCTGGATTCGTCTGGCGGTGGAGTGGGAGGAGACGGGAGTTGTCTCAGTGGATGAGCCTCCGAGTCGGCATCCCTTATATCAGAGTGTCTGTCAACAACCATTAAGAGGGATGGCGTGAGGGTCCTCATCTGACCAGAGTACTGCAGTTCAACTGATCGTCCGTAAGCACGGACGTCTTTTCCGAGTGAATCAGCGCTTCCACATACAATAGGGTATACGTATGACGATGCAGCCCTGCAGCGCGTATACAGTAAGCAGTGGTGAGTAAGCCTAGCCGAAGATCCGACGACGGAATCACCTCAAGAGCAAAATCGGCAGATCCTGGGTTTTCGGGGCTCTCTTGGAAGGGCTACCACAGAATGTCACCATGCATGAGCTCGAACTTGAGCGATCTTAAAGGGAAAACGTTGAATTGAGGCAGACACTCCCAAGGCGAGCGATTGATTTCCTCTCTAAACGACGACGGTGTAGTCCTTTTCCTGAGCATTCACCCGTTCCGAGTCGGTCGTCGGGGATAACACCGTGTAACTGAAGTGATGCCATCCAGGTGACGGAGGAATCGCGAAAAGCCCGCTCTGTCCACGTTTAAATTTTCGACGTGTCGCCTTGCATCTCTCGAGCTGAAAGCTAGGAAAGGCGAGCGCACTCAGCCACACACCAGCTGCCACCGAGCGAGAACCTCCCGGTGAGACCCCGTTCGACTTCAAGGCCTCTTCCCGTTTCACCGTGCAGCGATCTAGATGGAACTCGACGTACTGCGTTTCAATTTCTATAAGAGGGTGGTGATTTGTTCCGCGCACTGAAAACGAGTGAGTAGTGAGTCGTGGTTGGAACATGCCCGTGTGCAGTGCGCACAGCACATTCAGGACAACTCGTGTCTGTGCAGATGCCAGTGATAGATATATGCGTGTGCAACCCTCCCACTGTGCCACGTGATACAGCCATCAAGTCCGTTTACTTGTGCAGTTTTAGGTTTCGGACCCTAAAATCTCGGCAGTCGCCGAAGTGCCCATTAAAATTTCGGTTTATCCGTCAGTTCGCTCCTTGACAACGTCCTCTACACGTTCCTTCTCATATCCAGTGATTCTTCCCATTTACTCATCACATACCATTAATTGTATAGTCAGCATCACACACCCTGACTAATACATGTCGCCATAGAAGAACCAGATGAACGAAACGACGAGCAGGATGGCATGTCCGATGACGGTGTGGCTCATGTTCCATGTATTCGTGTGTTCTATCCCAACGCAGTTCTTGTAGTGAACATGGCCATGGCATTCCATAATCTCCAACTTGGTTTCCCCGAAGGACCCGTTTCTGCGCTCTCATCGTACGATACCGGGTTGGATGTCTGCAGCCCTGTCATCCCTTATCGATCCCTCACTCCCTTGGTCACGTGGACGTGTCATCATTTGTGTGTTTTTTTCTCGAGAAAGCCATGCATGGTATGTTTCCTCATTTATCTCTTCCATCACCAGCAAGGTGACAAGGTCCAGATATGTTTTGTTCAAGTCTTAGGCAATGGATTTGGAACATGTCGAATCCTCAGTCGGACACTGTTGCAGAGTTTTGACTTGATGGTGTACCCAGCGGAACATTCCGTCACTTTCTTGGGATGTTCTGCTGGATACTCTGCCAAGATGAGCCTCTCAACAGTTTGTGAGATGTAGAATCCATCTGTTTGCGACCTCGAACCTCCACCCCTAAGAAACCCACTCGCCTCCTTTCTCTCGCACGTCCAGATGATATGTTCGCTTCGACCTTGTAACCAGACTGACCTCCCGTCTCGATTTTCGTTTCTGTTCGCCACCGCAAAGTCCCGGTGCCTAACGTTCTCCCTTTTCGTCTTGGTCATCTTGCTCCTGCCTCATACCGCATGATGCTCACTCTCTGGAGAAGGCAAGCCATAGGCCTTCCCTGGACCTGGACCTTTCCCCCTTAGATCTGTCCTAAGAACTTACTCTCATTTTTGGAACGTCTTTTTCTATTCGTGAGCCCCTTTGGTACCTGTAAGACCATTGGATACCCTTGTTTCGGTGTTTGCCTGCAGGAGAGGAGATCCACCCTTGATATACCAGGATCCCCGGGGTATGGTCACATTGAATTATACGTCAGGGTACCGCTCAGCATCTACACGGACCATTCCCAACTTTTCTCTGCTACAGCCATCTCTCCTCACTCCTGGATGACGCCCATGCGGTGACTATCCACCTTACGCCTTCCCCCCCCCATTTCCGCATTTGGATGCTCTGAACCCTTCTCTTAAACAACAGACGCAGACACGATACTCGTGGGTACATTCGTATCTTTATTCTCACCCCTTCGCCCAGTCAATCAGTCTTTTGGCTCGTAGGGCCCTTTTGTATGCCCTCCTTGAGGCACATATATATACCTCTCCTCGCACCTTCGCCTTTGTGTCAAGTCCGCCATCGTGGATCCACTGTCCACGTCGTCTTGCGACATAGCCTCCAGGGAACAGCGGGTCCCCTCGTCCCCGTGGTGCTCTTCCACGCTGACGCCGGGGGATTGGAGGTCGTGTGCCGGACATTTTCTCTGCTCCTAGAAGGTAGCCAGACCCACGAAGTGCGTGAGGTACATATGTATGTTCGTTTGCGGTGGCCATCAAATTTCACCGGAAATGGCGCACCTGAAATGATGTCGTCGTCACGCAGGGCATCTGACCGTTCTGTCAACGTGAGCGTGAACAGATCAGCCGGTTCCAGGCATATACCCAAACTGCCTCTTCTCCAGATATCCTGTGCGGGCGAAGATACAGACATTCGAACAGAGCACTTTAGACAACGCACATAATGACCACTAACCGAGTTCGGTGTGATCATTAGTATGTGATACAGCTCCCCACTAAAGTTCAAGTACTGAGACGTGTTCTGTTCGTTGTCCCTAGTCAGCGGAGGCTCAGTGAGACGATGGACTGAAGCAGATACCACCACCGAGATGCGGAACGCGGTGGAATTCCCCAGTGTGCTTAGGAATGACTCCACATTTTTTTCAATTTGAAAGCACCCCTGCCATGCGTGCGTCAAAAAATGCGTTGATATCATTACAGAAAATAATCTACCACTACAAGGGTTGCCGAACAATAAACATGGCCGTCGTAGACTACGCGTGAATGAACGAAATTTGGAGACGGCGATGAACTCGGAAGTCGGGGAGTTTATGAGTCTGCACAAGTAATTAGAAAAGAAAGCTCTAGACACGAAAATGCCGCGAAGGTGAACCATACCGGTCATTATGGGGTTTGCGCAATACACGTATCTTTGCGGAGGGGAAAAAACCCGTCTAGGCGACGATCGGCGTCGATGGGATTGGAAGGTGTGGGCTCGGGCTCGGGAGCCTTGGAGGCGATGGAGAAGAGTGCAGCGAAGAAATCCATTAATGTTTGTCTAGTAAAGTGGAGGCGGTGCGGTGAAATTGATGCTGCTTGGCTAGGGGGCTCTCCTTCTCCCTTTATACTGATGGACCCTAGCTGGAGAATCGTGACGAAGGACAAAAATAAACGACATCGACGCAAGTTTCGAGAAAAACAGACATATTCAGTTGGCACGATGGAGAAAGCTTCGCTGCCATGGCTTTACAATAGCCAAAGGGAGCGGACGTATGATAAGGACAATGATCGAACGTCGATCCGAAGTCTTATGCACGCGAAAGCGCCCGTCAGTCCCTAGGGATGTGCTTGTATCCATAAGCATCACCTGGTCGCGCCCGCATCTGTCGACAATATTGCATCTATGTCGCACACAAGTAATTCCCTTGGCGGGCGTAAATGGTTTTCTTCTGAAAACGTAATTGAGACTGACGGCGACGAAGCCTATAATCTTGACAGTGATAATTGCGAGTTGTGAGTGGCGCAAACTTTCGGAAGTCCTAAGAGTCACGATGCTATATCGCGGATTGAACATTGGTTATGTCAATTTATGGTGTAAATCGGAACGTCGGAAGGGTTCTCAGTGCCTCGCGATGGTGCGACACTCCAAAGCTGACCCAGAGTTCCACTAGCAGGAATGAGTGCCATACCGTACTGTTTATCCAGCCATCGGGCAGTCCATGGTTCTCGTAACCAGCGCTTCCGTGGACAATAGTACGTGAGTATGGCGGCGACGCTGTCAAGCATAATTCATTGTGTCGGCGTGACAATACTGGCAAGCCGAATTCCGGACTACGGAACCAAAAACATCAACAAGAAGGAAGCACGGACTCGGACAGCTTCATCTTGTCAGCTGTACAGTATGGCCCGGGGTACCATGCGTGGCGATAGGTACAGCAATCAAGCTACCGGTGACTGAGAGTAAGATCAGCATGCCTTTCCGTTGTCAGGGACGCATTTCAAGGCACCACTCCATTCCGTCAGAGTTCTGTTGTTTTGTCAAGTGGTGGAGATGAACAGTGTCCCCCCAATCATTCCGCTCAGAATCCAAGCCATCCAGAATAACACAGAACCAGTAAGTAGAAGCCCGCCAGCCCGACAAGCCCTTCGTTGCGAAGCTCTGTGACGGTATCGATTGATGACTGGGCTCCTTGGTCCAATTGACCACTGCCAGTGGCCAGTGGCACGCATACCTTTCTCAACTTTCTGAGTGTATCCACGGAGCCGCTTTTCTTTTGAGAGCAGGAAACTGCACAGCAGAATGACTCGTAAGGGTAGGCATCTCCTGTCAGAGATATTAGTGTCATCGTGCACAAGTCGCTGAATCTGATCCGAAAATGTCGGCAGATGCGCCAATCGCCAATCAAAATAATCAATCTCTTATCAGATTGATCTGACACACTAACCCTTGCTCATCAGCCTAGTAACATCTCCGAGACTTGGAGCACACCCGGCAAATACCCTTAAACTAGCATGTCCGAATACGATCCCAATGGTTATAAGTTCTCCAGACCAGCAGAACACATCAAAGCACTGAATGTTGGGCCCATCCCACAGAGAATATTTGATGACATGTCCAAGTATAATGATACTGCTCGTGGTATGCCCATCTAGTATCATCCCGTCCCTACTAGCCGCAAAGCGAACGCTCTATGTAAACTAACAGGATTCGCCGTCAACGGATTCGAGTTTTCCGGGGAGAATGACCGAGGCAGCATCGTCGTCACTCACAGACCAGAAGACGCGCAGGTTGCCCAGCTCTATCGGATTCCTTCGAACACAAGCTCCACCGACCTGGAGCGATTGACGTATTTTGACATCGGCTCTGGAAGGACCATTCGGACCTTCATGCCCATTCTGGGAGAGGACTGGCGCGGGGCATGGCGGGCTGGCGGTGCTCTCATGATCATGGATCTCACCGGCAACGAGAATTTTCAGCTCTGGTATGAGACGCAAGCTCATCATTTCACTCTGTTTCCAGTCGAACGCCTGGTGACCCGTGCTTTTGTTGTTCGCATAGGCGCTATTGGGAGGACGGAGATGACAAGGCGACGTTCCCAAAGATCGACGGCGAGCTTGACAATCGTCCAGGAAAAGGGCGCTTCGAGCGCTTGACGAATGACAACTATTCGTACCACAGCGTGACGGTGTCCTTGTCGAACAGGTTTCTCTCCTATGTTATGATGTGTAACCTCCATCCTGACTCAGATGCCTCTTCACCCAGGTTGTTAGTGTTTGCTTCCACCAAAGAAAACGGAAAGGACACCCTAGTGTACTCCACCGAGCTTATTGACTCGAACACGGGAGCCAAAGCAGATCCTAACCCTTTCCTGTTGCCTGCACGCTTGATCGCGCCGAGGATGATGGGGAAGGGCACGTCAAACTGGATTCCGGAGAGCATTTCGGTCGACGACAAATATGTGGCCCTCACCATGTACCACGGCCATTCCTATCGTCCGCTCTACATCGTCGACATATTGGGGGTGGGTTCGGACACCAAGACACCTGAGCTGGTCACTCTTCCCGGTGTGACGGAGAAAGCCGAGGAGACATCTTACAGCAGTGCGAGGTTCTCGCGCAATCCGGCAGAGCCCCACGTGCTGTACCTCATCACGAACGCATTCGGTGACTTTACGAGCGTCGTCGCCTACGACACCCTCGCCGGGACCGTCCTCCACATCACAACGCCCGAACCGCCGGACACACTGCGTCCGCTCCGGGCGATCCCATGGGAAACTGGAGGCCTCCTCGTCACCCCCGTCGCGCTCTTTTTCCATGCCAACGTCGAGGGTTGGCGGACCATGTATGCCATGCCGCTCTCTTACGGTACCGGTTCCGGTGCTCAGGCTCGCGGGCGCGGGCACGGGCGCGGGGTGTTCGAGGTGCGGATGGGCGACTGGGAAGGCTCGCCTGTTGCGTACGCCGCGAACGTGCGTAACGGTAGGCCTAACGAGCTCATCGTGCATTTCAATTCGTTCCGTATGAACGGCTTCCTCGCCTCGATCGATTTTTCTGGCGCGTTTGAGGACGGCGGAGGTGCAGGCTCTGAGCCTGAGAGGGACGAGCAGGGAAATTGGTACGTGTCGGTCACCCCAAGGGTGTATCGCCAGGCTGCACCGAGTCCGCCTCGGTTCAAGACGCACCCGCCGAAGCTGCTCAAGTTCAAGAGCTTCGATGGGCTGGAGGTGCCATGCATGTACTATCACCCTGAGCAGGGCAAGACGCCTGTACCGGCCATAATTAACATCCACGGAGGGCCAGAGAGCCAGAGTACTGCCGAGACAAGAATGTCAGTGCCTCCGTTCTAGTTATGGTTTCAATCTGCAGAGTTGACTCGGTTGAATTTTTTGGCTAGCTTTATTCATGGATACCTGCTGAACGAGCTTGGCTGTGCGGTTATATACCCTAATGTACGTGGAAGCACTGGATACGGGAAACGTTACTGCGCTCTGGACGACGTGTTCAAACGCGAAGACTCGGTCAAGTGCGGTCATTCGTTCGTCCCTTTTCTCAGTCTCGATT
>Ga0137397_10002905_pt1 | contig 11934 bp, 17 predicted proteins | sample czorhiz116metaG_FD_106658 | JGI IMG/M metagenome (GOLD analysis project Ga0137397, IMG submission 106658) | Vadose zone soil microbial communities from Angelo Coast Range Reserve, California, USA - czorhiz1.16 metaG | ecosystem: Environmental > Terrestrial > Soil > Vadose zone | place: USA... | reverse complement strand
GCTGCGGCTTTCCGAGATAGTCCGGCGCATCAGACCGCTCCTTCATTGATGACTGATATGCTTAGGCCAACCACGTCCAGGGCAGACGGTTCTTGGTGGAGGAAGCGTATGACTCGTACGTACGATTGCCCTTTCTTTGTTTTCCTCGAATGAACTCCCCTCTTCGCAGTCTTCAACCAGCCCAATCCACTTCTTGCTTCGGGTGCCAGGGACGCGGCCGTGGAATTGCAAGGATACATTGCCGCGCTCGATCAGGGCACTGCGGGCGTATCGACGCTCAAAAAACTTGCGACTTTTTGTGTTGCACACCCCTCTGTGGATGCCATCTCCCCCTTGAGTTCCAGTCTGTCGATGCCGGCGAGCCCATCACCTTTCATTTCGAGCGCTGGCATCCTTCCTTCGCTCAAGCCCGAATTGTGGACCGAGAATAGAAGCTTCAGCAGGCTGTTCAATGCGCTGTGGAAGTTTCTGTCACCAGATAAGGTAACGTCCGAGTTCACTGAAGGACTTAGTCCAAGTTCTGATTGCGTCGATTGACAAGGACGAGGAACTACTGCAATACGGGCTGATCGTACTGTGGGAGATGCTAGAGTACTTGACCTTACCGATGGAAGGCCACGAGGCAGAGCTATTCAGCATACTCTTAACAGTCAGGTATTCCAACAAACAACAGGTAAGCCAATTCACCAACTGGCAATCGCAAGACGTCGATTGATTCACCCGTCATAGGTCTTTGAGGCGACAAACACCCTTCGCGATGCCCTCACATCGCGCGTCGAGGCGGTTTACGGCCTGACTACCCTCCACGCTGCTCTTGTGTCTTTCCGAGCCAGCCCGATCCCACCGTCGTGTTCAGAAGAAACCAAGGCAAGCTCGTACGCCTTTGGTCTCATTGCACTCGCCAAGTTCGCGCTGCGCCTGCCCGCGGAGGTCCTCGAAGAGGAGCTACCGCGATTAAAACACACCCTCGTCGCGGCGCTCACGGATACGACGTCGCTCGTCGTGCGCGAGGCGGCCGCAGCGGCGATCATCGCAGCGCAGGTCGTGCTGCGTGACGACGCGCACCTGTTTGCCCTGCTGGACGGACTGGCAGACGATAAGAAGAACTTGCTGACGTATCTGTTTGACAAGCATGGAGTGCGCGGGATGGCAGGCTCGGGAAGCGTCGATCGCCTCGAACGGGAGATGCGCAGGCTGGATGGGCGGACAGGAACCCCGATCCGCGCAGCGCCCGCGCACACTTGAGTCCGCTTGAGTTTATGGACTGAATATGATACCATTTCCCCTTATTAGACACTCTTTGCCCTCCGTAATTGTGTTTATGTCCTTTAATTGACACTGCTGCGCTTCGAGAGCGTCTTCAGCATCGTCGAACCTCTACTGTCCTTCATGGCGAAATCGAGATGTCACATCCTGAGTCCATAGCGGGACCGCTTATCTACCTTTACCCCGCGCATCTGGTATCTGGCTTCAGCTCAGGGCAGTCTAAACCGTGTTCGCATGATCCAGTAGAGGGCACCGGCCGTCAGCCCGCCGACGTGTCCTGCCGAGTCTAACGTAGAGAACTGTGCAGGAAATGAGTCTCAGCGGAGATAAAGGACGGCGTGTAGAGCTTCTGCCAAGGCAGCCAAAAGAAGAAAGTGACGAACCCGGCGAGTAAAGGCGTTGTAGACATCGAAGCATGCTATGGCGCCGATGCAGGCCCATGCGGGCATGGGCACTACAAAGAAGAGAAGGAACTTCGCACGTGGCGCGGCAAAGGCGAAGAAGGATGCGAGGGCGTATATCGCGCCTGAATCGTTCCCGACGCGCGGAGGAAGGAGGTGAAGGTGAGGCACGCGTACGTTAGCAAGAGGTTTGGAAACTTGGAGTGACGATGCGCACCACTGGCACCATGCGAATGGTAGTTGCGATTCTTGTTCCATACTAGCGAGCTAAGGCTCGAGAATGCACCGCCTGAAAGTTTTCAATCGATACCGGGACCAAAGGTCGCCTATTTAGAAAGGGGGGGAGGAAGGAAGGACAGGACGTACTTCCGAGGTAGAGCATGAGGAACTGGGTGTTGCCGAGCACGGCCAGCGCGGTCGGGGCCAGGAACCAGAAAGTGAGGCCGTTGAGGAGCGCGTGGCCCGGTTGTGCATGTGAAAAGGTGGACGTGATGACGGTCCAGCTAGAAAAGAAAAAGGGATGGGATGAGCGCGCGCACAAGAGAGGGTGAATGTAGCCATCAGCTCCGGCAAGAGCGAGCAGTGGGGTGTACGTACAATCGACCGTCGCGCAGGTTCTCGTAGCTGTTGATGAAGTTATCCCGTAACCACCGTGATAGCCAAATGGCGCTTGGCGGCGGTTTACTGACATACGGACTGCCCTGCGGGGAGTGGGGCGCGAGTGAGCCACGTTCAAGCGTTCGAAGGTTTGAGGAAAGGGGGAAGGAGGAGCGAATGGCGAATGGCGTAATGGCGAACGAGAGCACGCACCTGGAACATCTGGACGTAGGACCATGCGGCGAAGACAACGCCGTTGATGCCAAGAACGCCGAAGATGATGTAGTTCGCGGGGATGGCGTTGAACCGTCGGCCGAGCCTCTCCAACGGCCCTGGCGGCTTCCAGTCTCTGCGCACACGCCGCGTAGCACTTCTATGCGTGGCGCTGAGTAAGTCGGTCGCGTGGAACTTTTGGACGGACGAGACGCGCCAACGCAGGGGGGGGGTGTAGTGCAGCTGTGCATGTCTTGGGAATAGGAATATCCGTGTGGTGCTGCGGGAAGCTGGGTTCGCCGGGCGCAGGACGCTGTGCCAGGCCGTTGCGATGAGCATGGGTGTCGTCCAGAGCCGGGATCGCAATAATGTGCACAAATAATATATCACGTGACGGGATCATTCGATACGAGGGACGACGACAACGAGTACACAACACCTACACTGCACCATGTCGCATCATCTCTTCCTTCTGTCTCCATCAGATACGCCGCTCTACAGCCTCACACACTTCTCTGCAAAGTCGAGTCAGGCGGCTGCGTCGCCCCTGTCCGCGAACCTTCCCTCGTGGTCTACGTCTGCGTTCGCAGGGACGTTGACCGCCTTATCTGGGGCGTACAGCGTCTCACAGCCAGGCGCACAAGGGGGCGGAGTTCGAATGGGCGGGGGCCAAGATCGGCATGTGATCCAGATGATTGCTAATGCGAGTCTGGACGTTATCGAAGAGGTCGTGCGGCGAGACAATGGGATGTGAGTCGAGACGAAAACAAAAAAGTCCCCGTAACAATTGTAATTTTTAATTAGGTATCTGAGATCCGTGGACAAGTTCAATGAGTGGACGGTATCGGCCTTTATCACGCCTGGAAGTAAGCGAGATCTGTGGCAATTATGGAGTGACGGTTATTGTTACTGACTGATGGTGGTGGTGATGATCACGACAAGACATGAAGTTCGTGCTGCTCCATGAGGGCAAGAACGACGAGGGGATCAGGGCGTTCTTTATGGAAGTTTGGGAGCTCTACGCGAAGGTAAGTAAGGCGATGTGTGCACCACGGGCTAGACACTGACGTTGTGGTAGACGATGCTGAATCCGTTCCACACTGCGCACAGCACGATAGTAAGCGCGGTGTTTGATGGACGTGTAAGGGCGAGCGCGAGGAAACATCTGTGATCGGATCCGAACGGGGCAGGGTGTCGGGGGTCGGGGGTCGGGGTGACGGGGGTCTGAAGCTGGGCATAATTTGATCAAAGCGAGAGTTTTGAGAGTTGCTTACCCTCGCCTCTTTCTCCTCCTCTCTCGTCTCGGTCGACCCCATCCCTTTTCTTCCTTTCATCAGTTCTATTCTCTCTTATCTTTTTTTCTTCAGAAATATTCAATCCATACTCTCCACAGAAACCCACAAAAAAGCTTCAGCCCTCGTCTTTTGTCCCTCCATCTCTATCGCGGCCACGCATCTGTCCTATAATACGTTTCTCCTTCTCCACGATCCACCGACCACCTCCTTAACGGAGTTTGTTTCCCTCAACATCCACACCTTACACCTTTTCTACTAGTACTTTGACCTCTCCCATCGGGCCTTAAAGTCGGTCTCAGCTCATCCCCTCTTCTATTGTCAGCCACTCACTGACTTGATCATCATCACAGTTTGTATTTCCCACCTCGTCCTTTTATCGCTCTCCCTATCTCCCACTCGCTGTCTTCAGTCTTCTGCGTCCCTTACCCTGTCCAACTTTCGCCACTGCCCTCTACCCATCTCGGTTGACCATGGCCTCCGCCCCAGCTCCCACCTATCGCGCATCCCTCCTCGCTGGCCTTCGTACGGGAGGCGTTCGTTCCGCCTCTATGACCGGCGTGCCCCATACCGCCGCCCCCGGTGCCTCGTTCAATATCCCATCTCGTTACGCCTCGGCCGCCTACGATCAACAGGCCATCGGCGAGGAGGACGATCAGCTGTCCGATATGTTCTCTCATAACATGTACATCAATGCACAGCCGCAGAGCGTGTATCAGACCCCCAATACTGCCGCGGTAGATGGTGGTGCCAACAGGTTCTCTCACCAGCAGGGTTACTTTACCGGCTCCACGATTCCTCATCCCAACACCGCCATCGGTAATGCTCAGCTGCAAGCTCACGCTCAACAACAGGCCCTTCAGGTTCAACTGATGCAGCTCGAGTTGATCCGCATGCAGGTCCGTTCTCCTTCTCTCTGGCCTCTTCTTTTGTAATTGACATCCCCTCCAGGCCCTACAAGCTCAGCAACTGCAGGTCGAACTCCTTGCTCAGAGTCGCCAACAAAGTGGCCGATCATTTGTGACCCCTGCATCTGCTGGTCCCGTAACACAGTCATTTGAACTTCATCAGGCCACTCCCAATGCCCAGTTACGTCGGCCCAATCAAGGCGAGTTGCTCCGATCCCAACTTGGCGTCCCGAGTGACGACCAAGTTCCGATGACCGCTGCCCTGGGAGGCAAGTTCGGGAGCCGTACCACCCTTCCCGGTTTGGCTGAGGAAGACACCGCCACTCTTCCACGTGGGAACTTCCCATTGTCCTCCACCGCCATGAGCGGTGGCACTTCTCTCGGCGCTTCCGCTTTTAACGTTAACAACTCAGTTCCCCTTTCCAAATCGGATACCGCCGTTTCCTGGCGTCGTGGCGGTAACAACTCAGTTCTCAGCGGAAATAGGGCCGCGTCCGTCAATCCTGGTCTCACTCCTAGTGTTCGGGTATCTCCTCCCCCACAGGAAAATCGCGTGTCTCCACCCGTCACTAATGACACGAGCCCGGTTCGCACCCGGCCCCAACCTTTGCGCTTTACGGTTGCCACGTCGCAGCCTCTTCCCACCGTAGCGATCATCGACGATACCGATGGTGAAGACAATTCTACCGAATCATCCTCCAAGTCCGGTTCGCTCTCGTCCCCATCCACTCCAAACTCGGGCTCCTCATTTGACCGGCCGCCCCTTTCGCCGCGCGAGGAGGCGACCAAGAAGCTCTATGAGGGGCTCGGCATTGGCCGTCCTGCGCCTGTTGCTCCTGCTGTGCCGGTCACTGTGCCGCAGCGCGTGCTCAGCCAGCCAGTCAGGCAGCCTCGTGGACCGCCCTCGGGAGCGGACGAGCTCGGCCCTCGTAACTTTGCGACCCGTATCCGCCGCAAGGCCATTGGCGGCCTTGGCGCATTGATGGATGCGCGCGAGCGTCGCGACGCAGTTGAGGTCTACTAGACATCCCTACGCCACTCCTTTACCGTATCCACACGACTCGCAGACCGCTTAAGACTGGTTCACCTTTCGTTCTTTTCCTTTATTTATTGTGAGTGTGTTGTGCATATCCGGAGGGGTCGTTGCGAGGGACGATGTTGGTATTTTTTGCGGGGACTTAGTGGCGTTCAATCGGCATGCTTGCCCTTGTTCCCCCCACTCCACTCTTTCTGGATACTCTCGAGTTTCGTATTGCGCTGCCGTCGTTGCGATCGCTTGCGATCTCCGCGGCCGCTATTTAGTCCTAGGCCTTCTGCCTGATTCTGGGCATGTATATCATGTAGGTCTCAGTTGGAAAATGTGACAGAGGAACGTTGTTAGGGTTCAGAACGACTGAGATGACTCGCCATCAACTTGTAAGTAACACAAAATTAAAACAGAATAAGACAGGCAAACAACTCGGGACAACTCGGGACAGTTTATTTACAACGCTGGGCGACAATCGGCTTGCCGTGTTCCTGTTGATAATGAAAGGATTAACACAGAGCGTTTGCCCTTGTGCGCATGGTGCTAAGCTTACCTGCCATTCCTCCTTGCTAATCCATAACTGATGGAACGTTCCCAGGCTTGCGAGGATACTGCCGCCCAGCCAGCCGCCGTATCTTCGCTCGGTCGGGTTGCCAGGGGCGTGAATTTTGACGTGCGGGAAGTTACGTACGAGCTCATTGTTGAGGCGCTCGCCGAGGCCCGCAAAGAGGCTCCCGCCGCCGGCGAGAACGACGTTGCCCATGAGGACTTGGCGCATGTCGGGATCGCACGCTGCGAGCGCTTGCGTGATCAGAGTCGGGATCGTACGCGGGAGGTGTGGATTCGAGGCCTTGGTGATGCACGTTTCGTTAACAGGGAGAGGGAACGAAGAGAAGCGGTTAAGGGGGGTGAGGGTGAGGGTGAGTGGTAAGGGAACTCACGACGAGGTCGCGCGAGTGCGCGAAGAAGAGCTCGCCGACATGGAAACGCTCTGGCCCGAAATAGGTGTTGAACCCGGTTGGGAACTCGTAATGGCGCGGGGGCCTCTGCGATGCGGCTCTGACGACGAAGTTAGTGTAAAAGAAGTTATTGCACACGATAAGACGGCCCAAGGGGACACAAGCGCGCACTGATCGTTCCATCCTTGGTCAAGGACGCCCGAGACGCTCTGGATCCATTCTTCCACTTCGCGGTTTTCGTAATAGGATGCGAGGCTCGGCGTCGTTTTCGAGAAGCGATCTTCCCGCACGGCGAAGCGAGGGGCCGCTCCAGGCTCTACGGCCTACACCGTCGGGGGGGGGGGTTCAAGGTTAGTGAAAGGGGGGGGAGCGGAACGCCCACGGGGGGGTTTACGCACTGTTTTGTTTGCGATGAGCTGGTGAGAGAACAGCTGGATTGGCGGATGGTTGTGACTTGCTGTGATCAGCGTGTGTTTTGCGTGTGCGTGTACGAGCTGAGGGAGAGCCGAGTGGACAAGGCCTGCGCATTGACGTCAGTCAGTCCATAACGTCGAAAAGCGATGGTATGTATTGTATACCTTTTCGGAGAACGAAGCCATCGACTACGGGGGTCACACTGGCCGTCGAGTGGCCTACGTCAATAACCAGCGCGGAACCCTTCCCTGCGGCAAAACTACAAGGGTTGTTTTTTCACCCACCACCCCAGGGTCAAAGGCAGGTCCGGAAGAAAGAGGGAGGAATTCAGACGGACGCGTTTAAGACGCCTGTGTTCGCAATGTAGAACGCAGGCACCTGAAATTCCTCGAACATGATCTCGGCCATGCGTTCGCGGTTCGCGGGGGTGTTCCAAGCGGGCTCCGTGACGAGGACGGGGTGGTCCTCCGCTTTGCAACGGAGGACCTCTTTCAGCGCGTAGCGTATCATATACGAGATAGGTTTGAAGTCAGTGACTTGGGAAAAGAGCGATAATCAGCAGCAGCGTTCAAAAGAGGAGAAAAGCGCGACGCGACGCACTCAAGCCCTCGCTCATGGGGTTTCCGATCTGCATGCCTTCCCGCCAGACGGACGGCCCATGCTGTCCGATGTACAGTTTACTCTCCTCCTTTTGGGGTGCTGGCTCCCCCTCCGCGTCTGCCGCTTCTGTCATGGGGACATCTCCATCTCGCGTGACGGGCACGAAGCCGTAGGACGTGGGGATGATCGCCTTTGGTGTGTCGTCCCCCGCATAGCCGGCGCGGAACGTGGACGTGCCAATGTCCAGAACGAGGGCCGAAATTTCGTCTAGACGCGCAGAGAGAGCCAACGTTAGGCATGAAATATCATTCACATTTTCTTGAACGTACCGCCTCCGTATTGTACCATTCCGGGTCGAGGTGTCGAGTTTTGTATGAGTGGCTAATCTGTGCTGTGTTTCTTCAGGTTTCTTCTCCTTCGACCCCGTGAGAATTTATTTTCAAATTCTGCGTCTTACCCTCATCCGACATAAAAAAGAAAATGAGATGGCTCCTCTTGTAGTCGACCGGAAACGCAAGCAGTCGATAAAGGAACAGTCAGATGCTAGCGATGCGGAACATTTTCCTGACGAAGGTGGACTGGACTTGCTCAGCGAAGACGAAGAGGAGGAGGGCGGTCATGAGCAAGCGTCAGACAGTGACGAAATAGACGCGTTTCCAGAGATCGACGCGGGCTCAGACACAGAGGAAGAAGAGGAAGAAGAAGAGTCACCTGGTGAAGACTGGGATAATTCTGAGAGAGGCGACGAACAAGATGGCGAAGACGCGTCCTCCGACAATGACCTCCACATATTTCCAAAGGCCAAGACAATCATCTCGGAAATCACTGGGCAACCAAAAAAAGTATACCCAGAGATAGAACCAGACTACGACTCGGACTCTTCGACTGAAGACGTGCGTGCGATCCTAATGTCTGTATGTTTTGACCGACCGACCGACTAACTACTCTCTATGAAGGCGCCAAACCGCGTCGGAAACGTACCACTTCATTGGTATGACGACCTGCCTCACGTCGGGTACGATATTGATGGTAAGAAAGTTCTCAAACCGGCACGCGGAGATGAGCTGGACAAATTCTTGAAGACCGTGGACGATCCATCAGCATGGTGATACCCTGTCCTTCTCAAATGCCGTGCAATAGTAGCTGATACTTCTACAGGACTTCGGCGTTCGACAAAAATACTCAGATGGATAGGCCATTAACGGCTGAGGAGCTGGACATTATTCGCCGGCTCGAGTCTCTCGAGAACCCGGACACCAACTATGATCCCTATGAGCCTACATTGGAATGGTTCACCGGGAAGGGCAAGGAGGAAATTATGCCAATTTCTGCTGCGCCTGAGCCGAAACGACGTTGGGTCCCGAGCAAGTGGGAAAAGCAAAAGGTTTGATTCAACGGCCCTACCTACCCTTTCCAGATACATACTCAGCTCGACGATGCCTAGGTCATGAAGATCGTCCGCGCCATCCGCCAAGGTCGCATTCTCCCCTCAAAACCGAAAACGACTTCATCGCAGCCGCAATTCTTTGCCATCTGGAACGACGAACCCTCCACCTCCCATCCACCCCAACTCCCCGCCCCCAAGCTGCGTCTTCCGACCCACTCCGAATCCTACAATCCTCCAGAAGAGTACCTACCCACGGAGGAGGAACGGAAAGAGTGGGAAGCCACCGACAAGGAGGATCGCGAAACCGATTGCCTCCCGCAAAAGTACCCTTCGCTGCGACTGGTCCCCGCGTACGACCAGTTCATCCAGGAGCGCTTCGGTCGACAGCTGGATCTGTATCTCGCGCCGCGGATTCAACGCACGAAACTGAACATCGACCCGAACAGCCTCATTCCAAAGTTGCCGAGTCCGAACACCCTGCGGCCGTTCCCTAATTACAAATCCCTCAAATTTGCGCATGTGCGTGGAAGAGTGCGTTGCGTTTCGATCAGTCCAGATGGTGCTTGGGCTGTGAGCACGGACGAGGAGGGAATTGTGTGTCTTTGGGAGGTCATCGTGGGTCGCGAAGTGAAGCGGTGGCCTCTCAATGAGAAAGTCAACGCGGTGGAGTGGTGCCCACGAATGGACGTAAGCTTCTTCGTGGTCGGTGCGTGAGTGTTCTTCATGCATATGCCGTTATGGACCCGTGTTTGACACAAGGCCAGAGAGGAGAAACTTTGCTTCTTCGTTCCGCCTAACCTCCCTCCAGCGATTCTTACTGCTACCCGGGCGCTCCTTCATCCTGCCGCACTCCCGTCGGCCCCGGCGACCCCGTCCTTAGTGAAGTGGACCAACAACACTTCACAGGGGCCTGCCCACGACGGTCTTGTTTTGTCCCTAGGACTTCCGTCATCTTCGGGTCTAGTGAAACACATCGCATGGCACCGTAAAGGTGATTATTTCGCAACAGTCTGTAGGTCTTTTTTCTCCACCTGTCTCTTGCTTCACACTGATCATCTCCACAGCCACTGGAGGTGGGCAGGGCGGTGTATGGATCCACCAGGTATCACGCCGACATTCCCAAGCTCCCTTCAAGAAGATCAAAGGCTCCGTCCAGCTTGTCTTGTTCCACCCCTCCAAGCCTCACTTCTTTGTCGCGGTCGGTGCACTAGCCCTCCCCTTTATCTCCTGGAAACTGACGGTTGTCACAGACGCAACGCTATGTTCGGATCTATAACCTGGCCGAGCAGAAGCTCTTGAAAATGCTCACTCCGGGCATACGCTGGATTTCCTCGATGGATGTCCATTCATCTGGGGATCACTTGATCGTCGGTGGTTACGATCGAAAGCTTTGCTGGTTCGACCTCGAACTCAGTGAAAAACCTTATAAAATTCTCCGGTATGTACACGCACGTTCTATACGGCATTCACGTCTGGCTCATCTTATATAACAACGTGGTAGATATCATTCTCGCGCGATTCGATCTTTGCATTTTCACCCCTCGTATCCGTTATTTGCGTCATCGTCCGACGATGGCTCGATTCAGATCTTCCACGCACGTGTGTACAGTGACCTCCTCACGGATCCTCTCATCGTACCTCTCAAGATCCTGCGTGGGCACGACATACGTGAGGGGCTGGGCGTGTTACAGGTCAGATGGGTTCCCAAGCAGCCATGGCTGGTTAGCACAGGGGCAGATAGCACTGTTGCGGTGTGGTGCCACTGAATCTTCCTTGTGTTCTATCAGACAAACCCCCAAATGAAACCATGCTTGATGGGATTTAACCGCGTGTACTACTTTTATTGCGAGCGAATGTTCCTCGCATTTCCCCAGCGGCTATACCCACGCGCGTCCGAGTCAGGGAAATCTGATGCAGAATATTCCGCATTGAATGCGATGGGTACCTCCATATGTGCACCAACATTCAACATATCAATTATACACACGCGCGTGTTGCAGGACATACACGAGGCGACGATGTGCACGTTTTGTGTGTACTCGACGCGACGCCGCAAAATTAGGTCCCTATCGCCGCCTGTGAGAACGCCCTGGCTTGTACCGTGAGGCAGCAGTGCCCTGTCTATTCATCCCCCTCGACTCGGGTCGAGGCGTCATACCCTTCGAGGCCCTCCAACGTTCTCGACGCGACCCTCTCGGTCCATGCGTCGAAATTTTCGCCGTGGGATTCTCCGACGCGATTCCATCCACCCCTGTAACAATAAACAGAAGACCGAGATCAGACAAACGATGTAAAAACTTTTTTGACGTGAATTAGGGAGCCCCGGACCTTCTGGAGGTGGTGATACCGTCTCTTCGTCCGCGTCTCCGTCCGCGTCTTCTGCTGCGATGTCAATGTGGTCAATGATGGTTGTTGTTGATCCCACGTCAAAAACGGATGGTGGTTGAAAATGATAAGCCCGTTGATGGTGTGCAAAGACGGAGAGGGAGGGAGTAGAGAGGGAGCAGGCGGACGATGATCAAAAGCCCAGGATGTCCAGGATGGCCGGGCTAATTTCTTGGTGGTCCAAGAGCCCGAAAGCGGCGAACCAACACGAACCTAGCATATCCAAATCTTGTAGCTCCTCTTCCTCCTGGGGCTGTCCAGCCTTCTCCCTCTCCCGGCTGCCGTCTCCCTCCCCCCCGGTGGCGTTGGTAACGGTGGTGAGGGCGCGCAGCTTTGCGTTGAGCCGTTGTAGTCGCGCCGCTTCGGCGGCTGCGAAAACGCCATCTGTGCGTTTCTTGGCACGAAAGGCGCGTTTTACTTTGGAGCGAGTCGATTTTGCCATTGTTGAAACTTGATAAGAATGACGAACGTAGGTGGTGGTGGTG
>Ga0137397_10002903_pt1 | contig 11938 bp, 10 predicted proteins | sample czorhiz116metaG_FD_106658 | JGI IMG/M metagenome (GOLD analysis project Ga0137397, IMG submission 106658) | Vadose zone soil microbial communities from Angelo Coast Range Reserve, California, USA - czorhiz1.16 metaG | ecosystem: Environmental > Terrestrial > Soil > Vadose zone | place: USA... | reverse complement strand
TGGCCCGGGCCTTCGCCACGGAGCCCAAGGTGCTCCTGCTCGAAGAGCCCTTCGCCCAGATCGACGCCCTCACGCGGGGGGTCATCCAGGAAGAGCTGGTGCGGATGTGGACGGCCTCGCGGAACACGGTGTTCATGGTCACCCACGACGTCGACGAGGCCATCCTCCTCTCCGACCGCATCGCCCTCATGACCAACGGCCCCGACGCGCGCCTCGCCGAGATCGTGGAGGTCAAGATCCCGCGGCCGCGCTTCCGCTCGAGCATCATCGACGATCCGGAGTACGCGCGCCTGCGCAGCCACATCATCCATTTTCTCGTGGAGCGCTCCCGCCACCTCCAGGAGCAGGCTCTGGCGGATGCTCGGGCAGAGGGGAATCGCGCCGCGGGAGAGCTCATCCCCACACGCTGAAGGAGACCCACCATGGACCGAGCAGGGGCGCTCCAGAAGATCCGGCAGGCCCGAGAGGCCAAGGGCCTCTCCTACGATGACCTCGGCAAGGCCATCGGAACCAAGGACACCATGTACATCGCGGCGGCCCTCCACGGGCAGCACCGGCTGAATGCCGAGGAGGCCAAGAAGCTCGCGCAGGCCCTCGGGATCGACGCGGAGACGGCGATGGCGACCACCGCCATGCCGCTGCGCACCGACTTCCCGCTCACCACGGACCCCTTCAAGTACCGGCTCATGGAGCTGGTGGGGGTGTACGGGGATGCCCTGCGCGAGCGCTCCAACGAGCTGTGGGGCGATGGCATCCTCTCGGCCATCGACTGCAAGGTGACGCTGGAGAAGAAGGGTGAGCGCGGCGTGATCACGATCGACGCGAAGTTCCTGCACTACAAGGAGTTCTAGCGCAGACGGTGAGGCTCTATCTCACGAGCCTCGCGACGTGAGACTGCTTCAACGGGGAGGCGGCTCGGAAAGGAGCCAGCATGGAAGGCCGAGCTGATGCGGGGGAGTTCGATCGGCTGTTGAGCACCGTCCTCCCGATCGTCGTGCGGGATTCCGCGACGGCGGAGAGCGGTCGGCTGTACCGGAGCGTCATGGCACGAGTGGAGACCCCGCTCCTGCGCCATGCCCTGGAGCTATCGGCGGGCAACCAGCTCAAGGCTGCTCGCCTGCTCGGGATCAACCGCAACACGCTGCGCAAGCGCCTCCGGCTGCTCGGGCTCTTGCCGGTGGCCCGCGGGAACGGGAGCAACGGAGCCAAGTCGGCCTGACCGCCGTCGCGCGCTGTCGCGTTCCACGGTAGACTCACTGACCGTGCCTGTCCGCGCGCGGTCGCTCCTCCTTGCCTGCCTCCTGGCCGCGTGCGTCCCCGCCGCCTGCGCGAAAGTCGGCACGGAGCCCATGCCGGGCCAGCCCCCCCACCATGTCGAGGGCGGCTTCCGCAACACCAACCCGGCCTTCGAGCGACCCTCTGCCGCCGCGCGATTCGCCTTCATCTGGAAGCGGGCCTGGGCCCAGGCCAGGACGACCGAGGTGCCACGGGAGACCAATGACGGCGCCGCCCTGCGCGCCAATGGTTCCGAGCCCACGGTGACCTGGATCGGGCACGCGACGGTGCTCCTGCAGCTCGACGGGGTCAACCTGCTCACGGATCCGCACTGGGGCCGGCGGGCGAGTCCGGTCTCCTTCGTGGGGCCGAAGCGCCTGCAGGCCCCCGGCCTCGCCTTCGAGGACCTGCCGCCCATCCACGTGGTCATCCTGTCCCACGACCACTTCGATCATCTCGACCTCGGCACCGTCAAGCGGCTCGCCACCGACCGCGACCCGGTCTTCCTGGTGCCCCTCGGCCTCAAGCGCTGGCTCGAGGGGCAGGGGATCACGCGCGTGGTCGAGCTCGACTGGTGGCAGGAATTCGAGTACCGCGGGCTCCGCATCGTGTGCACGCCCGCGCAGCATTTTTCCCAGCGGAGCCTGTGGGATTCGAACACGCGGCTCTGGGCCTCGTGGGTCGTGGTGGGAGCAGCACGTCGCGTCTATTTCAGCGGGGACACGGGCTACTTCGACGGCTTCCGCGAGATCGGCGAGCGCCTGGGTCCCTTCGATCTCGTGGCCGTTCAAATCGGCGCCTACATGCCGCCCGCCATCATGCGCTTCGTGCACCTGACGCCCGAGCAGGCGGTGGCGGCCTTCCAGGACCTCCGGGGTCGGACCCTCCTCGGCATCCACTGGGGCACCTTCGATCTCGCGGACGAGCCGCTCGACGAGCCGCCCGCGCGCATGCTCGCCGAGGCCGCGCGTCGCGCGGTGCCGCCCGAGCGCGCCTGGATCCTGAAGCTGGGGGAGACGCGCCGCTGGTAAGATAGCGGCGACATGGCGAGCCGCGTGCTCATCGTCGAGGACGAGCGGGACATCCGCGACCTCGTCCTCTTCCACCTGGAGCGCGAGGGCTTCCAGGTGTCGAGCGCGAGCAGCGGCGAGGAAGCGCTGCGCCAGGTCCGCCACGCCGGCCCGGACCTCGTGCTCCTGGATCTCATGCTCCCCGCCATGGGCGGGCTCGAGGTATGCCGCAAGCTCCGCCAGGATCCCGCCACCGCCGCTCTGCCCATCGTGATGCTCACGGCCAAGGGCGATGAGGTCGATCGCGTGCTCGGGCTCGAGCTGGGCGCCGACGACTACATCGTCAAGCCCTTCTCTCCCAAGGAGCTCCTCGCGCGTGTGCGCGCCGTCCTTCGCCGGGCCAAGTTGGCGCCCGGCGCCCCCGCCATCGCCATCGGCACCCTCGCCATCGACCCCGGCACCCGCACGGTGACGGTGCAGGGCGCGCCCCTGACCCTGACCCACAAGGAGTTCGAGCTGCTGGGCGCGCTCGCCGATGCCCAGGGACGGGTGCTCTCACGCGAGTTTCTCCTCGACCGCGTGTGGGGCTACTCGCGCGCGAGCGAGATCGAGTCGCGGACGGTGGACGTGCACGTCCGTCGGCTGCGTGTCAAGCTGGGGCCGGAGGGACGCCGCATCCTCACCGTCAAGAGCGTCGGATACCGGCTGGACCCGGAGAGCTGATGCTCGCCCGGATCATCCACGCCCTCCGCAGCCGCATCGCCCTGAAGCTCACCCTGACCCTCGTAGGCTTCGTGGTGCTGACGATGATGGTCGTGGGCCTCTATCTCTCCCGGGGCCTCGAGCACGTGGCCATCGAGTCCATCGAGGCGCGGCTGGGCACCGCGGCGCGGGTGCTCGAGGACGAGGCGCGCGTGGCCTTCCGGTCCGGTGGTGAGGCGAGGGGCCTCCAGACCTTCGCCGAGCGGGCGGCCCGGCGCACGAACTCACGGGTCACCCTCATCGCCCCCGACGGGCGGGTGCTCGCCGACTCCGAGCGTCGCCTGGAAGAGGTGGCCGAGATGGAAAATCACGCGTCGCGGCCCGAGGTCCGCGCCGCGCTCAACGGCAGCGTCGGGCAGGACGTGCGGCGCTCGGGCACGCTGGGCGCGCCCCGCATCTACGTCGCGGTGCCCGTGTCGGAGTCCGGCCGGGTGGTAGGGGCCTTGCGGCTCGCCGCGCCGCTCGAGGCGGCCACCCCCGCCTATGAATCGCTCCGCGGTGTCATGCTGGCGGGGGGCACGGTCGCCCTCGTGGTCGCCCTCGGCATCGGGCTCTTCGTGGCAGGAAGGGTGACGCGGCCCGTGGTCGAGATGGAGGACGTGGCGCGCCAGATGAGCGAGGGCAATTTCCGGGTGCGTGCCTCCGTGCGCTCTCCCGACGAGATCGGCACGCTCGGCCGCTCCCTCAACGTCATGGCGGGGCGCCTGCGCGAGAAGATCGACGATCTCGAGCGCGAGCAGGCCAAGGCCACCGCCATCCTCGACGCCATGGTCGAGGGCGTCATCGCCACCGACGGCCACGACCACATCATCTTGATGAACGAGCGGGCCCGCGGCATCTTCGGCCTGGGCCAGACCCGCGTGGAGCGCCGGCCTCTCCTCGAGGTGATCCGCAACGTGGACCTGCACGGCCTCCTCAGCGAGAGCCGTGCGGCGGCCGACGGCGAGGTGGTGAGCCGGGAGATCAAGCTGCCCGAGCCCTCGGAGCGCGTCCTGCAGGTGCATGCCGTCCCCCTCCGCTTCACGGGTGACGAGCCCGGGGTGGTCATCATCCTCCACGACATCACGGAGCTCCGCCGGCTCGAGCAGGTCCGCACGGAGTTCGTGGCCAACGTCTCCCACGAGCTCCGCACCCCGCTCACCGCCATTCAGGGCTATCTGGAAACGCTCCTGGACGGCGCCCTCGAGGAGCCTCAGCATGCGCGGAAGTTCCTCGAGATCGTCTTCCGCCACACCGAGCGGCTCGGTCGCCTCACGGACGACCTGACCGATCTTTCCAACATCGAGCTCGGCCGGATCTCCCTGCGCATCGAGCCGGCCGACCTCACCGAGGTGACGGAGTCGGCCCTCGCCATCATCCAGCCCCGTGCAGGATCCGGCCGCGTGACGGTGGAGGCGAGCTTCCCCGTGGACATGCCCGAGGTCCTGGCCGATCGGGATCGGCTCGCCCAGATCCTCATCAACCTCGTGGACAATGCCGTCAAGTACACCCCGGCGGGGGGACACGTCTGGGTGGAAGCGCAGCGGCTCCCGTCCGGGATGGTCGAGGTCGCGGTGCGCGACACGGGGGTAGGGGTGCCGAAGGCCGATCTGCCGAGGCTGACGGAGCGCTTCTATCGAGTGGACAAGGCGCGCTCTCGAGAGCTCGGGGGCACCGGCCTGGGGCTCGCCATCGTCAAGCACCTCGTGCTGGCGCATGGCGGCGAGCTCGGCATCGAGAGCGAGCTGTGGAAGGGTACGACGGTCCGCTTCACGTTGCCCACGGGCAAGACAACGACCTGAGACGATCGCGGCCGCCCCGGATTTTTCCGGGGCGGCCGCGAGAGGACGTCAGCTCTCCCGCGTCAGTTCTTGCGCCGGCGGCCGGCGTAGATCTCCTGCATCTCCTTCTCTCCCCAGGCGATAGCCTGGTCGATCGTCAGCTTGCCCGTCGCGTACTGGGCGAACATGTCCGGGATGATGTAGAGGTCGAGGACCTGCTGGGAGGCGGCCGTGGTCGGGCCCGGCCAGGACGGCGGCACCGTGACCTTGGCGACCTCGGGAATGAAGCGGTACTGCTTATCGCTCTTGTACACGGGGTGCCTGGTCAGGTTGGCCAGGAACGGCATGTTGAACCCGTGGCCTGCTTCCACCCACTTGGCCTGGTTGTCGGGCTGGAAGTGATAGCGCAGGAAGTCCTTGGCGAGGTCGACGTTCTTCGAGAAGTTCCAGATTCCGACGCACCAGTATCCGGTGGTCGTTTTGCGGTCCACGGGGCCTCGCGGCGTATTGATGTGGTCGATGACCTCGGCGATCTCCTTCTGAGTCCCCGGCACCAGGACCTTGTCTTTCTTGGCGGACTCGTAGGCGCTGATGGGGTTGTGGATGCCGATGCACTTGCCGGCGTTGAGACACCGGTTGTTGCTGGCGTCGTCCCAGGCCAGCACCTCCGGGTCCATGGCCTCGGTGTAGAGGCGCTTCACGAACTCCATGACCTGCCGCGTCTGGGGCGAGTTGATGGTGATGGTCTTGCCGTCCTTGGCCACATAGGAGGCGCCGTACGACCACATGATCGAGAGGAGCGTGACGTTGGCGTCGCCGCTGTGGCCCAGGGCGGTGCCGAAGGGATGGCCGATGGCCTTGCCCTTCTTGCCGATGCGCAGCCAGTCTTCCCACGTGTCGGGGTTCTTCTCGCCGATCTTCTCGAGCAGGTCGGTGCGCACGGCCATGGGAAAGGGCGGCATCCACCAGGGCAACAGCTTCCACCTGCCGCGGATGAGGTAGTCGTTCTCGTTGAGCCACCCGCCGTTTTTGGGCGCGACGTCGGCGGCCACATCGTTGAGGTCGGCCAGGTGGTCGAAGTAGAGATCGGCGTCGCCCAGCCCGGGACCGAGGGCGGTGAGGTCGTGGCCCGAGCGCGCCTGGACTTCCGCCGCCTTCTTGGTCACGAGCTGCAGGTGGGCGATGATGTCGAGCCGCACCTTGACCTTGTTCTTCGCCCCCCATTCCTCGAATTGCCGCTTCAGCTCCTTGTCGGTGTCGGGGACGAAGCTCGCGATGCTGAGGAAGGTGAGCTCGCGGGCTTGGGCGAAGGCGGGAGCGCGGCCCGCGGCAAGGATCCCGCTGAGGCCGGCGGCGCCGCCCGCGGCCGTGCCCAGGAACTGCCGCCGGCTCACGCGACGCGCATCGCGACGGGTGGGAACGCTGGATCTCGCCATGATGACCCTCCTTACTTGACGGCGCCCGCCGTCAGTCCCGAGACGTAGTAATCCAGGAAGAAGACGTAGGCGATCACGATGGGGAAGGAGCCGATGCACGCCCCGGCCATCAGCCCGCCCCAGTAGTAGATGTCGCCCCGGATCAGCTCCGAGAAGACGCCCACGGTCAGGGTCTTCAGCTCCGCGGGCGAGACGAAGACCAGGGAGTAGAGGAACTCGTTCCAGGACAGGGTGAAGGCGAAGAGGGCCGCGCAGATCACGCCGGGCACGGCCACGGGAAGGAGGATCCGGATCAGGGTCTGCAGCCGGTTGCACCCGTCGAGCATGGCGCACTCCTCGATCTCCTTCGGCACCGTGCGGAAGTAGCCCATGAGGAGCCAGGTGCAGAAGGGTACGAGGAAGGTCGGGTAGGTGACCACGAGGGCCCACAGGCTGTCGGAGAGGCCGAGCCGGTTGACCACCGTGCTGAGGGGCAGGAAGAGGAGCGTGGGCGGCACGAGGTAGGTGATGAAGATGGCCACCCCGAAGGACTCCGCGCCGGGGAACTTCAGGCGCGCCAGCGGATAGGCGGCGAGCACGCCGAGGACGACGGATATCACGGTGGCGGCCACGCTGACCATGAGGCTGTTCACGAACCAGCTCCAGAAGAAGGTGTCCTTCGAGAGCAGCTCGTAGTGCCCGAAGGTGACCCCGCGCCCGATCCAGAAAGGCACGGAGTTGACGTCGTAGAGCTCGGCGTTCTTCTTGAACGACGTGACGAGCATGAAGTAGAGGGGGAAGAGGGCGAAGAGGACGAAGGGCATGGTCGGCATGTAGAGGGTGAAGAACGGCCGGCTCCGTCGCCCCCAGCGGGCCAGGCTATTCATAGATCGTGGACTTGCGGACGGTCCGGAGCTGGACGAAGACCACGAAGAGGAGGATGGGGAAGAGGAAGAGGGAGACGGCGGCCCCCTGCCCGATCTGGCCGCTCTGCAGGCCGAGGGCGAAGGAGTAGGTGGCGAAGAGGTGGGTCATGTTCATCGGCCCGCCCTTGGTCAGGACGTAGACAATGTTGAAATCGGCGAGGGTGAAGATGGTGGAGAACAGGATGACCACGGCCAGGACGGGCTTGAGGAGGGGGAGGGTGACGTGCCAGAAGCGACCAACGGGGCCGGCGCCGTCCGACTCCGCCGCCTCGTACAGCTCACGCGGGATGGAGACGAGGCCGGCGAGGAGGGTGATGGCGAAGAAGGGGAGTCCCCGCCATGTGTTCACGAGGATGACGGTGAACATGGCGAGGTAGGGATCCGGGAGCCAGGGGATGTCGCGATTCACGATGTGGAGGGCCTTGAGGGTCCAGTTCACCACGCTGTACATCGGCTCGAACATCCACCACCACACGAGCGTGCTCAGCGCGGTGGGCACGATGAACGGGAGCAGCACCGCGCCCCGGATGAGGCGCTTGAACTTCGTGATCCGGAAGAGCAGGAGAGCCAGCGCCATCCCCAGGGCGGTCTTGAGCCCCAGGGCCAGCGCGGTGAAGACGATGGAGTTCTGGAGGGTCTGGAGGAAGATCGAGCTGGTGAGGAGCCGGCGGAAATTGTCGAGGCCGACGAAGACGCCCGCATCGCCCACGCGGGCGTCGCTCAGGCTGAACCAGACGGAGAGGACGAACGGGTAGGCGACCAGGAAGAGGAGGAGGAAGAACGCGGGGGCGATGAAAGTGTAGGCGACCGGTGTGTCCTGGACCACGAGCTCTGACCAGGCGCGCGCGCGGGCCTCGCCGCCCGTGGCGACCTTTGCCACATCCCCGTCGAGCGCCTTCAGCCGCCCGTTGAGCGTCTTCAACCGAATGACGCGCTCCATCGAGGAGCCGCGGCCGCGCGGCCGTCTTCCCGTCGGGGCGATCAGCCTACCGATGTCGGGCGGGGCGCCCACCGCGCCTCCCCGTATCCCGGCACCAAGCGGCCCCAACTTAGTGCGGCCCGCCGCGAGTGTCAAGCTCGCCCCTTCGCGGCGCGTGACGCTTAAACGACGCTGCCCCCGCGGGGGCCGGGGGCAGCGAGAGAGCGCGGCGGGCAGCTACTCTTACGCGGTCAGCTCCTTCGACGTCAGCCGATAGCGCACGGAATCGGGGTCGAGGCTGTCGCGCCGCTCGCTGGCCGTCTCCGCCTGCGGATACATGAAGAAGGGAAGAGGCTCGCCCGAGGAGTTGGGGAGCTTGAGATCGGCGGCGTAGTTGTACGCGAGCCAGTTCATCTCGAGCGCGCCGAAGAGCTTGACCCTTGCCTTCTGCACCTTGGGATCGCTGAGCGGGATCCCGCCATTCTCCTCGAGCACGAGCTTGCGGACGTCAGCGGGATCCACGGGCACCCAGCCGTGGCTCGCCGAGTAGAACTCCGCGCGGCAGTGCTGGGCCTTGGTGATGTCGCCGCTCCGCCCGAGGCTCTTGTACTCGGCGGAGTCGGCCACGCGCACGCCGTAGATGTCGCGCGCGGGGATGCCCACGGAGCGCGCCATCCCCACGAAGAGGGCGTTGAGGTCCGCGCACTTGCCGCCGAGGTTGCCCGTCTCGAGCATGGCCTTGATGTCCCCCAGCCCGCAGCCGCGCACCTTGGGGTCACGGAAGGTGTTGTCCACGATCCACTCGTACAGGGCCTTGGCTTTGTCCACGTCCGTGCTCGCGGTCTTGGTGATCTCGCGCGCCGTCTTGCGCACGATGCCGTCCGTGGTGATGAACTTCGTGGACGCGACGTACTTCTTCAGCACCGCCTTGTCCTCGGGGGAGGGATTACCCGGCGCGGCAAGGTCGACGACGCGGTCGCGAGTGGAGAAGCGCGTGGTCACCTCGACCACGGGGGCCGCTTCCGTGCCCGGCCACTCCGCATAGAAGATGCCGGCCCCGTACTTGTCATCGCGATACACGCGCATGGTCGCCGCGTTGCCCGTCCAGCCCTGGTCAAGGTTCTTGTGGTAGTCGGTGTCCGGCAGGAGCGGCATGGGCACCCAGGCACGCGTCACGCCCGAGGGCTTCAGAATCTCGAGCCGCGTGATCACCTCAAAGGTGCGCCAGGCGCCCGCGGAGGCCTGAGCGGCCCAGGAGCGAATCGGCCGAGCGAGGCCGGCCAGCATGATCCCAGCAGATGCGCCAGCGCTCGTCTGGAGAAATGTCCGTCTGTCCATGAATCCTCCCGATTTGGTCTACGGATATGGAACCCAGCCCATCATGCTAAGGCCAGCGGAGGGAGAGTCAAATTGGCAGTTCCGATGCACACGCTCGCGGGTATCGGGGCGTCCGATCCGAGCCTGGACCGCGGCCCCTGTACTGTGTCACTCCCATGTCGTCGACATCCACAGCGACGGCGCTGAACTAGAGACGGTGACTGCGTCATCAGGCCTCGATCTTCCCGCCACGGTTTCGTAATGGCGGGGATATAGCGTGAGCGCGAGCATGACGCCTTCGCTCGGCGGTCGTGAAGCTCCACTACGTCAGCAAGCTCTTCAGCGGCTGTCGCCCGGGGGACGGGCTATCATTCCTCGCGGGTGACCCCTCGGCGCACAAGGAAGCCCTCGTCAGCATCGCGACCTGAGCACGAGCCCGACAGGAGACAGTCATGGCCTACGAGCCCGACGACATCCCGGTCAACCCGTCGTCTAACCAGCGCTTCGAGGAGGTCCTCGCGGCGAGGCTCTCGCGGCGGCGCGTGCTCCAGCACGGGCTGGGGGCGGCCGCCCTGTCCTTCCTGGCCGGCCGCGCGGGTCTGCTCGCGCCGCCAGCCCTAGCCCAGTCGCGGCTCCTGGGCTTCACGCCGGTGCCTGTCTCCACGGCCGATATGGTGATCGTGCCGTCCGGCTATACCGTGGACGTGGTCTATGCCTGGGGCGACCCCATCTCGAATGGTCCCGCCTGGAAGCCTGATGCGAGCAACAGCGCGGCCGACCAGGAGCAGCAGGCGGGCATGCACCACGACGGCATGCATTTCTTCCCCATTCCCGCGGGCTCCTCCAGCTCGACGCACGGCCTTCTCGTCGTCAACCACGAGTACACGGATGACGGGCTCCTGCATCCGGGCGGGATGGAGACCTGGTCCGCCGCCAAGGTCGCCAAGTCCATGGCCGCGCACGGCGTGTCTGTGATCGAGATCTCCCTCGTCAACGGGAAGTGGACCATCGTGCGGCCCTCGCGCTATGCGCGCCGGATCACCGCGAAGACGCCCATGATCCTGAGCGGGCCGGCCGCCGGCCACCCGTGGCTCAGGACGTCCGGCGATCCCTCCGGGCGCCTCGCCCTGGGCACCGCGAGCAATTGCGCCCACGGGTTCACGCCCTGGGGCACCTACCTGACCTGCGAGGAGAACTTCAACGGCTACTTCGTGAATGCCTCGGGCCTCGTGCCCGCCCTCCAGAAGCGCTACGGCATCAGCGACAAGGGATTCGGATACCGCTGGCACGAGCACGAGACGCGCTTCGATGCGGCCGCCCATCCGAACGAGCCCAATCGCTTCGGCTGGGTGGTGGAGATCGATCCCTGGGACGCGCGGAGCCAGCCCATCAAGCGGACGGCGCTGGGGCGCATCAAGCACGAGGGCGCCAAGGTCGAGCTGGCCGTCGACGGCCGCGCCGTCGTGTACATGGGTGATGACGAGCGCTTCGAGTACATCTACAAGTTCGTGAGCCGCGACCGCTACCGCCCCGCCGACCGTGCCGCCAACCTGCAGCTCCTCGACGAAGGGACGCTCTATGGCGCCCGCTGCAACGCCGACGGCGCGGGGGAGTGGCTGGAGCTGAGCCAGGGCAAGAACGGTCTCGACGCCGCCGCGGGGTTTCCAAGCCAGGCCGAAGTCCTCATCAACGCGAGAGGGGCGGCGGACAGGGTCGGCGCCACCCCCATGGACAGGCCGGAGTGGATCGCCGTGCATCCCGTGACCAAGGAGGCCTTCTGCTCGCTGACCAACAATACGCGGCGAGGCGAGCAGGGGGCGCCCGCCCCGGACGCGGCCAATCCCCGGGGACCGAACGTGTACGGCCACATCATCCGCTGGCGCGATCAGGGGAAGGATCCCGGCGCCGCCCGCTTCGACTGGGACATCCTCGCCCTGGCCGGCGATCCCGCGAATCCCGATCCCGCCAAGCGGGGCAACATCAAGGGCGATATGTTCGGATCGCCCGATGGGCTCTGGGTCGATCCGCGTGGCGTGCTGTGGATCGAGATGGACGTGTCCACCAGCACCCTCAACAAGGGTGACTACGCGCGCATGGGCAACAACGCCATGCTCGCCGCCGATCCCTCCACGGGCGAGGTGCGGCGCTTCCTCGTCGGTCCCAACGGCTGCGAGATCACGGGCATCATCGCGACGGCCGACGGCAAGAACCTCTTCATCAACATCCAGCACCCGGGGGAGACGGCGAGCGAGCGCACGGATCCTGCCAAGCCCACCGGGGTCAGCCAGTGGCCCGACGGCGGCCGGCCGCGCTCCGCCACCATCGTGATCCGCAAGTCGGACGGGGGCGTCATCGGCACCTGACTCGGGTCCAAATCGTCACACAGTCGTCATTTGCCTGTAACGTTTCCCCGTCATCCTCTCCTGAATGATCGAGCTTCTTGGCGTGGGTATCCTCTCGAAGGACCGGCGTCTCCTTCCCCGCGTCTGCGCGCACATCTATCAAGGAGCCGTCGTCGCGGTCTGCTCCAGCGAACCCGCCGAGCGTGCCGCCC
>Ga0137397_10002902_pt1 | contig 11939 bp, 9 predicted proteins | sample czorhiz116metaG_FD_106658 | JGI IMG/M metagenome (GOLD analysis project Ga0137397, IMG submission 106658) | Vadose zone soil microbial communities from Angelo Coast Range Reserve, California, USA - czorhiz1.16 metaG | ecosystem: Environmental > Terrestrial > Soil > Vadose zone | place: USA... | reverse complement strand
GCCAGGCCGACCGCGACCACGACGGCCGCGGCGACGCCTGCGACAACTGCCCCGACGCCCCCAACCCCGGCCAGGAAGACACCGACGGCAACGGCACAGGCGACGCCTGCGGGCCGTAGGATCAGCAGCCGGCTCAGGATCCCTCGGATAGCCCGCGCCGGCGGAACACGGTCGATGTCTCGTCGGCGCGCTGGCGGACCCAATCCGGGTGGCCCTCCATCGCCTCGACGAGCGGCGCATCGCGCGGCAGGATCGCCAGGGTCACTCCCATCGAGACGAGCGCGTCCGACCAGCCGGGGCGCGCCATATAGATGTCGGCGTAACGCTTGAAGAACTCGTCGCCGTACATGTCCCACCGGCCGTCCACGAAGACGCGCGCCTGCGGCCATTCCAGTATCAGGTAGCCGCCCCAGACGTCCGGCGTGAACACCGGGCCCGCGGGGACCGTCCCGTCCCGCTTGAGCGCGGCGACCGCGCCGACGGGGAATTGTCCGGGGTCGAAGCCGGCGCGCGGCAGGAGACCCAGGATCGCCAGGATCCAGACGATGACGATCGCGGCGACGGCGTAGGCGCCGCCGCTGCGCTCTTCGCGCAGACGCAGCGCCGCGAGCTGATCACGCGTCGGTCCATCCAACCGGGCCCGCAGGAGCGACGAAACACCGCCCGAGATCACCAGCGCACCGAAGAGGGTCATCAGCTCGACGTGGCGGATCGACGCGAAGGCCATCGCGGTCGTCAGGGCGAGAGCCAGGAGCGTGCCCGGATGGAACGGGCCGGTCGGACCGCGCCGCGGGCGCTCCGCTCCGCGCAGCCCGCCCACCACACCCGCGATGCACAGACCGGTGAAGACGAACAGCGCCAGACCGGCCCGGTCGTCGGCCGCGGCCGGGGCGAACTCGGTCGTGGCCTTCAGGGCGGGGCCGTGAATCGTGAAGAACGAGATGAGATGCGCGGGCAGCCGCCAGCCCCACGGGTTGAGGAGCGTGCAGGCCGCCGCGACGACACCCGCCGCGACCAGGGGCCGGACCAGGGATCGGCTTCCGGGGGCGCCGGCTCTTTCCGGCGACGGCGCGGCCTGGACCGCGACGACCTCTCCGAGCCCGTAGCAGAGCAGGACACCGAACGCGACGAGGAAACCACCGTGCAGATTGGCCCAGAGGAGAGCCAGCGGCGGGAGCCAGAGGAGGAGACGGCTCCCCGACCGTCGGGCGACGACCGATTCGAGAGTCACGGTCCAGAGGACGAGACACACGACGGTCAGGAGGTGCGGCCGCGCCAGCCAGTGCGAGGACGCGGTCGCCGCTGCGGCCACGACGGCTCCGAACGCCGCCAGGACATCGTCGCCGCGGCGCACCAGGAAACGGAACAAAACGACATGCGGGAGGGCGATGAGCAGGGCCACCGCCGCGACCAGGCCGTTCCACCCACAGGCCCTGTACAGGAGGGCGGAGCCGAGATCGGCCAGCCATTCGTGCGCGAACCATTCGGCGCCGGCGTGGGTGCCGGAGAAGGGGTCCACCCTTGGAATCTGCCGGTGATCCAGGATCCAGGACCCGGTCGCCACGTGCGTCGCCGCGTCGGCGTCGCCGAACAGCCGGCCTCCTCCGATCGAAGCCACGAGGATCACCAGGAAGACGACCAGAAGATCGGCGAAGCCCGGGCGCAGCCACGCGTGGGAGAACGCGGCCCGTCGCGGGGCGACGCTCATCGCGGAGCGCCGGCCCGTTCCAGGTACCCCAGGAATTCCGCGGAGGGCTGCAGAAAGTTGATGCCCATGCCCACGCGGCCGGTGGACAGGAACTGCACCGGCCCCTCGCGCGCCCACACGACCTCGCCGCGCACCTGAAACGTGCCGTCGGGGAACTTGAGCTCGAGGTTGAGGACGGTCCCCGGCGCGAACACGCGGATCGCGCGCACCATGATCCCGCTGCGGGAGACGTTTCCGGAATATCCGATGAACTGCGGCTGGTCCGGGCCGTAGCGCACTTCGACGCGGCGGCGCGCGCGCTTGCTCGACTGCTTTCCCTTCGTCATGGTCCGGACACGCTCCTGGCGCGCGCGCGATCCTACCATCACACGGGGACTCGCATTCGGGAGCCCGGCGTGAGGGGATTCGCCGAGCCCCGGTGGCCTCAGGACCCGCCCGTGTCGAAGAACCCCGGACCCACGCGCATGAAATGCGTGATCTCCGGCGGCAGGAAGTGGTAGAGCACCGTCGACGCGAGCGTGTGCGCCAGGGCGAGGGCGAAGAGGTTCGGGCAGCGGCGGAACAGGGCGCAGAAGCAATAGGCCGCGCCGAAGGTCACGACCGTCAGGAACGGGTTCGGCAAATGCAGCGCCCCGAAGATGGCCGCGCAGGTCAGGTCGTGGGCGACCTCACCGCGCACGACACCGGACAGGCGCCGGCCGATGACGCACTGCAGGCCGTATTGCTGGAACAGCGCCCACGGGTAGCCCCACAGGAACGCCAGGGCCGTTCGCAGCGGATCCAGCGCGACCCCGCCGCCGAGGCGCACCCCGAGGGCCGCGGTCAGGATCAACGCCGGCACGATCACGAAAAACGCCTCCCGCAGCGCCCGCCCGAAGGTGTCGAGACGGATCCCCAGGTCGGCGGCCGTGTCGTTGTGCCGCACGTGCAGGAGGAACGCGAAGGCGAAGAACAGGACGAAGCCGGGCGCCGCGTAGGCCCTCGATCGCGGCTCGATGATCCAGATAAAAACCAGAAGATAGACGACGACGAGGACCACCTCGAGGGCCGTGACGAAATCCTCCCGATCCAGGGGGAGCGCCGCTTCCCGCGCCTGCGCGTCGCTCATCTCATCCCTTGAAGAACAAGGACCAGGTCACGTCGACGAGCGTGTGCGCGATCGCCGGAGCCAGGATGCGGCGGGTGCGCAGGTAGACCCAGCCGTAGGCGAGACCCGCGAGCGTCGCCAGGATTCCGTAACGCCAGTCGGGCGCGTGCGGTCCGTTGTCGAGGTGCGCGGCGCCGAAGACGAGCGACGCCACGACGAGCCCCACGAGCGGCCTGCCGGTGCAGCGCACGAGCGTCGTCTGGATGAACCCCCGGAACAGCACCTCCTCCGGAAGTCCCGTGAAGATCAGGATGACCAGGCCCCCCGCCAGCCCGAACAGGGGTGCGCCGTCATGCACGCCGAAGATCAGGAATCCGGTCCGCAGACCGATCGGGACCCCCACGGCGGCGAACGCGGCGAACGAACCGGTGGCGGAGGCCACGTCGCGGGCCCCCACGCGCAGCGTCAGTCCCGCGGGGTCGAAGCCCCGCGCCACGAGCATGAGGTAGAGCAGGAGATCGAGGCCGAGCGGACTCATCAGGAAGGAACCGGTGCTCCCGTGCGGCCATGGGAAGGATGTGACCAGGAGACGGAGCTCGACCGGCAGCCAGATGCACAGGACCACGAGCGTGTCCCCGACGAGCCGCAGCCTGCCGCGCGGCAGGACGACCGCCAGCACGGACGGAACGCCGATGTACAGGACGAGGCGCAGGATGCCGGCCAGCGTCGCGACGCCCGGGATCGACCAGTAAACCAGGCACGGCGCGAGCAGGACCGCGGGCAGCGCCGCCGCGCGCAGCGGCCGGCCGTCGACCCAGACCTTCAGGCTCTTCACGCCTCGACCCGACAGGAGCACGGGGAGCGGCAGAAGCAGGAGCCCCAGCGCGAAGAGGGACAGGACGAGCCCGACGATCTCCCGCGGCTCCATCCCCGCGCGCCGCGAGACCAGATAGACGGCGCCGACCGCCAGAGCCACCGCGAGGACGGCCCGCGCGACGCGCCGTGGGCTGAGGAAACCGCTCGACGCACTGGAAGGAGTCATCGCTATAGAGATACCCCCGGCGGGGCGCCGGGGCAAGGTTCAAAGGACGTCCTTGAGGCGTTCGCGCGAGATGTTGGCGCCGCACAGGACGATCACGATCGTGTGATCGGCGCGTCTATCCTTATCTTTAATGCAGCCGGCGACGGCGACGCCCGCCGCCCCCTCGATGAGCGTGTGGTGGCTGTCGATCACCAGCCGCATCGCGTCCCGGATCTCATCCTCCGTGACGAGGATCGAACGATCGACGTATCTCCGGCACGACTCGAGAGTGATCGCCCCGTCCTCGACCGCGCCCGCGGTGCCGTCGGAGAGCGTCGGCTTCGACTCCATCGCGAGGATCCGGCCCGCCCGCAGAGAGTGGTGCATCACGGCGGAGTTCCCGGGCGAGCAGGCGACCACCTCGATCCGCCGGCCGATCTCCTTGAGGTAGCCGCCGATCCCGGAGATGAGACCTCCGCCGCCGAGGGCGACGTACAGTGCGTCGATCGAATCGAGCTGACGGGACAGCTCCAGACCGATCGTCCCCTGGCCCGCGACGACGGCGGGGTCGTTGTACGGAGAGACATACACCTGCCCGTTGTCCGTGGCGTAGCGCCGCGCGAAGATCTCGGTCAGACCCGAGTCGATCGCGTGCGTGCGAACCTCCGCCCCGTACGACCGGATGTTCGCGATCTTCGCGGGCGAAGCGTTCTCGGGGACGTAGATGATGCCCGGAATCCCCAGCTCCCTGAGGCCATAGGCGACCGCCGCGCCGTGATTGCCCGACGACGCCGTGACGATCCCCCGGGCGCGCTGCTCCGGCGTGAGCGACAGCAGCCTGTTCATCGCCCCGCGCAGCTTGAACGAGCCGGTGATCTGGAGGTTCTCCATCTTGAAGAACACGCGCGCGCTCCCCGTGAGGCCGATCCCCCGCGACGCATCGACGGGCGTTTCGCGCACGTGCGGACGGATGCGCTTCTCGGCTGCGGCGACCTCGGCCTTCAGATCCACGGTCGGGCGGACCTCCACGGGGACAGGTCGACACGCTACCATGAAACGGAGAGGGGGCGGGGGGCCAGCACGGTGACAAGCAGGCCGGTGATAGTCTACAAGGTGGTGCCGAGAGTGTTGCGGCCGGGGAACGAGCCGCGCATCCGTCCGGCGTACGGCGCTCCCCGGGCCACGCCACGCGAACGGTCAAGCGGAGGCCAGGTGCTCCCCACTCGAATTCGACGAGTCCGTGCTCCTGGAAGCGCGATCTGTCCGGCTCCCGACCGGCCCGCCGGACGCGCGCATTTCCAGGCACGTGTCGCGGCCCACGACAATCCAGTGTCCGCCGGCGGACATCAGCCGGGTGTGCCCTCGAATCGTCGCGCGCAACACTCTCCGCGCCACGTTGGGTCGCATGGGATCTGACGCCCCGCCTCCCCATCGCCGGAATCTCCTGTCGTACGTCGAGCACCTGTCGCGCTTCGGCCCGCGCGACGCCTACCTGTGGAGGGAGGGGGTCCGGTGGCGCCGCCGCACGTATGCCGACCTGCATCGTCGCATCCTCGCGTGCGCGGCGATCCTGCGGGACGCGGGGCTGCGGCCGGGCGACCCCGTGCTCATGCAGGGGCCGGACGGCGCCGACTGGGTCGAGTCGCTCCTCGGGACGTTCTGGGCCGGCGGCGTCGCGGTCCCGCTCGAGACGGGCACGCCGGACGATCTGCGCGCCCTCATCGCCTCGAGGTGCGGCGCGCGCCTTCTCCTGGCGCCGGCGGGCGCGTCCCCCCCGGAGGGTGTGCGGCGCATCGACTTCGGATCGTGGGGAGAGATCGCGGCCGCGGCCCCGTCCGCCGGCGCCGACCCGGGACCGGAGGAGCGGGCGGAGATCATCTTCACGTCGGGGACGACGGGCGACCCGAAGGGGGTCGTGCTCACGCACGGCAACCTGATCTCCGACTTCGCGTCGATCGAGCGCGGCTACTTCAGGCGCGAGGCCCTCGTCCGCCGTTTCGGGGAGGTGCGCTTTCTCTCCACGCTGCCCCTGTCGCACATGTTCGGGCAGGCCCTCGGCGTCTTCCTGCCGCTCACGATGGGACTGACGATCGTGTTCGTGCCGGCGCGCCCGGCCGACGTCATGGAGGCGGCGCGGCGCATGCGCGCCTGGGGGCTGTTCAGCGTGCCGCGGCTGATCGATCTTCTCGGTGCGGAGGTCCGGCGGGCGCTCGCCTCGGAGGGAAGGCTCGAGGATCTCCTGCGACGCCAGGAGCGGCACGCGGGCCGGCCGTTCTACCTGCAGGCCCCCCTCTTCTGGCGCGTGCAGCGGATGTTCGGCTGGCGCTTCCGCCTGATCGTGTCCGGCGGGGCCGCGCTGCCGGAGTCCGTGGACCTGTTCTGGAGGCGCAGCGGCTACCTCGTCGTGCAGGGTTACGGCCTCACCGAAACGGCGCCGATCGTCTCGGTCTCCAATCCGTTCGACCGCAGGGCCGGAAGCGTGGGACGGCCTCTCGCGTCCCAGGAGGTCACTCTGGGGCCCGGCAACGAGATTCTGGTTCGCGGTCCGAACGTGATGTCCGGCTACCTGGGGACGGAGCCGTGCACCACGCCGGAAGGCTGGTTCAAGACCGGCGATGTCGGCGAGTTCGACGACCGGGGCCGGCTGCGGATTCGCGGGCGCCTGAAGGAGGTCCTCGTCACTTCGGAGGGGGAGAACGTCTATCCCGCGGACGTGGAGTCGGCGTTCCAGGGTCTCCCCGGCGTGCGGGACGCCGCCGTCGTGGGCCTGCCGCTGGAGCGCGGCGATCGCGTGCATGCCGTCCTGCTGCTCGCCCCGGGTACCGATGCGATGGACTCGGTCCGCCGCGCCAACGAACGCCTCCTGCCGAAGCAGAGGGTGCGCGGCCACACCGTCTGGCCGGAGGACGATTTCCCCCGGACCCACGGCGGCAAGGTGCGCCGGGGTCTGCTGCGCGAGCGCGTCCTTGCCGTGGAGCGCGGCGCGTCGGGCGACTCCGCCTCCCGCACGATCGAGAGAGCCGCGTCCGCGGGCGGAGTGCGCCGGCTGATCGCGAGCCTGGCGCGCGTCCCGCCGGAGAGTCTTCAGGAGACCACCCGCCTCGCGGAGGGGCTCGGCTTCGCGAGCCTCGACCTGGTCGAGCTGGCGGCGTCGTTCCAGGATGAGTACGGTCTCCGTCTTCCCGAGGATCGTCTGGGCTCCGCGACGGTCGGAGACCTCGAGCGGCTGGCTGCAGCCGCCGCGGCCGGCGAAGCGCGGGGGACCGGGGGGCTTCCGTCCGGCGTGGTCGATGGGTCCGCGGGCGCCGAGCCGGCGCGGACGACCCGCGGCGCGGGGCCGGCGTCCGCCGCCGGCGGGCAGGCCACGCGCGGCGGTCTGAGGATGCCGCGCTGGACGCGATTCCCGCCCGTCCGCCTGGCGCGGAGGTGCATCGAGGAGATTGTTCTCGTCCCGTTCGTGCGCTTCTACGCGCGACCGGAGGTCGAGGGGCTGGAGCATCTGAAGGGAACGCGGCCACCGTACCTGTTCGTGCCGAACCACCGCAGTTTCATGGACACCGGTCTCATCAAGGCGATGCTGCCGCGTCCTCTGCGGGGGCGTGTGGCCCCCGCGATGACCACCCGCTACCACCGCGTCTTCTTCGGCGAGGCTCCGGGCGGTCGGGCCCGGTATCTCAAGGAGCGGCTCCAGGTCCTCCTGCTGGAGCTCCTCTTCAACGTCTGGCCCCTCCCCGAGACCGCGGGTCTACGCGCCAGCCTGTTGTACGCCGGGGAGCTCATGGATGAAGGGTTCTCGATTCTCGTCTTTCCGGAGGGCCGGCACGTTCGGCCTCCCGGCATCGATCCGTTCAGGAAAGGGATCGGGATCTTCGCGCGCGATCTGCGGGCGCCGGTCGTCCCCGTGTACATCGAGGGAACGGACGAGGTCCTCCCGGAGCGGCGGTATTGGCCGCGCCGCCGCCGGACGCGCCTGGTCATCGGCCCGCCCGTCGGCATCGGTCCCGACGTCGATGCCTCGGAGGCTGCGGCCCTGATCGAGGCGGCCGTCAGACGTCTGCAGACGACACGGGGCTGACCTGTCCCAAGGCCGGCCGGGCCGCGCGTCCTGTCCTCCGCAAAGGACCGGACGCGTCCCCTCGGGACGACACGTGTCATGCCGGTGTCCGCCCGCGGGCGCCTCGAGTCATCACGACACGCCTCGATCTTCTTCTCGAGAAATTTTCCGCTGCACCGGCGAAGCATATTGGAGGTCAACGACTTGCGCCGTCGTCGCCGGCCGGGTCCCGGCCCGGGCGGGCGGCCGTCGGGAGCGATTCCAGGGGCGGCGGCACGCTCCCTGCTAGGACCGCTCTAATGTCACTCGACCATTCAATTGAATGTCTTGGTTCAACGGAGGCACCATGGACTCAAGAAGATCCGCGCCGGTCGCCGGATGGGGGGCGTGCATCGCGCTCCTGTCGTCGGCGATTGTCTTCGTCGTCTTGTCGAGCGGTTGCGCCCAGGGGCCGAATCTGGGCTTCTCGAAATCGGTCCCGGCGACGCCGGAAGAGCTCCTCACCGAGCTCAAGGACCATCAGCAGAAGATCGACAAGGCGACGGAAGACATGCTGCAGCGCATCAACGAGTTCAATCAGACCAGGCAGGGCGGCCAGCGCACCATCCAGTTCAGCGAGATCTTCGGCCAGGACTTCACCGACCAGCAGAAGGACGTCCTGAACCAGATGATCACGCAGGAGAAGGACGTCTCCTACAAGTCCATCCTCCAGCAGATCGTCGCCGACCGCGACTCGATCCAGGGGCTGCAGGAGAAGGTGATGCATCTGGAGCAGTCGCTGCCGGACCAGTTCGTGGTCGCCAAGAAGGGGGACAAACAGCACGATCTGGCGATGAACTACCTCGTCAGCGACGCGAAGCTCGATGAGGCGAAGGCCAAGACGCTCCTCAATCAGGTGGACCAGACCGACGAGCTGCTGGCCGGGAACAAGGTCTGGTTTTTCTACGACCAGGGGCGCGACACATTCCGCACCTATGTCACCCAGGGCGAGGCGGGCCAGACCCCCCTCGCCGTACGCCGCGCCATGAAGCGCCGTCTCATCAAGGAGAGGGACCAGGCGGTGGCCCAGAGGGACGAGGCGTCGGCCGCGAGGGACGAGGCGGTGCGCACGGTGAACGACCTGCAGCAGGTCAAGACGGGTCTCGAGGCGGACATCTCCGGTCTGCGGCAGAACAAGGCGGCCCTGGAGGCCAGCGTCGAGCGTCTCTCGGGCGATCTGGCCTTCCGTACGAACAGCCTCTTCTATCACGCCGCCAACGTGCGCGACTTGAAGGACAAGGGCGTCCTGACATCGGTCCTGAAGCGCGTCCAGGACGTGAAACCGGTCAATTACGACACGGCTCTCGATCTGCGCGATTCGAACACCATCACCCTGGCCCCGGCGGCGTTCGGGCTGGACCATATCGGAAGGGTCCGCGTGCTCCCGAACATCTTCCAGGAAGGACGTGATTTCAAGATCGAGACGTCGGAGGATTCCGGCGTCGCGAAGATCACCATCCTGGATCCGGAGCTGTTCAAGGGCAAGGAAGTCCTGCTCGCCGTCGGCGGGTAGGACCCGCGACTGTGCGCCCGCCCGGAAGGCCTCCGGGCGGGCGACTTGTGCCCCGGGCGGTGCGCGAGCACCCCACCCAGACCCCCGCTCCCCCGCCCGGGGATCCCTTCCTCTCCCGACCCGCCGCAGTGATCTCCCGGCCGCATTGATCCCACGCGAGACCTGGAAAGCCGAGAGCCCTCAAGTCGGCCCCCCGCGCAACGCCCGGGGGAGCTGCGCGGGGAGAATCCCCTTCGGGGTTATCATGGGCGGCTTTCCGAGGGAGCGATGACACGTCAGGAGGACAATCCGACCGTGCATCCGGACGAGACGTCCGGAGCGATCGGTCCGGTCACCCCGCCGGAGCGCATCGCGTCCGTCGACGTGCTGCGTGGGTTCGCGCTGTTCGGGATCCTCCTCCTGAACATCACAGCATTCGGACTGCCGAACGCGGCCTTCTCCGATCCCACGGTGGCCGGCGGCGCCTCGGGAGTCAACTTCGCGTGGTGGTTCGCCAGCCAGGTCCTGTTCGAAGGGAAGATGCGGACCATCTTCTCGATGCTCTTCGGGGCGGGAGTGGTGCTCCTCACCGGACGAGCCGAGAATCACGGCGGCGGCGCGCGCGTCGCCGACATCTACTACCGCCGGACGATGTGGCTCATCGTGTTCGGTCTCCTGCACGCCTACCTCATCTGGTCGGGCGACATTCTCTACGGCTATGGCGTCGCGGGCCTGTTTCTCTTCCCGTTCCGCCGTCAGTCCGCGAGGTTCCTTCTCGCGGCGGGTCTCATCGTCCTGGCGCTCGGAGTGCCCAAGTCGGTCCTGGAGGGTCGCCGTCTCGATTCGCTGCGCGTCCGGGCGGGTCAGGCGGACGCGGCCGCCGCCGGCGGCAGGGGGCTAACCGAGGAGCAGATCGAGGCGCGAAGCGAGTGGCGCGACACGCTCAAGGGGATGAAGCCGACCGCCGCCCAGGTCCGGGAGGAGGTCGAAGCGCACCGCGGGGCCTACGTCGCGCTGTTCCTGAGGCGGATGGACGAGGTGTCGGAGGGGGAATCGACCGGGTTCTACCGGTTCGGCTTCATCGACGTGGCGGGGATGATGCTCCTCGGAATGGGATTGCTGAAGCTCGGCGTCTTTTCCGCCGCGCGCTCCTCCCGATTCTACGCGGGCCTCGCGCTGTGCGGATACGGCGCCGGCGTTCCGATCACCTGGTACATCACGCAGCGGGACGCCGCCTACGATTTCGAGCCGGCGCAGATGTTCTTCGGCTGGAGCGGGTACGACCTCGGCCGGCTCGCCGTGGCCCTCGGGCACATCGCCGTCGTCGTGCTGGTCTTCAAGAGCGGCATGATGCCCGGCCTCACGCGCCGGCTGGCCGCAGTCGGACGGATGGCCCTGACCAACTATCTGGCGACGTCGATTATCTGCACGACCCTGTTCGAGGGATACGGCCTCGGTCTGTTCGCTCGGCTGCAGAGGGCCGAGCTGCTCCTCGTCGTCCTGCCGATCTGGATGGCCCAGCTTCTCGGGAGCCCTCTGTGGCTGCGCCGTTTCCGGTTCGGGCCGATGGAATGGGTGTGGCGCTCCCTCGTCTACTGGCGCCCGCAGCCGATGCGGCTGGCGGCGGCCCTGCCGCCGGCACCGCTCCCCGCCGCCGCGGCGCCGCGCGTCCCGTCGTCCGGTCGATGACACGGGACGGGACGCTCGGATTTTTCCGGGCGCTGCGGCGCAAGTATCGCGAGGATCACGTCTCGATCCTGGTCAGCAGCCTCGCCTACTACATCTTCTTCTCGTTCTTTCCGATGCTGCTCCTGCTCGCGTCGATCATCGGGTTCGTGTACGGCATGGGCGAGGAGTACGCGCGCCTGCCGCGGCAGCTCCTCGGTCTTCTGCCGTTCAGCTCCGAGTACATGACGAACGCCCTCGAAAAGATCATCCGCGCGCGGCGCAGCCTGGGTCTCCTCGGGTCGGTCCTCCTGATCTGGAGCGCCACGGCCGCCTTCGACAACATGCAGCAGATCCTGAACCGCATCCACCGCGCTCCGACCATGCGTCCGTTGTGGCGAAGGCGTCTGCTCGGTCTCCTCCTCGGGCTCATCGTGATGCTGTTCATCCCCCTGTCCGTCGGTATTTCCGCCCTGCGCCCCGTGATCGCAAGCGCCCTGACGGAGCGGACGCTTCCCGGCCGGTGGGAGTCGGCCCTCCTGACGCTGTGCATGGCGGCGCTCGGGATCGCCTTCAACTTCATCCTCCTCCTGACCCTCTACCTGTTCGGCCCCTCGGTCCGCCGGCACTTTCCGCAGACGTGGGCCGGCGCCCTCGCCGGGGCGGTCCTGTGGGAGGCGACCAAGGCGGTCTTCGGCCTCTACGTGCGCTCCCTGTCCTCCTACAAGATGCTCTACGGTTCGATCGGCTCCGTCATCGCCGTCCTCCTCTGGTTGTACGTGTCGGGGACCATTTTCGCCATCGGCGCGGAGGTCAATTTCGTCCTGGCGGCGAGGCGCTCCAGGCACGCGCCGGCGGGGCGCTGAGGGAAGG
>Ga0137397_10002901_pt1 | contig 11941 bp, 24 predicted proteins | sample czorhiz116metaG_FD_106658 | JGI IMG/M metagenome (GOLD analysis project Ga0137397, IMG submission 106658) | Vadose zone soil microbial communities from Angelo Coast Range Reserve, California, USA - czorhiz1.16 metaG | ecosystem: Environmental > Terrestrial > Soil > Vadose zone | place: USA... | reverse complement strand
CGGGCGCGCGCATACCAAACCGTTAAACATGCACGATGTTTATTATTTGGTTTATATTGCAAGCATGCCGAACTTCGAGAGCAGCACAACAAATGCGAAGAATGCAGCGAGGATTAGTGCGAGCGTGAAAGGTCCTTTCATTTTTTTCTCTTCTTAACATACTTGCTAACAAATAGATTGTTTTCAGTGAAGATATACTCCTTTTTTCTGTTTAGGATACTCCAAACATTGCGCCCCATCGGCTTTGCAAATAATGGTTTCCCTTTGCGTTCGAGTTTTAAGAATTTTAATATCGGCATACGTTATTGCGCTTTCTCGCAAGGATGAACAGTAACTTTTTTGTCACACGTCACCTTGATACCATCGGGAATCTTTTCCATGGAGCATCCAGGCGGTACATGGATTTGTTCCATATCTCCGCAGTCGAGTGGCGTGGCTGGTTGAGGCGCGCGATAGGTGAAGTATCTTGCAGTGCATCCCATGCATAGCGAGAATGTCCACAGAACAGAAATAAAAAGGAGGGACTCCAATGTGATCCACAGCCAGAAGCGCCGCATTGGAATCCCTCCTTTCTTTCGTGCGAAGAGTTTACTCTCCGCCCCATTTCAAATCTTTTCTACCGGGCACCCAAAGACCAGTGGGGGGTCCTTGAGTGCCCGTGCCTAGGAAGTTTGCTTGATATCGAAGCCCGTGGCAACCGATCCGGTTGATAGCGGCACATTGACGACCGAAGAGATCGGCACGCCCGAAGAACTGATGCCGGAAACCGTCAAGTTAAACGATGTTGCCGGATCGGATGAGAGCACGCTAACATCCGCCGACAATCCATCCGCCGCGGGAGTAATGGTCAGTGAAGTATCGTCCGCTGTCCATTTCGGAATGTTCCCGGCCAGCAACTGCCCTCCCGGCGGAGTGGTCGATGCCGTAAACTTTCCGGTAGCGCCTTTCACGATTCCCTTAATGTCCGATTGCATGTTTCCTCCATTCGTTTGCTGAATTTTGAAACCGCTTGCCGCTCGCTCGGCTTTTTCAAGCTGAACGAATTCCTTCAGTGACCGGGCGATGCTTTTGAGCGCTTCGACACCTTCGCATATTTCGCGGAACATTCACAGGCACCCATGGAGTATGTCGCCGTAAATCCAGATGATCGTGCCGACAAGAATAAGGATAATACCGATCCAGATGTACGGCGCTTCCGAGAATCCTTTCGTTATTCCGAGCACTTCAAAACCTCGAAGAATCCGCCGCAAAATATCCAATCGAAAGTATTCTTGAGATATGGTTCACGAAACCCGATAGTTGTAAGACAAAGGACTATCGAATATCTTCCGATATCCATGCTTAAATCATGGCGATTGAAAAATCTCACCACAGTATCCCTCGCCGCACGGGATCGGTCGGATGAATCGTCCCCGCATTATCGGGATTGGGCCGCCGCGTGTCTGTGGGCCACACTTGCATATTATCTCTTCGCTATCAATTTTGCATCAGCTTCGGATATGTCGCAAGCCCCTTGTACTGAACATTTACGGGCACGCTTGGGGCAACCGGCGCACCCGCTCCGAAAGGGACAGCGGCGCTTGCTTGCTTACTCCTGGCAATCCACCAAACGAGAATCCCTACTACCGCTAAGCCGATGAAGAGTTTCATGTTTTTTCCGCTCATCAATCCTTCTTTGGCCGCCAGGATCAGCAGACTACCCGGCATTGGAACTCGGCTTGAACAGCGAGTACAGCAGGATGCTCACACCCACTACCCAGATACCGATTACGATAGCGATATTGCGCTCGCCGTGCGTCATGAACAGGCGACTCCATAATTAATGGTATAGTTAGGAGCCGCACCCGTTATCACGAGTTGAAACCTTCCCCAAGCGCCAATGGGACCGTCTAATTTGGTACTGGCAGCCATGGTAGCCGTAGTTTCCACTGTTGGAGTGATACCAATAGAGTCCGATATTCCAGCGAATTGATTGGACGCGGCTACAAGCGCTTGCGCGAAATGGATTCTGTCCGTCCAAACCGTTCCACTGTTCGAAGACTGCCAGTAAATATCCAATGTTCCATTCGGTCCCGCGTTTGTAATTTCAACGGTAACATAACAGGAACGATATAATCCCTTGCCCGGAGGAGTGATTACCGGAACGGTCCCACTTGAAGTAGCGTTGACCGATGAAGATTTAAAAAATCCTGTATTAGTTACGTTTTGACCAGGAGCATTACTGCTTGCCACGCCGTTAAATCCATCACTGAGAGTTCCCGCAAAAACTCCAAGTCCTGCTCCGGATTGAAGATACGTTGGAAATACTACCAGTCCTCCTTGTGCTCCGGCTTGCGGCAATGTAACCGTATTTGGAAAACCAGCAGTGGGACCGGTTTTATCTCCGCCGATAGGCATGCTGTTATATCCGGCACTGGCGCTGTCTCCGGAAGTCGAAACACTGTAAGTCAATGCCGGATTGGCTCCGGGCTGGCCTTTTCCACCCATGATTACCGGGTTCACTGGATTGTTAACGATGTTCGTTCCATTTGAAACGATTCCTTGCACGTTGGCGACAAGTCCGGGCTGAACGATATTGTTTCCGCTGGCTACGTTGATGAGCGGCGAAGTGATCGACACAGTAGCAAACTCGACAAGCACATCGATGCTCGTCGAAGCGCACGATCCATTCGTATTGACTACGAATACCGCGACGTTTTGCCCGGCGATGGCGGAGGACGTTATAACTACGCTGCCAAGCGCGGGAATAGCCACGATCCCCGAATTCGCGGCATACGATCCGGAGGTGTTGATGATCGGCACCGTCGCCCAATTTTGCTGATTGTTATTGAACGATCCGATATTTTTCTGCGAAGTAGTAGCTACGGAAATCTGAAATGCCGCCGCGCAAGCGTTCGAAGTTTCGTTGACGATATAGATGCGCGCTGCCGTTTCCGGCTGCGCCGCGAGAATGAACGTGTTTACTCCTGTGGTGACGCTGAAATTCAGGGCGGGCGTATTGACGGCCAGCGATGCCACTTTGCCGCTGTAAGTGATCGGTTGTTCGACGCCTTGCGGAGTAAGCTGCGCGTCGGCGGGAAACGCGACAAGCAAAAGAGTGAACGGCAAAAGATTGCGGATGAGTTTTTTCAGCATGGCACGTCTATCTCATAGGGCATGATTTCCATGGCCGCGCCGACGCCCTGAGTCCGCGCGAAAAGTTTTCCGATGAATACGGGATAGACCACGACTTGCGTATTTCCTCCGGGGAGCAAGTGACCAGCAGTCGGCAGGTTAGTGCGGTCCACTGAATCAAGAAGCCGCTGGTCATCGGAATAGTAAATGTCAGCCGCGCTAACATTCTGCATGGAAAGTCCAATGCGCCGCCCTTTCGTATCGATGATCGGGATAGCCGCGGCGCCTTGTGGAACTGGTTGTCTCATCAAATGATTGGCGAACGGTTGCCCGCTCGCCCCTCTCCCTCTCCGACTTCGCCCAGACCGGCTAGGAAAGAAGTCCGGTTAGCGCGCCGACGCGAGCAGCCGCTTGTGCTCGCAACTCTCCTGGCACGCCGCCATTCTGCGAAAACGTGGTAAAAATCTCGCGGTCGGCTTTCAACGCGTCAAGCAAGAGCACGGTATCTGCGCTGGAAAATCCGTCGCCCGCGTGCATCTTGACGTGTTCCGCAAGCGCGGTTTCCGCAACGTCAATATCTTCCGCTGAAAACGTAGTACCGCATCCCGGCGCGGCGCAACTGACTGAACGCATGTTCTTTTCCTTTCCACTGCGCCCGTAAGTACGGGCGACTTCCTTACTTCGTGCCATCCGTGTTCGAGGAAGCGTGAATCCCGATGGCCGCGCCAAGCGAAGCCAGCATGGTTAGCCAAGCGGCCCATCCGTGTGGCGTTCCTCCCGATTGCGTTACCTGGCCAAGCGCTCCCATCCCGAATTGCAGCCATCCCATTATCTTTGCGAGTACATGACTTTGCATTTACTTTCTCCTAAACTACAGCCGCCGCGCCTTTTGAAGTTCCGGCTAATACTGCCACAAAAATGGCAGCAAGAACAGCGAAAAATTTCCAATCCAGACTACTTGTCGGCGGCACGTCCGCGAGCTTGCCGCTTTGCCCTGTGGGAGTACGCTGGCTTTGCACGGCGACGGATCGCGTGGTGCCGCTCACCGTATTGACCGGATCTGCCACGGGCACGGTATTGATGCCGTACAAAGAGCGCAGGGGCGGCTGTGGCGCGGGGTTATTGGCGGTTGAGGGTACCCCGCCAGGAAGGCTGCCAAAGGCCGTTGGCGCTTGCCCTGGGCGTAACTGCCCGGTATTTGGCGCAATGGATGGATAGTATTGCCGCGCGAAGTCCACTTGCGCGGAAATGAAACCTTTGAAGTAACATGCCGCGTTGCAAACTTTTTCGATGGAGGAAAGCCCGGTCTTAGCTTGATTCGCTACCTGCGTCAAATAAGTGACCGCTTCGCCGGGAGTGATTTGCCCGGTTGCCACGGCGTTATCGATCAGCGCTTTGGCCGCGTTGAAATTGTTCACAACCGCGCAGATGGTTCGTTGTTCGTTGGCGACAGCTTGCGCGTGATGTTGGAAAATATCCGAGATGGCCGCCACGGCAACTGTAATTCCCGCGCCGATGCCGAAAGTAGCCGCGCCGGAAAGCACTCCGACCGCGCCAAGGCCGCCAATGGAAAGACTTGCTCCCGTTCCTGCCAATCCCACGATTTGAGAATTCGTATCCGGGCCACTGCTCAGTGTGGCCGCGCCGCAATCGCCATCCACTTGCTTCGCATAAATCAGTCCGCCCGCGCGCAGCATGGCTTCGCATTGCACCATGAAACCCTTGGTATCCACGTTCGCGGGCATGTTGCGCTGGCAGATGACTGGATACAGCGAAGCAAAAGGATCGGCGGGATTGTACGCGCGCAATCCCTGTGGCAATCCTTTCGTCGTGTAATCCGGAACGTTTGTTGGCGTCGCCATAACTTAAACCGGCAGTAAACTGGTATCCGTCATCAAAGAATAATTCGGATCGTAAGCGTTGTCCAGCGCGAGCGGATCGTAGGCGAACGCGGTTTGGTTCGTATTGTCATACGCGAGCGGATCGGTCCAAAGCATGGAATCCCAAGAATCCGAAGTGCCCGTGGGATTCGAAGGACCGACGCCGGTCGATACTGCTTGATATTCGCCCGTTGGCGCGGCGGCCCGAACAGCAGGCGCGGGAGTATTCGCTTTTCTCGAAAGCCATCCGCCCAATCCCGTGCTCAATCCGGAAAGGACGTTGTTCAATGCTCCCGCCACACTTGGCGCGGTAGACGCGGCGAGGTATCCGGAATAATTCTGCGCTGGTTGCGGCGCGTACACTCCGCGTCCCACGGGGACCGCTCCCGAGGAAATCAGTCCTTTCGACGTGGCGAAGAAAAGCACGGCGAGTACTCCGCCGACGATCACCAATGCTGTGCCGGTATTCATTTTCAGTTCACCAAAAGCCTTCCTGTTCCCAAATTGCGAATCGAAGAACGATTGACAAATCCTTGATCGGTATACGTCGGCGCGGTCGCTACCGCGCGTGGCGTCGGCCCGGACGTATTCGGAGCATAGGTGCTCGGCATGCTAACCGGATTCCAGTATTTGATTTGGCTCATGTAAGAAGTATCCGCTGGAATGGTTCCCGCGCCGCCAAGCGGAGGAGCGCTAGGCGAAACCCGCCCGACCGCATAAGGCGCATCCATGCCCGCTTGTGCCGCTGGCGCAGCCGCGTCCGATCCGCATCCGCCAGCGCATCCGCCCGCCGAAGCACCTGGAGTAATATAGGGCGGAATGCCGCGCGCCATGGCCTTGTGCTCCTTGCGCCAAAGCATGAGAAGCGCGATTGCTACTAGAGCACCAAGAAAGAAATCCCTGTTCATGCGTTGCTCCCTTCGAAGCCACCCGGAAGATACGCTTGATACTTGCCGCTTTTGAACGTGGACCATGGATGAAAAGAATTTCCAGCATTCGAGAAAATGGTGAATGCCGCGTTCGCATTTTCCTGCGGATCGTACAAGTCCATGCCGGTGAATTCCGGATGCGCTTTCAAGTAAATCTGCCACAAGCCATAAGAACCAAGGCCGGGAGGAGTATTCGCCGTGATTTCCGGATTGTATGCTTTCGGATCGCCGCCGCTTTCCGCGAGCGCGACAGCCGCCGCGATATAAGCATCCTGCCCTTGAAACCCGGCATTCTGCGCCAGTTGCACCAAATCCGAGATGGAAGTTTTGCTTTTCATGATGGCGTAAAGAATCAATCCCCCTGCCAGAATGATGACCGCAAGTGTAACGGGTTCCACTAGCTTGTGACCATCAAAAGAAAAATAATAGCGATGCCCAAGAGCGCCAGATAATATTCCGGAAACATGTTGAATCCGGGGAATCCGGATTTCCAAATAAAGGGCAGCGTCGCCGATCCGGTTTGCGTGTTCACGGTCAGCGCAAGCTGATCGTAAAGCGGCAAAGCTACTAGTCCCGCGCCGATGATGAATCCCGCCGTTCTCATACGAAGTGTGGAACGATATGCTTGACGTTCGGTCCGAATGCCACGAGCGCCAGCACGATCACGATCAAAACCGCGACGAGCAAAAGGATTTTGTTGACTTCCGAGAATAGTGGGGCAGTTGCTCCCTTAACTGCATTTCCCAAACTCGCTCCGACTCCTGCAACAACGCACCCAGGATCAGCCCAAGCATAATTGGAATTGTCGCAGTCGGTTCCAAACCACCCCATTGCTCCCACAAAGTTTCCTCGCTTAAAGCAGGGCGGTCCATGAATTTGACCCGCCGCCCTTTCGGGGAAAGTTGTTAGGCTGCGGCAGGATTGCCGAGATATTGTTCTTGGATAATTTCCGCAAAGTTCGAAGCGTTCGCGGTTTTGACTTGCGAATCAAGCTCGAAAACCGATCCGCCAGCAAGCTGGTCCGCTGGATACGCGGTCAAGGGATTCATGCTGTCCATGAAGCTGAACGGCAAATACCCTTGCGGTAATCGCGCGTCGAACGAGTACCCGGCATATTCTTTGTAGGCCGCGTTCAGGAAATTGTTCCTGACCGGCTTGTTGTCCACGATCACTTGCGTTTGCTCAAAAATGTTGTCCGCAAGCGTATTGTAAACGGTCACACCCGCTGAAGTTCCGGCTTGTACCAATCCGGATTTGAGCAAGATGTTTGTCGTCTTTTGCTTTTGGAGCAACTGCAAACGCTGTAGCGTCGAAGATGCTGCCGTGATGTTCCCCTGTGGAATGTTCTGCGTGTTGCGGACCACTACCGCCGATTGCACGGACTCCGCAAGCGCGCCGAGAATCTCGTAGTTCGTGAACAGGAACAACTGCGGAGAACCGGCTCCTGACCCAAACGAAGAGAACGTGAACGTCGCGGTGCCCGCCGTGCCAAGTGCGGTCGCATCCGCGAACGTGAGAAACACTTGCAGCGTGTCGCCCCAATCTTTTTGCTGATAAAGAAAGGGGATGACGGAAAGCTTTGCCGCCGCCGGAACGATGGGAACAAGGGGAATGTCCCAATGGATTTCCACGTCATAAGTTCCCGTGTTTCCGAAAACCGTCTGAGCGGAAAAACCAGCTGGAATGTCCAAGTTCTCCTGCCGCGCGCCGTTGATGTAGATGGAAGCGCCACGCGGGCGAAAGAGCTTCGGCCATGCGAAAGCATCCGCGCCGGTCAAATTGATCGGCGTAATGGCTTTGAAGGCTGCATGCGTGCCCGTGAGCTTGATCGTCTGGATCAAGTTCTGCAAGGATTCGGCGGCCACGTTCGTCATATTCGCGGTAGCAATGACGATGCGGCCCTGCCAAACCAAATGCAAACGTTCTAGCGGACGGTTGAGGTTGATGGCCTTGGGGATGACCACGTTGTTTAGCGCGGACCAAGCGGTTTGAAAAAAGAATTCCGGCCCTTGGTTGCGCCCCAGGAGTGAAGCAACTTGACGTACGGTGAGATTGGCGGCCATTTTAAACGGCACCGCCAATCAATTTCGTCACTTGCGGCTGAAGCATTAATCCCGCCCAAGCTCCAAGCAAGACCGCAAGCGCGAAAAGAAATAGGTTCAATGCATGTTGCATCAAGCACCTGCCGCTTTCTGACTCACTCCGAGATTGATGCCGACGAACGGAGCGAGAAGGACTACCAGAAGTGCGGCGAGCGCTATCGTGAGGAGACTCGCCCAATGAACGGTCACTGTTACTTCCTTTCCGCTCCATGGGCGATTGGAGCAACCGCGATTGCTAAATCTTCAGTACGCTTTTCCGACCGGCCTATTTTCCCTTGGCGGATCGGCGACGCGTTGCGCGACTTTCAGAACGTCGCGCTCTTTCGTCAAATCGTCAACGGACTTTTTCAGCGCTTCGATCACATCTTCTTGCTTGCGATACCCCTTGGCGGCTTCTCCGACCTTGATAATTTCCCCTCCGGAGGTCAAACGGCATCCGCAAAATTCGCAGGTGCATCCGGTACCGCGCGACGGTGGCGGAGGTGGCGGAGGATCGGGCCGAAGTTCCGGAGGATCATCCGGATGATGTTTTTCAGTGCGCGTGTTGCGCCAGAATCTATTGAGCATTGATCATCTCCGCGCATTCGACCCGCAACCGTTCGGGATGAAACCATTTATCCCACTGGCATAAGCCGACAAATTCGTACTTCACAAGCAAAAAAATCACGATGCCCCACAATGCCGCCGCGATATAATGCGGCCAGTCCATCAACTTGCTATCCCATCTTTTACCGTTGAAACGCCTTTTTTTTCGCTCCACTTTTTCAGCGCGGCCAGGAACTTTTCTCCGGACTCTTTTACGTCTGACGGAACGTCCTTGGCCGCATTGAGCGCGAAAGAAAGCTGGGTGACAACAGTTTCGAGCATCTGTCTGGAAATGTCAAGTTGTGGGGAAGTCGCCATGCGGTACCGAGTAAACATCTTAAAAGCATAGTTGTCAAGTAAAATCTTCAAGCGGAAACCGATTGCCGCTCGATGTTGACTTTCCACTTCGTCGCATCCGTCTTGACCGTGAAAATTCCTTCCGCGTCGCTCCACACTACGTATTGCCGCGCGTCAAGCTTCGAAACGATCTCCGCGACTTGTGATCCGCAGCGCTGATCGATCACGCGAAGGTCATGCTCCTGCGTAGTCCGGAAGATGCACCAATAATCGGCGATGGCGCGAATGTCCGTCGAAATATCTCCAGGCCGATGCGCGGTCATGATGACGCCCACACGTTCAGGATTTCCAAATCGGATGATCCGATCCAGAGAAGGATAATCCGTGTTTGGCGTATCGATGAAAAGAACTTCGTCGGCAAGAAGCACGGCGGTTTCTTCGGGATTCTCCTCGATCCAATCGGCAAACGCGCGGCATACTTCCGTAAAAGCGGTGCGGACATATTCACGCGGTTGCACGATAATTTCGCTGCGAGTATCGAGAAGTTCGTCAAGTCCGCCACCATCCGGAAGGATATCATCGGTAGTCCGGAACTGACCGCGTGGGTCGAAGATGACGCGAGTAGGAGAACGGAGAGAAAGAGAATAGGCAAGAGTTGTTTTGCCCTGGCGTCGGCGGCCTATGATGAGCGTGAGCATTTTTTTAACCGGGGAGTTCCCACGGCTTCGCGCAGGTAACATATCGACGGCGTGCAACATCCCCGGTTGCCTATGGTTCCAAACAGCGAACGCACTCCTACTGTACTACAGGATCAGATTCCCTGGCATTCTCTTTTTCTGGTACCGCATGCGGCCCGTTCGCCGCCATCATGGTATTGCAAAGCTGAACTTTCGCCAAAGTGACGGACATGAGCAATAGCGCCAGTGCGATTTCATCCTTGTATCGCGCCATCCAATCGGTTGCGTATTTGTTGATGACCCGTGCGGTCGGAGGGCCAAGCAGCGCTTTCTCCTGCGGCCCATAGGAAAAAACCTGCTCGGCGATTTCCTTGGGAATGCCTTTCCACTTGATGGCCAGCGCGGATTCGATGCGCCCGATCACATCGTAAAGATTCCCACACCATTCAACCGACATGATTTCCACGGTTGCGATTTCAGGCGGAGTCTCGACGCCAAGCGCTTTGCCGATATCAGGACGCTTCAGGAATTCCCGAAGTTCGGCTTTGGTTTTCTCGCGCATCTTATCCCATTGCACGTCGCCTTTGGCGTTGGTATAGAACGCGAATGATTTGCGCTCGAATCCGTTTTCGGATTCGACGGACGCGGCGCGCTCTTCGCGCGATTCCTCGCGCGGAGATTCTGTTGCTTCGGGCTTCTTTTTGGTTCGCATAATAAATATGTTATACCTTGCGCGCGGAAACTTGTCAAACGATTTTGCTTGACAAGGACCTTGCGAACATATACCTTCCGTAAAGGGACAAGGTCCTAGAGAAATCATTTAACAGGGATATCCGCACTTTTTGAGAAAGGGTAAAATGACGGAGAAATCGGCGAAGAAACACGAAACGAACAGGCTGGTCAAGCTAGAACCGGTATTGTCTATTCTTCGCGCGGCGCTTTGGAGCGGAAAGCTCTCCGACGAAAAACCCGTATCCGTGATGCTCATTGCAGCGCAAGAAAGCGCTAAAACAGAAGCCATGAAATATTTCAGAGGTACTCCGACGGTGCGTTATATATCCGATTTAACTTCCAGGGGACTGAGCCATTTTAAGAATGATATCCAGAGCGGAAAAATAAAACACATTATGCTTCTGGACCTAGTGAGAGTTTTGTCACATGGCAAAGGAGTTTCCGAGCGCACTATTCAAACTCTTGCGTCCCTTATGGAAGAAGGTGAGAGCGAGACAGCGGACGGAGGAGGAAGCGACAAATGGGAAAATTTCCCGCGCATCGGCGCGCTCATGGGTATAACTCCATCATTCTTCAAGTCGCGGCGCGGCAAGTGGCGGCAAACCGGATTCATGACGCGATTCATTCCCGTGTGCTTCAAGTACAAATCGAAAACAGTTGATGAAATTCACGAATCGATTGCTAACGGTCAGCATGCTCCCGCGCCGCGCGCCGAAATGATTCCCCATGAAGCATATTCCGTAAAATGCCCCCCGCATCTTTCAAAACTGATCTCCATACGCGCAAAATTGCTAGGCCAAGAAATGAAATCTTACGGGTTTCGCTATCATCGCATCTTGCGCGCGCTGGCCAAAGCGCAAGCACGCATCGAAGGATACGGCGAAGTAAATCAATCGCACATCGAAAAAGTTCTGAAGTGGAGCGAGTTTTTTACCGACAAGGAGATCGAGCTATGATCGCCCTGATCGATCCGAATCAGCAAGGCAAGTATAAATCGTTTTACCTCTTCGCGGAAAACAGCCAGGAAGGCGAGGTTCTGAAAACAATTTCTTTCTTGCTTCCTAGATGGATGAATGAAGATTTCAAAGTTGAATACGGCGGCCCGGAACAACAGGGCGGTCCATACCTGCAATTTTTCAAATGGAACAGAAGATGATTGAACACGCGAAGAAATCCGATCCGCGCGCATGCGAGGTGACCATATGCGCTTCGACGATCCAGACGGCATACTGCGCGGCATGCTGCGTAAAACTGTGCGTCGCGCACAGCGGCCCGAACGATCATCCGTGCCTGGAGTGGCGCTCCCGCAGCCTACAGGATGGTTCTCTCGCTGCCAGCGATGCGGACATGAAATTTTCGCGCCGTCACCATACGTAGTGTGTGCGCGTATGACTGATCACGTCCTTGAGGAACACGCGCTAGAATGCGCCTTTTGCTTTTTGCGCTTCCGTGACTTTGCCGCACTTGCCGAGCACGTAAACGAAGCGCATCGCAGTGAAACGGAAAGAAGGAACAGTGAGTTTACCAAATCCAAACGCGAGACGCGGGAATTTCAAACTTCCGAAACCGGAAGCGTCCGGAGGGGACTTTGACCCTTTTTTGAAAGCCGAAAACATCGGCAAGCT
>Ga0137397_10002900_pt1 | contig 11941 bp, 6 predicted proteins | sample czorhiz116metaG_FD_106658 | JGI IMG/M metagenome (GOLD analysis project Ga0137397, IMG submission 106658) | Vadose zone soil microbial communities from Angelo Coast Range Reserve, California, USA - czorhiz1.16 metaG | ecosystem: Environmental > Terrestrial > Soil > Vadose zone | place: USA... | reverse complement strand
GAACTCGGCATCACCCAGCCCGGCCAGACGCTTGTTTGCGGTGACAGCCACACTTCGACGCACGGCGCGTTCGGCACTTTGGCTTTCGGCATCGGCACCAGCGAAGTCGAGCATGTCCTCGCAACGCAATGTCTGGTTCAGTCGCGCTCCAAGACGCTTCACATTCTTGTCCACGGCAAGCGCCCCAAGGGCGTCACCGCCAAGGACTTGATTCTCGCCATCATCGGAAAAACGGGCATCGCCGGCGGCAACGGCCACGTCGCGGAATACGGCGGCGAAGCCATTCGCGCCCTCTCCATGGATGGCCGCATGACTGTCTGCAACATGACCATCGAAGGCGGCGCGCGCGCCGGCATGATCGCGCCCGATGAAACCACGTTCGCATATCTCGAAGGGCGTCCGTTTGTCCCGCGAGGAAAAGCGTTTCAGGAAGCCGTCGAGCGCTGGAAGCTGCTCAAGAGCGATGGCAGCGCCCACTTTGACATGAAGGTCGAGCTGCAAGCCGAGCAAATCGCTCCACAAGTTACCTGGGGCACCAATCCCGGCATGGTCACAAGCGTGACCGCCCGCGTTCCCGATCCGCATGACTTCAAGGATCTCAACGATCAAAAAGCCACCGAGAGTGCGCTCAAATATATGGGGCTCAAGTCCGGCACGCCTATCGTGGATATTCCCGTGGACCGCGTGTTCATCGGCTCGTGTACCAATTCGCGTCTGGATGATCTCCGCGCCGCCGCGCATTTTGTTGAAGGCAAGCACGTTGCGAAAAATATCAAGCAGGCATTGATTGTCCCCGGCTCGCGCGGCATCAAGTCGCAAGCCGAAAAAGAAGGCCTCGACAAGATTTTCCGCGACGCTGGTTTCGAGTGGCGCGACGCCGGCTGCAGCATGTGCATCGGCATGAACGCCGACGTCCTGCCACCCCACGAGCGCAGCGCCAGCACCAGCAATCGCAATTTCGAGGGCCGCCAGGGCAAAGACAGCCGCACGCACCTCGTCAGCCCGGTCATGGCCGCCGCCGCCGCCATCGCCGGCCATTTTGTGGACGTGCGTGAGCTCGACGTCGCTCCCGTCGAGTAGGTTTTGGCGGCGCCGGCATCTTGCCGGCGGTTTTGACTTTGTTCTTTTGTAGTGGCGTAGCTTGCTACGCCCTTCTTAGGCAGGATTGCCGATGTCCGTAGACACGCGAGGTTTGAATCCGGACCACATAGGCAAACGAATGCGCGTCGAACTTGCAGACGGAGAATCGCTTGAAATTCGGCTGCACGAGCTGACCGTTTGTGCAAGACCAGAGCCATGCTGCGGCATTACTTATGTCTTGATTTCCACGAATCGTGCCGACGGGAAGAGAGATAAGGACGCCGCGTACTGGACGCCGTTCGGCGAAATTGAAAAATTTGAAGTTTTGGGAGACTGAATCACATGCAACCGTTGTCGACTCATACCGGCATGGTCATGCCGCTGGACCGCGTCAACGTCGACACCGATCAAATGGTGCCAAAGCAATTCCTGAAGGCCCTTACGCGTGAAGGCTTTGGCCGCATTCTCTTTTACGACTGGCGCTATCTCCCCGGCGAAAAACCAAATCCTGAGTTTGTCATGAATTTTCCGCGCTACAAAGGCGCATCCGTCCTGCTCGCACGCGCCAACTTCGGCTGCGGCTCGAGCCGCGAGCACGCCCCATGGGGCGTGAAGGACTACGGCTTCCGCGTGGTCATCGCCCCCAGTTACGCCGACATTTTCTACAACAATTGCTTCAAGAACGGCATCCTGCCCGCAACGCTCTCCGAAGCGGAAATCGATGAGCTCTTCAAACGCACAGAAAAAGAAGAAGGCTACTCGTTGACCGTCAATCTGCTCAATCAGACCATCGCCGACAAACACGGCCTGATGTTCAAATTCGAAATTGCCCCGTCGCGCAAAGAAGTTTTGCTGAAGGGTCTAGACGACATCGGCACCACGTTGCAACACGCCGCCTCAATCGACGCCTACGAAAAATCCCACGCCGCCACCGCCACCATGTTCGACCCCATCGACGTGAAGTACTACACCAACGGCCGCTGACGCGTTCTTTTCAGTTTTTGCAGTTCAGCTTACCTGCCGTTGGTTCTGGGTGCTTCGTTTGCAATTCTTGACGTTGCGTCTTTGATTCCCAATAAAAGAAAGCGGGGAGAGTCCCAGGGACTCTCCCCGCTTTCGAACGCCACGTTTTCGTTGATGCGCAGTCCTTTCGAACTGCGGAAGTGAGTTAGAACTAGAACGCCAGCCGCAGGCTAAGCGATATCACGCGTGATTTCTGTAAGGGGAAGCCGGCCCCGCCGAGAACAAGCTTTGCCTGGCCAAAGGTGCCGCTGTTCAGGTTAGTATCGACTCCGTCAAAGTTTGGATGGTTAAAGAGGTTCTGGGCATCCGCGCTGAAGCGGAGGTTAACGGTTTCCGTCACCTTGAAGGTCTTATGCAGGCCGAAGTCCATATCGACAAATCTTGGCCCATGGAAAACGTTTCTCCCCAGGGTACCAAACCGTTCGAACGGGGTGGCCCCAGTCGGATAGGCTGGATTGGCGAAGAGCGCGTTTGGCGTACCGATCGAGGTAACAGGGCACGCGGCTGTGGGGGGATTCGCGGCGACACAAGCACCCGCAACTCCGAATGAGGTGTTGCAAGCGGCGATATTGCCGACAGTGGCAGGCATGCCTGGAAAGCCGCACCCGATCTGATTGTTGTCTTTAAAGATGCCATCGGCCGGGCTGCCATTGCTGTAGACAGAGTTCAGGTTTGAGCCGACAAACACCGGATGGTCGTTGCAGACTCCATCCATGTCGTAATCGCCCGCAATATTGAAGGCGATATTATTCTGGTCGAGGACCCTAGCGGCGCCGGCAACGTTACTTACTCTTGCTGCGAACCGGCGACAAGCGTTACCGTTGAGGTCCAGCCTGACGTCTACCGGGTGGCCGGAATAGAACTGGAAGAAGCTCCCGAGCGACCAGCCGCCGAGGGCATGACCGACGAAGCCCTTTTCGCCCTTAAAGAAGGGCAGTTCGTAGGTCACATTGAACTTATACGCGTGCCGGTGGTCTTCCGCACCCCGGCCGTAGGAAAGATGCGGCAAGGCATTTGAGATGTAGTAGTAAGGCGCAGTTTGGGCGCCGATCGTGGAGCATCCCGCGAAAAGTTCAGAATTGACGTCCAACTGCTTCGAGTAGGTATAGCCCATTTGAAACTGCAGGCCGTGGCCCATGCGCTTCTGGGCCTCAACGATAAGCGCATTATAGTTGGAGCTGACGCTGTTCGAGCGGTAATTGAAGCCCGTATACACGGTATTCGGCCGGACGTTCGAAAGTCCAGCGTTGTATGCCTGGCCATCGGTGCGATTGTAATTCTCGAGCATGGGCAAGTGACGGCCCATGGACCCCTGGTACTTCGCACTGAGGAGCAAGCCGCCAAAGAATTCCCGTTCCACACCAAAGTAATAGTTCTGGCCGGAGGAGTCGTGCATGTTCACGTCCATGGTGCGGACGGAGACCCTCTTCCCCGGGGGTGGCACGCCAGGCGGCAGATTGGCGGGGTCGTACGCCGCGCCGATGGACCCGGGATTCGAGTAAAAGATGGCATCTCCACATCCGGCCGCGTTGAAATCAAGCAACGCGTAGAACGGCGGGTTCCAAGCGCCATTCGACCAGATGTTGTCGAAGATGCGGTCATAGAAGATACCATAACCGCCGCGGACCGCCATTTTGCCGTTGCCCATCACATCCCAGGCAAAACCGATGCGAGGAGCGATGTCTTTGTTGTACGTCTTCCACATGCGGCTGACCGGACCAACTCGTGCCGCGCCGATGCAGGCCCTATCCTTGGTGATATCGCATCCCGCTAAGTTCGTAAATTGAGAAATAATGCCGTGATCTTCGCTCGGAGCGCCAAAGCGTTCCCAGCGAAGTCCCAGATTGAGGGTCAGGTGGGCAGTGACCTTCCAATCATCCTGAGCGAACACAGAGTAATCGTGGGTGGTGTAGTGGCGGTAGGCGTCGGCCTTGTTCGGGGCGGCTTTGCGGGGGTCAACGGACGTTTCCTCGAAGTAGGGGTAATCGCCCGTGAAATTCGAGTTAAAGGCGTTAGTGATCGTGCCGTCGGTCGGGTTAAGAGTACCATCGCAGGAGGGCCTAACCACGGAACCCGCGGGGCAGGTGGAGTTTGCGCCATCGCTGAGCAGGGTCAACTCTGAAAACTCGTACTGGCTCGGCAGTCCCAAATCCCAGTTGCGGTAGAGAATGCCATAGTTGGCGCTGCCGCCGATTTTCAAGGCGTGGCGTCCCACGCTCCATGTCAAATTGTCTTGCAACGCCCAGCGGTCCTGAGTGAAAGCGACAACCTGGCCACCTTCGCCAGGGCCAAAGGAGTAATTCAGGCAGCCCGCCGACGTGTTGTCAATATAGATATTGGGAGCCGTTTGCTTCCCTGGGTCGCCTTCGATAGACGGGTTGAAATACCGGTTGTGAGAGAGGTTGATTTCGTTGGCAACGCGCGGACCGAACGTGTGCGTTTCAATGAGAGCAAAATTGTGCTGATTCAAGGTGTTTGTATTAGGGATGTTGCCACCGTTTGCCAGCGGCGTACTGAAGGTGGTCCCGCCAAATTTGTCCACGAAAACATACCGATAAACGTTGACCGCAAAACTGAGGCGGTCCGAGTTACTGAAGTTATGATCCACGCGGCCATAGTAGCTGTTTGCCGTGGTGGTTTGCGGGTCAGAAAACGAAAGGCATCCTACCGAGTTGGTGCCACCCGTATTGGCTATATTCGGGCAAGCCGAATCAGAGGTTACCGGAGGGTACGCGGCGAGGATCTGCTGGGCGATCGGCCCGCCGTTGGCCTTAACAAACGCAAGCGCGGTACTGGTGGGTACGAAATTGTTGGAGGCGGTTACCCCTTGAAGTAATTTCCACCGATCGTAGGCGAAGAAAAAGAAAGTCTTATCCTTGCGAATCGGTCCGCCCACAGCTCCGCCAAACTGGTTCTTGATGTATTTTGGCCTGGTGGAAAGGACGGGGACCGTTGGGTCTGCTGCGTGAGCTTTGACCGAAGCAGCGTAGTCCCGGTTGTAGAAAAAGTCATTGGCATTCAAAGTAGCATTGCGGTTCTGCCAGTAGCCGGCGCCGTGAAACCTGTTCGTGCCGGACTTCTGATTGGCGCTGACGAGGGCTCCTGCGCCACGGCCGTATTGGGCGCCCATGCTATTAGTGATAATGGAAAAATCCTCGACGGACTCAAGCGGCGGGTTGATATTGATAGCGCCCGCGCTAAAGTTGTTATTGTCCTCCGCGCCGTTGAGCATGTACGATGTGCCGGCCTCCCTGGCCCCACCGGAAACGGGTGCCGTATCCAGCCCCGGGCTCACCGAGGGCGCCATAAACGGGAGAACGTCGAAAATGTCGCGGTCGACCAGCGCGGCATGTTGGATGGTGGAGCTGTCCACTTGGTATGCCAGATCGGAAGTCGCGGTCTGCACCAGCGGAGCTTCCGAGGTCACTTCCACGATTTGGGAGGTTTTGGCCAATTCCAGCTGGCGGTTAATGGCAATCGTTTGACTGGCCTCGACGACGATTCCGGAGACTCTGACCCCGCCAAAGTTGGCAGCCTTAATTTCGATGGTGTAGCTACCAGGTGGCACAAGGGAAAAGCGATACGAGCCGTCGGAGCCTGTGGTGGTTGTCTGAGAGATATTGGTACCAACGTTTGTGATCGTCACCGTAGCGTTTGGCACGACCGCGCCCGTTGGATCGGTAACCGTTCCGGTGATTACGCCTTGCACAGTCTGCGACCACGCAACTCCACTTGCCGCAAGAACTAAGAAAGCTGCAAACAAAACAGCGAGAAACGGCTTGCGCACACTCCACCCCCTGAATTTATCAATCATGTTTAGGATTTTCCAACCGACCACAGGGCCTCGTCTTCTCTCGACGACTTAGGATTTCGTCACCACCGCTGCGCCGGGGTCTCAGGCGAAGCCTCCTATTGAGGCGTATTGAATATCTGCTGAAAGGCTTTGTCAAGCATAAAGTTATGCAGCCATGAGATGAGCTTTAGATAAACCGAATCAATTATTTCTGCTGAAGGGGCGACTAGTCCTCTTTTCCTGACCGAGGAGATGCCCACAGGACCAGCGGCCCAGAAGTTGAATGAGCAGCGCCTGGACGCTTATGACCTGCGGCGGTAAACTGACAAGCCGTGGGGAATCGGAGAGAGTTTTGGTGAAGCTTCACACCGCATTGGCGCTCGCCGTGGCCTTGCTGGCTACTGCCGGTCCGCATTCCCAGGCCCAAACTCCTCGTTCCGCCCGGAACGAGCAGAGCGAACGTGAGGCAGCGAAGGAGCGACTCCGCCGACTGCTTGAGCACGATCCCAATAACATAGAAGCTCTGTTCGGGCTTGGGCGGCTGATGGTTGAGGAAGGGGATTTTGCATCAGGCAGCTCTCTATTTCGAAAATACATTGCGATTTCGCCCGCCGACGCGGGAGCCTGGGCCTACCTGGTCCGCTGTGCTGTTGGCCAAAATGATCCGAAAGGAGCAGCCGATGCACAGCGCCAAATCGAACTGCTGGCGCCAACAAACCTAGCTCTCCACGCGCAAGCAGCGTGCTGGGTGGCCAACTCCGCAATTTCCGAAGTGACAGGGCGCGAGTTCGAGCTAGTTATGTCACTAGCCCCCAACCGGACCAGGAGCGGGGCCCTGTGGTACGCGCGTTTGGGACAGTGCTACGACCGCGCTCACGACACAATTCGGGCCAGCCGGGCTTTACTAGCCGCTATTGACCTCGATCCAGATACTGAGACCCACTACTTCCGCCTGGCGCATGTGTTCGCGGGCGAGGGCCGTGTCGGAGACGCGTCAGAAGTAATGGCCAGCGCGATCGCCCACTTTCCACGCTCGGTGACAACTCGCGTCGAGGCTGGAACTATTGAACTAGAGGCTGGCAATCCAGAGCGCGCCTTAGAAGAGCAGCGCCAAGCCGCAACTCTAGACCCGCATTCCCCCGGTGCTTTGTCTCTATTGGGAAGGATAGAATTGGCGCAGCGGCGTTATCCGGAGGCGATCGCCACTCTGGAGCAGGCTGCCAAACTTGCACCGGCTGACGCGAGCATTCGTTTCTACGCAGGCCAGGCGTGGATGAAAACGGATCAAGGAACACAGCGGGCACTCGAGCACTTCAAGCGCTCGTTGGAGTTGGATCCGAATCGCGCCAGTACATACTACTGGCTCGGTTCGCTGTACTTTCATCGCAATCAGGAGTATCCGGTCGCCGTGCAATACCTGGAGCAGGCATTGGATCGTGCTCCGGAACTGGAAGCCGCTCACCAGATGCTCATCCAGGCCTACAAAAGGTTGGGCGAGGATGCAAAGGCCGCCCTGGAACTCCGGCGCTATCAGGAACTAGTTCAGCACAGAGCGAAAGCCGAGGCTCCGAAATGATGGAACTGCGGCTGGTCCCCGCAGTGCTCCTGAGCCTGTCTGCAGCCGCAACAACTGTAGATCCAATTCGATTTGAAGACGGCCAGGCACCGCAGTTCGTCACTCATACGGGCCGCACGGCACGCAAGTACTTGCCGCAAACCATGGGCGGCGGGGTGGCGGTCTTCGATTACAACAACGATGGGCTGCTGGACATCTACGTGGTAAATGGCGCCACCATGCCTGGTTTATCGAAAGATGGTCCGCAATACTCCGATCGCCTCTTCCGCAACAACGGCGATGGGACTTTCACCGACGTCACAGACGCAGCGGGGGTGGCTGGGCAGGGCTTCAATATCGGCGTAGCCGCCGGCGACTACGATAACGATGGTTTCGAGGACATCTTCATAGCGGGCGTGCGCCGCAACACTCTCTATCACAATAGCGGCGACGGAACCTTTACCGACGTGACTGAGCGCTCAGGTCTGGCGCGCCCCGACCCTCAATACGGAGCATTGTGGGCCGTTGCCGCAACGTGGGTGGATTACGATCATGACGGGTTACTCGATCTTTTCGTCGTGAATTACGTCCAATGGGATCCGAAGACCGAGCCGATTTGCGAGAAGGGCGGCTTGCCGGACTACTGCTATCCGCGAGCCTACGCCGGCGTGCCCAACTCGCTGTTCCATAATAACGGCGATGGCACGTTTACAGACGTGTCCGTGGCTTCCGGGATTCGCCAGAGTATTGGCAAGGGTATGGCAGTGGCCATGGCCGACTTCGACGGTGACGGCTGGCCGGATTTGTTTGTCTCAAATGATACGCTGCCTAACAGCCTGTTCCTGAACGAGCGCAATGGCACATTCAAAGAGGCCGCAATCGAAAATGGAGTTGGCTTCACAGAAAACGGCGCGGCCATCTCCGGGATGGGAGTAGACGCTCGCGATATCGACAACGACGGCCGCCCGGACATCTTCGAGACGGCGTTGCTCAACGAGACTATGCCTCTGTTTCGCAACCTGGGTCAGGCAGGCTTCGAGGAAATTACGTTTGCCAGCGGCGTGGCGCACGCCTCGCTGGCGAAGACCGGATGGAGCAACGGGATATACGACTTCAATAACGACGGACGCAAGGATTTATTCGCCGCCTGTGGCCACGTGATGGATGCTGAAGCCAGTCTGCGCGCCACCGTACCTCAAACCAACATCCTCTTTGCGAATCTCGGCAAGCTGAGATTCGCCGACGTCACAGCCGCGGCTGGCGCGCCGCTTGGCCGAAGAGGCGTGCACCGCGGCGCAGCATTTGGAGACCTGGACAACGATGGCCGCGTCGATGTGGTTCTAACGGAACTCGATGGGCCGTTGCGCATCCTGCACAACGTCAGCCCAGCCGCCAACCACTGGCTGCTCATCCGGACGATTGGAACGAAGAGCAACCGCGACGGTATGGGCACGCGCATCCGGCTGGTCACGGAAGACGGCGTTCAATACAATGCCGTCAGCATGAGCGTCGGCTATGCCAGCAGCTCTGACGTGCGCGTTCATTTTGGCCTGGGCCGGCGAACGCTGGTGCAAGAGCTTGAGCTATTCTGGCCCAGCGGTACGCATCAGGTTGTGAAGAACGTGAAAGCCGATCAAGTGCTCACCGTGCGCGAGCCGTAGAACGGATCCGCGGCGGACAGAAGAGATTTATTTCGAGCGGGTTGGTTATGAGATGGGTGCGATGCTAACGCGGCGAGACTTTGGCAAACAGGCAGTGATGTGCGGCGGTGCTGTGTTGGCTGGATTTGATGGCGCAGTCTGGCCGATTCCAAATGCTGCCGGGCCGCAAGATCGTTCTGAGAATCCCTTTTCGGGTGGACGGCAACTGGGAGTCGTGGATTTTGTGAACCCGCGGCCGTTGGAGATGGATACGGCGCAGGGGGCCGAATTGGACGGCAGGTTGTACACAGACCTGTCCAAGCTTTCGCCACAAGAACTCGTCATCCCGACTAACAAGTTTTATATTCGAACGCGAGTCTCCAAGGTGCTCCCGGATCCGAAATTGTGGCGGGTGCGCGTCGATGGGCTCGTGGCGAAGCCGCGGAGCCGGACGATCGAAGAGTTGCGGAGCGCGGCGAAGCCAGGGGGGTTGCATTTGATGGAGTGCGCGGGGAATGTGTCGCTGACGAACTTCGGAATGATCAGCGTGGCCAATTGGGGCGGTGTGCCGCTCACTGATATTCTGGAGGGCAGCGTCGCGAAGCCCCAGGCCACGCGCGTCTTGATCACCGGATTCGATCAGTACGCCACGAAATCGATGACGTCCGTTCCAGGAGCGAGCTGGGTCTTCCCCATCGCAGAACTGGAAGCAGCGGGGGCTTTTCTGGCCACGGAAATGAATAAAGAGCCGTTGGCAGGAGACCACGGCGCGCCTGTTCGTCTTGTGGTGCCGGGCTGGTACGGGTGCGCGTGCATCAAATGGGTGAACGCAATTTCATTTGTGGATGATGCCGCGGAAGCGACTTCACAAATGCAAGAGTACGCAGCGCGAACCCACCAGCGCGGCATGCCTGCGCTAGCGCGGGATTTTCAACCGGCAACCATCGATCAGGCAGCCATGCCCGTTCGAGTGGAGAAATGGCTGGTCGAAGAAAAAATCAAATACCGGGTTGTCGGGATCGCGTGGGGCGGAACTGCTCCGGCTAAGACGCTGATGATCCGCTTCAATGCGGAAGAAGAGTACGTCCCGGTGGAGAGCTTTACGCAGACAAAGAATGATCCCTGGACCTTCTGGACGCACGCATGGTCACCCAAGGATCCGGGGACGTATTCAATTCGTCTTAGCGTGAAAGACCCAGCAATTCGAACGAGACGACTGGATTCCGGATACTATGTGCGGTCCGTCAAGATTTCAGAAGTCTAGTTTGCCGTCGCGTGTTCCTGGCGCAAGAGGTGAAAGGGTGAAGAGATCCGCTTGCCGAAACGTTGCGTTCATTGTATTGAGCCTGCTTGCCGGTGTTGCCTCGCCAACGCAACAAGGGCCGCATGGAGGCCATTCCAAAGCAGGTCTGGTCCCACTGGAAATTCTGCAGCGCCCGGTTACTCTTCGCACGGGGATTGGCGAACTTCACGAAAAAGTGTCCACGCGTTCACCCGAAGCGCAATCGTTTTATGACCAAGGACTAGCCTACCTGCATTCCTACGTGTGGATTGAAGCCGCGCGTTCGTTCCATCAAGCATTGCGGCTGGACCCAAACCTGGCCATGGCGTACCTGGGCTTGACTGATGCCTTCATCGGCCTCCATGACGTTGGAACGGCGCATGCCACGTTCGAGCGTGCAAAAGCTCTGGAAAAAGGAATGAGTGAACGCGAGCGGACGTGGCTTTCCATCCGTGAGAGCGAACTCCAATTCGCAGAGGACACGGACAATCCCAATGGTTACGGGGCCTACCGCAAGGCAATCAACAACGCGTTGAAAGCGAGCCCGAACGATCCCTGGCTGTGGATCCAGCGGGGATTGGCGGACGAAGGCAATCCCTTTACGCATGGGCAAGCCGGCGGCGTGGATGCTCTCGCCTTTTATAAAATGGCCCTGTCATTGGCGCCGGGAAATCTTGCGGCTCATCACTACTGCGTCCACGCGTACGAAAACATGGGGCGATCGAAGGATGCGCTCGAAGAGAGCGCCCTGTACGCGCGCATGGCTCCCGCGATTCCGCATGCGCATCACATGCACGGGCATGCGCTGATGCGAACTGGAAGAACCGAGGAAGCCATCGCCGAGTTTCTCAAAACGAAAGAGTTGGAAGAAACTTACTACCGATCGGAGAAGATTCCTGCCCGCTATGACTGGCACCACGCTCACAATCTCAGCTTGTTGGCAATGAGCTATCAATCGCTGGGGCAGATGAAATCCGCCGAGACTTTGTTTCATGGGACATTTTCTTCGCCGGCGTACACGGATTTTCTGGAGTACAACCGGAAGTCCTGGCCGGAGTTTCTGCTCGGGCGTCAACGTTATCCGGAGGCGCTGCTCGCCGCGCGCGAACTGACAAAGAGTGAGTGGCCTCTGGCGCGTCTTGCCGGGTACACTTTGGCAGGCCAAGCACTGCTTGGAATGGGTTCGCTCGCGGAAGCCAAGGAAGAACTGACCCTCGCTGAGAGAGAAACTGAACGGCTGCCGGCAAGAGCGGTTGCGGCACTTCCCTATCCGACGACGCTTCGGGCAGACATCTTGCTACGAGAGAAGAACACAACTGAGGGTGAACCACTCGCCATGGATGTGGCTAAATCCGTCCTGGCGATGCCCGGACCTGATGCGTGGATGGCCGCGGTATTTGAGCTTGAATCGATGGCACAGAGCGCCCGCGGCGCCGACGATTGGGAACTAGCCGGTTTCCTGGCCCAGCAGATGATTCTGCACAACCTGAATTATGCAGGAGGCCACTTTGCCTATGGCCTCGCCGCAGAACACGCCGGCAAATCAGGCGAGGCGCGGCAGGCGTTCG
>Ga0137397_10002898_pt1 | contig 11949 bp, 15 predicted proteins | sample czorhiz116metaG_FD_106658 | JGI IMG/M metagenome (GOLD analysis project Ga0137397, IMG submission 106658) | Vadose zone soil microbial communities from Angelo Coast Range Reserve, California, USA - czorhiz1.16 metaG | ecosystem: Environmental > Terrestrial > Soil > Vadose zone | place: USA... | reverse complement strand
TACTGGGGTGCGGAATAAGACTGAGTAGGCACCTGCTCTCACTGCTCTCGTGGTAATGGTAGCTCATCAGTACAGAGATGACTACTACTATCAACTTCAGTCCGAGCGCAGCCGGATACAGCTGGAGAAAGAGGCTCTCGAGAAAGCGCACCAGGCACTCCTAGAGGATCACCGCACACTCCAATCTCACCTCGACGATGCCCTATCAGAGAGAGACGACTCACTTACTCGCGCCCGCGAGCTGTTGCAACAAGCTGACACTCGGAGGAATGACAAGGCCGATGTCATAGTGAAGGCGGAAATGGACAGATTACGCGCCGACTTGTACGTCGTCAAACTGCGACTTCAACTTCGTTTATCGTTTTGACTATCATCCAGACAAAAGAGCGAGGAGAATCTGGCTGTCACCGAGTCAGAGCTCGAGAAGCAAACTAGCGTCGTGGCAGACTTGACGCATCAAGTAGACGAGTTACAAGTCTACGCTGCCGAAGCTGCGCGTCTCAAGGACCAAGTTGACGAGTAAGCATGTCGTGGAAGTCATGGAGTATTCTTTGATGGGGAGAAGACTCCGCCATGCATCAGATCGGCTTGCCAAAACGGAGAATGTGATGGAGAAGTACAAGAAGAAGCTACAAGAGGGTGCTGACCTCCGCCAACACGTGAAGGTACGTTTGCCATCGAGGCGCGGGTACTTGCGTCGCTGAACCCTGTAGTCACTGGAAAAACAAAATGCAGACCTGGTGGACAAGAACGCGTCCTTGGAGGAAGAGTACCGTAAAGTGGCCGCATTTAAGCCGCTCATGGAGTCCTACAAGAACCAAATTGCGGACCTGGAGAGTAAGGCTGCGTCGCGCAATAAGGCGCATGAAACTGCCTTGTTCGAGCTAGAACAGACAAGGACCAGACTCCGAATAACGGAGGAAGAACGTGCCAAGGATTCCGAGGCTCTAGAATTGTACCAGGAGCGTGTCCGCGAGCTGGAGCTCTCTTCTCATCGCCCTATAGCTTCTGATCAATCTAAACGCCAATCGAGCCATGGTACAGAATCAAGCCCATCCGGTCGAGGAGATGAAGACGAGGACTTCTCTAACAGACTAGGCGGCGAGCTGGATGACGCGCTCGCAGGAACTACTATGACAGATCTGAAACTACAAGTTCGCAAGCTCAAACGAGAGCTTGAGGATTCGAGAACGAACAAACTTGATTCAAGTAGAGTTCTCGTCCTCGAGAACCTGCTAGATGATGCCAACCGTATGAAGGCCCGCTACGAAGCAGACTACTTGGCCTCCCATCGTGAAAAACTCGTTCTACAAAACGAGCTCGAAGAGATTCGCAGTGGGAACGCTTTGGGCGACGGGTATGTGGGCTCTTGGCGCAACAGAACCCTCCTGATCCGTCTCCTACCACGTAGCCCGGAGGCTGCCATTGCCCTACGGCAACGCCTGAACGAGACAGTCAATGAACTGGACAATCTGAAAAGAGACCATGCGGAACTCGAAGTGCAGAACAACGCCCTATCAAGGGAGTTGACAATTGTGAAATCAGATTGTCTGTCTTATCCTCAACCCTTCGCTTCGTCGCTGACACTGTTTGATCCAGTGACACTTGTCAACCGAGACCAATTAGACATCCTGGCGTCTCTGCGGGAGTCTGTTAATGATGATAAGCTTGCCCTGGAAGAGGAAGTGGCTCGTCTTCAACAACAGTCAAAAGAAGCCGCCGAGAAGAACAAGATGCAACTAGAGCAGATCAATAGCCTACTCTTAGAGAAAGTGAATCTTCAAAGCGAAGGGATTGGTCAGCGGGAGAAGATGTTACAACGCGAACGCGACTTTGGGTGCGTCTCGACCTGTCGCATGAAGCACCTAGCTGATTAGTTGAATCTACACCCGTTAGTGACCTGCGTGCGTCGATGTCAGGGCAAGGCGTCCCGGAAAACGTGAAATCCCGCGTTTTAGGCTTGCACGAGGACAACGTCCAATTAAGAGAGCAATTGAAGACTGTGCAAGACAAGCTGAACAAAGCTCGCGCGGTGCGGAGTGTTTCACCCCCCTTTTTTATGATGCCCTTGGTCTCATTGTGTTCTAGTTCATCAAATCACAGGATAAGCTCTTCAAAGAGGAGCAAGCCAAACTACTAGCGATTTCTTCACCTGTGAGTCGGCCATCGACTTCATTTCAGTTTCGCAGAGACCAAATGATGGTTTCACAGGGCGTGCTTGATGAAACCGACAGCCGATCTCGGGTGAGGATACTGGAGGACGAAGTGAAACGGTACCAGGTGAGCGTTCCTTTCTCCAGTGGTTATTTCCGCCGTGATATATCTGACTGGCTGCGTAGCGCCTACTGAGCGAGGCACATCAGCGATACATGAAGGAGCAGGAGCTGTTGCTCAGCGCAATTCATAGCCTTGGCATGTACACTGCCCGGGATCCGTTTCAGCGTTCTCATCAACAGGGTCGGGCATTACCAACAAGTTGGCTTGGCCAGCAGCGGCAAACCGTGGGTATCCCCTGATACCCGATCGTTCTTTAACTGACCTATTCTGTATAGCTGAGCCCTCTGCTTCATCGACAATAATCTATGAGCCAATTAATCGAGGTTCTAACTCCCAATCATAATTTCCGGATCTCCATTTTTTTTTTCATGGGCAATGCAATATCCTTGTCATTCGTTTCACTCCTGCTACCGTTCACTAGATAGAAATATCGAAGAACTAGCTTCATGCTGGAAGGTTATGAAGCTTAATAAACTCTAAAGCTCCCATACCACGCACGTTGCTGAGGGTTGTACATGCGACTTTGACTCGCCAAGCCCAGCTCTTAGAATTGATACGCGATTACAGGGTCTGCATTATGTAGTACCCGGAATAACAGTAATGCACATAGGAAAACATTCAACAAATGTGGGGACTCGATGACGACGAGCATCATTGATTCCACGACAGGAGAGACATATCACCCAGACGCCTCGGCTTCATAAGATGACGAATAGTCCCCGCAATGGAAAGTACCACGAAAAGCGAAGCTGCTGCAACATATGCCCACCCAAGGAAGGGGTTTTTACCTCCTATCCATGACACAGTGGATATCACGATCGACTTGGTGCCGGAGTACGATCTTACGGGATAATCTAGCGTGGATGATGAGTCCCCAATTTTTTTTAACAATCCCGCAAGACTTACTCATGTCGATGGTGATTTGGTAGCGTCCCTGGAGAAGCTCATCTTGGTCATTTCGCCCATACAACTTCGTGAATGTCGGGAGACCGGCCGTGCGCATCCAATTCTGAAAGCGTTCGTCGACATGGAAGTTGGGGGGTGGCTGATCCTCTGTGTAACCATTAGGGAACGTCAACGCCCAATTGGGAGGGGGAACAATCTCAGAGAGATTATAAGCAAGGGTCTGGGAATATTTCTTGGCCTCGCCTGGCCAAGCGATGCCCTTCTCCGTGAAGTCATAGGTAGAGGCAGCTCCAGATGGCGGGTTCAGTAGAGTGATATTGCTGAACGTATCTAACGTTAGGCGTTAATATGGGCGTCAACGGAGACGACGACGACGGTCATACCATTGAATACGGAGTTGGCGATCAATCCGCAAGGGTAGACGACTTGATCACCGACGGTTGCAAGGGGCTTGCAGTTTCCATTTTTCAGGTTATCCACCGTGCGATGTTGGCCGTTCAACTGTTTCGGATCGTAACTTTGAACGTAACGACGATGGTTTTGGAAAAAGTTGGTGAGCTTGTAATAGAGCAGTACGCTGGGTGAGATGTTGAACGGGATATCAAACTGAACGATGCACTGGGGAGAGGAGGCATTGGTGAACGCGTATTGGGGCGCCGAGAATTGGGCGCCGGACTCTGATGAGCGAAGACGGTAGTCGAAGTGTGGCACTGTAACGAGGCTACTCTGAGCGGCCTCCAGACTTGATGCTGGGGTTAACTGATCACAGTCGGTGTAGTCAATCGTTATTTCGGTGACCTGTGTAAAAAGGGGATATAATGAGACATGAGAGCATCGCAGGTTGAAACGGACCTTATTGCTGCCGATGATGAGGAGAGCACCGATGGGAGCAAATATGATACCAATGACGAGGAGCGTCGGAAGGACCGTCTTTGGCGTCAGAATGGGCTGCCATGCCTTCAGTCGCTGCTGTTTGAACGCGGTATCTATGCTAAGCGGTCAGGAAGTGGGAGGAAGTGAGATGAGTAAGGACGGACTGGCTGGTCGTTTCCAACTACCCTTTTCCTTCTTATTTTCTTCTTGTGGGGGTGATGAAGATTGCTGCGAGCTCTTTGCGCGACGGAAGAGAGCCATGATGGAGCAGGGGAGGAAAAGAGAGGGGATTGATAACTTGCTCGCTCGGGTGATGCGGGTCACTCGGCGTCGGCGTCGGGTTGGTTCGGCTCGATGGATCATTATGTAATCGTTCACAGCCCTCTAATTACACATCCGTAATAAATATTGTGTCACAGGAATTCACTCTCTCGGGCTTTCTGCTGCGGACGTCCTCCCGTCCACTTTCGAAATAGACGTCGAAGATGACCCAGTGGTAGATGTCTGCCGACGCAACGACCTTCGCGATCGTTCGCTCGTTCTAACCTGAACTGGCGATGCTGGCGTCGATTTTGTGGACAGACTAGCAGGGCCCAGACTGAAGCGGGGTAACCTGATCTTCAGAGTCGGAGTCGGAGTAGCGCATGCACTCTGGCCAACTTGTGAAGGGGTAGACGTAATTGTTGGGTTCGGCACGGCCTTATTATCCGCAATCATCGGTGGGCTCGGCTGAGATAGTACAGGTGCAGGCGGAACGGCGTTTGCAGGTCCGGCGGGTGCAGCTGTAACTGCTGGCTCTCCCTTCACTGCACGAGTCGTGGACCTTTGCTGACTTCGTGAATGACGCGCTCTCGCGGCCTTCCTTTTGCGCTCTCGAATAGCTGCCGCAGTAGCCGCGGGTCGTCTTGACGCAGGTGCACCTTGTTCCTCATCACCCGAGCCATTGCTCTCGAAAAGGGCCGCAGACTGAGGATTAGCTTCAGGCTCAGTATCACTACGCAACGGCATTTGATGTGCTTACAAATACAATGTCGCGCTTTGACGCCCGCGCTGGCTGCTTACGTTCAGAACTTCTTTCCACAGGCTTTTCCGTAGATGGGGCCGACTCTGAGCGAGTCATTGAGAGTGACGCAGCATCCAGACATCCCTCAGAGTCTGTTCCGTCCTTGACAAGACCCTGGGCTGGTTTCCGCGAAGATGTTGGTTCACATTGTCCTTCCTTCGATACTCCGGTTTGCGCCATGTCAACAAGCAGCTAGCCACGATGTTAATAACAATACTTGATAGCACTGCATGAGCGAAACCTACCAAAGCGAGCCGAACATCCTCGACACCCATTCCTCGTAGAGGGTTTCTGTTCGTCTCGTTCTCATCACCATCCAGAGAGCTCAAAGACGTGAGCGGTGATAGAGGTACATCAGCACCGTTCTTGGACCTGTCAGATCTTTTCATACACTGTCGGAAGAACGTGTGCGCCTGCGCGGACCTCTGAGTGGGGCCGTGTTGGCCATAAACCTTGTCCCAAAAGTCAAGTTTGATGATGCGCTCCGGCACACGATATCTCTTTCCATTGATGAACACTTCGTCAACGGCAACTTTATCATGCGTTGACGACGGCTCAATATCGAGAATCTCTATGTTCCCATTATTAACTTGCCCAGGCCGAACCACGTCTATCACTGTGAGATTTTGCCTTGGGATCCGGTGCTTGATCCGCTTTATCCCTAGTCAAACAAGGAAGTTTGTAAACGTGGCGGCGAAAACTTACAAGTGTATGGTCTACATGGTTTGGACACATCCATTTCCTGTCCAACGGGGGCATCGAGAGCAAAGGCGGGTTGAGACAATCAAGGTGCCAGTGAAGTGGGCAGAAATCACAGGAGACTATGCTCCTCCACTTCTCTGATTCAGTGTCATGTGCATTCTGCCGCCGTGACCTCGTCTCGGAGGTTGGTGTATCCTGGGACATGTGTCCGGGAAGTGCGGACGTGCTGCATCCGAAACAAAGTACTGGGACGCCATTCTTGTCTTTCGTGCGGTAAGGATCGCGATATTCCATCTGACCATACCGACTGGTGAAAGAGAATCAACGGGAATCCGCGGGCAAGGCTCCAAGGAAACACGCACTTGAGGCGAGGCGCCTTAATCAGCGAAGTGTCCACGTAGTGCCCTCGAGGATTGCTCCCCACTAAAACATCACACGGTTAGGCAGCCACGACATGGTTTTCCTGACACTCACCACACTTGAAGTAAGTACGGATATCTTCAGGAAGCTGAAATTCCACCGGCGGACTGCTCTGGACATGATGAACTAGTGGGGATAACAACGACGAAGGTGGTATTGACGGGGGATTCTGGCGTCATCCAAAGAGAATGATACTTAATGGGTTCAGCTACACTGGAATGTATTCCCTTACCTTGTGTACTTCGCAGCTAAGACAAAACCACCTACTCTCTCCTTCTGGAATGTCCGCTGCCTCCATAGGTGGATCGAGACACCAAAGGTGATAAGCTCGAGTGCAGCCATCGCAATAGACCAGGGACCCTAAGGAACGACATGCCGAGCAATGGTCCTCATTCCGCTAATCAAATGAACAAGCCGTAACAGATAAGAAGTGAAAACAGTTACCGCGGAAGAAATGTTGTTGAAAAGCGGGAGCGTAGCGGGCAGTGGCTCCTCCTTGACCCTGTTAACCGCCTTATCGCAGTCCTTTTCCTTAGTCTTTCCTTTGCCTTTCTCCTTGGTACGGGCAACCTTTGAGCTTGAAGGGGCATCTTCAGCAAAAGCGACAGAACTGGACCGAGAAATGAGCTCAGGGTCCCAGCTGTTAGTCTGAGAATCCGTTTCTATTAGTGCCGCAGTCAAGTGCTCAAGAGGATCGGCACTTGGCACATTGTGCGGTGGGGTATTCATACCACGGGGTGACCCCCGCTGTGCTAGCTGCGAAAGGGACCTGATACAATGGAGGTCAGGGATTATATAGCTGAAAGGACGTTTCGGAGGTAGCGTGAAAGGACAATGTTGGGGGGTACCAGGAAAGCAATTCAACACGTACCCTTTGTCTAGCCGCACCCGTTTTCGCCTTGGGCCGTCCACCTCTGGTACACTTTCCAGACTGCCAATGATGGGGCCGGTCAAGACGCCGGCGTAGGTAGTACCAGGGTCATGTTGGGGAAGGTAGGACATGGCTGGAGCGGGCTTTCTCGGATCTCGCTTGCCCGAAGCCTGAAGGACAGAAGACAGTGTCGGAGGGGCAGGAAGAACTTCGGTCGCTAGGTTTGGATCCCCTGTTTCCAGCGCCGACCGAGGTGGCTGCAAAGCTGGCGCACCTGGTAGCATGTAAACGGGGATGCTCGCAACCGACGTCATTCTACGTAAATTGAGAAAATCCTGTGAGCACTGAGAATTCAACGAAAAGCGAGACGTACCTACGAGATTTGAGGGGAATTGCTACGTTATAACGAAAAAGTTACACGTAGTGGTGGTGACGGGTTGGGGCTGACAAGTTCCTGCACAAGTTGGCTCTGGCTCCGACGCCGACATCACTTTTGGACCCCTTTGCCTATCTCTTCGCTCGTTACGACTTTTCATGCACACTATCATATAATCTTTGTCCTACAAATTATACCCACTATCACGTACACACTGGCTGTGACGACCTAGAGAACGAGCACAGAACCCCCCGTAGAAAATGGTACGAGTTTGAAAACTGCTTGCACCGAACGCCGCCATCTCCTCACTCTCCGTGCGTCCAAAACTGAATCTTCCTCCTTGGAATTGAATCTTTGAAGTTTTGGGACGGGTACTGTTCCCAGATATGGTGGCGGACAAGATTGCGAAACTCAGCCGCCCAGTTGATCGCGTCCATGCGAGGTGAGACAGGTCAAGCAAAGGAAAAATTTCACTTTTGTTTTTGTGTACAACGTCCCTTAGGTCTTCTAAGCATGTACGCGAGCACCGTTTTCTTGAGCCAACAGCCTGTCGTGCAATATGAGGCGCATAGGCAGAATGTGACGTGTCATGCAACTTACCACTCCGGTTCGACCTCAGTTATAATGGACATCCTGATTATTAGCGTTATCGATGAAGTGGCACCAGCCAGAAGCTTGAAAACGCACTGTATCTTCTTAGTCTCCTCGATGTCGTGGAAGATAACCCAACCCGAAGACGGTTTTCTTGTGAAGAGCGTAGAATTGGGGTGAACATGTAACACCTACCTTGCCCTGAATAGGAATTCTTTAGGAGATTTTGAAGGGGACTTACCGTGCTGCCTCGAATAGACCTATATGTTCCATCAGCAACCCACCGTGCGCCATTCTGCTTGTATCCGTTGACCAGGCACTGCCTCAGGCGTTTAGCATCTCCTTGACAACTTTCTATCGGGACATCGAAGCGCTGCATGTATTTCTTCAACTGAGCACGAATTGAAACAGCGCGGGATAGTGCTCTGAAGGATAGTGCATGCGATTTGCACCACGAGGACGACTTGCCACGACCAACAAAGGCATTGTACGCTATATAGAATGTCAGGACGTGGAAACACCCAACGGGAGACAAACTAACCGTTCAATAAGGTGAGATGATCCTGCAAAATTCAGAATTATCGACCCATAGAATTGAAATGGTACTACATACCCCTTCTTCAGCGGTGAACTTTCTACGTTCGAGTTCAGCAGACGCCCCAGCAGCGCCTTGGGGAATAACGAAAACATCCTGAAAGAATTATTTTCTCGAGTCCAAGTTGATCGCAAAGGGGACCGATACCTGTATAGAAGTCATTGCGATGATCGTCAGGATTTCTTCCCCACATTTGAACCTTTGAGAGTTGAGCAACTAGTATGCGTTAGCCTTTGTAGATCGTATCATCGAGCAGGGTCACCATGCAAGCTGCCTTGACATCTAAGGGAATCTCCGCTATTTTTGTCCCAATAGGCGTTAGGCGACCGTCATCATCAATGACCGAATGAACCATTAGAGAGCTGAGGCTTTGAGCAATTGACTCAGATGGAGGGATAGTCAACCACTGCAACTTCATAAAGTTATCAATACCCAAGGCCTTCAGCTGAAGAATAGCGGAGGAAAGTTCAGTGCGAGTGATTTCCGGCATAGTGACAGCAGACAGCTGATTGTAGTCGGAGAATGTGAATAGGCGATAGCACAGCCCTTCGGAGGTCCGACCAGCTCTTCCGGCCCTTTGAATCGCAGACGCTTGAGAGATAGGGACGACTTTCAAGGACGACAGCCCCACGGAGCCGTCGTACATGCGGACCTTTGACCGGGACGGTTAACGCGGTTACGCCTGAAGGTCAGGTAGATGAGCAACCTTTACGAAGCCGCAATCGACGACAAACTTGATGCCTTCAATAGTTATGCTTGCCTGAGGAAGTGGAAAAATCAAGACGAGATGTTGGTAATGAACGAAAACTGACCTCAGCGATATTGGTGGCTACTACAACCTTCCTACAGTCTGGTGGAGTAGGTGCAAAAACCTCCATCTGCTCAGTCATAGCAAGACCGGAGTGCAAGGCCATAGGTCTTAGGTGCAGCTTACTTTCCGGGAATCTGTAGGGGGTCCATTGAATTCACTTCCAGGAAGTATCAGGCTGATGTCACCAACAAAGGTATCCCATCCAGCAGTTCCTCCAGACACCTGTCTATTTCTTCTCGACCAGTCAGAAAGACCAGGATGTCACCTTTGCCATGCTTAGTTGCGTTGGAATGATTTCAGACACAAGAAAGGGGGTGGAACTAACCTGCTGATGTATGGAGATTACAGTCTCCGCAGCCTTGTGTACGTAGTCTTCAGTTGGTTCCTCCAAATAAGCCATATGAACAGGATATGCCCTCCCTTCCAAGCTCACAATAATAGAGCCGATCGGATCTGGGGGAGATGAGAAGAATTCCAGGAATGCGGTGGCGTCCAAAGTCGCAGAAGACACAATCACTCGCAATGAGGGCCGTTTCCGACAAACTCTGTGAACTGCGTTGGTATTGAAAGTCAAGTAGGGAGGCGCAACAAACTTTTTGAGAATGGCCAGAAGTAAGTCGGTGTACACACTACGCTCATGGGCCTCATCAACCTTGGAAACTTGTATCAGCACAGATTGCAGACACGTGAGGGGGTGCGTACCATGATTACACTGAAGCGGCTTAGTAGAGGGTCTAATAAAGCTTCCCGAAAGAGGACGCCATCCGTCATGTAACATATGCGTGTGAGCTCCCTACTGCTGACATCTTCGAAGCGGATAGTATACCCCACCTGGCAAGTATTCAGAAACGGCTCATAGCGATGCGACGAGCATTCAACCAACCTCCTCACCCACCACAGAGCCCATCTCGTGAGCTGTACGGACTGCCACAGAAGTGACCGCGACGCGACGGGGTTGTGTGCAAGCTATGACTCTGCCTCCGGAGGACCAACCGCTCTCGTGGAGGTATTGTGGGATTTCTAGGAATGATTAAGGCTCACTGCAGGAGATTGTAGAACGTCAGGACGCAGCATACGAGTTGTCTTGCCACATCCGGTTTGTCCAACAACGATGACGACTTGGTGGTTCTCTACACAATACATAATGTTCTCCCCTAAAATGAAAGTACTCGTCGCAAGCTTGGCACTTCAGAAAGTGGAAGGATTGCTAACTGTGTTTCGCGATCGGTAACCGGTCTCTTTGTGCTTGGATGGATTGCGCTTGGGGTGGGACAGCGGATGGTATGAGACCATCGTCCTCACCAGATGTTCTATCGAGAGAGCTACCTGGCCCCAAGGTCCCAGGTTTCCAGAATTGAAGAGTGCTAGACATAATGTATGAGACAGTCCAATTCGAAACGTCACAAGTAGGGTATATTATATAATCAATCATTTGGCCTCCCCTCCACTGCACTCCGCTTTCTCCTCCTCCACGGCCTGAGGAACGCCTGCTGGCGGAGCTCTGTCACGCACCTCACCCCTACCTCTTCCGCGGCCTCTTCCACGCCTCCCTCCCCGTCCGCGATTCCTCTCCTCGCGCGGTCTCACAGTCGGCGAGGTTTCGGCTTCGGCATCCCCATCTCCGCTATTAGTCCGTGTAGTTGAGGCAGATGACTGTGTCGTGGGCTGTTGAGGATTTACAGCCGTTTGCCACCGCTCTGCTTTTTTATCCGAATCCCATTCCCTACTCTGTATCTTATCCATCTTTCGCCGAGCACTTTGCTCACGTGTGCGATCGACCGTTTCCTGTACCTTTCGAATTTGCGCCTGTCGCTGTCGTTCCGCCACCTGAGTCTGTTTGAATGCATCCTCGTCTGCTGCGACATCCTGGAATTCAGTGTGAGGCAGGTAAAAGTGAAGAGTGAACGCATGATCGATTTACAAGCCTCCTTTGTTTGATTTTCTCGTTTTGCTCTCTCATTCGAGCCATCCTCTCCGTGAGCTCCTCGTCTGTCAACTTGTCCTGAACACGGAGAAATGGTAAAATGTGTGGAGGTGAAGTTAGCGCGAGACGAGGTTTACCCTTGGCAAACCGCCTGTCCTGACGCGTTCGGGATTAACGTACGGGGTCTTCTTTGATACATTTGACTTGGTGGCACCGTCGACATTGGTCGGTTTCGTTTCCGCAGCAGAGGCATCGTCGGTGTCATGGCTCGCAGTATCGGTAGATGATTGTGTCGTCGGCTGGGGAGGAGGCGAGGGCGGGGATGCCTCCGTGGATTGAGAATCCACGGCAGGTTCAGGGTGGGTGAGGTCCAGACCGAGAGAGTTTGGAGGAGGGTCTGGAGTGGCCATGCGTAACGTTGGGCTGGCGAAGCTGTGTTTACGCTGTGGCAAGGTAGCAACTGTAGCGCACCAGTCCAATTACGGAGTAAAGCGGGAATAGGACAAGAAGGTGGTGGTTACACGAGGAGAAATCCCGGCG
>Ga0137397_10002897_pt1 | contig 11949 bp, 11 predicted proteins | sample czorhiz116metaG_FD_106658 | JGI IMG/M metagenome (GOLD analysis project Ga0137397, IMG submission 106658) | Vadose zone soil microbial communities from Angelo Coast Range Reserve, California, USA - czorhiz1.16 metaG | ecosystem: Environmental > Terrestrial > Soil > Vadose zone | place: USA... | reverse complement strand
CGACAATTTCGAGATCATGGCGATCCCGTTCTTCATTCTCGCCGGCAATTTTCTCACTCATGGCGGCGTCGCGCGGCGCATGATCAATTTTGCCACGTCCATGGTCGGGCACTGGTATGGCGGCCTGGGCCTTGCGGGCGTGATGGCGTGCGCGCTGTTTGCGGCGGTGTCTGGCTCATCGCCCGCGACCGTGATCGCGATCGGGTCGATCATGCTGCCGGCGATGGTGAAACAGGGATTCCCCAAGCGCTTCGGCGCCGGCGTCATCACCACCTCCGGTGCGCTCGGCATCCTGATCCCGCCATCGATCGTGATGGTGATCTATTGCGTGGCGACGGGCGGCAGCGTCGCGCTCGATCCCGCCGGTCATCGCGTCTCGTCGGCCTCGGTTGGACAGATGTTCATGGCCGGGGTCATTCCCGGCATCATGCTGGCCACGCTGCTCGGGCTCACGACCTTTTATCGCGCGTGGAAGAACGACTATCCGAGATTGCCGCGCGCGAGCTGGACCGAGCGGTTCGTGGCGTTCCGTAAATGCATGTGGGGACTACTGCTGATCCTGATTGTGCTCGGCGGCATCTATGCGGGCCTGTTCACGCCCACGGAGGCTGCAGCCGTCAGCGCGGTATATGCTTTCGTCATCGCCGTGTTCGTCTATCGCGACATGTCGCTCAAGGATGTGCCGAGGGTCCTGCTTGGCTCCGCCAACATGAGCGCGATGATTCTTTATATCATCACCAACGCGGTGCTGTTCTCGTTCCTGATGGCCAATGAGAACATTCCGCAGCACATTGCCGCGTGGATCACATCGGTCGGCGTCGACTGGATCATCTTCCTTCTGATCGTGAACGTGCTGCTGCTGCTCGCGGGCAATGTGATGGAGGCTTCCTCGATCGTGCTGATCATGGCGCCGATCCTGTTTCCGGTGGCGGTCAAGCTCGGGATCCACCCGGTGCATCTCGGCATCCTGATGGTGGTCAACATGGAAGTCGGCATGTGCCATCCGCCGGTGGGGCTCAACCTTTATGTGGCCTCGGGTATCGCCAAGATGGGCATCACCGAACTGACCATCGCAGTATGGCCGTGGCTTTTGACCATGCTGATCTTCCTCGGCATCGTCACCTATGTGCCGGAGATCTCGCTATGGCTGCCGCGGGCGCTCGGCATGCTGTGAAAGGCCGACCGCCCCAGTCGTGACCAAGATCACATACCTCCGCAGGGGCCGCCACTAGCGTGCCTGCAACCAGTCTCACGCCGAGATTTGTTGTGGGAGAGCGCTATGAGCCCATTCAAGGGAATTTTAGTGGGGGCTTGTCTTTTGGCCGGTCTGCTGGCGGTTGGGCCGGCATGGTCGGGTCAAGCCCAGCGAGCAGCTACCGAAGCCGCCCTCGTGGATCAGTCGACGCTATCGCAGTCGCCGGTACAGACGGTGGGGAAGCAGGCCAACCTGGCCAATCCCGCGAGCTTGACGGGCCCGGAGCAGCGCGTCGCGCTGGTGATCGGCAATTCGAACTACCAAAACGTGACCCAGCTCTCAAATCCCGCCAATGACGCAAACGCCATGGCAAAACTCCTCAATGCTGCGGGCTTTGAGGTCATTTCGGCGACGGATCTCAACCGCGATGAGATGATTGAGGTCGTGCAGGATTTCTCCAGCAGGATTGCGGTCCGTGGGCCGAACACTGTGGCGATGGTGTATTATGCCGGCCACGGCGTGCAGCTCGCGGGCGAGAATTATCTCGTTCCGGTCGACGCCAGGATCTCTTCCGAGCCTGACCTGATCAATGGTTCGGTCCGGCTCGTCGACGTGATGGCGACGCTGGAGGCGATCCCGAGCCGCATGCGGATCGCTATCCTCGATGCCTGCCGCAATAATCCGTTTCCCTCGCTCAACGATGCGGGGCGCGGACTTGCGATCGTCGATGCGCCGAACGGCTCGATCGTCGCCTATTCGACCGCACCGGGGACCGAAGCGCTCGACGGCATCGGCGACCATAGTCCGTACACCGCTGCATTCCTGCGGCTGGCGCATGAGAAAAACCTGCCGATCGAGCAATTGTTCAAGCGCATTCGTCTTGAGGTGAACAATTCAACCGGCGGGCAGCAGACCCCCTGGGAAAGCTCGTCGCTGACCAGCGATTTTTATCTGTTTGGTGATACTGCGGTCGCAGCGGTGAGACCGCCGGCACAGGAGAAAGCCGTGTATGCGGCGGATAATCTCCCGTCGCGCGTCACGCGCCAGGCCTATGATTACGTATTGGCTGAAAACTCCATCGAGCATTATCAGGAATTTCTCGAGCTCTACCCGCACGATCCGCTCTGCTACCGCATCCGTGCCCTGCTGGACAGTCTGGTGCAGGCGAAGGCATGGCATAATGCGATCGTCGCAAATTCTCCCGTCGCGTACAAATCGTTTTATGACAAGTTCGCGGGCAGTCCCTATGCGCAGAGTGCCTTGAAGTTGGCGGCGCAGCCGAAAATGGTTCCGCTTTCGCGGCCGACGCAGATCTTCGCACCGCCTTCGGCCAAGCTCGGTGGCTTCAGCAATGGCGGCCGGATCGTCACGCTGCAGTCTCCCGGCATGAACGTATCATCAGGTGACCATAACTTCGCTCCCGGCAAGATCGTCAGTCTGCCGGCCGGTGGTCTGAACAAGTCGGGCGCGCCGCAGCAATCGAACCTTGATCGAGAAGCGAACCGCATCGGCCATCAGAAGTCGTTCTCGCAGGCCCGTGTCGATCGTCCGCGGGCGGGCACATTGCGGTCCAGCATGGGCAGGCTGCCGCGAAGCGCCGGTGGCAACCCCCGCTTGGCGTCGACGCAATTTCACGGCTCCGCGTTTCGACCCCGGTCCGGCGGCGGATTTGGCGGCGGTGGTTTTGGAGGCGGCGGGTTTGGACGACGGTGAGCATTCTGCCGCCCGCCAACCATTCCTGAACAGACCAAGGTTTCTCTCGAAGCCTGACCACCAGCCGAAGGCAAACGCGGCCTTGGTCTGGTGGCATGGACTTCATAATTCGGCCATCGAAACGTCGCGTCGAGATTACATCTTGGTAAAGAAGCCCATCTGTCCAAACTGTAAGTTGATTGCCCGGCCGCCAGCGCTCATCTTCAGTCAACCTTTTGATGGAGGTTCGCATGAGAAAATTTGCTATCGCCGGCATCGCGGCGCTCGCTATCGCCGGTTCGACCGCGGTCTATGCCCAGCACCATCGGTGGTTCCCCGGCCACATGCGAATGAGCAGCGAGGACCGGGCCGCCTTCACCGACGCGCGGATTGCCGCGGTCAAGGCCGGGCTGAAGCTCACTCCCGATCAGGAGAAGCTGTGGCCCCCGGTCGAGACCGCGGTGCGGGATTTCGCCAAACTGCGGATCGATCGCGCCAATGCGCGGATGAATGCGCCGCGGGATGACTCACAGGATGCGCAAAAGGCAGACGATCCGGTGACGCGCTTGCGCGACCGCGCCGACACCATGACGGCCACGGCGGCGGCGATGAAGCGTATCGCGGATGCGGCCGATCCGCTCTACAAGACCCTCGACGACGGCCAGAAGCGCCGCCTTGCCATCCTGACGCGTATGGACGGCCGGTTCGGCGGCGGAGGCTGGCGGCACCGTGAATTCATGCGCGGCATGGACGGCGGCGACCGGGGTCGCGGTTATGATCGGGATGGCGGACCGGGCAGGGATCAGGGCGGCGGAGCCGGCCCGGAGCGGCTCTAGGGCCGGCGGGCCCCTGACCAGCAAAAATCCGATAAAAGCCGCCGGATTCCGGCGGCTTTTTTGATTTTCCTTTCAGCGGGTTATGCCGGGGATATTCAGAGTAAGCTTGCTGGACATCCGGAAATCGCTTTGCTAAACGACCCCCTCTCGTGAAGGCTTTCCGGGCCGTTTTCCGGGCGCATAGCTCAGTTGGTAGAGCAGATGACTCTTAATCATCGGGTCCCAGGTTCGAGCCCTGGTGCGCCCACCAAGCTTTTCAAAGACTTAGCAAAACCATAACGAGAACAAACCGCCTTCGCGCGACACGCGATGTCGCAAACCGTGCGACATTTCAGGTTTTTAAGGCCTTGTCGACGGCATTGCGCCAGGCGTCGGCCGCGCTCTCGCGGTGGATGAACTGTTCATCGCTTCCATTGTCAGTTCGCAGGCCTCGCCCGAGCGCGCGCGAGTAACGTTGCATCTTTCAACGGAAGATTAGCCGAGGTCGCCATGTACATGATGGATGCCATCGCCGAGACGATCAGGATCATCTGAGCGATCGCAGTGAGCGGAAAGAGAATTCGCGGATACCGCCGCTCGGGCGACGCCGCGTTGTAATAGCCGAACAGCCCATAAATCGCGACGCGGTCAGCTTCGCATGGGAATGCTTGCGATGTCCGCCCGACGTCTCCTGTGGTTAACGGCGGTGTAATCTCTACGAAACGGCTTGTTCAGAATTCGTTGGTGTTAACGGCGTAAACTGGCCGCGGTTGAGCCAATGCCCGGCAACACCCGCGGTCTGATTTCAGTAGGTGCGGCGGCGATGAGAAGCACGACCTGGCTCGTTGTTATTTGTCTGATCGGTTTCGGCGTGATGGTCGCGATAAAGATCGGCACCGCGGCGCCTGAGGGCGCGGACGCCGATAAAGCGAAGGTCGGAACAGCGGTGGAGCCAGGCACCCCCACCAAAGCAAAGAGCTTTCAGGTTTAAGAATTCCTCAAAGCTCCGCGCTTTATGAGTTGAGGACAATTCTCTCACGCGTGCAATCGCGCGCGCAAAGGACAGCGCATGACCGTTGCCACAGCCGCGCCGGGAATCGGGGATCGCAGCGCGATGCCCGCGGCGCTCGTGAATGCCTGCTTCGTTTTGTTCGTCGTGAACGTGTCGGCTTTTTTGGCACTGTCTGTTTCTCATGCGTGGATATTTGACGCCCAGGGCCGGGGCATCCCGACCGATTTCATCAATGTCTGGTCTGCCGGAAAATTGGCGCTCGACGGCCATCCGGCACTCGCCTGGGACTGGGACATCCAGAAGCAGATTCAGGTCGCGGTGCTCGGCCAGGATTATGTCGGTAATTTTGCCTGGCACTATCCGCCGCCGTTCCTGCTGGTCGCGGCGTTCCTGGCGCAGTTTCCATACGCGGTGGCTTTGATCGGATGGGTGGCGGTCAGTCTGGTGCCGTACCTCGCGATGATGCGCGCGATCGTCGGGCGGCCCGTCGGCTTACTGCTGGCGGTTGCTTTTCCGGTGGTGCTGGCCAACACGATGGTTGGACAGAACGGCTTCCTTACGGCCGCACTGATCGGTGGCACGCTTTATCTGTTGCCGACACGGCCGATCCTGTCGGGCATTTGCCTTGGGCTGCTCAGCTACAAGCCGCAATACGGCGTGCTGTTTCCGCTGGTGCTGATTGCAGCGTCGCAATGGACGGTGTTCATCACGGCCGGCGTCGTGGCGGTCGCGATGGCGGCCGTATCGTGGCTCGCCTTCGGCACCGAAAGTTGGCACGCGTTCTTTCATTGGATGCCGATGTTCTCTCAGGCTTTCTTCACGGAAGGCCGCGCCACCTGGTTCAAGCTGCAAAGCGTGTTCGGGCTGGTGCGGTTCTCCGGCGGCAGCGAACAACTGGCGTGGGCATTGCAGTGGGCTATGACCGCGACGGTTGCGGTGGGAACGGTGCTGCTGTGGCGGAGCAGGGCGCGCTACTCGCTGAAAGCCGCAGGACTTGCGACCGCGACGTTGCTGATGACGCCGTATCTGTTTCTCTACGATATGATGGTGCTGGCGATCCCGATCGCATTCCTGGTTCGGATCGGTCTTGCCGACGGTTTCCAGAAATACGAACTTCCGGCGCTGGGCTGTGCCGCACTCCTGCTGTTGAGTTTTCCGCTTTTCGCAGCGCCGGTAGGACTAGGCGCTACGCTGATCGTCGCGGCCCTCATCGTGCGACGCCTTCCGGCGTTCCGGCGGAAACGCCCGCATGCGGTCGCGTGTACCGATCGTGACCTTGGCGCCATCGCGCAGCCGTGAGACGAATCCGCCGTCGCTGACGACGCGCCCGAACGGCTGTTTTTAAGTCACTGCGCTAAATCAGGCCCAAAATTCACGGATGACTTCCGCCCCAGTTCAGCGACCGGGGCCTCCAGGCGCTGGGTGTTTTCGGCGGAAAACGCCGATAAAAGCCTTCAACAAAGCTGTGCAGATCACGAAAGGCCTAGTTTTTAAGGCCGATTTCGAAATACTGTCCGTGGCGCGAATCAACTTACAGGAGACAAAATGGCCGTACAGATGACGAAGTCGCAGCTAATCGAAAAGATTGCTACGGAGAATGAAGTAGGAAAGAAGGACGTGAAGGGCGTGCTGGAGACGCTGGCGACGATCGGCTACAAAGAGCTGAAGAAGTCCGGTGTGTTCCTGGTGCCCGGATTCGCCAAATTCGTGGTCATCAAAAAGCCTGCAACCAAAGCGCGCAAGGGCACGAACCCGTTCACCGGCGAGCCCATGACGTTCAAGGCCAAACCGGCCCGGAAAATTGTCAGAGCACGCCCGGTCAAGGCAGCAAAAGACGCGGTGTGAAGCGTGACAGGCCCGCTCCAAGGCTAGGGCCTGTTTACATTTCGGGAATAGCTGAGCCGAAAGGCCCATGCCTCGGCTCTCAAGGTTTATTTGCTTGCTCCGTAGCAAGCCGGATCTTTGATCCCGTTAGTCTTTGGCTCCGCACTGCAAATGCCAGGCACACGGCTTCCAACGTAGTGTGGCTTCCAACGTAGTGCGGGGTGATCGCTATACCAATTCGCGGTCACACCAACGGGCCTCGGCGGCGATCTCCTGCCTGTTGAACAGGAGATCGTTTCCGCTGGCGCCTGCTTTTGAAATACGGCTCTGTGGAAATTAAGGCCAGCGCATGCATTGCCGTTTCGGCAAGCTGCGCCGCGGGCATCGCGGATCGCTTCGACGTCCTCGATGCTATTTCGCTGTCGGCGATTTGTCTTTCAGCTCGACGCAGACGACCCGGCCGAGCGTTTGAACCCGCTGCGCTCCTATCGGCATATTTATCTCAGCCTTGATTGCCTCGGCGGCCTTGTTGCAAAGCTCTTCCGAGGCGAACGGTTGAATTTGCTGTGAGGTGGATTGAGTGGGGCTTCCAAGAACGATCCATTGCAAAGAAACGAAAAGAACCCATTCCATACGGCATCTCCGGTTTGTGTCATCATACCATGGCCTGTCGTCGAAGCACCACCGGGCGACCGACCCTGCAGGGTCATGCTTGGCTTTGCTGCCGACGAAGCATCAAGCGGATGGTTGATCCGTGTCCAGCAGGCAAATCTCAATCGCGAATTCTGCGCTGGCGTTGGCGGCCAGTAATACGCCACCAGGCTTGTCCTTGAGTTCGCCGGCAAATCCCAACGGAGCCGCATAACCCTGCCAGGGCTCGATGCAGAGGAAACCCGCGCCGGGTTTGGTCCACACGCCGAGATGCGGCATATCCGGAAACCGGACCTGGATCGAAGGTCGTCCTGGCGCGCCGAAATTGACAGCGCGGCTTTTCAGTCGATCGAAGATCAGCGCGCCTGGCACGAACATGGCGTCGTCGAGAGCCATGATGCTGCCTTCGAAAATCTCGGAGCTCGCGGTCACGTCAAGAAGCCCATCGGTCACTCGATGAACTGGCGCGGATTCCGATCTTTCGAATCTGATTTCGTGGTCTTGTCGTGAACCGCCATAGGGCAGGGGCCAACGAAACGCCGGGTGAAAGCCGAACGAAACCGGCATCGCGCGCGCTGTTTTGTTGGAGACAGTCGCGCCGATACGCAAAGCCGCATTTTCGATGACAAATGCAACCTCAAGGACAAAATCGAAAGGAAACTGTTGCCGCGTCTCGTCGTCAGACGCGAGCCGAAGGATGCATTCGGATGGGCTCGCGCCAGCAATGGAAAATTGCTTGTTTCGCGCGAAGCCATGCTGTCGCATCGGGAACGCCACGCCGTCGCAGATGGCGATATCGTTTGGGAGTCTTCCGACGATGGGAAACAAAAGTGGCGCGCGGCCGGTCCACCATTTTTCGCAGCCGTCCCAGAGCAGGTCCATGCCGTCGCGATCCTGCAGCCGGATCAATTCCGCGCCATGGCGGGAAATTTCCGCAACCAGGCGCCCGCTCCGGATCACAGCTGACGCGAGCTCGACTTCGCCGGTCATGGTCTTGTCTTTCGGTTGGAGATATCCAGGCTCAGGCGCTCTAGTCGTGCTCCCCGGTTCCCAACCGCAGTTCGGAATCAAGGGAACGGTTCGGAAACCGTGCGAGCACGCCGTTTAGGAGTGCATTTCTGGGCAGCCTGACCTATTGTGAAGGTTCTGATGCAAGCGAGGGCATATGAGATTCACGTTGGCGATTTTTTGCATGTTTGCGTGTGGCACTTCGGCGCTCGCGCAATACGGCGTTTCGAACGTCAGGGACGGCAATGGCAATCTTGTCCGCAATAACGGCACGAATTCGGGGCGAGTTATCAACCAGGGCCCGATCAACAATGGGCCGATCAGCACCGCGCCGGCCCAGCCGCCTACGGCCAATTCGCGCGTGAACAGGGACACCGCCAAGTAACGCGCGGCAACGATCGTCGAGCGGGTACGAGCTAACCGATGGCGGTCAGTTCCTCACCACCAGACCATAGGCCGCTCGGGCGCGCCGCAAACAATGGTGCGGCGGCGCTCGACGCCGTTGGGCGTTTCAACGCGGACCCACTTGATGCAGCCGGGGTAGACGGCGACTTTGTATTGGAAAGGCGCCTGATCGAAGTAGCCGTGGATCGGGCAGAGGTAGGCAAGGTCGGGTCCGCACCGTGTCACGGGAGAATGGCGGCCGCGCGCGGATGCCTCGCTCGATATGCCGCCCAGCGCAGCAACAAATGTAACAACGATTGCGATCTTGGTGGCGTGCGACATACCCTGATCCTTGAAATGTTCGGAAGGTGATTTGGTAAGGCGGACCATAGACTGTAACGCGGCAGTTAGCCAAGGCGTATGCCACGCGGATCATCCACGTAGCCCCCTGCATCCTCCAAATGACGGCGGCTGGCCAATCTGATAGGCTTCCTGAAGGGACTGCAACAAGCCCGCGCGCACTGCTCAGATTCGCGCCCGAGGCCGAGGCAGTGCGCTGGTGGGGCATAAAATACGTGTTTTGTCAGCCGATTACGTCGGTATGCTGCATTGGGGATAGAATTTTGCCGGTCAACCTGACACGTCATGAAACCTGAGCTTCCACGGATAGATCAGGACAGAGTGGTCTCGCCTCATGCGCAGGAGGTCGAATACGCCCTGATTCTTTCTCGGATGATCAACACCGTGAAGGAAGATCCTTCGCAGTTGCGCATGACGATCTACGAGTTCGCGCGCGCCAGGCTGCAGATCGATACCGAATGGATCGAGGAGCCTGAACGCAGTCGCCTTACGGCCGCGCTGGAAACGGCTATCCAGGGGGTCGAAGACTTTTCGGCACGCCGCGAGGAGAAGGAACGCCTTCAGCCGCCGGCGCCTTCCGCGCAGATTGCGTTTGGCGGCTCGCCTGCGACCTCGATGGTGGCGGTCCATCAGGCGAACTCCTCGCCGAAAAGCGTTGTTTTGAAAGAAGTTTATTGGCGGCCCGAAACGGAACGGGACGCCGAACGGCAGACGCGGCTACTGTCATCAACGCTGGCCCGGGTCTCGATCGGAATGGTGCTGTTCGGTATCGTGGCGGGCCTGACAATCTATAAATATCGATCGTCGCTGACGGGGGCACCGACAGCGTCGGTCGTCGCCAAGTCCGCGGCTCCGTCGTCAAACCCATCCCAGCAAAGCCCGGCCATTGCAGAACCAGGGACGGCCGCCGCTTCACCCGGCTCGTTGCCGTTTCCGCTGCCCAGCGACTACGGCGTTTATGCCCTGAACGATGCCAAGCTGAGCGAACTTTATCTTCTGCCGGAACAGGTGCCGGACAAGCGCGTGGCGATGTCGACACCCGTCGGTCAACCCAGCCGCACGACTCTTCCCGACGGCAAAGCGAAATTTGTGGTGTTCCGACGTGATCTCGCCGGCTCCGCGCCCGACCGGATGGAGGTTCGCGTGGTCGCCCGCGTCGTCCGCGCCCTGACGTTTGACGCCAAGGGGAAGGCGAGCTTCGTGCCCGTCTCGGACGCCTGGAATATTCGCAATGTGTCGTATGAATTCAGGGTACGGCCGCTTCCGGGAAATCCCGAAATGCTCATGGTGCAATCGGCGGACGCCAACTTCGCGCTTCCTGCCGGCCGCTACATTCTTGCTTTAAAGAACCAGGGGTATGATTTTACTGTTGCCGGCAAGGTAACCGATCCATCGCAATGCATTGAGCGGACCGACGCCGCCAACGGGGCGTTTTATTCAGATTGTCAAAAGCAGTAAGGCGCTTCTGATCCCCCGCACCCTCTGATGTCAGAGGATGGGCCGCATGTGATGCGATTCGGTGAGAAAAGCCCGGATCACCAATCCCAGAAAATAACTGCCTTGGAGGATGGCTTGCGCGACCATGATAGTCAGCGCGGTGTTCAGGAAGCTAAAGCCTTGGGCGAGTGAAAATACGACCGAAACAACAAGCAGCGACGCGAGAATCGGCAAAAGGACTTTCAGTCGGAAGACTAAGCCAACCGCACCCCCCACTATGACCAGCGCGATGGCGGCATATACCATCCCAATGTCCCCGTCGTTCGCAGCAGTTAACGTCTGTGTCTGCAGGATTTGCTCAATACGCACGCACCCATTGTTGAAGGGCAAAGGTTAAGATCTGCTCTGCGTGATTGGATTTGCTGACAATCGGCTCGTTTGGGCCTGCCGAGCAAAAGCGAATCACACTTTCATTAACTGAATCACAGCCTTCCATAAAAAGCAGCTACCTATTTCGGGTAGTGCCTCCCGCATTCGGAACCCTAAGAGTGCCGGTGCTTGCCGCAACTGGGCCGGTGCTTGCCGCAACTGGTACGTGCTTGGCCCGCGCAAGTCTAATCCATTCGGAAAAAGAGCTAGTTTACAGAGCTTTACAACGAAGTATGAGCGCGAGACCCGCGCGAGTGTGGCACGAACGCCACGGACCGGGCAAAACGGTGGCCGGCCGATATTGCGCTATTTGATGCGAGCGACTCCGCTTGTAGGTTCTCTGGACGAAGAAGCTCGTGGGGTGGGTCCGCGAGATTGTGGTCGAATTAACTAAAAAGTTCGACAATTGAGTGGATAGTTGGGGGCGGCGTTGGAAGCCAGGATCACACCCATTGTTGCGGCAGGCGGCTGGTCGGATTTTGCCAGCCGTTCGCGTATCAATTCGGGAGTCGCCTTCGAGATCGTGGATTCTGGCGATCGGCGGGACGTGTCGGGATGTTGAAGCGCCTTGGTTCCCCACTATTTGCGCTTGTCGTTGTGACGCTGTTACCGGCGTGTTCCCTGCTTCCGGGAACCGGACCGAAAAGTGACGCGGTGAACGGGAATGCGACGGCCGGCGTGAAGTCCGCGGCGCCGCTGCCTTACGTGCTGGTGGACGTGACCGCCGACACCATCGGTTTTCTATCGCAGCCCAATTTGATCACGTTCCAGGGCGTATTCCCGGACAAGCGCGCCAAGCCGAACCAGGTCGTCGGCGTTGGCGACGTCCTCAATATATCGATCTTTGAAGCTGCCCCGGGCGGCCTGTTCACGCCCGGACAAGCCGCCGGCGCACGTCCTGGGAACTTTGTCGATTTGCCGGCGCAGGCCGTCGATCAGAAGGGCAGCATCTCTGTTCCGTACGCCGGCGAGATTCCCGCCGCTGCGCGAACCATACCGGAAATTCAGCAGGCCATCGTTGCCAGGCTGCGGAACCGGGCTATCGAGCCGCAGGTCGTGGTCAGCCTCAATCAACAGCACTCAAGCGTCGTCAGCGTCTTGGGTGATGTGAACACGCCGGGTGTCCTGGCTCTTAACAGTGT
>Ga0137397_10002896_pt1 | contig 11949 bp, 12 predicted proteins | sample czorhiz116metaG_FD_106658 | JGI IMG/M metagenome (GOLD analysis project Ga0137397, IMG submission 106658) | Vadose zone soil microbial communities from Angelo Coast Range Reserve, California, USA - czorhiz1.16 metaG | ecosystem: Environmental > Terrestrial > Soil > Vadose zone | place: USA... | reverse complement strand
GCGATGGAAGTGTTCTTTCCGAAAGCCGCCTCCAATCAATGGCGGTTTCCGCTTGAGATCATGGAGATCGAGCCCGGCCGGCCGGTCGAGGTGCTCGGTCACAACGTGCTGACCACCGAGGTCGTGCATCAATCGGGCGCGCCCTCGACCGCGCTGCGGGTCTCCGATGGGCAGAAGATCATTGCCTATTCGGGTGACACCGAATGGACTGGCGCTTTGCTGCAAGTCGCCGACGGCGCCGACCTCTTCATCATCGAATGCTACGGCTATGCGCGCCGCGTGCCCGGCCACCTGACCTGGGAGATTCTCAAAGCCAGGCTGCCTGATTTGCGCGCCAGGCGGATCATGGCAACGCATATGAATGCACGGATGCTCGAGCATCTCGACGAGGTGAAGGCGGCCGGGGTTGAGATTGCGGAGGACGGCGCGGTGACGGAGATTTGAGTGGCGTTACTGTAAATGTATTGATGAGATGATTGGACATTTCCGTCGTGTGCATATTGCGTGAAATCGGGGCACTTCCTTGAAGCCATATGAAAAGCTAAAGCGCTACTGGATTGATACTGGCGTTGGGGTAGACACAGTCGCGCTAAGTGAGCAGCAGCTTGAAGGTCTGGAACGAAAATACGGCATCCGACTGCCGGACGACTTTAGGGACTATCTTCTTTATTCCTGTCCCGTCGGCGAGAACTGGGACGACAATTTTGTAGGTTGGTGGCCACTCGATCGCATCAAGAACATTGTCGACGAATACCCCCACAAGGTCACGGACGAGATCGCGCGGGATGCCGCAAAGTACCTATTCTTCGCTGATTACTCGATCTGGTGCTGGGCGTGGGCGATCGCATGCGGTGACGACGAGAATCGTGGTCGGGTCGCGTGTATTTCCGGACGGGATCGATTTGTCGCCGACAGCTTTGCGGAGTTTGTGGACCTTTTTATCCAGGACTCCAGCAAGCTCGTCTGATCTGAAGCGAGAGCGATAGATTGAGCGCAGTAAAGTCCGCGGCAGCATCCTGGCAGCGTGCAAGACCTCTCTCCGTCATCCTGAGGTGCCCGCGCATCCCACGACGCTCAGAACGACTTGCACTTTCGTGCGCGGGCCTCGAAGGATGGCGGCCCCGGAGTTGCGGCTCACTCAGATGCAGTATCACTGGGGCCGTCGTCCTTCGAGGCTCGCGCGGCCGGAAGAGGCCGCGCGAGCGCCTCAGGATGACGGAGCTATTCAGGTGCTCGCGGCTGGCTAGAAATCCGGCTTCTCCGCGTGCGGGACCTCGGAGTCCTTGTCGGCATAGTATTCACGCCGGTTTTCGGCGCAGATCAGCTCGGTCCATGGACCCGTGGAGCGCCGATACGTGATGGACGACGTCCATGGCGTCGTGAACACGCCCTCATCCTCGACCGTGAAATGCAGCTGCAGCACCTTGCCGCGGTCATTGGCATCGTAAGGGGCACCGCCATAACCGGGCGGTTCGAAATTCTCCTTGCGATTGCGCTCGATCGCATCCTTGGCCTCGTCGTAGTCGACGAGCCGATAGCGCTCCACCACGTGCAGCTTCTCGGTGAACGGCGTGCCATACATGTCGACCATGGCAAACGGTCCGACCTTGATGCCGACGGTGTCGATCACCAGCGTGTCGCCTTCATAGTGGCCGACGGAATCGCCATACCACGACGGCGTCACCTTGGCGGGATGCGGCTGGTTCATGCGCACCCGGCGGACCTCGTTGCCGTGCCGGTAGACAAAAGTGATCTGGTCCGGCGTCTGGAACATCTGCATCAGGAAGTCCCAGAACACATAGGGCACTCCGCCGGGCCAGCACTGGTTGCTGGGCGTCGGATAGACTGAGCCTGCGCGCGACATCTCGCCGGACTTCTTCACAATCGCGGCCGCGTGGGGCTGCAGGATCGGATTGGTGTAGTCACCGACCAGCTGTTGAAAGTTGGCGACGCCATTGCGCGAACGCGACGTGTTCAGCACCGGGCCGGGACCAGAGGCCGGCGGCTCGAAGCCGGTGAGGAAGGGGTGGGCCCAGATGCCGGAGAAATCGGGGATCGCCGTGTGTGCGATCTTCCCGGCCGGCCGGGTGTCCGTCGCCACGGTTTGGCCGAGGGCTGCCGTCGCCGCAGCTGTCAATGCAACCCACAAAAGGAAATCACACGGCCGCGCAATCATGATCTCCTCCCGTTTCGGAGCTTTGTTTGGTTGTTTCCGAATTGTAGCAGATTGTCGGGCTCGCGCGAGCCATCAGGCCTGGATTGTCTGTGCCGCTCAGAAATCCGGCTTCTTCGCCATTGGCATCGACCAGTCGAACAAATGCCGGTTGCCCTCGGCGCAGATCTTTTCATAGCCCGTCTGCTGCACGCGCCGATAGCGCCGCATTCCGCTCCACGGCTCGTAGAACGCTTCAGGGTCGTCCACCGTGAAGATCACTTCCATCCTTTGACCACCGTCGAGCATTCTCCATCGCTCGACGACGTGCAGCTTCTCGGTGTGCGGAGTGCGATAAATGTCGAGGACAGTCCTGTCGTTCAAGCCGATGGTATCGACAACGAGGGTGTCTCCTTCGTAATGGCCGACCGACTCGCCGTACCATGACGGCTTTGGGTTCGTCGAATGGGGCGCGTCCATATCAATACGTCGGGTCTGATTATCTTCCCTCCACATGATCCTGATTTGCTTGGGTGTTTGGATGAAGACGAGGGGGTCCGGTCCGCCATAACCCATGAAGAACGGAACGCCCGCCGGCCAACAGCTGGATTGGGCGCTAAAGGCGGGCTTCTTCCCGGCGAGGATCTCGCCGGTGTCCTTCTTCATGCGCTCCTTCACCCATGGCTTGAGGTTCGGATTTGACAGATCGGGTATGCGAAAGGTCGGTTGTGTGCCGAGGCCGGCGGCGTTGGGAACAAAAGGATGCGCAGGATCGCTGGTGACCGGCGGCACGCGCCCCGGCACGGATTCGAAGAATGGACCGGTGCCGTTGAATCCGACCCACCCGGCCAGATTGGACGAGAAGTCAGGCGGAGCCGCTGTCTGTTGCGCTGCTGCGGACGCAACGAGCGCCACTCCGACGCTGCTTGCGAAGGCCCATTCTCTCCAAGACATTATTGCTCCTCCCCTTCGAGAGTCGCGGCCTCTCAGAAATCCGGTTTCTCGGCGTACGGCTTCGATATGGGGTCGTAGTTGAAATAATTGGGATTGTTCTCGGCGCAGATGTGCTCCCGCAACTGGCCCGCTTGCCGGCGTCTAAACCGCTGGATCGCCGACCAGGGCGTGGTGAAGGCGCCCGGATCATCAACGGAGACCAGGATTTCCATCACGTTGCCGTCCTCGATGAGCTTGAAGCGCTCCACCACGTGCACGCATCGGTGTGCGGCGTGCGGTAGTTGTCGACGAAGGATTTGGTCGAGATCCCGATCGTATCGACGACGAGCGTATCGCCGTTCGCGTAGTGGCCCACCGACTCGCCGTACCAGCTCGGCGTCACCTTGGCCGAATGCGGCACATCGAGATAGATGCGACGCACCTCGGGCCCGCCTTGGTTGATGATGGTCACCTGCTTGGCGGTCTGGATGAAATAGAACGGCTCGGCGAGCGTATAGACCACGAAGCTCGGAACGCCCGCCGGGTAGCAGCGCTCACGCGCGCGGAACGGAACCTTGCCGGCGTGCACCTCCTCATTCGCCTTGCGCATCTCTTCTCTGGCCCAAGGCTGCAGGATCGGATTGCTGAGGTCGGCAATCCGATAGGTTGGCTGGACGCCGGCCCGGCGTGCGGCGGCGTTGTCGACATAGGGAAAGCGCTTGTCGAAGGTGATAGGTCCGGGCCCGCTCGGCGGCGGCTGGAACTCGTCGTTGAACACGAACCAGGCGGTGGCGTTGGTGCCCGCAAGGTCGGGCACGTCCCCCGCGTGCGCCGGCACGCTGGCAAAGCAGCCGAGGCCGATCAGAATCGCAGCAACACTGTGTCGGCGCATCGGATTGCCTCCCTTGAGGACCCGCCGCGGCCCTAGAAATCGGCCTTTGTCGCTGTCGGGACCGGATCGGCGTCGTAGCCGAAGTAGTTGATCTCGCCGGCGGCGCAGCGCCACTCCGACAGTTTCGCCTCCACGCGCCGTGAGCGCTTGGTTACGCGCAGTGGCTGGATGAAAACTGCCGGGTCCTCCATCAGGACGTCGGTCTCGAGAAAACGGCCGCCCTCGATCAGGCGATAGCGCTCGACCACATGCAGCTTGTCACTATGCGGGGTGCGGAAATTGTCGACGAAGGTCTTGTCGTTGAGGCCAATGGTGTCGACCACCAACGTGTCGCCTTCGTAGTGGCCGACCGACTCGCCATACCAGGATGGCTTCACATGGGTCGAATGCGGCACGTTCAGATAGATTCGCCGCACATCGTTGTCGTGCTGATGCAGCATCCTGACCTGCTGGGTTGCCTGGATGAAGAACAGCGGCTGCGCCGGCGTCAAGATAAAGCCCGGAACGCCGGTCGCCCAGCAGCGCGCCGAGCGCGACCACATCGGCTTGCCGGACAGCACCTCCTCGTTGGTCTTCTTCAGCGAGTCTTTGGCAAACTGCGTCAGATTGGGGTTGCTGATGTCGGCAATCCGAAACGTCGGCTGTCCGCCGACATTGTTAGGCACATAGCGATGGGCAGGGTCTTGCTTCACCGGCTGCGGACCGCCTGGCACGGCGGTCCATTCGGTGCCGACTGCGGTCCACCCGATATCGACGGCGGAAAAATTTGGCGGGCTTCCCTGCGCCAGCGCAGGCGCAGCGCCTGCGCAAACAAGGCCGGCCAGCAGGCCGGCAGCAAACGAACGCGCAGTTCGAAGTGGCGCAGTTCGAAGTGACATGGCTGGCTCCCTCGGTTTCTTGACGGCGTTTCTTGCGGTTTGCGCGTGCGTCAGGGGCGCCGCACACCGGCCACCGAGGTGAGATCGCGATGCGGCTCGCCGCAGACATAGTCTTCGAGCCGGATTTCATTGCGCAACGTGTAGACGAAGCGCGCCTGCCAATCGCGCGTGTAGTAGTCCGGGTCGTGCACGTTGACGATGATCTCGAGCTCGCTCGGGCTGATCTTCCGGAACCGCTCGGTCGTCACCAGTTCGTCGGTGTGGGGCGCGCCCGTTGCGTCGAGGAAGGTCTTCTCGTTGAAGCCGAGCGTCTCGACCACCAGCGCGTCGCCGTCATAGCGCCCGAAGGCGTGGCCATTGTAGAAAGGAAATGCGACGAGCTCTTCGTATTTCGGCGTCGGCTTGTCGAGCGTAACCACCCGGATCTGGTGATTGAGCTCGTGGATGATGGTGATCTGGCCGGGTGGCGCCTGAAAAATCTCGAACGGGTAGGGTGTCGCCAGGTTTCGCACCGGCCCATCCGGCGTGCAGAACTTGCGCGCATCGTCCGTGATCGAGCCGTCCTTGAGGCCGGCTATGTTTTTTTCATACGCTTCTTTGCCCTTGGCCGTGAGCGGCAGCTCGCCGCCACCGACAAGCTGGACCTTGGCGTTGTATTGGGTGGCCCAATATGTGCCTGAAAAGTCCGGCGCTTTGCCTTGTCCGTAGGCTGGCCCGGCCAGCATCAAGGCCGCGAATGCGGCCACCAAAGCTGGGCTTGAACAAATACGACGGCAGTGATCGTCCATGGATGTCCTCCCAAGATTGCTGGACTTTTTTATCGAGCTTAAGACCCTCCGACTTCCTTCGCCTCCGCGCCAAACGTCGGATGCAGCGTTATCGTTGAGCGTCCAAAACAATGTTAACCGCGCAAAACGACCGCAAAGGGGCCGGCCTGCCGTCAACAGGAAAAGCCTTTTCCGGTGATCCTAGCATTGCGGCGATCAGAAAAAAATCGGTAGTGTCTCAGGGATGCGCCCAGCCACAGGGACGTGATTAGACTATTCCGTTGTTGCAGGTCAGCGTGACCTATGAGACGCTTGTATGTGTGGTTTGCTTTTGTCAGTGACTGGTATCCTGAGAATACAAGAAAACACCTGGAGAGACGCTCATGACCTTCAAAGCACTCGGTCTCGCGGGCGTTGCCGCAGTTGCTGTTGCGATTCCTGCTGCGGCGCACCATTCCTTCGCCATGTTCGATGCTCTCAAGATCGTCCAGCTCGAGGGCACCGTCAAAGAGTTCCAATGGACGAACCCCCACGCCTGGATCCTGCTGAACGTCAAGGATGAGCAGGGCCAGGTGGCGATGTGGGCGATCGAGATGAACGGCCCGACCGGCTTGGCGCGGCAAGGCTGGCTCCCGAAGACGCTCACCCCCGGGATGGCGGTCAAGGCGCATATTCATCCGCTGCGCGATGGGAAGTCTGGCGGCCAGTTTCTGGCGGTCACACTCCCTGACGGCAAGGTGATGGGCAATCCGACCGGTCGTCCCGCCAACGCGCCTAACGACTGAGGCGTGTAACGACTGTGCCAGGACACGCGCAGGCACGATGTGCCTGCGCGTTAGGTCGTTCATCTTCATCACTTGTGTTTATCGCCTAGAAATCCGGCTTGCTTGCAGTCGGGAAGCCGCCATCCTGGTCGTTATGGAAGCCCAACCGGTTTTCGGCGCAGGCAATCTCCGGCCATTCGCCACGATCGCGCAGATAGATCATTGACGCGGTCCAGGGCGTCGTGAATGTGCTTTCGTCCTCGATCGTGAAATCGACCTGCAGGTACTTGTCTTTATAGTTGCCGGGGTTGATGCGCCCGGCAGGACGCCAATTCTCCTTGGCGGCTCGCTCGATCACGTCCTTCACATCCTCGTAGTCGCGCAGTCGGTAGCGCTCTACGACGTGCAACTTCTCGGTGTAGGGCGTTCCGAACAGGTCGACCATGGCATACGGGCGATCGGCCTTCATCCCGATGGTGTCGATCACCAGCGTGTCGCCCTCGTAGTGGCCGACCGCGTCTCCGTGCCAGGATGGTGTCACCTTCTCCGGATGAGGCTGATTCATGCGCACCCAGCGCACTTCATGGTCTTCGCTGAACAGCATCACGATCCGGTCCGGCAGCTGCAGCATCGACATGGCCATATGCTTGAACAGGAACGGCACAGGCATTGGCCAGCACTGGTTGGACGGGCTCGGATAGGTCACGCCGGCGAGCGACAGCTCGCCCTTCTTCTTCACGACGTCCGCCGCCCAGGGCTGCAGGATCGGGTTCGTATAATCGCCGACGAGCTCGCCGTAGTTGCTCACGCCGGAATCGCTCCGGCGCGACCTGTTGGTGACCGGGCCCGGACCCGACGCTGGCGGTATGAGCCAGGGAAGGGAGCCATGGCGCCACACGCCGGAGAAATCCGGAACGGATGCGGCTGCTGGTGCAGTTCCTGGCGCGGCGGTCTGGGTCGGCGCGACTGCCGGTGGCGCCGTCTGTCCGAAGGCAGGGGTCGCAACCGCCGCCGCCACCAAAGTCACGAGCAAAAGAAAGTCCCGCCGCATTGCCATGGCAACCTCCCTTTCAGGTTCGCCTATCGCCTGCTGGGTAAAGATGCACTTTATACTAAGAGCCGCAATGGCGCGAGGTATGTCGAGGGCGTTTGGTCCTGATTTTGTGCCACAACGTGAGAGCCTCTGCGTGGCACACCTCCCGGCGACGTGCTAGCGTCTGCGCCAACCCGGCCATCCGAACGCCGGCCCAATTGGGAGGACTGCATGAAAACCTTGATCGCTGGTCTTTTGTTTGCGTCGACGCTCGCCGCAACGGACGCGGTCGCGCAACCGTTCCCCTTCAACGACGTCGGCGTGACCATGGGGCATTGGCACTTGGCTTCGAAGGACGTGGAGGCGAACAAGAAGATATTCGTCGGCATGGGCGGCAAGTGGTTCAAGATCGGCATGAACGAGTATGTGATGTTTCCTGGCGTTTTCGTCCATTTGAACCTGGGGACCGGAGCCGGCACTGGCGGGTCGCAGGGCTCGGTCGTCAACCATGTCGGCTTCATCGTCAATAACGTGCAGGAGCAAGTGACCAAGTGGAAGGCCGCCGGAATCGCTGTGCTGCCCGGCGGCAACAACCGGCTCGATCAGGCTTATGTCGAGACGCCGGATGGCCTGCGGATGGAAATTCTGGAAGACAAGACGCAATCGATGCCGATCCGGCACGAGCACGTGCACCTGTTCATGCAAGAAGCAGAGATCCCGAAGGCTCAGGCCTGGTACGCCAAGACGTTTGGCGGCAAGGCCGGCACCCGCAACAACGCCGCTGTGGTCGACGTTCCGGGCGCTCAGTTCCGCTTTGCCAAGGCCGACACGCCACAGGCGCGGACGCTCGGCCGTGTGCTCGATCACATTGGTTTTGATGTGAAGGACCTGAAGGCCTTCATCGCGAAAATCGAAGGCGAAGGCATCAAGCTCGATGAGCCTTATCGTGAGACCCCGAGCGGCAACGCGATCACCTACATCACCGATGCGTGGGGCACGCGCATCGAGCTGATCAAGCGGGGTCCGATCCCGGCCCTGTAGGCGTCAAGTCGGCAAGAGGGGGCAAGAGTCAACAAGCGGGCGTGCATAGCGTGCACCCCCGCAGGCCTTGCGTGTCGCATCGAGCAGCCTGGGACAGCGCGACACGAGATGTCGGTTTGAAAGTCATCAGGATCATTCTGGCAGACAGGGAGATTCCAACATGCCCTCGCAAACAAGTCTCAGCGCAGCCAATCGCGCTCAAATGGCATCGGGCTCGACCCGACGCAGCGTCATTCTGACCGCCGCGGCGGCGGCTTCCAGCGCACTTGTGGAAGTCGCGCGCGCTGCCATCGTGCAGACCGACGCGGCAAAACTTCCTCCGCTTCCGCTTCCTCCCGGCATTCGCTCCCGCTACGTGCCTAACATCAACGGTCTCACGTTTCACGTCTTGGAAGCCGGCTTCGAGTCCAAGGGACGGCCTTGCCTCCTTCTTCTTCATGGATATCCGGAGATCGCATACGGCTGGCGCAAGCTCATGCTGCCGTTGGCCGCGGCGGGCTTTCACGTGCTCGCGCCTGACATGCGAGGTTACGGTCGCACGATCGGCTGGGACGACTCGTACGACGCCGATGTATTTCCGTTCCGCCACGCCAATCTGGTGCGCGATGCCATCGGGCTGGTGTTTGCCTTCGGCTATCGCACCGCCGCGGTGATTGGACGCGACGCCGGCTCGCCCGTGGCTGCCTACTGCGCCGTGATCCGACCAGACGTGTTCCGGTCTGTTGCGATGATGACGTCGCCGTTCGCCGGGATGCCTGCGCTGCCCTTCAATACGGTTGAAGGTGGAGCGGATGGCCCAACGATCCCGCCACGCGCAAGCACAATCAATGATCAATTGGCGAAGCTGTCGCGACCGCGCAAGCACTATCAAGTTTATTATACGACGCGCGAAGCGAACGACAACATGCGGAACTGCCCGCAGGGCCTCCACGCCTTCCTGCGCGCCTACTATCACTACAAGAGCGCCGATTGGAAAGAGAACAAGCCTTTCAGGCTCGCAGCATTGACGGCCGAAGAGCTGGCAAAGATGCCGACCTACTACATCATGGATATCGACAAGGGCATGGCCGAGACCGTGGCAGCGGTGATGCCGACGGCGGCCGAGATCGCCGCCTGCAAGTGGCTGTCTGAGGACGAGTTGGCGGTCTACACCGCGGAATACGCAAGGACGGGATTTCAGGGTGGCCTGAATGGCTATCGGCGCATGGCGCCGAGGTTCACCGCAGACCTGCAGACATTCAGCGGCCGCACGATCGACGTGCCTTCGCTGTTCATCGGCGGCAAGAGCGATTGGGGCGTCTTCCAGAACCCCGGCTCATTCGAGACCATGCAGAAGACCGCCTGCACGCAGATGCGTGGCGCTCACCTTATCGATGGAGCCGGTCACTGGCTCGAGCAGGAGCAGCCGGAACAAGTGAGCAAATTGCTGATTCAGTTTCTACAGGATGCAAGTGCGGTTAACCGCAAACTTTGATCCTCGAATGCTCGTCGATCGGCGCTGCCCAGCAGATTGCGTGTCGACACCGAGGCAAGCTGCAGTAGAATGGGAGGAGCCTTAAATCATCTGCGCTAAGCTGCGGGGTGGGCGATGGATCTTGATCCGGTCTTCCTGTCACGGCTTCAATTCGCCTGGGTCATCGCCTGGCACATTCTCCTGCCGGCCTTCACCGTCGGACTTGCGGCGTACATTGCGGTGCTGGAAGGGCTCAACTTCTTCACCGGACGCCAAGTCTATCTTCGCGTCTCGATGTTCTGGACCAAGATTTTTTCGATCTCTTTCGGGATGGGCGTCGTTACCGGCATCGTCATGCCCTTTCAGTTCGGTACGAACTGGAGCCGCTTTGCGGACGCGACCGCCAATGTGCTTTCGCCGCTCTTCGCATACGAGGGCCTCACGGCATTTTTCCTTGAGGCGGCTTTTCTCGGCGTGCTCTTGTTCGGACGCAAGCTGGTACCGCCTTGGGCTCATTTCTTCGCGGCGCTGATGGTCGCGCTCGGCACGCTGTTCTCCTCGTTCTGGATATTGTCGGCCAACAGCTGGATGCAGACACCAGCCGGCCATGAGATCATCGATGGGCGCTTTTTCGCGAAAGATTGGCTGCAGGTCATTTTCAATCCGTCGTTTCCCTCCCGGCTTGCGCACACCGTCACCGCTTTCTTTATCACCACCGGCTTCGTCGTGATCGGCGTCGGAGCGTATCTGCTGCGGCGTGGAAAGTTCGTCGAAGAAGGCCGCACGATGTTGTCGATGACGCTGTGGCTGCTCACCGTTCTCGTGCCCCTGCAAATCGTCATTGGAGACCACCATGGTCTCAATACCCGGGAGCATCAGCCCGCAAAGCTTGCGGCGATCGAGGCGCGTTGGGAGACCGGACGGGGAATTCCGATCACGCTCTTCGCTATCCCGAGCGATGAAGCCGAGACGAATTACTTCTCGATCGACATCCCGCGTCTGGGCAGCCTGATCCTGACGCACGAATGGGATGGTGAGGTCAAAGGTCTCAAGGACTTTCCGGCCGATCAGCGGCCGCCCGTCGCAATCCCGTTCTTCGCATTCCGCCTCATGGTGGGATGCGGCCTGTTGATGCTGGCGATGGTGCTGCTCGGCGGATGGCTGCGCTGGCGGGGCCGGCTAGATACCACGCCGCTGTTTCTTCAATTGTGCCAATTCATGATCCCGATCGGTTTCGTTGCCGTCATCGCTGGTTGGCTCGTCACCGAAGTCGGACGCCAGCCCTGGACCGTCTACGGGCTTCTGCGCACGGCGCAGTCGGTATCGCCTTCGTTGACCGGCAGCGACGTGCTGATCTCATTGCTCGCCTACATGGCCGTTTATCTGTTCATGTATCCCGCGGGCGTGCTCCTCATGTGGCGCATCGTGCGCAGGGGACCTGAGGCGGCTCCTGCTGAGGAGGGACCGACCATCGAAGGTGGACGGCCCAATGCGCCGGTATTGGCCGGGGCGAACGTCGCCGGTGGAGGCGGGCAATGAGCCAGGTCCTCGACTTCGTGCCCATCTGGACGCTCATCCTCGGGATGGCGGTGTTCTTCTACGTGCTGCTCGACGGTTTCGACCTCGGGGTCGGCATGCTTTACGGGCTCGCGCCGGACACCGCGTCGCGCAACATCATGATGAATTCGATTGCGCCAATCTGGGACGGAAACGAGACGTGGCTCGTCCTCGGTGGCCTCGGACTGCTCGCCGCCTTTCCGCTGGCTTTCGCGATCATCATTCCGGCGGTCTACTTCCCGATCCTCGTGATGTTGTTGGCGCTCGTATTTCGCGGCGTCGCCTTCGAATTTCGCTTTCGCGACGCCGAGCACAAGACGTTCTGGGATCATGCCTTCTCCTACGGCTCAGGCGTTGCGACCTTTGCGCAGGGCATGGTGCTCGGCAGCTTCATTCAGGGGTACCAGGTCACGGGCCGGGTCTTCTCAGGGAGCTCTTTTTCGTTTCTGACGCCGTTCTCGGTGATGACCGGCATTGCT
>Ga0137397_10002894_pt1 | contig 11958 bp, 11 predicted proteins | sample czorhiz116metaG_FD_106658 | JGI IMG/M metagenome (GOLD analysis project Ga0137397, IMG submission 106658) | Vadose zone soil microbial communities from Angelo Coast Range Reserve, California, USA - czorhiz1.16 metaG | ecosystem: Environmental > Terrestrial > Soil > Vadose zone | place: USA... | reverse complement strand
CGGAACGCTCTACGGTCTGCTCCTCTACGCGAAGCGGCGCGTACACTTCGGCCCGACGGATCCGGTCGAGTCCCGCAAGATCTTCATCCGCCAGGCGCTGGTCGAGGGCGACTACGAGACCCGCGCGCCGTTCTTCGCGCACAACCGCAGGCTGGTGCGCGAAATCGAGCAGCTCGAGCACAAGTCGCGCCGGCCCGATGTGCTGGTCGATGACGAGCTGATTGTCGCGTTCTACGACAGCCTGGTTCCCGTGGGCATTCACAACGGCGCGGATTTCGAGCGCTGGCGCCGCGAGGCCGAAAGCGCCAATCCGAAGCTGCTTTTCCTCAAGCGCGAAGATCTGATGCGCCACGAGGCCGCCGGAATCACGACGGAACAGTTCCCGCATCAGCTCGAGATGGCGGGGCGCAACTTCGCTCTCGAATACCACCACGAGCCGGGCTCGCCCCGCGACGGAGTGACTCTCACCATACCGCTCCTCGCGCTCAACCAGATCGACGCTGCGAAATGCGACTGGCTGGTGCCAGGCCTGGTGCGCGAGAAGATCACGCGCCTCGCCAAGTCGCTGCCGCAGAAGCTGCGCCACCAGCTGGGGACCCTGCCCGAGTTCGTCGACGCGTTCCTCGCCGCGAACCGGGTCGCCGACGCGCCGCTCGCTCAAGCCATCGCGCGGCATGCGCGCAGCGAGCTGAACCTCGCCGTTCCGCTCGACGCATTCCGCCCCGAGACGCTCCCCGCGCACCTGTCGATGAATTTCCGCGTCGTCGACGAGCACGGCCGGCAGCTGGCGATGGGCCGCAACCTGGCGCAGCTGCGAGCCGAGCTGGGGGACGCGGCCGGCGAGCGCTTCACCGAGATCGCTCAAGGCCAGGCCCCGCCGGAGAAGGTTACCGGATGGGAATTCGGCGACCTCGAGGAGGTCGCCGAGATCCGCCGCGGCTCGCAGACGCTGATCGGCTACTCGGGCCTCGTCGATCACGGCGACGCGGTGAGTCTCGAGGTCTTCGATTCCGCGGACAGGGCGCGCGAGGCGCACCGCGCGGGGCTGCGGCGCCTTTTCATGCTCCAGCTGAGGGAGCAGGCGCGCTATGTCGAGAAGAATCTCCCGGGGTTGCAGGCGATGGCGATGCAGTTCACGGCTTTCGGCGGCGCCGACGAATTGCGCTCGCAGCTGCTCGCGGCGGCGTTCGATCGGGCGTGCATGCAGGATCCATTGCCGCGCACGCGCGCCGAATTCGCCCGGCGCTGCGACGAGGGGCGCTCCAGGGTGACGCTGCTCGCCCAGGAAATTGCGCGGCTCGTGGGCACCATACTCTCGGAGCGCTCCGGGATCCAGAAGAAGCTCCAGCAGATGGCGAAGGCTTTTCCCGCGCCTTGTCGGGACGTGCAGGAAAACGTCGACCACCTGCTCTCGAAGGGATTCATCGAGCGCACGCCGTACGAGCGGCTGCAGCACTTCCCGCGCTACCTCAAGGCCGCGGGCCTGCGGCTCGACAAGCTGCGCTCGGATCCGCAACGCGATGCCCGCCCCGCCGCGGAGCTCGCGCCGCTCCTCGCGCAGTGGCAGCGCGAGCATCTGAAACAGGCGAAGTCCGGCGAGATCGATCCGCGGCTGGAGCAGTTCCGCTGGCTCCTCGAGGAGTTGCGCGTGCAGCTCTTCGCCCAGGAGCTGAAGACGCCGGTGCCGGTCTCGGTCAAGCGACTGACGAAGATGTGGCAGACTAGGGGCAGGTGAGAAACGTATGGAAAGGATCTTCGCCGCGCTGCTGAAGGCGCTCGCGAGCCTGATGCATCCGAGGATGCTGTGGCTCATGGTGTGGCCGATACTGGTCGCGCTCGCGATCTGGTTGACGATGGCGGCGCTGTACTGGAGCCAGGCCGCCACCTGGATCGACCTCAAGCTGCACCAGTGGCCGGCCTACGAGTGGGCGATCTCGGTCTGGCCCCTGACGCTCCTCGGGGCCTGGCTTGTGTGGTTGTTCCTGCTGTTCCTGTTCGTGCCCGTGGTGCTTGTCACCGCGGTGCTGATCATCAGCCTCGTTTCGATGCCGGCAATGGTCACCCATGTCGGCGAGCGCGACTATCCGGATGTGACGCGGCGAAAAGGCGGCAGCTTCGCAGGCAGCCTGTGGAACGCGATCGCGGCGCTATTTATCTTCATGCTGCTTTTGGCTGTCACGCTGCCGCTGTGGCTCATACCGCTGCTGTGGCCGGTGCTGCCCGTCGTCCTTTTCGGCTACTTCAACCAGCGGGTTTTTCGCTACGATGCCCTGGCCGAGCACGCTACCGCGGACGAGATCGTCGAGCTCACAACGCGCCATCGCGGTGAGCTGTTCCTGCTCGGTGTCGCGCTCGCCCTGGTCGGGCATCTGCCGCTGGTCGGTCTGGCGATGCCGGTTTACGGCGGGCTGGTCTTCATCCACTACGAGCTCGCGCGCCTTGCCGAATCGCGCAGCGCGCCGATCGAAGGCAGCGCGAGGCGGGTATGAGGGTCGGCGCGATCATCATCGGCGACGAGATCATCCGCGGCAAGCGCACCGACAAGCATTTCGCCAAGCTGATCGAGATCCTCGCCGCGCGCGGAATGAAGCTCGCGTGGTGCGAGTACCTCGGCGACATTCCCGATCTGATCACCGCGACGCTCAGGCGCACCTTCGCCGCGGAGGACCTCGTTTTCAGCTTCGGCGGCATCGGCGCGACGCCCGACGATCACACGCGCCAGTGCGCGGCCGACGCGCTCGGCGTCGGGCTGGAGCTGCATCCCGACGCGGAGGCGGCGATCCGCTCGCGCACCGACATGGTGGTGACGCCGCAGCGGCTCAAGATGGGGGAGTTTCCGCGCGGTGCGCGCATCATCCCCAACGCCTACAACAAGATCCCGGGATTTTCCGTCGGGAACCACCATTTCGTACCGGGGTTTCCGGTCATGGCGTGGCCGATGGCGGAGTGGGTGCTCGACCAGCACTATGCGCACCTGTTCCACCGCAGCCCCGAAGCCGAGGCCTCGATCATCGTCTACGATCTGCCCGAATCGACGATCACGCCGCTGATGCTGGACGTGGAGGGACGGTATCAGCGCCTCAAGTCCTTCAGCCTTCCGAGCATGGGCGAGCAGGGCGTGCGCCGGCATATCGAGCTGGGCGTTCGCGGCACGCCCGACGAGGTCGCGCCCGCCATCGAGCGGATGAAAGAGGGCGTGGTCGCGCTGGGCGGAAGATGGGAGACGCCCGGCAAGTCTCCGTGAGTGCGCGCGCCGACTAAAACGGCGCGATTTGGAACCCACAAACAAAAAGCCCTGGCTTGCGCCAGGGCTTTAGGGCGCCCACGGAGAAGAGGAGGAGGAGAACCGTGGGCGCGAGGAGGAGGTGAAGCGACTCAGGCCGTAGCGGCGTGCCTCTTTGTCTTGGCTGAGGTCGTCGCCGCGGTGAAATTGGCTTCCGCCATTTCGGTGGCCTGCTTCGCCGCCTTGTTGAAGCTGCCGTACGCGGTGGTGGCGGCCGCGAGAGCGGACCTGACGGCGGCGATGGCGACGTCGGAGCCGGCCGGCGCGCTCTTCGAGACCTTGTCCAGGACCGCGACCAGGTTCTTGTTGAACTCGTCGGCGCGCGCTTCCATGTACTTGGCCACTTCGCCTTGCGTTTGCGCCGCGACTTCGTAGACGCTGCGCGAGTAGGCGATGAGCTTTTCCAGCGCCGGCTGGGACGCGGTGGAGCTCAGGTTGAAGTATTCCTGTGGGTCCTTGGCGTCGAGCAGGGACTTGGTGCGGCCCAGGCCTTCTTCGAAGGCGGCCTTGGCCGCGTTGAAGTTCAGGGTGGACAGACGTTCGAAAGCGGCGAACTGGGAGGTGGCGAGGGCGAGAACGGACTCGACGCCAGCTTTGTTCGCGCTGGTGATTTGCTCAGGGGTGAGGTACATGCATGTCTCCAAAAAGGGGCGGGTCGGTTTGGGGCGGATTCGGGGTTGGCTGCGCTCAGATATATTGCGCTGCAACATTCGTGATTCTACCGATAGGACAAGCCGTGTCAAGAGGGATTTGTGCAGTGCGACATCCGGGTCGGCGCATCCAGGGAAATACCTAAAGAAACAGGGGATTAGAGTGCTGACCCGGATCCGGTGTTAGCGATAACTGACACGTAGGTCATTGTTTTACAATATGTTATCCGCTAACTGGCTGGGTCGCCGGGGGATTTTTTCCAGGCGCCAATGCGCCAACGCCCAGGTCCACAAGTTCGAAAGGCTGCCCGCTCCCAGCTCCGGGGGAGGCTCCTGACCGAGAAAGCGCAACGCACCCCAAAGTCTTCGGGGCGCATCCGCCGGTCCGAGCGGCGCCGCGAGGGTCTGTTTGCTGAGCTTCTCCCCGCTCCGGTTCACCGCGACCGGAAGATGGGTGTACCGCGGAGTGGGGTAGCCCAGCCGGCGCTGCAGCAGGATTTGTCGTGGTGTTGAAGCGAGCAGATCCGCGCCCCGGACCACGTCGGTGACACCCTGCTCGAAATCGTCCACCACCGCCGCCAGCTGATAGGCGAACAGGCCGTCCGCCCGCCGCACCACGAAATCGCCTACCTTGTCGGCCAGGTGCTGCTCGATGCTTCCCTGCAGCCGGTCTTCGAAGCCGATCACCGCGTCACCGACGCGCATCCGGACCGCCCGCGCCGGTCGACCGGGCGGGATGCCGTTTCGGCAGGTGCCGGGATAGACCGGTTCGCTCGTCTCCCCGAGCGCGGAGTCCGAGATCTCCCGCCGGGTGCAGGCGCAGGGAAATACCGCCCCGTCGCGCTGCAGGCGCTCGAGGGCGGCGGCGTAGGCCGCCGCCCGGCGGCTCTGCCGCATGACCGTCTCTTCCCACTCGAACCCGTAGTCCTCGAGCGTGCGAAGAATCGCGTCGGCGGCACCGATCGCTTCGCGGGGCCGGTCGAGGTCTTCCATGCGCACCAGCCACGCCCCCCCGTGGTGGCGCGCCTCCAGATAGCTGCCGACCGCGGCGATGAGAGAGCCGAAGTGCAGCGGGCCCGTCGGCGACGGCGCAAATCGCCCCCGATAGGGCTTCGTCGAGTCATGCATAATCTGCGTCGAAAATCATAACAGTCTTCTTTCTGCGGTCACAAAGCCATGGCCCGTCCACACCATATCGTCATCGTCGGCGGAGGCGCGGGAGGTCTCGAGCTCGCGACCCGCGCGGGCGATACGCTCGCGCGGAGCGGGCGCGTCGCGATGACGCTGGTCGATCGAAACGAGACGCATCTGTGGAAGCCCCTGCTGCACGAGGTCGCCGCCGGAAGCATGGATATCCACGCGCACCAGCTCGACTACCTCGCCCAGGCGCGCTGGCATCATTTCAATTTCTGCTGCGGGGCCCTGGAAGGCCTCGACCGCAAGCGCCGCGAGATCGCCGTGGCGCCGATCGTCGACGAACGCGGCGACGAAGTCATCCCGCGGCGCACGCTGCGCTACGACACCCTGGTGATTGCGATCGGCAGCGTCGCGAACACCTTCGGCGTTCCCGGGGTCGTGGAGCACGCCTACGCGCTCGAGTCCGCGGCCGAGGCCGACCGCTTCCACAGGCGTCTCATCAACGCCTGCATCCAGGCGAACTACCGGTCGGGGGATACGCCAGCCCGGCTGCGCATCGTCATCGTCGGTGGTGGAGCCACCGGGGTCGAGCTCGCCGCCGAGCTGCACAACACCACGCGCGTTCTCGCGGCATACGGCCTGGAGAATATCGATCCGGAGCGCTTCCTCCAGATCACGCTTCTCGACGCGGGTCCTCGGATACTGCCGATGCTTCCCGAGCGCATCGCCAAGGCCGTGACCGGAGCACTCGAAGACCTCGGTGTGCGGGTCGCCTGCTCGGAGCAGGTGGTCGAGGTCACGCCGAGCGAGGTGAAAACCCGCGGCGGCCATTCCTTCCCCGCCGATATCGCCGTGTGGGCGGCCGGGATCAAGGGGGCGGATGTTCTGAAGGACCTCGACGGGCTCGAGACCAACCGGATCAACCAGCTCCTCGTCCTGCCGACGCTGCAAACGACGCGCGACGCGGACATTTTCGCCCTGGGCGACTGCTCGGCGTTTCCCCGCGAGGGAGGAGGGCTGGCCGTGCCGCCGGCGGCGCAGGCCGCGCACCAGCAGGCCTCGCATCTGCTGCGATCGCTCTCGCGGCGCCTGGACGGCCGGCCGCTCGCGCCCTTCCGTTACCGCGACTTCGGTTCGCTGGTGTCGCTAGGCCAATACAGCACCATCGGGTCGCTGATGGGATTCCTGTCCGGCAGGAGCTACCGCGTCGAAGGCTGGTTTGCGCGGATCATGTACCTCTCGCTGTACAAGATGCATCTCTACGCGTTGCACGGGCCGATCGGCGTGATTCTCGATTCCCTGGCGCGCTTCCTGAAGCGCGGCACCGAGCCGCGCGTGAAGCTGCACTGATGCTCCTCTCACTCGTCAAGGTCCTTGTCGCCGTCGCGGTCGGCGTGCCGCTTCTCATGTGGTTTTTTCAGGAGCGTCTGATTTTCTTCCCGCGCCCGCTCGAATCCCGTCCCGCGATCAGCCCCAACGTCGAGCCGATCACCGTCGCCGCCGCCGACGGCGCGAAGCTTCGCGGGTGGCTGGTGAGAAGCAGCGCGGCGAGGGCGCCGCTCGTCATCTACTTCGGCGGCAACGCGGAGGAGGTCTCCTGGATGACACAGGTCGCAGACAAGTTTGCCGGGTGGTCGCTGTTGCTCGTCAACTACCGCGGCTACGGCGAGAGCGAAGGCAAGCCCGGGGAGAAAGAGCTGCACGCGGACGCGCTCGCGATCTACGACTACGCCAGGCGTCACTCGGGCGTGAATTCGGAGCGCATCGTCGCGATGGGCCGCAGCCTCGGGAGCGGAGTCGCGGTTCGGCTTGCCGCCGAACGCCCGGTGCGCGGAGTGATCCTCGTGTCGCCTTACGACAGCCTGGTCGAAGTCGGAAGACGCCTCTATCCGTTCCTGCCGATCTCGCTCATGCTTCGCCACCGCTTCGATTCGCTCGCGCTCGCGCCGCAGATCGAAGCACCGCTGCTGTGCCTGGTCGCCGCAGAGGATCGCGTCATTCCGGTCGCGCACTCGCAGGCCCTCTTCGCGGCCTGGCGCGGCCCGGAGACGTGGCGTGAAGTTCCGCGGGCCGATCACGACAGCATCTCGGGTGAATCCGAATACTGGAGCTCGATCGCACTCTTCCTGAAGTCGGCGCTCTAGCGTCTTCGCCGTGAGGCCCCTGCTATACTTCCGCCTCGGGAGAGCCCGGAGATTTCTGCATGGCGACGATCGCGTTGACAAAGGACAATTTCGAGGACGTCGTGAACGGCAACGACATGGTCATCGTGGATTTCTGGGCGCCATGGTGCGGCCCGTGCAAGGGTTTTGCGCCCGTCTTCGACGCGGCCTCGGAGAAGCATTCCGACATCGTCTTCGGCAAGGTGAACACCGACGACGAGCAGGAGCTGGCGGCGTCCTTCAATATCCGGTCTATTCCGACTCTGATGCTCTTCCGCGAGAAGGTGATCCTGTTCTCACAGGCGGGGGCGCTCCCGGGCTCGGCGCTCGAGCAGGTCATCGTCAAAGGCAAGGAGCTCGATATGGCCGCGGTGCACAAGGAGATCGCCGAGCGCGAGGCCGCCGTCGCGGCAAAGACCTAGCTCGAGCGTGGCAAATAAAAAAGGGCAGGGAAACCGCTCCTGCCCTTTCCTGATGCGTCGAAAGACTTACTTCTTTGCGTCGTCTTTCTTCGCGGCCTTCTTGTCGGCCTTCTTGTCGCTCTTCTTTGTTTTCTTTGCGTCCTTGCCGTCGCCCTTCTTCATTTCGTCTTTTTTCATCGGAGCACCGGCGTGGGATGCCGCGACCGCAAACCCACTCGACACCGCGAAGACAGCGGCTACCAACAACGACAATAGCTTCTTCATTCAAAGTCTCCTCTGAGCGTTATTAGAATAGTCCGGTCACCGGAACAGGCCAACCGCGGCGTATCCTAGCATATATGGCTGAAAATGCGAACGTTTCGACGCTCCCGGGCCGCTTTCCCGTCGCCTGTTTCGAGCCCGCCAGCCGCCCTTCCGCAAGGATCCCGTGAACGCAGGGATCGCGTACGCGCTTCTCGGCGCGGCCCTTTTTGGAGCGAGCACGCCGATTGCCAAGCTCCTCGTTGGAGAGATCGGCCCGCTCATGCTCGCGGGCCTTCTCTACGCGGGGTCGGGGCTGGGGCTGGGTTTGTGGCTTGCGCTGCGCCGCTGGATTCGGCCCGCGAACCGGCCTGGGCTGGCGCCCCCGGACTACAAGTGGCTCGCCGGCGCCGTCGTCTCGGGCGGTGTGATCGGGCCGGTGCTGCTGATGATCGCTCTTTCCGCGGCCGCTGCATCGACGGTGTCGCTTCTGCTGAACTTGGAAGGGGTGTTTACGGCACTACTCGCCTGGTTCGTGTTCCAAGAGAACTTCGATCGGCGGGTGTTGCTGGGGATGGGACTGATCGTCAGTGGCGGTTTGTTGCTCAGCTGGCCCTCGGGCGGGATTTCGACGTCGCTCCCCGCGCTGGCAGTCGCGGGCGCCTGCCTGTGCTGGGCCCTCGACAACAATCTCACGCGCAAGATTTCTGCGGGGGACTCGGTCCAGATCGCGGCCATCAAGGGCCTGGCGGCGGGAGCGGTCAATCTTTGCGCGTCGGCCGCTTTCGGGGCGGCGCAGCCGGCGCTGGGATCGGCGCTGGCAGCGGCCGCCGTCGGCTTTCTCGGCTACGGCGTGAGCCTCGCGCTGTTCGTGGTCGCGCTGCGGCTGCTCGGCACGGCGCGAACGGGCGCCTATTTCGCGACCGCGCCTTTCATCGGCGCGGGCGTATCCTTCGCGCTGCTCGGCGAGTCCCCCGACGCCTTGTTCTGGCTCGCGTCGGTCCTGATCGCGGCCGGCGTGGCCTTGCATCTGTTCGAACGTCATCGGCACGTCCACCTGCACGACGCTCTGGCGCACAACCACCCCCACACGCACGACGAGCACCATCGCCACGACCACGATTTCGCCTGGGACGGCACCGAGCCGCACTCGCACCCTCACGACCACGTTCCCCTGAGCCATAGCCATGAGCATTACCCGGACATACACCATCGGCACGGTCACTGAGCGGCTGCTGCGCGCCCTGGTGCTCGCTTCGTTCGCGGTCGCGGCCCGCGCCGCGCCCTACGTGCCCAAGGACGATTCGGTGGTGCTCGAGCACTTGCCCGTGAGGCCGAGCGATCCGGTGGCGCGCGAGCTCAAGCAGCTGCGCGCCGACCTGGCCGCGAACCCGCGCGGGCGGGCGACCGCGGTGCGACTGGCCGAGCGCTATTTCGTGCTTGCGAACGCGGAGGGCGACCCGCGCTACGTGGGCTACGCCGAGGCAGCGCTCAAGCCCTGGTGGGACCTGCCGGCTCCGCCGCTCGACGCCCTGGTCATGCGGGCGATTCTCAAGCAATACAGCCACGATTTCTCCGGCGCGATGCACGACCTCGCCGCCGCGACGCGCGAGGACCCCGAAAACTCCCGTGCCTGGTCCTGGCGGGCGGCGATCGACATGGTGCAGGCCGACTACGAGGCGGCGCGCAAGGATTGCCTCGCGCTGGCGAACATCGAGTCCGATCTCTACGCCGTCGGGTGCATGGCTTACCTGGACGGGACCACGGGCAAGGCCGCTAGCGCGTACCGGACGCTTTCGGCGGCCCTGGCCCGCGAGACGGACATCTCGCCCGGGCTGAAGGTCTGGGCGCTCACCCGCCTCGCCGAGATGTCCCTGCGCATGGGCAATGCCAAGCAAGCCGAAGAGCATTTCCGCGCGGCGTATTTCGAGCCGATCAACGACCAATTCCTGCTGGCGGCGTATGCCGATTTCCTCCTCGACCGGGGGCGCCCCGATGAGGTCATCCCGCTTCTCGTCGACTGGGTCCGGTCCGACATCCTGCTCCTGCGGCTCGCCCTGGCCGAGAAGGCGTTGAAACGGCCGAAGGCGGGCGAGCACATCGAGGCGCTCAGATCCCGTTTCGACGCCGCCGCCCTGCGGGGCGACAAGCTGCACCAGCAGGAGGAGGCGCGCTTCAATCTGTATCTCCTCGGGAACGGACAGAAGGCGCTGGCGCTGGCGCAGGAGAACTGGAAGCTGCAGCGCGAGCCGCGCGACGCGCGCGTCCTGCTCGAGGCCGCGCTCGCGATGAAGGACCCCGGAGCCGCGCAAGGCGCGCTCGACTGGCTCGATCGCTCCGGCCACGAGGACCCGGGCCTTCGCGCAACCGCGCAGCGGCTCAGGGCCCTCAAACCATGACAGCGGCCAGGGCGCTGGTCGCGGCCTTTCTCGCGCTCGCCGCCACGGGCGCGCTTGCGCACAAGCCGAGCGACAGCTACCTCGCGATACGCGTGGAGGGCGGAAGCGTGAGCGGGCAGTGGGACATCGCCCTGCGCGATCTCGATTTCGCCATCGGCATCGACGACAACGGCGACGGCGACATCACCTGGGGCGAGCTCAAGGCCCATCACGGCGGCATCGCCGCGTATGCGCTGGCGAGATTGAAGCTGCGCTCGGGCGGCGCCGATTGCCCGGTGCACGCGACCGAGTTTCTCGCCGACGACCACAGCGACGGCGCGTATTCGGTGATGCGCTTCCAGGGCGCCTGTCCGGTCGAGGCGGATACGATCGAGATCTCGTACAGCCTCTTCGCCGACCTCGATCCGCAGCACAAGGGCCTGCTGCGTCTGGAGCACGGCTCGGGGACGCGCACGGGAATCTTCAGCCCGGAGCGGGCCACGCAGGCTTTCGAGCTGGAGAAGATTTCCGCGTTGACCCAGTTTTTCGATTACGCCCGCGAGGGCGTGTGGCATATCTGGATAGGTTACGACCACATCCTGTTCCTGCTGTCGCTGCTGCTGCCGGCGGTGCTCGTGTTCGGGAGCGGGCGCTGGCAGGCGGTCGAACGCTTTGCCCCGGCCTTCTGGGACGTGTTCAAGATCGTCACCTCGTTCACGGTAGCGCACTCCATCACCTTGAGCCTCGCGGCCCTGGGCGTCATCTCGCTTCCTTCGCGGCTGGTGGAATCGGCCATTGCGACCTCGGTGGTGCTCGCCGCGCTCAACAACGTGTTTCCGCTCGTTCACGGACGGCGCTGGATGGTGGCCTTCTTTTTCGGCCTGGTCCACGGGTTCGGTTTCGCGAGCGTGCTGAGGGACCTCGGCTTGCCTCAGAATGCACTGCTCGTCGCCCTGGTGGGCTTCAATCTGGGCGTGGAAGGGGGCCAGCTCGCGATCGTGAGCGCGTTTCTGCCGGTCGCCTTCTGGCTGCGGGCGAGCTGGTTCTACCGGCGCCTCGTGTTCATCGGCGCTTCGCTGGCGATCACGGTGGTCGCGGGAATCTGGCTGGTCGAGCGCGCCTTCAACATGAAGATCATCACCCCTTGATGAACCAGCCGCGCAGCCCCATATCGGCTCCTTCACAAGGGATCTTGCGATGATGGAAATCCGAAAAAGCCGGGACCGGGGGCTCGCCGATCACGGCTGGCTGCGCTCCTTCCACAGCTTCTCCTTCGCCGACTACCACGATCCCGAGCACATGGGATTCGGCGATCTGAGGGTGATCAACGAGGACCGGATTCAGCCGGGGACGGGCTTCGGCACCCACGGCCACCGCGACATGGAGATCATCAGCTACGTCCTCGAGGGCGCGCTCGCCCACAAGGACAACATGGGCACCGGGTCGACCATCGTGCCCGGCGACGTGCAGCGCATGAGCGCCGGGAAGGGCGTGATGCACAGCGAGTTCAATCAATCGAAGGACGGTGTCACGCACTTTCTCCAGATCTGGATCGAGCCCAACGTGAGGGGGATCGTGCCGAGCTACGAGCAGAAGCATTTCGACGCGTCGTCCAAGCGGGGCACGCTCCGGCTTCTCGCCTCGCCCGACGGACGCGACGGTAGCGTGACGATCCACCAGGACGCG
>Ga0137397_10002892_pt1 | contig 11960 bp, 10 predicted proteins | sample czorhiz116metaG_FD_106658 | JGI IMG/M metagenome (GOLD analysis project Ga0137397, IMG submission 106658) | Vadose zone soil microbial communities from Angelo Coast Range Reserve, California, USA - czorhiz1.16 metaG | ecosystem: Environmental > Terrestrial > Soil > Vadose zone | place: USA... | reverse complement strand
CTTTGGGTCGTCGGAGTCTTCCACGGGCGCCGGCACCCGCGCCCCATGGCCGGCGCTTCCTCGCGATCGGCAGTCGATAAAGAACGCGCGATCGCAGCGTCAGGGTCGGCGAGGCGGTCTTCCAAGATCACGCCTAATTCGACGCCACGCACTGTGGAGTATGCTCACCCGATGAGGGGTGGACGGGCGTTTTTGTGTCTGTCGGTGCTGGTTCTGGTGTTCGGCATCGCTCCCACGCCCACTGCTGCCCCCGAAACAAATCGTATACGTCGTGTCGAAAACGGTCTGTTGACCGCCGTCGTCCCCAAAGGTTATCCCGCCGCGCCGATGCGGCTGGCCGACCGAATGGCGTATTACGACGTCCCGGGCGTGAGCGTTGCCGTGATCAACAACGGCCAGATCGAATGGGCAAAGGGTTACGGCCTCGTGGAAGCAGGTAGTCGAATGCCGGTGACGGCGCGAACGCGCTTTCAGGCGGCATCGATCAGTAAGCCCCTGACGGCGATGGCAGCTCTTGCGCTCGTCCAACAAGGCGTGCTCAACCTGGATGAGCACGTCAATCGCAAGCTCAAATCGTGGCGCGTGCCCGACAATCAGTTCACCAGGCGCGAGATGGTGACTCTGCGCCGTCTGCTCAATCACAGTGCCGGAATGACCGGCGCTGACGTCGGCAGTTATGCGGCAGGGCAGGCGCTGCCAACGCTGGTGCAAGCGCTCAACGGAGAGAAGCCGGCCAATACCGCGCCGATTCGGGTGGACGTTCTGCCCGGCAGCACGTGGCGCTACTCCGGAGGCGGCTATAGCGTGGTGCAGCTGCTGATGACGGAGGTCACGGGGAAACCGTTCGCCGGGTTGTTGCAGGAGCTGGTACTAAACAAGATCGGGATGACCGACAGCACTTTCCAACAACCGCTGCCCGAGGAATGGAAAGCGGTCAGCGGCACTGGCCATGACGTCAACGGCGATCCGATCGAAGGTCGCTGGCGCACGTTTCCCGAGGCGGCGGCAGCGGGGCTGTGGACGACCGCTTCCGATCTTGCGCGTTTCACGATCGAGCTGCAGCGCTCGTTTCACGGCACATCGAATAAGGTCCTGTCGGTGGACACGACCAGGCAGATGCTGACCAAGGAACAAGGCGATTGGGGGTTGGGTATTGGATTGGGCAGAACGGGCAAGAGTAGGAACTTCACCCACGCCGGCTGGAATGAAGGGTTCACGTGCATATTGTTCGCGTACTTCGACCGCGGCCAGGGCGCTGTTGTCATGACCAACGGGGATCGTGGCGACAACTTGTTCAACGAGATCCTCCGTTCTATCGCCCGCGAATATGGCTGGGCCGACTACCGGCCGATCGAAAGAGTCGTGACACGCGTCGACCCCGCCGTTTTTCGCTCGTACGTCGGCCGATATGACGCGGGCGGCATTCCCACCACGATCAGTAGCGCCGAAGACCAATTGTTTCTTCTTGCGCCGCCGTTCGGGCCACGTCCGGTGAAGCTGTATCCAGCGGGCGGCGATCGATTCTTCATGCTGGATCGCGATGTGGAAGTGAGCTTCGTGAAAGACGCACGGGGCAACGTGACCGAGTTGCAGGCCCACGTGCCTGGCCAGACCACGACCGCGATCAAGGTGAATTGAATCCGGACCGGTAGGTGAACGCCTCTTCGCGCGAGCGTCCATCGCGAGGTGATCAGCACAGGATTGCCAAGCTCACGAGCGCGTTTCGAATTCCGGAATACGCCCGTATTGGTGGACGGCTGTCACGATCGCCTCCTGTATGTCAGGAGTGATTCGCGTAACCCGCGGCTGCCACCCAAGCCAATGCCGAGGCGGATCTGGTTCACCGGCCGATCCGAATTGATGCGGGATGTTCGTAAAGAAAACCCAGTCAAATGGCCCGGGAGCGCCGCCGTGCTCATCGATCACGGCTTTCACGGCTTGATCGACCTCGTCGCCCCAAGTCGGAGGTTGGTCTCGCTCTCCCGGCGGCATCGCGACATCGACGAACACAACGTACGGCAGATCCTTTGGCGCCTTGGTGGCTGCGTCAGCGATGAGATCGTCCACGCCGACTCTTGCCGGATTTCTGTCGGTTCTGCGTCGATTTCGCGCCTTGGCTTCTACTGCTACTGTAAAGCCCGTATGTTTATGAGTTGCAATGAACTCCGGATGCCTCTTTCGCCCATCGGTCTCGTCCTCCGGCTCCACCCGGAATCCAGCACGAACAAAGGTTGCAGCAACTAGAAGCTCGTAGCGGAATCCCGTAAATCCATCACGCTGCCGGAGGCGTTCGACGATTCGCTCTTGAAAGGCGATGTTCTGCCGAATCGTGTGGAGGTCGTACGCGAGCGTCAAATACGCGGTCATCACGCCGTCTCTTGGGATCGAGTAGCGGCCGCGTTCGTCCGGCGCCTCCCCGCGCATCAATTCTTCGGCATGTGCTTGCCACTGCGCGATCTGATGGCGCCCCAATACCGGCTTGGCCATCTCGCCCTTCCACCAATCGGGGCCCAGAGTCTCGCGCAGATAGTCACGAAGGAAGTCCTCGAACGAGGCCTTCGGATCTACCGAATAAATCGCGTTGCCGACGCCGACAAGCCGCTTGCCGAACGCTTCCGAATGGATAATCGGTAGAACTTCCCCGAATTGCTCCTTGCGTTCCTTTTCAGCCGAGATCTTGGAATCGAAAAGCGCCCACGCCTTTGCCTGGAAGTCCGGCGACATCGGATCCACGGGAGCTTTATCGATATGACATTTCTTGGATTTCTTGCCGCTTCCGCAAGGGCACGGGTCATTGCGGCCAATTGTCTTGCTCATCTTAAGATTGTGGAGTTGTACGGCAGCTGAGGCTAACGTTCGTCGTTTGGCCGGAAATCCAAGCGGGACCGAGTCACCGTCCGACGAGCGTTACCCGGCCGCGCTCCGCCCTCGAAAGAGCTTCCAGAATTTGAGCCGCAAGCGGACGCAGGTCGTCGAGGCTGTTGCTTCGTGAAACCAAGACGACCACCGCAATATCGAAAGAGGAGACGTCCTGCTGATAGGAAAGATTGCGATCTACCGTGAGAAACACGTCGAACTCCGGACCAGCCAAGGCGAGCAGCTCGCCATTCCGCTTGCTGGCCCATCCCATCTCGGGAACGGTCCTCGCATCGTGGCCGACGAGCTCGCGCTTCAAGCGTCTGGGAAGACATTCGTCAAGCAGGACGCGCACGGGCGAAGAGCGCCTCCTTCGCCTGCTCTAACGCAGCCACGGCCTGCTCCCGGCTGACCGTCGGGAAATCGTCAAGAAACTCCGCCAGCGGCTGGCCGCTTTCGAGGTAGTCAAGCAGCGTCTGAAAGGGCACGCGGGTACCGACGAACACGGGTGTCCCGCCCATAATTTCGAGGTCGCTTTGAATGACCGATTCGGTGTGCTTCATCGGATCCTTTTCGATTCCGACCGGGCTCTCGACACAGTGTAACAGCACCGATCGGGACTACGCCAAGGCCGGTTGCAGTCTGGTGATCTGGCGACTCCCTCGGGGTCAGTTGCGGCGGTGGGTCGGGTGAACGGGTGGGTGAACGCCTCTTCGTGCGAGCGTTCACTCGACCTTGAACGCGCAAGGATCTTCATCCATGAACACTCCCTGGATGCGGATGTCGATTCGGCGAACGAATTGCGAAGGAGGGGGGAGGTGGGACGGGAGATGGCGCCAGGGGCTCCACCTCCCCCTCCGCGCATCCATCACGCCCCACACCGCTCTTTCGCCTCTCTGCCGTGGGCGGCGTTCTTTGCCGCCCACGGCAGAGAGGCGAAAGAGCGGTGTGGGGCGTGAGCGACCCCCCTCCAGAGACGCACCGACGGCCCCAGCCGCGGCCCCGGGGGTCGCTCACGCCCCATGTGTCGTAGCAGGTGTCACAGAGGTTCTGCCGCCGCCGCAGCACACGCCTGTGCAGCGCGATCACCGATGCGATCACCATGGCGGCAGCGCGTGCCTGTGACGTGCGTTCTGGTCGCAGTTCACGGACTCCTCGTCGACGACTTCTGCAGCGCGTTCCTGGCCGCATCGTTTCGACATCGTCCACATGTCTTGCGAAACGCCACGTCGACCGGTTTGGGATCGGCTCGCGCGGCGCCAACCTGCCGGCCATCACGTGTGACAGCATGGCGCTGTGCTCGCCGCCGTCCAAGGCGCTGCGCTGCGCTCCGCCCCCGCGTTCCGCGGGGCCTTCGGGCCTTGACGGCGCCCGCGCGCAGCCCACGACCTGGCTCTTACGTGATGACCGCTGACCATGCCGCCGGATTGCTCGTGCGCATCGTCTCGCATGCCGGTTGACGCGCGGTTCCGCGCGGCGTATTCTGCGGGTGTTTCGCCGGTGTCGCACGACACCCCCTCCGCTTCGCACTCACGTGCATGCGGAGCGCGTTTGCGGTCGGCGCTCCCAGAGCACGATTGGACGCTCTCTCACCTTCAACATGCTTTCCGTGTTCGACGAATGCGTCCGACATCGGACCAGCACGTGCTCTGTGCGCGGCCATGCGTCGTCTCACTGACACGCGTCGCCTGACAGCATCGAACCCTCGACGTCTCGCGGCACACGTCACGATCACGTCGAGGATTCCTCACGATCGAGCGGCCAAGTCATCGACCCTGGCCACGGCCGTCACGGAGCTGAGCTCCTGCGGATCGATGTCGGCAGAACGCCCGCATCCGCGCCACTGATACAGCGCGCCGGCCACGACGGTCGGCGGCGCTCAAGCGCGCAATTCCCTGAACACCAAGTCGTGGTTTCGAAAGGGATGGCGGGCGAGCCATGGAGCACGCGAGATTTGTAGACGTCGAATCGGACTGCATCTCGATCGCGCGGTGTCGAGAGTTGTTGGGCGACGAGGCGGAAGATTTGTCGGATCAGGAAATCGATCTGATGCTTCGACACGCCGATGCGATGGCGCACGTCTTGGTCGACATCTTCTTCGACAACAGCGCGACACCGAGGTAGACGCAAATGGTGCAGCGCCGCTCCTTGCCCTTGTCGACAAATGGGTTTAACCTGGGGCCCATGATCGCCGCGGTGATCTACGTGCGCGTCAGCACGAAGGAGCAGACGGAGAACCTGAGTCTGCCGACACAGCTCCGCGCCTGCGAAGAGTACTGCCGCCGCGAGGGTTACGAAATTCTCGAACGATTCACCGAGCAAGGTGAAAGTGCGAAGACGACCGATCGGACCGAGCTGCAGAGGCTGCTGAACTACTGCCGGACGCACAAAGGCAAGGTTCATTTCGTTGTCGTGTACAACATCACGCGCTTCGCGCGGGAGAAGTACGACCACTTCGCGCTCAGAGCTCTCCTGAAGTCGCTGGGCATTTCATTGCGGTCCACGACCGAGCCAATCGACGACACATCGACCGGGAAGCTGATGGAAGGCGTGTTGGCCGCCTTCGCACAATTCGACAACGACGTTCGGGCAGACCGCACCCGAGCCGGGATGCGGGCCGCGCTTGAGCAGGGTCGTTGGACGTTTATTCCACCTCTCGGCTATCTCAACGCCCCGAGATGGTCAGGCAAGAGTCTTGCGCCAGATCCGGATCGCGCGCCGTTGGTGACGAAAGCGTTCGAGGACTTCGCGACCGGCCGATTCACGAAAGAGAAAGTCCTGGACACCGTCACGCGGCTTGGACTCCGCACGCGCAAAGGACTGACGCTGAACGCTCAGAGCTTCGGACGGATGCTCACGAATCGCCTATACGCCGGCTTCATTGAGGTGCCAGAGTTCGGCGTATCGCGACGAGGAGATTTCGATCCGCTCGTGAGCGAGGACACGTTCCACCGCGTACAAGCAATCTCGCAGGGACGAGCCCCGGTCACGACGCCGCATCAGCGCGGCCGGCCTGACTTTCCGTTGAAGGGGCTTGTTCGCTGCGCGACATGCGGCAAGACACTGACCGCGAGCTGGTCGAAGGGGCGGAACGGGCGTTACGCGTACTACCACTGCTGGCGCCAATGCCGCGCGGTCAACGTCACGAAAGCCAAACTCGAAGGCCAATTCGTCGACGAGTTGGAACGGCTACAGCCGACGCTTGGCTACATGCGGCTGGTGAAGGAGCTTGTTCTACGTGCGTGGGAAGAACGCAAGGCTGAGGTCAGAGACGACGCGGCCGATGCCGAGCGCAAGACGAAAGCGATTCAGCAGAAACTGGACCGCTTGGACGAAGCGTACCTGTATGCCGAAACGATCGATCTGACGAGCTACGAGCGGCAACGAGACAAGCTCCGCCAGGAGCTCACGCTCACGCAGATCGACAAACACTCCGTCGACCTCGAGAAATTCGACGTGGAGGGCATTCTGGCGTTCGCAGAACGCGTTTTACCGCGCGCCTCGGATCTGTGGGTGCAGGCGTCACTCAATCAGAAGCAGCGGCTGCAGCAGTTGTTCTTTGGCGATGGTGTCGCGTTCGACGGAAAACAGTTTGTTCGAACCGCCATAACCGCCAACGCGTTCAGGTACTTGACCCCCGCTAAGAACTCGCAAAATGAAGTGGCGTCCCCAACGGGATTCGGAACCGCTGGCGGCGCGTGCAACGCGGCGCCGCGCTTCCCGAGAGACTGTTGGGGACGTTCAACGACCGAGCGTGAGCGAGGGAGTTGGTACGTCCCCAACGGGATTCGAACCCGTGTTTTGGCCTTGAAAGGGCCACGTCCTGGGCCTCTGGACGATGGGGACACGCCGGAGGGCAAAACACAAGATCATAACACGCCAGCAAATCCTCGTCTGAGCATGGGCGCGTAAGTGCCTGTGTCGTAATTCCAGCGCGTCGAAATCGACGACATGATGTGTTCGTCAGGATCTCACCGGCGCCGTTTTTCCTCGGCCCGATTCCCCGTACCGTTCGACGATCGCCGTCTTTGTCGGTGGAGCTCCCGGGATGAACTCGATGCCACGTGACCGAGTCGAGTGGGAACGTCGCGGCCGGCAGCTGGGAAGCTGCGTCGAATCGGTGTGATTCTGGCATCGCCTGACCGTACCGCCAGAGATGCCGCTGGAAGAGTGAGACCCGACTACTCGGTCTTTGCGCCCAATCGGCGGTTCTGCAGATCGGTCTGGTACTTCTGCTCGAGGTACTCCACGCCCTCAGCGGTGATCACCAGGACTGCGCTGTCGCCGCGATGTATGAATTTTTTCTGAACGAGGAACCAGATCGTGAACTCGAGATGCTCCCGCGGCCTGCCGATGAGCTTCTCCAGTTCCAGGGTGGACGTGCCAGGCTCGTGCGGCTCGAGCCGGCGGCGCGTGTACAGCACCTCGAGAACCGTCAGGCGTATGAGCTGCTCCACGGAAAAATCGTTCTCCGCCTCGGCCCCTTTGGCCACGAGGCGCCACCGGTTCTGCTGGCGGTTCTCGTGAGCGACGTCATATCGCACCCGTTTTTCCGGATTGCTGAGGACCTCGTATGCCTCGCTCACCAACCGAAAGCGGACGTCGCTGCCTGTCTCCTTGTTGTCCGGGTGAAAGCGCTGCGCGAGCATGCGATACACGCGGTGAAGCGTCTCGGGCTCGGCGTTCGAGCTCACTTGAAGCGTTTCGTAGTAGTCCACCATCTCGTCTTTTTCCATGTGCGCGTTCGCGTCGTGTTCGAGTTGGCTCGAGGGGGTGAAACGTCGCGCTCCGACGTCTTACTTCTTTTCGGCGGGCTTCGTCGCCGGCGCGACACGTGTCGCGCTGCGCTGCTGGTTGGAGGCCGCTCCTTCGTCGCCCGCCAGTTTGGCGGCGTCGAGCCGAGGGTCGTCCCAGGTCGCGCGCAACGCGCGAATCCAACTGGCGGCGGCCCACCCCGCCGCGATCACCTTCGGATTGACTTCCGGCATGGACGCCAGGCGATCGGTGCAAGAGAGAGGCCCGCGTCCCCTGCCACCGTTCCGGCCGGCCGGAGGCCGCCGATAGGCTGACAAATTGCGTGGGTCCCCGGAATGCCGGCAACCGGACAAATCACAAAATCGAAATCGCACTTACAGAATCATGCGGCGGGTTTACGCTTCTGCATGGGCTGCGCTCCGCCCGCAAGCCCCGGCCACGCTCCATCTTGGTTCGTTCCTGCGTGCTATCCGCGATGTGGTGTCCACGATAACGACGAGCGTTCACGTGGCTCTGGGATTGCATCGCCGCTTCGCGTTCCTCCGCGATCACCATGAGCATTGCGGTCTTCCCGTCGCCCAAGCCCTTCGTCCCATCGGAGGCGCTCGCCAACCAGCTCCTGGAAGCAGCCAGGCAGGAGCTCGACGCCCTGCGCGCGACGCTCGAGCAGTCGCTCGCACAACTGGAGACAGCCCTCGAGAACCCGGACGCGTGCGAATCGGTCGAGCGCCTGGTCCTCAACCTGGCGCGGCTTGCGATCGACGAGTCGGCGGCCGCCGCACGGCGCGGGATCCTCAAGGCCCAGCTGGACGCGCACGCGCAGGCGGAGACCGCGCGAGCCGAGGCTCATGCCGCCCTCGCGACCGAGCGCGCCGCCGGCGTCGCGCTTCACCGCGAGCTCGAAGAGATGCGGGCGGCTCTGGACGAGGAACGCGCGACCGGCGCCACGCTTCGTCATGCTGCCGACGAAGCGCAGTCGGCGCTGGAAACGGAACGAAGCGCCGGCTTTGCGCTTCGGCGCGACTTCGAAGAAGCACGGACGACACTGGAGACCGAGCGCGCTGCCGCCGCCGCCCACCATCTCGACATGGAGGCCACCCGGTCAGCGCTGGAGGCCGAGCGCAAACAAGGCGTCACGCTTCGTAGCGGGCTCGAACAGACGCAGGCCGCGCTGGACACACAACGGACCGCGGGCCTCGCGCTTCAGCGCGATCTCGAAGAGTCACGGACACTCCTGGAAACGGAGCGCGCTGCCGCCGCCGCACAACGTCTCGACATCGACGCCGCACGGTCGGCGCTGGCCGCTGAGCGCGAGGCCGGCGTCACGCTTCGTGGCGCCATCGAACATGCGCAGGCTGCGCTGGGAGCGGAACGGGACGCTGGCCGCGCCCGGCTGGACGAGGCACACGCGGCGCTGGAGATCGAGCGGGCGGCCGCCTCCGCACAACGCCTGGACGTCGAAGGTACACACGGCGCGCTGGAGGCGGAACGCACCGCGAGCGCTGCGCTTCGCGAGACGGTCAACAACCTCGAGCAGCAGATCACGCTCGTCAACGCCACGAAGCAGACGGAAGTCCGTGATGTTCACACCCGGTTGTCGGCGCAGCTCGATCAGCAGCAGGTGGCGACGATGGAACTGGCCGAGACCGCGGCCAGGCTCCATGCGGAGCTGGCGGAAGCGCTGAAGGGCGCCGCCACGCAGGCCGCCGACATCGAGACCGCCCGAGCACGGGCCCAGACGCTCGAGCGACACCTGGCCGACGCCCAGCGAACCACGAGCCAGGCGGAGGCGCGGGCCGACGAGGCGACCGGCGATCGCGACGAGATCGTCCGCGAGCTGGAGGAGGCTCGTGCGGAAAACAGCGCGGCCGACGCCGGCGTCCTTTCGCGAGTCGAGGCCCTCGCCACCCAGTGCGAGGAGCTCGAGCGCGGGCGGCACGAGGCGGAGTCGCTTTGTGAAACGGCACGCAGCGAACGGAACGCGATCGCGGCGGAGCTCGAAGCCGCGCAGCGGGCCATCAGAGAGGCGCGGGCGGAATCGCAGGCGCGCGAGAAGCAATGCGAGGCCGCTGCACTTCGCATCCGTGAGCTCGAGAGCGACCTGTCGTCGGCGCGGATGGAGGCCGGGTCGGAAGAAGACTCCGACGCCGCGCTCATTGACCTGACCAATGATGCTGAGGGCTCACCCGAGGGTCAACCGGCGTCTGCACCCATTCCGCCGACGCGCCGTGCCACCCGCCACGCGTTCCACGAGGACGTTTCCGTTGAGGTCGACGGCGTCCCCGCCGTGCTCGCCGACCTGTCGCTCATCGGGGCTCAGCTGCTGGCCCTGACGACGCTGAAGCCGAATCGCGTGATACATCTGGCGCTGCCGCACGAGGGCCAACTCATTTCCTGCACGGGAAAGATCGTGTGGGCGCGACTCGAACCTGATGCCACGACGGGAGCGCTCAGATACCGTGCCGGTGTGTACTTCACGGAAGTAGACGAGGCTGCGGTCGAGGGATTCATCGCGCACCACGCGGGCCTCGCGCCCTGAGATTTGACTAGGCGCTGACGTCGCCGGAAGCAGAAGTATCGGGGACGTGCCGGAGGCGGTCTACGAAGAAAAAAGGGGTCCCGCTCGAGCGCGGGGCCCCTTTTTCCTTTTCACCTGTCAGACAGCCGACGAGAGCGGAGAGTTCTTCAACGCAGCGGCCAGATTATTGAGCGCCAGCTCGAGGGTTTTTCTCGACGTCGCGATGTTCATCCGCATGTGGCCTTCGCCGCCATAGCCGTACGACGAGCCGGCGTTCATGTGGACCTTCGCATTCTTCACGAACCACCGCTCGACCATCTGCTCGGGTGTCAGCGCCTTCATCGACGCGCTCTGCTTCTTGCTGGCTTCGGCGGCCAGATCCTTCGCATTGATCTTGTCGACGACCTGGCGGACGTCCAGCCAGGCCAGATAGGTGCCCTGGGGTTTCGCGATCTTGATGAGCGGGATGTTCGCAGCAAAGAACTTCTCGACGAAGTCATGGTTGCCGTCGATATACGTCCCCACCTGATTGAGCCAATCCTCGCCTCCGGAATAGGCGGCCCGGCTGGCAATCATCCCCATCGTCGTCAAGTCTGGCCGGTTGTTCGCTTTCACTCTGGCGATGTAGTCGGCGTTGTCGGAGAAGAACCAGGCGCATTTCATCGCCGCCAGGCCGAACGACTTGCTCGCAGCCTTGAACGTGATGCTGTTGTTGACGACCGCCTTGTTCGGGAGGGTGGCGAATGGCGTGTACTTGCTGCCCTTGTTGACGAAGTCGCAGTGAATCTCGTCGGCAAGGACCACCACGCGGCGCCGGAGGCAGATTTCACCCAGCCGCGTCAGATCCTCGGGCGACCAGCAGTTGCCCGTCGGGTTCTGCGGGTTGCAGAGAATGAACGCATTGGTGTCGTGGCTGATGCGCCGTTCGAAATCTTCGAAATCGATGGAATAGCGGCCGTTGACCAGCTTCAGCGGATTCTCTTCCGCCCTGGTTCCGGTGTACGTGAGGTCGCCATAAAAGCCGTTGTAGGTCGGCGTGTTCAGGAGCACCTTGCTTCCCGGAGGACAGAACGTCTTCAGCGCGGCGATGAGCCCCGGGTGAACGCCCGTCGTGATCACGAGCAGCTCAGGATCGACGTTGATGTTGTAGCGTCGCTTGTTCCAGCTGACGATGCCGTCCGAAAACGACTTGGGCATGTCGAGATAGCCCCAGTTCTCGTGCTGCAAGCGGTCCATCAGGGCCTTGGTGATGGCAGGGGCGGCGCGGAAGTCCATGTCCGCGATGCCCATGCCGACCTGGATACTGTCCTTGCCGTAGATCCTGATTGGCTGATCGTACTTGGTGGAATCGGTCCCGAAGCGGTTGTACGGCGTGTCGAAATCGTACTTGCCATTGGCATCCGGCGCGCCGAACGCGGCGCTGGCGGCGACGGTCGCCACCGAAGACCCTGTGCCGACTGCGCCCACGAGCGCTGTCATACCCGCGTTCCTCAGGAACGCTCTACGATTCAGTCCATCTTGGTGTGACATTCGTGTGCTCTCCCGTGAAAGACGGTTATCCAGAGCGTCCCTGTACCCGGCCGGAACGAAGTGATACTACACCCGCGCGCGCCGAATATAGCGGGTGTTTTCCATCGCGGGCCCTGATGGCCTCTGACCCGCCCCGGCCGGAAAAGGGAGCAGACGCGGTCATTTGTTGCAATCTGACCGGCCGCTGTGACGCGTCGTGGCGGCCCGAGCGTCTTCGACGCAAGGCATCACGGGCGCCTCGCGGTGCAGTTTAGTGAAACCGGCGCTGATTTGCTGTGAACGATTGAACAGTCGGCTTGTG
>Ga0137397_10002889_pt1 | contig 11964 bp, 15 predicted proteins | sample czorhiz116metaG_FD_106658 | JGI IMG/M metagenome (GOLD analysis project Ga0137397, IMG submission 106658) | Vadose zone soil microbial communities from Angelo Coast Range Reserve, California, USA - czorhiz1.16 metaG | ecosystem: Environmental > Terrestrial > Soil > Vadose zone | place: USA... | reverse complement strand
CGAGCTCCAGAAGGGCTTGAGCTTCCGCGGCGTGATCCCGTGGACGATTCGGCCTCGACACGCCGCGTGATCACTTCCCTTTCAGCCCGCGCGGGTCCAGGGTGTCGGGGAGACATACGTACCGGTGGACGGTCGTCATGACGGATCCGTCCTTGAATTTCGTCTGCGAGATCACGCGCGGTCTCCCGCTCAGCTCGTCCAACGTGACCTCGGTGTTCGGTGGCTTTGGGCTCATGACGTTCGTGATCTGCTTCTCGCGCGCTTGCTCGCACGTCTGCCTCGTGTCCGAGGCCGAAATCAAATAGTTCAGTGTCTCGAATGCCGGCGGCCCGGTCACTTCGCCCCACAGCACCCACGCGCAGTCTGCGCGGGCCGGCGCCGCGGCGGTGAGAAGGGCCAGGGCCAGCAACGGTGTCCGGAGTCGGGTCATCGCGCGCCCTCCTCGGCTGCCCGGTCCGTATGTCGATCGCGCCGGGCTTGGTTCACCCTCTGGAGGTGCACATGTGCATTCTTGCCGCCATCTGTCGTGAACAGCCGGCCTACCACGCGCGGGCCTTCGCCACGAGGGCGCGCCTCCGTCGGGGCCACCGCTATGGGTGAAACTCCACCCGGCGCAATCACTCGAGGCGCAAGACCGCGCCGCGTTCCAGGCGTAGCGAGCGCGGTTCCGTTGGGTGCGTCTTCACCCGATTCCCGAGTCCACAAGCGAGCCCGGCGTCGGATCGACGCGAAATCCTGGCCCGAGCGATTTGGCGTCGACCTTGCTGTATCGCCTGCCCGGCAGACCGCACGACCCGCACGCAACGAACGAAAGGGGACCTTGGCCATGGCAGAGAAGGGCATTCTCAAGCCCGGCACACAAGCTCCGGGGTTCACGCTCCACACGACGCCGGACCAAACGGTGTCGCTCTCCGACTTCCGTGGACAGCCGGTCGTTCTCGCGTTCTACCCGGCGGATTGGAGCCCGGTCTGCGGCGATCAGATGACGCTGTACAACGAAGTGCTGCCGGAGTTCCGCAAGCACCATGCCGCGCTGGTCGGAATCTCGGTCGATGGGGTCTGGTGCCACGGCGCGTTCGCCGCCAACCGCCGGCTGCACTTTCCGCTGCTGGCCGACTTCGAGCCCAAGGGCGCCGTGGCCAGGACGTATAGCGCCTATCGCGCGAAGGAAGGCGTCACCGAGCGGGCGCTCTTCGTGATCGACGGCGACGGCGTCATCCGATGGAGCTATCTGTCGCCGATCGGCGTCAACCCCGGCGCCGACGGCATTCTCGAGGCCCTGGAGTCGCTCGAGCCGGTTCCGTCACTCACTTCGACGCGACACAAGGCGTGAAGCGGGGCAGCCATGGCAATCGGTCAGTCGCGCGTCGCACGTCTGGTGCTGCCGGTGGACGGCCGGGATCACGTGCGCGGTCCGGCGGACGCCCCGGCCGCCCTGGTCGAGTACGGGGACTTCGAGTGCCCTCAGTGTGGGCTGGCCCATCCGATCACCAAAGAAGTGCAGCGGCGGCTCGGACGCAAGCTTCGTTTCGCCTTTCGCCACTTTCCGCTCGCCGAAATCCATCCGCACGCGCAGTCGGCGGCCGAAGCAGCGGAAGCGGCGGGCGCCCAGGGCCGATTCTGGGAGATGCACGACCTGCTTTTCAGGAACCAGCAGGCGCTGGAGGACGCCGACCTGCTGCGCTACGCGGATGCTCTCGGGCTCGACCTCCCGCGCTTCGTGAGTGAGCTGGCCGACGGCACCTGGGAAAGCCGGGTGCGAGAAGACTTCATGAGCGGCGTCCGGAGCGGCGTGAACGGCACGCCGACATTCTTCGTCAACGGTGTTCGCCACGATGGGCCGTGGGACGCCGACACGCTGGTCGAGGCGCTCATGGCGTCCGCCCGCATCCACGTCTGACCGCGTGATCCGGCGCAACGGCTCGCCGCCAGCAGAGTAATGCGCTATCGGCGCCTGAGCTATCGCTACGCGATGACGATGCGTTCTGGGCAAGCGTGGCCGGTCGCCGACGTCTGGTCGAGCGACCGCCCGCGCTTTCTCGTGCAACCCCGGTGGCGGCCGGATGCGGACACGTACGAGACGCCGACGACCGTGGAGATCATCGTGGACCTCGCGGGTGTCGACGAGGACGACTTCGAGGTGCAGCTCTTCGAGGACGCGCTGGTCATCGAAGGGCGCCGCCAGCCTTCCTCATGCCAGGAGGGCGCGGTGTATCAGGCGGTCGGCATCCGTCAGGGTCCGTTCCGTGTCGAGCTAAGGTTGCCGGCCCCTGTCGACACCGAGCGCGTCGTGGCGCGGCTCCATCGTGGCCTGCTGCGCATCACGCTGCCGCGGCGGTCAGAGGCCGGCTGATGGCGGTCCAGTCCGGCCCTGGAGACTTCGTCATCCCGGATGCGCTGCCGGTGCTGCCGCTTCGCGACGCGCTCGTGTTTCCGCTCACGGCGGTCCCGCTGGCCGTGGGCCAGCCGCGCTCTCTACGGCTCGTCGACGACGTCATGCGTGGCAATCGACTCCTGGCGCTGGTGACGCAGCGCGACCCGAAGGTCGAGCCCGCGACGATCGAGGACGTCCGCCGTGTGGGAACGGCGGGCATGATCCACCAGCTCGCTCGAGCCGCCGACGGCACCGTTCGTCTGCTGGTCCAGGGTATCGAGCGGCTCCGGCTGGTGGACGGGATCGAGACGGAAGCATATCTCGTCGCCCGGATCGAGGTGGCGCCTGACCAGACCGCCCCGACGACCGAGGTGGACGCGCTGCGGCGCGCCGTCGTCGATATTTTCCGCCGCCTCGTGGAGGCGTCGCCGGAGCTGTCCGACGAGCTGGCCGCCACGGCGGCGAACATGAGCGATCCCCGGCACGTGGCCTACTTCGTCGCGTCGGTGGTTCCCCTCGACCTGATCGCGCGGCAGGAGCTCCTCGAGATGGACCCCGTGGCGGCGAAGCTCCGCCGGCTCGTGGACGTGCTCCAGCGCGAGCTCGCCGTGCGCGAGCTCGGTCGGAAGATCACGAGCGACACCGAGGAGCGGCTCTCGAAAACTCAGCGTGAGTTCTATCTTCGCGAGCAGCTCCGTTCGATCCAGCGAGAGCTCGGCGAGGGCGAAGGCGGCGACGGCCAGGCCGCCGAGCTCCGCCGCCGCATCGACGAGGCCGGCCTGCCCGACGAGGCACGGCGCGAGGCCGAGCGTGAGCTCGGTCGGCTGGCCAGCATCCCGCCGTCCTTGCCGGAGCACGGCATGATCGTCACGTATCTCGAGTGGCTGGCGGGGCTTCCGTGGAGCAAGCTTGGGGGCGGGACCATCGACGTCGCTCTGGCCCGTCGGGTCCTGGACGAGGACCACTTCGATCTCGAAAAGATCAAGGATCGGATCCTCGAATACCTGGCCGTCAAGAAGCTCAGGCAGGAGCGAGACGGGCAGCCGACGGGCGATACTCCACCCCGAGAGCCGATCCTCTGCTTCGTGGGCCCGCCCGGTGTGGGCAAGACGAGCCTCGGCCAGAGCATTGCGCGAGCCCTGAGCCGGCGGTTCGTGCGCCTGTCACTGGGTGGGGTGCGGGACGAAGCCGAGATCCGCGGCCATCGACGGACGTATATCGGCTCGCTACCCGGCCGCATCATCCAGCTGTTGCGGCGCGCGCAGATGCGGGATCCCGTCTTCATGCTCGACGAAATCGACAAGCTCGGCGCGGATTGGCGCGGAGATCCGGCCTCGGCGCTGCTGGAGGTGCTGGATCCGGCCCAGAACCATACCTTCGTGGACAACTATCTCGGCGTGCCCTTCGATCTGTCGCAGGTGCTGTTCATCGCGACGGCCAACACCCTCGACACCATCCCCGGGCCGCTGCGAGATCGGATGGAGGTCCTCACGCTCGCCGGCTACACGGACGAGGAGAAGGTCGGGATCGCGCGAGACTACCTGATCCCCAAGCAGCTCGTGGCCCACGGTCTCGCCGCCCACGAGCTCTCCTTCGAGCCCGAAGCCCTTCGACAGATCGTGAGAGGGTATACGCGCGAAGCCGGCGTGCGGAACCTCGAGCGGGAGATCGCCGCCGTGGCTCGGAAGGTGGCCCGGCGGCTCGCCGAGGGCCAGAGCGAGCCGGTCCGCATCACCGGCGACAACCTGGTGGAGTACCTGGGTCGTCCTCGATTCTTCGACGAAGTGGCAGATCGGACCATCCGTCCGGGCGTCGCGACGGGCCTGGCCTGGACGCCGACCGGGGGAGACGTCCTCTTCGTCGAGGTCACCATGATGCCGAGCAGCGAAGAGCACCTGGTCCTGACGGGGATGCTGGGCGACGTCATGCGCGAGAGCGCGCAGGCCGCCGTCTCCTACGTGTGGTCGAACGCGGAGGCGCTCGACATCGATCCCAAGCTCTTCGAGGGCAAGACGATCCATGTTCACGTTCCGGCCGGCGCCATCCCGAAAGACGGCCCTTCGGCCGGCGTGACCATCGTGACGGCCCTGGCCTCGCTCGCAACCCGAAGACCGGTCCAGAGTCACGTCGCCATGACCGGAGAGATCACCCTCCGCGGCAAGGTGCTGCCGGTCGGCGGGATCAAGGAGAAAGTCCTGGCGGCGCACCGGGCCGGCATCAGCTCGGTGATCCTGCCCCGGCGCAACGAGGGAGACGTCGAGGAAGTACCGGAGGAGCTCCGCCGGCAGATGCGGTTCATCCTCGTCGCCGACGCCGAGGAGGTTCTGAGCCACGCCCTCGTCCCCTCGGGCGTGGGCGCGATCGCGTGAACCGCCGCACTCGCTACAACGTCGGAAGCGTGCGGGGCCGCGGCCCGAGTGCGTGCCTGCCCCTCGTGCGCGGGCCCGGGAAGTGCCCGTGACCGAACGGGCTGTAGGCGACCACGGCGACGCCATGCCGCTCGCACCACGGGAGCACGGCGTGCTCGATCGTGATACAGGACCTGATTGCACGCGAGCGTGCCCTCGCCGGCGACCGCGCGGGCCTCATCGAGATCGGGCGTGTCGAAGTTGCTCACGCCCCCGAGAGGATCGTTCCCTCGCGCTGAAGCTGCTCGAACGCGGCGAACGTGTCTTCCAGCGCGTGCTCGCCACGCCAGTGCAGGAGATAGCAGTCCAGCCGGTCGGTCCCGAGACGCGCGAGCGACCGTTCGCAGGCGGCCAGGGTTTCGCGCCGCGAGGCGTTGTCGGGCACGACCTTCGAGACCAGGAAGACCTCGTCGCGCGATCGCGGACGCGCGGTCGCCGTCCTCGAGGTACCAGGTCCCCTGGCCTACCACCGCGACCTCCTTCCCCGTGGGACCGAATCGGCGCCGTTCCACGTCTCCGCCCTCCGTGTCATCAAGCCGGCCGACTCGCGTCGGACAGCGCCGCACGCGCCGTCGTGCGAAGGTCGCCGAATCGGAGGAGCGCCCCGAGCGCCAGCACCAGGACACTCAGCGCGAAGATCTGCTTCCAATCCAGCTCGACCACCCCGCGCAGCACGATCTCACGCAGGGTCGAGACGATCCCGAGCTCGACCATGAAGTCGACCGCGATCCTATGCTCCTGCAGGTAGATGATGAGCAGCCGCACCACCTCGACCATGACGAGGACGAACAGCACCTCGGCGATCACCACTCGGAAGTCGAGCGTGGACGACAGCACCTCTCGAAACAGCCCGGCAATCGTCCGCGTCATCAGCGCGAAGAGGGCCAGCCCGATCGCCAGCACCAGGAGGTCCTGCGCGGGCTCCAGAAAGCGCCGGGCGAGTCGATGGACGCCGGTGTGGGAGACGCCGGCCTGGCTCGATCGACCGAGCATCACCGGGCGCCAGCCGGGGCCGGCGCGCCGAAGTAGTCGATGCATCGGTCGATCGCGCGCGGGTAGTCCGGCTTGAACAGGAGCCGTCGCTCCAAGTGCGCCATACGGCGGCGGGCGAAATCGCCCGCCCTCCGCGAGGGGGACAGCGGGCCCGCGACGGGCCGTTTCGCGAGGTCTGCAGCGCTCCTCATGGTCCCACCTCCGCCGCGGCCAGCGAGCCGGAGACGTCCGCCCTGCCGGACGCGACGTTCCGGAGTGGGGACAATGCGGCGAACTGGCGCGCCTCGAGGCCGTACCGCTTCAGCAGCTTGCCGAGGTCCCGGCGCTCCTTGCCGGCCGCCTCGGCGGCACGACTCACGTTGCCCTGGTGCTCGGCCAGGAGCCGCACGAGGTACTCGCGGTCGAACGCCTCCACGACCTTTCGCTTCGCGACCTTGTACGGGTGCGAGACGTCGATACCGACCGGCGGAGTGTGCACGTGGACGTTCGAGACCGGAAGACCGAGATCCGCAGCCTCGATGACTCCGCCTTGCGCCACGTGGACGGCCCGAACGATCGCGCTCTCGAGCTCGCGGATATTGCCGGGCCACTCGAACCCGAGCAGTGCTTCCGCCGCGCCGAGCGAGATCCGTGGAGCCGGCCCGGCGCCCAGGTAGTGCATTCCCAGGAAGTGTGCCGCGAGCGGCAGGATGTCCTCGCGCCGCTCGCGGAGAGTCGGCAGCGTGACCGAGAACACGCACAGGCGATAGTAGAGATCCCTCCGGAATTGTCCGTCCTGAACCATCCGGTCCAGGCTGGCGTTCGTCGCGGCGACGAAGCGGGCCTCGACGCGCTGCTCCGATGCGGAGCCCACCGGACGGAAGGTCCGCTCCTGGACGACCCGGAGGAGCGCGACCTGGGCGCGCGGGGTGAGCGTCTCCGCCTCGTCCAGGAACACCGTGCCCCCGCCCGCGTGGGCGAGCAGACCCACCCGTCGCGCGTGCGCGTCGGTGAAGGCGCCGCGCTCATGCCCGAAGAGCTCGCTCTCGAGCAAGGTGTCAACGAGTGAGCCGCAGTTCACCGCGATGAACGGCGCCGACGCCCGTGGGCTCAAGTGGTGGATGGCCCGGGCCACGAGCTCCTTGCCCGTCCCCGTCTCGCCAGTGATCAAGACCGTCCCGTCCGTCCGGGCGATCATCGGAAGTCTCGAGACGAGGTCCGCGAACCCCGGGGCGTTCCCGATGAGTTGAGCCAGGACCCCCGGCCCCGATGGATGTCCGGTTACGCGCTGTTCCATGCTCATGTGCTGCGCCTCCCGCGTGGACCCGTTCGGGCTTCGTCACGATCTACAAGGGCCGTCTGCACGACCGAGAGCAGGGCGCCTCCGTCGAAGGGCTTGGAGAGAAATCCGGCCGCGCCGGCCCCGAGCGCCCGCGCGCGAGTTTCTTGGTCATCGTGAGCCGTGAGGATGATGACGGGCGTTCGGCAGCCATCCCGGGCCAATCGTCGCTGGAGCTCCGCGCCGCTCATGCCCGGCAGGCTCAGGTCGAGCACCAGGCATCCAGTACGCCGCCGGGCGGGCGATCCGAGGAACTCCTCGGCCGAGGCGAAAATCGCCACCGGGAGTCCGACGGAGCGCAAGAGGCCCTCGACGGCCAGACGAATCGATTCGTCATCGTCGACGACGCAGACGACGCGCTCCTTGCTCATGTGCTGCGTACCGTACGGCGCGCGCGCCGGGCCGCATAGATATACGTTGGTGTAATCGCGTCAGGTAATCACCCGAGGGCCCCGAGGTGACTCGCGGGCACCGGGCGGTCAGACGAGCTTTTCGACCATCCGAACGAGCGCGGCGAGCGATTCGGCGCGCATCTTCTTCATGATGTGGCGGCGATGAACCTTGATCGTGATCTCGCTGATGCCCAGCTCGGCGGCAGCCTGCTTGTTGAGCAAGCCGCCGGCGACCAGGGTCAACACCTCGCGCTCGCGTGACGACAGCTTATCGTAGCGTCTCTGGATCTCTGTCAGCTCCGCGCGCTGCTGTCTCGCCGCCCGGTCTCGCTCGAACGCTTGACGAATGGCGTCGAGCAAATCCTGATCGCGAAAGGGCTTGGCGAGAAATTCGACCGCCCCGGCTTTCATGGCGCGAACGCTCATCCGGATGTCGCCGTGGCCCGTGATGAAGATGATCGGAATGTGCTCTCCGGCGTCGACGAGCTCGCGCTGGAGGTCGAGCCCGCTCGCACCGGGCAGTCGAACGTCGAGGACCAGGCAGCTCGGCGCGTCCCGGGGCCGTCTCGAGCGAAATTCTCGAGCGCTCCCGAAGGCCTCGACGGTCAGTCCGACCGACCGGAGGAGGCTCGTGAGGGCTTCGCGAATCGAGGTGTCGTCGTCGACCACGAAAACAACAGAGTCGGCGTCACTCACGACGCGGGCTCGCCGCCCGTCGGCAGCGTAAACGCCAGCGTGAGCCCGTAGTCGTCGTTCGGCGTCGCCCACAGCCGTCCGCCGTGCGCCTCGATGATCCGACGGCTGATCGAAAGCCCCAGGCCGAGGCCGCCGGGCTTTGTGGTGAAGAAGGCGTCGAAGAGCCGGTCCAGCGCTCCCGCGTCGAGCCCGATGCCGGTGTCGCGCACCGCCACTGTCACCTCTTTGGAGCCCGAGCTGAGCGATCCGATGCGGAGCGCCCGAGACCGGTCGTCGACTGGCCTCATCGCGTCGATGCCGTTCATCATCAGATTCAGAACCACCTGTTGCAATTCGATGTGATCGCCCAGCACTTTCGGCAACGGCGTGGAGAGCTCCGCACGGAGCGCAACCTCGAGCCGACCTACTTCACTCTGTGTGACCGCGAGCACCTCCCGGATGACGTCGTTGATGTCGAGCCAGCTCCGCTGCGGCGGTCGCTTCCCCGATAGCGCGCGAATTCGCTGGATCACGGCGCCGGCGCGTTCACCGTCCCGGATGATGCGCTCGACGGCCATCCGGGTCTCGCGCAGATCCGGCGTCTCGCGCGCGAGCCAGCGCAGCGCAGCGGTGCCGTTGGTGACGATCGCGGTGAGGGGCTGGTTGACCTCGTGGGCGATCGAGGCCGTCAGCTCGCCCATGCTCATCACGCGGGCCACGTGCGCCAGCTCGAGCTGCAGGGTGCGCAGCGTCTCTTCGGAGTGCCGGCGCTCGGTGATATCGCTGGCGATCCCGCCGAGCGCGTAGGTCTTGCCGTCGGCGTTCCGCAGCGGGAACTTGAACACGATGCTCGTGTGAAGGCCGTCCGCCTGCAGCGAGACCTCCTCGAATTCCAGCGGCGCATCGGCGTCCAGGACCGCACGGTCATTGGCGCGAAAGGCCGCCGCCTGCTCCGGCGGAAAGAGCTCTGCGTCCGTCTTGCCCACGACCGCCTCGCAGGAGACACGGGCGACCTTCTCGAACTGGCGATTGCTCAACCGGTAGCACCCGTCCAGATCCTTGAGGAAGATCATCACGGGGCTGTGCTCCAGAATGGCCTGGAGTCGCGCCTCGCTCTCGCGCAGCGCGCTCTCCGCCCGCTTATACTCGATCATCTCGGCGGCCTGCCGTGCGTAGAGGTCGGTCAATCGCAGCTCGCGCAGCGACGGACGATGCGGCCGGCGGAAGTGCGTCGCGAGCATGCCCAGCGGCTCTCGCTTGCGGCCGAACAACGGGGTGGACTGCACCGCGCGAAAGCCCGCGGAGGCCGCGATCGGCCGGTGCGGCGCGAAGGCCGGATCGGTCAGCACGTCCTCGATGATGACGCGCTCCCCGCGCTGGAACGCCCGGCCGCAGGCGGCGGCGCTATCCTCGTTCACCACGCTGAGGTAGTCGAGGAAGTCCTGCCGAAAGCCGCGGTGCGCGACGATCTCGAGGGCGTTGGTGTCGGGATTGTAGAGCTGCACGTTCCCGAAGTCGGCGTTCTGAAGCGCGATCGTGGCGTTGAGGATCTCCTCCAGGAGCGGCTGGAGCTCGGTGCTCGCCAGCAGCCGGGTGCTGAGCTCGTGAAGCCGCGTCATGGCCGCCAGCTCGGCGGCCAGCTCGTCCTCCAGAGCCGAGCGCTCGACCTCGGCCCGGGTGCGCTCGATAACCTCGCTCCGCAGATCTCGGTTCGCCGTTTCGAGCTGCCCCGTCCGTTCTACGACTCGCCGCTCGAGCTCTTGCTCCACTCGCTTACGCTCGCCGGCGAGCCTCGCCTCCCGCAGCCAGATCGCCGCCTGGTTCGCTGCGACCCGCAGGAGCAGCGCCTCGGTCTGCGTGGGAAAATCGGTCCGCCGAGAGCCGGCGATGAGCGCGCCGGCCCCGTCGTCGATCCCGAGCCTGCACGAGGCGATCGAGAGCTCGCCGGCGCCGAGCGGATTCGGTAGCCGTCGCGGCTGGGACAAGTCGCCGACGAACACTTCGGCGAGCCCCTTCACCACGGCTTGAAGCTCGGCGGCCGGATCGCCGCCCGAAGCCGAGCGAACGATGTCCATGGGCGCCCCTTCGATCGGATCGCTCAGCCGCATGTACGCGAAATCGAGACGCTGCATCCTCACGAGCGCGTCGAGAAGGGTGCTCGCGATCTGGGCCGGCTGGTAGCCTCTCCAGACCGCCGGAAGGGCGAGAACCCCGATCAGGTCGTTGATGCAGCCGTGAAGCCGCTTGACCTCCTCCACGAGGATAAGCCTCAGTTGCCAGCTGGGCGAGGCCGATCGCGCTCGGCCCCCCGCGCGCGCAGCTCGCGCAAGAACACATCCGGGGGCACGAAGAAAGGGTTCTCCTGGAGCATCCCGCCGATGATGATCATCGGATGAGTCCGCATGATGTCGACCACGATGTTCCCGCCAAACTTGGCGAGGTCATACGTTCAGACGACCGGGTCCCGATACCGGGGCAAGAGATAATTGAGCCGCGTCTCATACTCGACCAGATCGTCGACGCCCTGCCGATCCTCCAGAGCCCACTCCATGTGAGCCACCAGACGCGTCAACGAGAACCCTAGCCGCGGACCGTCGTCGAGGACATCCTGGATCAGCGCCAGCATCCGGTCCTGATCGAAGTGGCCGTCGCGTAGATACGCATCCGCCCAGTTGCGCAGCTCGAACTGGCCGCGGTTCTCGGCTCGCTTCGTGTCGATGCCAACCGAATCGAGCCGTCGAAGGTGCTCGGCACGGAGCGCGGGGTCGACGATGTGAAAGGCCCTCTCGGCTCGATCGAAGCCATCCTTGATGAAGGGAAGGAGGACTCGATACTCCTCGTCCGGCGTGTGGAAAAACGCGCAGACGTGACGCTGGGCACCCAGGATGGCGCCGCCGAAGCGAATGGAGGCTTCGTCCACGGTCACGGGGATGTCCTCCACATCAGAGCCAGGGCACGTCACGTTGCCACCGGCGCGCTCGCCACCGCTGTCGCGCTGCGCTGCCGACGTGGTCGAAGTATCCTCCCTCGGAGGCAGGGCTGTCTAGTCAGTCAGCGATCCTCCCCGCCGACGAGCGACTCGCGCACTACACCGGATGCCCGTGACGCAGGCGCCTCTCATCGTCCCAGATTTGGAAGCACCGGACGTGGAACTGGATTGGTCCTGCAGCCAAACCGATTCCTTCTATCAGGATCTGTTCGGTCGCCAAGACTGTGCCGCAAGCGTTACATGTTTCACCCGCGCTAGGGCCGCCCCAGACGGTCGAGAAGCGGGCGCGCGGCAAGCGACCGTCCTCGAGCTTGCGACGGATGGCATGGCGCACTACATCGTGTTGCATGCTCCGAGCCTCCGAATCGGCGAATGAGGTCTCGGGACAGCAAAAGCGACGCCAGGAGAGTCATGCCGGTATGTGGTGCGAATCGTGAGAGAGATGGTTCACGATTCGGGTGAGCAATCACCCGGATGCATCCAACTACACCCGCGCGCCGCGCCCCGTCGTGAGGCGCCCACCTACTGGGCGGCCCGCACAGCTATTGGGCGATGCGCAAACGGCGGAGAGTGCGCGAACGGAGGTCAGCCCAGGTTGACGACGACCGACTTCACCTCCGTGTACTCCGCGATGCCCTCGTGCCCGCCCTCGCGCCCGAGGCCGGATTCCTTGAAGCCGCCGAACGGGATCTCGTGCGTGTACCCGGTGGCATCGTTGGCCCCGACCAGCCCGTACTCGAGCTGCTCGGCCACCCGGACGAGCCGGGTCAGGTCGCGCGTGTAGAAATAGGCCGCGAGCCCGAACTTGGTCGCGT
>Ga0137397_10002888_pt1 | contig 11966 bp, 13 predicted proteins | sample czorhiz116metaG_FD_106658 | JGI IMG/M metagenome (GOLD analysis project Ga0137397, IMG submission 106658) | Vadose zone soil microbial communities from Angelo Coast Range Reserve, California, USA - czorhiz1.16 metaG | ecosystem: Environmental > Terrestrial > Soil > Vadose zone | place: USA... | reverse complement strand
CGCGGGGCCACCCCGGCCCGTCCCGCCCCGCGCGACCCGACAACCCTGGCAGCAGGGCGCTCGCGGTGAGTTGCCGACGTAGACAGTTCGTCCCTGGCCGCGCGGTTGTCGTCGCGCTATGCCTCGTCGCGGGGTCGCTCGTTGCGGTGCCGTCGTTCGTGGCGGGGCAGGCGGGGGACGCGGGGGCGGGGAAGGTGGTGTACGAGCGGAAGTGCGCGGGCTGTCACGGCGATAAGGGGGACGGCAAGGGCCCGGCCGCCGAGCTGCTCGCCCCGAAGCCCCGCGACTTCACCGCGGGCCTCTACAAGATCCGGACGACGGCGAACAAGACGCCGACGGACCAGGATCTCTTCCGGGTCATCACGGAGGGCATGCCCGGAACGTCTATGCCGCCGTGGGCGGTGCTCCCGGAGAAGGACCGGTGGAACCTCGTCGCGTACGTCAAGACGTTCGCGGCGGACAAGTTCAAGGAGGCGCCCAAGAAGCTCGAGCTTCCCAAGGACGTCGCCGCGTCGCCGGAGTCGGTCACGCGCGGCAAGGAGATGTTCGAGGCGATCGAATGTCACAAGTGCCACGGTACCGAGGGGCGCGCCGACGGCCCCTCGCGCGCCGAGCTGAAGGACGAGTGGGGCAACCCGATCGCGCCGGCCAACCTCACCAAGCGATGGACCTTCCGCGGGGGCCCCGGCCGGACCGAGATCGCCACGCGGCTCGCCAACGGTGTGCTCGGCACGCCCATGCCCGCCTTCCTCGACAGCGTCGAGAAGCCCGAGGACATCTGGCACCTCACGAACTTCATCGTGTCGCTCGGCCCCGAGTCGCCGCGATACGCCACGCTGGTCCAGGTCACGGCGACGTCGGGCGCGATCGCCGACGACCCGAACGCCGATCTCTGGAAGAACCTCACGCCGAGCAGCATCCCGCTCATGGGACAGGTGATCGTCGATCCGCGGAACTTCAACCCCTCGATCGACCTGGTGGCGGTGCGCGCCGTCTACAACGACAAGGAGATCGCCTTCCACCTGACGTGGGACGACCCGACCCAGTCCGTCGACGAGCCCGCCAAGAAGCTCTCGGGCGACGCGATCTCGCTCCAGTTCCCGCCGCAGATCACCGCGGGCACGGAGCGGCCGTACTTCCTGATGGGCGACAGCTCGGACGCCGTCTACCTCCTGCGCTGGGTGAACGGCAAGGGCGTGAGCGAGGCGACGGCGAACGGCCCGACGAAGATCACCCCGATCGCGGGCAGCGAGGCGACCGGCAAAGCGGTCTACGCCAACGGCCAATACCGGCTCGTGATCAAGCGCCCGCTGGCGTCGAAGGACGCGGCGCGCCCGACGTTCACTCCGGCGGTGTTCACGCCGGTCGCGTTCCAGGCCTGGGACGGCGGTGCGGGGGAGAGCGGCACCAAGATGTCGCTGACCTCATGGTACTATCTGCGGCTGGAGGAGCCGCAGTCGAACCGCCGTTTCGTCATTCCTCCGGTCGTGGCAATCCTCACACTGGCGGTGATGTTGCTCGTGGTGCGGGTTGCGAATAGACGGGCATAACTCGAATTCAGGAGGAGCAAGAGCAATGCGCAAGGCAATCGGAGCGTTCCTGGCGATCGCGCTCGTGGCGGGCGTCGCCGCCGTCGCCCACCGCCCGGGGCCGGCCGGAGCGCAGGGAGGCGGGACGATCGAGGCCGCGGTGACGTACGCCGGCGCGCCGGTCGTCGAGAAGCTCAAGGTGAACAAGGACACCGAGAAGTGCGGGACCGAGGCGGTGATCGAGAAGGTCGTGGTCGGTCCGAACAAGGGGCTCGCGCACGCCGTCGTCTCCGTCCCGGGCGCCAAGGGCGCCCCGAAGGCGGTGAAGGCCACCGTCGACCAGCACGGTTGCAAGTTCGTCCCGCACGTGACCGCGATGACGCCGGGCGAGCTCGAGCTCAAGAACTCCGACGACATCCTGCACAACATCCACACGTACTCCACGGCGAATCCGTCGATCAACAAGGCGCAGCCGAAGTTCAAGAAGGTGATGACCGAGAAGTTCGAGAAGCCGGAAATCATCAAGCTCACCTGCGACGTGCACAGTTGGATGCTCGGATGGGTCGCCGTCATGCCGAACCCGTTCTTCGGCGTGACCGACGCGAGCGGCGCGGCCAAGATCGAGAACGTCCCGGCCGGCAAGTACACGGTCGAGGTGTGGCACGAGACGCTCGGCAAGCAGACGAAGGAGGTCGAGGTCAAGGCCGGGCAGACGGCGAAGGTCGCGTTCGAGATGAAGAAGTAAGAGCCAGGAGGCTCTGCGAGCATGCTTGACTGGTGGCTGCCGGAGAACGTTTCGACCTACGGTCAGGAGATCGACTGGCTCTTCCACCTCATCTACTACATCACCGGCGTGACGTTCGTTCTGGTCTTCGTCACGATGCTGGCGTTCCTCGTGATGTACCGCGATCGCCCCGGGCGGCGGGCGCGGTACACCCACGGCAACACCACGCTGGAGATCGTCTGGACGGTAGTGCCGGCGCTGATCCTGGTCATCCTGACGCTCCTCAGCGTCCCGGCGTGGTCGAAAATCAAGATGACCATGCCGGAGACGGACTTCATCGTGCAGGTCACGGCCAAGCAGTTCAACTGGCAGGTGACCTATCCCGGCCCCGACGGCAAGTTCGGCACGGCCGACGACAAGACCCTGCTGGACGAGATGCACGTCCCCGTCAACAAGGTCGTCCGCGTCCTCCTGAGGTCCCAGGACGTCATCCACAGCTTCTTCGTCCCCCAGTTCCGCATGAAGCAGGACGCGGTCCCCGGCCGCGAGATCCGGCAGTGGTTCGAGGCGACCAAGCCCGGCAGGTACGAATGGCCGTGCGCGGAGCTCTGCGGCTTCGGACATTCGGGAATGCGGGGCTGGATCTACGTCCACACTCCCGACGAGTACGGGAAGTGGGCGGCGCAGAACCTGACGGCGGACGCCGCGCCGGCCGCCTCGGCTCCCGAGGACACGAAGGCCGAGGCGACCAAGGCCGAGCCTAAGAAAGAGGGGAAAGCCAAGAAATGAGCGCCACGACCGCTCACGCGCACGTCGAGCACGGCGGCCACCACGAGCTCGGCTTCGTGCGGACCTATATCTTTTCGACGGACCACAAGATGATCGCGCGGCAGTTCCTGTTCCTGGGGCTCTTCATGATGATCCTCGGTGGCCTGCTCGCCCTCGTCGTCCGCTGGCAGCTGGCCTGGCCCGAGACCGCGGTGCCCGGCCTCGGCGGGATCCTCAAGGAGACGGGCGGCATCCTGGAGCCCAGCACCTACAACATGGCGTTCACGATGCACGCGACGATCATGATCTTCTTCGTGATCATGCCGATCCTGGCGGGCTCCTTCGGGAACTTCTGTATCCCGCTGATGATCGGGGCGCGCGACATGGCGTTCCCGTTCCTCAACATGCTCTCGTTCTGGGTGACGTGCAGCGCGGGCCTCATCATGCTCTCCGGCTTCTTCGTGGAAGGCGGCCACGCGGCCGCCGGCTGGACCTCCTACGCCCCGCTCTCGTCGGTCCCGGCGTACACGGGCGTGAACTGGGGCCAGAACATCTGGTGCATCAGCCTGTTCATCATGGGCGTCGGCTCCATGATGGGATCGATCAACTACATCACGACGATCATCAACATGCGGGCGCCCGGCATGAGGCTCTTCCGGATGCCGCTGGTGGTCTGGTCGCTCTTCATCACGGCGATCCTGCTCCTCCTGGCCCTGCCGGTGCTCACGTCGGCCGTCGCGATGCTGCTGTTCGACCGCACGCTCGGGACGAGCTGGTTCTTGCCTTCGGGCGGCGGCGAGCCGCTCCTCTGGCAGCACCTCTTCTGGTACTTCGGTCACCCCGAGGTGTACATCCTGATCCTTCCGGCGATGGGCATCGCCTCCGAGATCCTGCCGGTCTTCTGCCGCAAGCCGATCTTCGGCTACCACGCGATGGCGTTCTCGATGATCGCGATCGCGTTCCTGTCCTGGATCGTCTACGGCCACCACATGTTCGTCAGCGGCATGAGCCCGGCGCTCGGGATGGCCTTCACGGTCACGACGATGGTCATCGCGGTACCCTCGGCGATCAAGACGTTCAACTGGCTGGGCACGCTGTGGGGCGCCCGGATCCAGTTCACCGTCCCGATGCTGAACGCGCTCGCGTTCGTCTCGATGTTCGTCATCGGCGGGCTCTCGGGGATTTTCATGGCCTCGACGCCGGTCGACATCTACATCCAGGACACGTACTTCATCGTGGCGCACATCCACTACGTCGTCTTCGGCGGCTCGATCTTCGGCGCGTTCGCCGCGATCTACTACTGGTTCCCGAAGATGTTCGGCCGGATGATGAACACGGCCCTCGGCCATCTGCACTTCTGGCCGACGTTCGTGTTCTTCAACCTGACCTTCTTCCCGATGCACATCATCGGAGTCGGCGGGCAGATGCGGCGCATCTACAACCCGACGCAGTACGAGTTCCTCCAGCACCAGCAACACTGGAACGTGTTCATCACCTACAGCGCGCTGGCCCTCGGCATCTCCCAGATTCCGTTCGTCATCAACTTCTTCTGGTCGCTGTTCGCCGGAAAGAAGGCGCCGCTGAACCCGTGGAACGCCAACACGCTCGAGTGGACGGCGCAATCACCGCCCCCGCACCTGAACTGGGGCCCGACGCTGCCGACGGTGTATCGGGGTCCCTACGAGTACAGCTCGCCGGAGTCGAAGGAAGACTTCCTGCCGCAATCCACGCCCCCGGTCGGGGCCGCCGGAGCGCGGCGGCACTGATCGAGACGGAGAGACCGGTGGCGTACCGTCTGGCGCTGGCGACCCTGGCCGCGACGTGTGCGCTGATCCTCCTCGGGGGGTTGGTCACGAACACGGGCGCGGCCCTCGCGGTACCCGACTGGCCGAGCACGTTCGGCCACAACATGGTCCTCTTCCCCTGGTCGCGGATGGTGGGCGGGATCCTCTACGAGCACTCTCACCGGCTGATGGGCGCGCTCGTCGGCCTGCTGACGCTGGTGTTGGCCGGCGTGCTGTGGCGCGAAGGCGGCCGGCTGCGCCGGCTCGGGCTCGTCGCGGTGGCCGTGGTCATCGCGCAGGGCGTGCTGGGCGGCCTGCGCGTCGTGCTCCAGGAGGAGACGCTGGCGATCTTCCACGGTAGTCTGGCCCAGGCCTTTTTCGCCCTGCTCGCGGTGATCGCGCTGCTGACGGCTCCCCGTGGGCGCGTCGCCGGGGCTCGGGTCGAGCCCGCCCTGAAGGGATTGACCGTGCTCGCGGCCGCGCTCGTGTACGCGCAGATCGTGTTCGGTGCGCTCCTGACCCACGCGGGCCGCATCGACCTTCACCTGACGGGCGCTGTCCTGGTGTTCGCCCTCGTGCCGATCGTCACCGCCCAGCTGCGCCGGACCGGTGACGTCGTGACGGCCCCGGTCTCGCGGCTCCTGCTCGTCCTGCTCGGCACCCAGCTCCTTCTCGGCGTCGGGAGCTTTCTGGCCCGGTTTTCACCGTTCTGGATCCCCGGCGAGCAGCTCACCGTCGTCGCCTTGCCGGTGGCCCACCGATTGGTCGGCAGCCTCATCCTCGGCGCCATCGTGGTCCTCGCCGCAAGAGTCTCGACCCCCACCGCGGAACCCGAGCCGGCCGATCGGGCGCAGCCCAGCCAGATCTCCGAAAGGACCGATGTGAAGGGAAGGGCCGATGTAACGGTTGACGGGGCGCCGCGGAGCCAGGCCGCGTCCGTCTCAGGCCACCCCGGGTCCAAGCCGGCCTCATGGCCCCCGCTACAATGACCCGGGTCCCGACCGAGGCCATCGTCGTCACGCTCGCGCGCGAACGCCGTCGCGTCGTCGCCGACCTGATCGCCCTCACGAAGCCGCGCGTCGTCCTCATGGTTCTGGTGACGACGGTCGTGGGGTACTACGTCGGGCTGACGGGCGCGCCGGGCTACGCCAGGCTCGTGCACCTGCTGATCGGCACGCTGCTGGCCGCCGGCGGCACGCTCGCCCTGAACCAGTACTGGGAGCGAGACGTCGACGCCCGGATGGAGCGCACGCGCGTGCGGCCGCTGCCCGAGGGCCGGCTCGCGCCGCTCGAAGCGCTCCTCTTCGGCAGTTCGGTCACCGTCGCGGGGCTCGTGTACCTCGGCGCGTTCGTCGGGACGCTCGCGTTCCTCGTGACCGCGGCGACGACCGTGCTCTACCTCTTCGCATACACGCCGCTCAAGCTCCGGACCCCGCTCTGCACGATCATCGGCGCGGTGCCCGGCGCGTTGCCGCCCGTGACGGGCTGGGTGGCGTCGCGGGAGGACTTCGGGCTCGGCGCCTGGGTGCTGTTCGGCATCCTGTTCCTCTGGCAGTTGCCGCACACGCTCGCCATCGCGCGCCTCTATCGTGACGACTATGCCCGGGCCGGCGTCCGGCTCCTGCCCGTCGTCGATGCCGAGGGAACCAGCACCGAGCGGCAGATCGTGACCGGCTGCCTGGCGCTGCTCGCCGTCAGCCTGCTGCCGACGCTGATCGGCCTGGCAGGCCCGATCTACTTCGTGGGTGCCTTCCTGCTCGGCGCCGGCTTCGTCGCCCTCGGGACTCGCCAGGCGCTGACACCGTCCGCCGGCGCCGCCCGGCGCGTCCTGTTCGCGTCGCTGCTGTACCTGCCGGCCCTCCTCGCCCTGCTGGCCTTCGACAAGGTATGACGAGCGACGCGCGGAACCGGCAGACCCTGCGGGTGCTCCTGATGATCATCGGCGCGCTCGTCGTCTCGGCGTTCCTCGTCGGGATTCGCTGGTGACGACCCTCACCGTCGAGCGCCCGCGACGCATCAACGGCCACCGGCCGCCGCCGCCGCCACCGACCGGAGGCGGCGACGGTCCCGAGCGAGAGCCGGGGCCCCGACGCCCGCTCGACAACGTCCGGCTGGCGATGCTGTTCCTCATCTGCGGCGAGGTCATGTTCTTCGGCGGGCTCGTCTCCGCGTTCCTGGTCTTGCGAGTGACCGCGGCACAGTGGCCGCCGCCGCTCCAGCCCCGCCTGCCCGTCGGCGTGACCGGCGTCAACACGCTGGTGTTGCTCGCCTCCAGCGTCGCGATGGTGGCGGCGATCCGAGCGCTCGAGCGCGACGACGCGCGAGCGCTCGTGCGACGACTCCTGGTCACCGGGGGGCTGGGCGCGGCGTTCCTGCTCGTGCAGGGATACGAATGGGTCCGCCTCGTCGGCTACGGGCTCACCGTCTCGTCGGGTGCCTACGGCTCCACCTTCTACACGGTGATCGGGACGCACGCGGCGCACGTCGTCGCGGCGGTCGTCTGGGTCGGCGTCTCAGCACTGCTCGCCGCCGGCGGCCGGTTTGCCGACGGGCGGACCGGCCCGGTGCGGGCGTGCGCGATCTACTGGCACTTCGTCGTCGCGCTGTGGCCGATCCTCTACGTGACGGTGTACCTCGTATGAAATCCTGGGGATGCGCGCTGCTGGCCCTGGTCCTGACGCCGCGGTCGGTCCTGGCGTGTGCGACGTGCATGGCGTCGCCGTTCGGCGACCAGACTTATACCTGGCCGTACCTCGGTCTCATCCTGCTGCCGTTCGGTCTGATCGCCGCCGTCGTCGGCATCCTCGCGTACCACGCCGGCTATCACCCGCGGACCATCGCGCGACGCCTCGTCGCCCGCTTCGCCGCAAAAGACGATCCGGAGATCATCAAGGAGACGACATGAGTCAGGTAGCCTCGATGCACGGGGCGGTGGAGCCGGCCGAGTCGCCGCTCACCCCCGAAAGCTGGGGAAAGCTCGGCATGTGGATCTTCCTGGCGGGCGACGCCGTCGGCTTCGGCACGCTGCTCGCCGGCTATGGCGCGATGCGGGCGACCAGCGCCGACTGGCCCTCGCCCTACGAGGTCCTCGGCATCAACCTGACCGCCTTGATGACCTTCCTGCTCATCTGCTCGAGCGTGACGATGGTGAAGGCGCTCGAGTGGCTGGGCAAGGGGGACAAGGCCACCGCGATCAGATTCCTCTTCTTCACCGCGCTCGGCGGCGCGATCTTCGTCAGCCTGCAGGCATACGAGTGGACGCACCTGATCCACCGGGGGCTCCACATCAACGGCAACCCGTGGGGCGCGTCGCTCTTCGGCACGTCGTTCTTCCTGGTCACCGGCTTCCACGGCCTGCACGTCACCGCCGGCGTCATCTACCTGCTCGCCATCATGAGGGTCGTCGCCCGGCGCCCCTCGCCCGCGGCGAGCTACAACGCGGTCGAGATCACCGGACTCTACTGGCATTTCGTCGACCTCGTCTGGATCATGGTGTTCACCTTCATGTACCTCCTGTAGGGGGTCGAAGCGATGGCGACGGCAGAGCACAAGCACCCGAACTACATGGCGATCTTCTGGTACCTCGCGATCCTCACCGTGATCGAGATCGCCGTGATCTACATGCCGCTGGCGAAGTTCACGATTGGCGTGCTGCTGTGCGCCTTAGCACTGGGCAAGGCGGTACTGGTCGCGATGTACTTCATGCACCTGCGGTTCGAGACGCGCAGCCTCGGCCTGGTCGCCATCACGCCCCTCGTGATCGCCACGCTGCTGATCTTCGTGCTGCTGCCCGACGGGTTCGCGGTCATGAAGCGCACGGTCGGCGTCAAGGCGGCCACGACCGAGCCCGCGAAACCCTGAGTGGCCCGCTCAGAGGCCGGCGGCGTGAGCGATGGAGTCGCAACGACTGGCCGACCGGGTCACGCGGGCCCTGGGCCGGGCCGTCCGCCTGCGTTGTCCCCGCTGCGGGATGACCCCGCTCTTCCGGGGCTGGTTCCGGATGGGCGAAGCGTGCGCCCTCTGCGGCCTGCGATTCGAGCGGGCGCAGGGCTACTTCGTCGGGGCGATCTACATCAACTACGCGGTGACCGCGGTCATCGCGATCGGGGGCTTCTTCCTGCTCTGGGGCCCGCTGGGCCTCTCCACGCGGGCGCAGCTCGCGGTGCTGGTGCCGATCGTGGTCCTCTTTCCGCTGTGGTTCTTCCGCTACAGCCGGAGTCTCTGGCTCGCCCTGGAGTGGTCGATCAACGGCGAACCCTGAGACGCCTGCGCGCGGCGGCCGCCGGGGTGCTCGTCTCGCTCCCGCTGCTCGCCGCTCCGGTCGTCGGCTATGAGGTGGTCACGGTGCAGGACGGCGGCACCCTCGCGGGCTCGGTGAAGTTCGTCGGCCCCCCCCCGAAGCTCGACCCGATCGCCGTGAACAAGAACCGTGACGTCTGCGGCGAGCACAAAGCCTCCGAGGCGCTCGTCCTGTCCGCCGATCGTGGCGTCAAGGGCAGCGTCGTCCTCGTCGAGGGGATTGCGCGGGGCAAGAAGGGCGGGGCCGAGGTGGTGCTGGACAACCACCAGTGCGTCTTCGTCAGCCACGTCACGGCGGTCGCCCTGAAGGACCGCGTGGCGATCCGGAATTCCGACTCGGTCCTGCACAACACCCACGGATTCCTCGGCAAGCCGACGGTGTTCAACGTCGCGCTGCCGACCAAGGGGCAGATGATCGAGGTCACGAAATATCTCAAGAATCCGGGCGTGATCCGCGTGCTCTGCGACGCCCACCCGCACATGTCGGCGTGGATGATCGTGCACGACAGCCCGTACTTCGCCGTCACGGACGACAAGGGCAGCTTCCGGATCACCGACGTGCCGCCGGGGACGTACAAGGTCACGATGTGGCACGCCGGCTACCGGCCCAAGGGCGCGGACAAGGACGGCCGGCCGCTCTACGACGAGCCGCGGACGATCACGAAAGAGCTGACGATCGCGCCGAAAGCGACGGCGACGGTCGAGTTCGAATTACGCTGAGCCGACAGAGGGGGACTCCATGTTCAAGCACATCTGTGTCCCGGTGGACAATTCGGACTACTCGAACCGCGCCATCGACCTGGCGGTCGAGCTGGGCCGGACGTGCGGGGCGAAGCTCACGGGCATCCACGTGTACGCCGCGCGGCTCCACGACTACCGGTTCAAGCAGATGGAGTACACATTGCCCGAGGAGTACAAGGACGAGAACGAGCTCGAGCGCCAGCGGAAGATCCACGACTCGCTGATCGCGATGGGGCTCCAGCTCATCTCCGAATCGTATCTCGACGTGATGGCGCGGAAGGCGGCGGAGGCCGGGCTCGCCTTCGAGCCCAAGATGATCGACGGCAAGCACTACAAGGTCCTCATCGAGGACTGCCTCGCCGCCGACTACGACCTCGTCGTCATCGGCGCCCTCGGCATGGGCGCGGTGAAGGACAGCCAGATCGGCTCCGTGACCGAGCGGTTCGTACGCCGGGTGGCGTGCGATACGCTGATCGTGCGGAACGCCGACGCCCTGAAGGACCAGGAGGGCGCGATCGTCGTCTGCCTCGACGGCTCGCCGCAGTCCTTCAACGGTCTCAAGCTCGGCATCGGGCTCGCGGCGGCGCTCCGCCGGCCGCTCCAGGCCGTGGCCGTCTACGACCCGTACCTCCACTACGCGATGTTCAACGGCATCGTCGGCGTGCTGAGCGAAAAAGCGTCGAAGATCTTCCGCTTCAAGGAGCAGGAGCAGCTGCACGAGGAGATCATCGATACGGGGCTCGCCAAGATCTACCAGTCGCACCTCGAGATCGGCCGCAAGCTCGCCGCCGACGCGGGGGTGGAGCTGGCCATCACGCTCCTCGACGGCAAGTGCTTCGAGAAGATCCTGACCTTCGTCCGCAAGGAGCAGCCGTGGCTCCTCATCCTCGGACGGGTGGGCGTGCACTCCGACGAAAACGAGGTCGACCTCGGCTCCAACACCGACAACGTCCTGCGACTGGCCCCGTGCAACGTGCTGCTCACGGGCGGCAAGTTCTATCCCCCGCTCGACGTGAAGGCCGAGGAGATCATCTCGTGGACGGAGGAGGCGGAGGCGCGGATGGAGCGGGTGCCACCCCAGGTGAAGGGGGTCGCCCGCACGGCGCTGCTGCGCTACGCGATCGAGCAGGGACACACCGTCATCACCAACAAGGTCATCGACGAGGCGATGGCGATCTTCATGCCGACGCGGATGGCCGAGCGGATGCAGATCCTCGCCGAGGACGTGGCGGTCGCCAAGCTGCGCGCCGAGGCCCAGCCGGCGACGGCGATCTGCTCCGTCTGCGGCTACACGGTCAAGGGGCCCAACCCGGTGGTCACGTGCCCGGTCTGCAGGGCCGCCCCCGACAAGTTCCAGCTCATCTCGAAGGAGGCGGTGGAGGCGATCGCGACCCAGGAGGGTGGCATCGAGGCCGAGGAGACGATGCCGGGCGTCCAGGTGAAGTGGTCCGCCGAGGCGCGCGACGCGCTGCGCGAGGTGACCGACGCCTATCTCCGCCGCCGCGCGAAGGCGCGGATCGAGAAGTACGCGCGCTCGCGGAAGATCCCGGTCATCACCTGCCAGCTCGCCCTGCCGATGATCGAGGAGACCGTCGGCCGTGAGAAGCTCGGCGCGGGCTGGGACACGCTGCTCGCGAAGACGAAGTTCGAGCCGGCCGAGCTGCCCGGCACCCCGCCGGCCGACGGCGCCACCGGCTTGGGGTGGACCGAGGAGGCGACGGCACGCCTCAATCGCGTCCCGGCCGGGTTCATGCGGGACATGACGCGCGAAGAAGTCGAGCGGGTGGCGGGCGCCAAGGGCGTGACGACCATCGACCTCGCGGTCTGCGAAGAGGGCATCGGGCACGCTCGCGAGACGATGAACGAAGTGATCGCGGGATACGTCTCGAACAAGAAACCGCGATAAGCGGGGGCGAGGGGGTGGGGGCCCCGCGGGGGTACGTGAGCGGCTGCGTCACCCACTCGCCCGGATCGCAGCTCTTCGGGCTGCGGACGGGACGAGGGGGTCCCACTTCGCCGCTCGCGTCCCCCCGCGGGGCCCCCACCCCCTCGACTCTGCTTCTCTGGATCCCGACCGGCATGCCCGCGCCTCTGTCCTGGGGTCTCTCGTCGTGACGGACT
>Ga0137397_10002886_pt1 | contig 11972 bp, 14 predicted proteins | sample czorhiz116metaG_FD_106658 | JGI IMG/M metagenome (GOLD analysis project Ga0137397, IMG submission 106658) | Vadose zone soil microbial communities from Angelo Coast Range Reserve, California, USA - czorhiz1.16 metaG | ecosystem: Environmental > Terrestrial > Soil > Vadose zone | place: USA... | reverse complement strand
GTTGATCGCTCGATATTACTCAGACCATTGGCGCTCGAAAAGCTCCAATGGTTTCGAACAGATTCTGGCACATCGTATCGGTTGTCAAAGAGCGAAAGCCTCCTGTCCAGCAGAAGACGTCCTCACAACTGGAAGAGTATGCCAGCAGGTCGCGAAGAAGTCAACAGCAAGAAATAAAGAAATTTTTGGATTTTCCACAGGCCTATCGACACACCAGGACTGGCACTGAATTGCGCGCGTTTCAAAGCTTATCGGTGCATCGAATCTGTCCGCTAATTCTTGCAGTTGCACTTGCCGACAACCAATTCGCACGATCCTGATTCATCGCCAATTGGATCTCAATTACTTGAAATTCTGCCAGTTACAAGAGACGCACAGAATGGCACGTCATTTGCGTACTCAAATTTCAATCCAGGGACGTATTCAGCTCAAAGACGGAGTTGGTGATGGGAGCGATCGTTGTAGCTCTGTTTCTATTCGTGTTTTTCGTTGCAGCAGAAGCGCAGGCAGTCCAGCGACCTGAAGAAAATGCGGACGTTCGCGCAGTGTGCAGGGCAGATGATCCACGCGTGAAAATGAAATTGAAAGAAAATTTGCCACCAGCGATTCTCGGTGGGGGCGCCTCACGCGGAGCGGAAGAATTCGAAAGCGCGGACCCGCAACCGTGGATGAGTGAGAAATTCCCTTTGAGCGATGGAACGGACGCCGGTTCCGAAGCTTGCTGGGCTGGATTAAGCGCAGAGCAACAACGCCTGTTCCGGAGTTTCTCGGAAAACTACAATGTGCGAACGCACCAACATCTGAGTGAACCCGATGTCTGGTCCTCACTGAATGAGTCGGAACAAGCAACGTTCATCTCGATCACTTATGCCCTTGAACACACGACGCTGTCGGACCGCAAGAAAAGGCCGGAAGGGCGATTGTCAGATTTTGTCGAGGTAGTTTTCGACTTGTTGGGTGAAAGCGCAAAGCATTCCGATGACCATGGGGACACCCAATACCGTGTCTTCGCGCGGCTGAGCCCGAACGCACGCCTGGCCCTTCGAAATTCGCGGGAGTTTGGTGAGCCGGGCATAAATACATTCGGTCACAAAGGCCGTCCGGTTAGCCACCGGCAGCAGGGTGGAATCCCGAGCATTCAGATCTCAACGGACGAACTCGGAACTAGCGCAGACATCGACATAGATTACCGGAGCAAAAACCCTTTCAAGGGCGAAGGTCATCTGCACCCCAGCAACTCTGACGTAAGATCTAAGCGCGGAGGCATTTGCAACTATCTCCGGTTCGTGAAGCGCTGGCCCGGTTGGATCCGCTGTCACCTACCCCGCGGCAAGAAAGGCGGAAATGGCACGACGCCCGATAATGATCTTGGGCATTTTGCAGGTGATTGGGGGACTGCCGGCCGAGGCGATGCCTCGGGAGCAGAAGCCAGTACCAAATACCCTGCAGCGGACGGTGCAGCGATTTACGGAAACATGGCTCCCAGCGGGAGACATGCGGAAGGCTATTGCGTACGTGTCGCAGGAAGCGGTGCATTCGCCGTGCTTAATTGACGAGGTGCGTAAGCGTAGCCAAGGAGAATCACAGGAGAGCGTTCAAGGATTTCTGAGGGAATATCTGGCGGAACGTCGCGAAGAGATTGTGGCCAACAATTCCACCGCCTCCGCTTCAAAAGTACTTTCGCTCGCTGAATTCATTGAACCATTGCCTATCGCCAATCGAGACATCGGCGGCAGGTTACTTCCGGCCGCGGGCGAAAGTACGCTTTTGAAGCCAGGAAGGAAGACGATTCAGAGCCTCGCTTGCGATGAAAAGGAAGCTGCATGGCTGGCGCGGCTATCAAAAAAAGGCCCCATCGCGGTGCAAGCATTTCGGGCGAAGGGTGCGCCCGAAGGAAAAATCGCGCCGATTGTGCTTTTCTGGCGAAAGGAGAAGGCGGGATGGAAGGTTCTGGCGGTCGGCACGATTTCGCAATAATTCTGGCCAATCACTGTGGCGCCGTGCACAGAGAATCTGCGTGCCAAAGAGAAGAAGTCAAACCGGGAAACCAGTTTGTGAAAGCCTTCATTTAGTCTTCCTTGCAAGCCTGCTCTACTCCGTTCCACCGTCCAGAAAATGATACGATGCGCGGCGCAATCCATTGTTCGGAGCGGTACCGAACAGGAGGCGTGCGATGAGCCGTTGGACGAAATGCCTGCAAATGGCCGTGGCCTTCCTGGCGCTAGCGTGCGCAATTTGCGGAGAAGAAAACATGGAGAAACAAGGAGAAGTGCAACATGTAGCTGTTCCGGCGATTGCCCCCCGTAACGAGGACATCAGCACGATCGAGGGAATCGTGAAGGCGAGCTACGAGACAATTTCCGGGGGCGTGGGTGTGCCGCGGCAGTGGGGACGCGACCGAACATTGTTTGCGCCGAGCGTTCGATACGTTTCTCTTTCCAAAAACAAGGCTGGCGACGTGCGCGCGAAGAGTTCTGACTATCAGGAATACCTGAATGAGAGCGACGGCTTCCTGGTGAAAGAGGGTTTTACCGAGGTTGAGCTCGGGCGAGAGATTAAGCGCTTCGGAAATGTGGCGACAGTGCTAAGCAGTTATGAAGGGCGGGTGCAGTCCACCGGCAAAGTGGTGACGCGGGGCGTGAATATTTTTTCGTTGTACTTCGACGGGAAGCGTTGGTGGATTCAGACGATGCTGTGGGACGAAGAGCGGGAGAGCAATCCAATTCCTACCGAATTGCTTGCGGGGAAGAAATAATGTCGAGAAGGCTAATCGCTGCAGCGTTGTTCATTCTCCTGATGGCCGGGTCGCTCTCGGCGCAGGCTCCTCAAAAGAACGAGCCGGAGCAAGCGGGGCCGTATGGTTCGTTGGTGATTCGGGGCGTGACGATCATTGACGGGTCGGGCGCCCCTGCGTTTGGGCCCGCGGATATTTTCGTTCAAGGGAATCGCATTACGCGCGTCGCGCTTACGGATTCAATCACACGCGAAGAAGAAAAAGCGGAAGCTGCCGGCGCCAAGCGTGCTGCGCCGGATCGCGTGATTGATGGCAAGGGCATGTACGTGATGCCCGGATTGGTTGATCTACACGCGCACATCAATACGAATAAGGACGTTCCGGCGGAATACATCTACAAACTCTATCTTGGACACGGCGTGACGACGATTCGAACGTTCAATTACGGCGAGAGCGATCCCAAGAGAATGGTCGAGGAGAAGAAAAAGATCGCAGCGAATCAGGTGATTGCGCCTCGAATGTATGTTTACCCGTTCTGGCGCGGGAATGATCCCCGCCTTTCGAATCCCGACGGCGCGCGGCAGATTGTTGACGAATGGCATGCGATGGGAGTGGATGGCGTAAAAATACTCGGCAAGCCCGGGCTATGGCCTGATGTTTTCAAGGCGATTGCTGATGAGGCGCGCAAGAACGGCATGGGAGTGGCAGTGCACATTGGGCAGGACGGCGTCTATCCAATGAATGCCGTGCGCGTAGCGACGGACGGGGCTACGACGATTGAGCATCATTACGGATATTCGGAATCGTCGTTCAGCGGCCAGACGATTCAAGATTTACCGGCGGATTACAACTATTCGAATGAAGCGGACCGCTTTCTGGAAACGGGGCGTGTATGGCTGCAGGCAGATTTGGCGAAACTGCACGGCGACGTGATTAACGCGCTGCTCGACGCGATGCACAACACGGGATTCGTTATGGATCCCACGTTCAGCATTTACGAAGCAAATCGCGACGTGACCCGCGCCGCGAATTTGCCGTGGCACAGCGACTACACACTCCCGGCGGTGATGAATTCGTTTCTGCCAAGCCCTACCCATCATGCTTCGTACTTTTTTGAATGGACTTCCGACAAGGAGGCCGATTGGGCGCGAGCGTACCGAGTGTGGATGGAATTTGTGAACGACTACAAAAATCAGGGCGGGATCGTGGCGGTCGGATCAGACAGCGGATTTCTTTTCAGCATTTGGGGATTCGGGACAATCCGCGAGTTGGAATTGCTTGAGGAAGCGGGATTCTCTCCTTTGGAAACGCTTCACGCAGCGACGGAAAACGGAGCGAAGGGGCTGAAAAATCCGGAGCTGGGTTTGATTCGACAAGGATATCTAGCGGACATGGTGCTGCTGACGGAAAATCCTCTGGCGGATGTGAAGATTTTCTACGGCTCGGGCGTAACGCGCGCCAGTAAAGACGGCAAGCAGACGCAGGTGCATTCCGTGAAATATACGATTCGCGATGGGGTTGTTTTCGATTCGCAGGCGCTGCTTGCGGATGTGCGAGGGATTGTGGCCAAGGCGAAGCAGGCGGCGGCGAAGAAGGACTGAGCGAGGGAGTGCGGACGGAATCTGCGTAACGTTTTAGATCGAAACGCGTTGAATCAGTTGAGAGAATATCTTGAGAGGTGAGCGGATGGAGCGGCGCCGACGAAATTGGCATCTCTGGGCGGGATTCCTTTTGTGTATTGCAGGTGTTTTGAGCTATTTCCTTCTCTTTGTAAGATTCCCCACTACGCGGGATGTCCCTTGGGCAAATTTTATTATTTTGGCGGCGGGAGTTTTGTTTTTGGCGTCCGGGTTGCGGCGAACGTTCGGGCAGCCGCAACAGTTTCGCGGAAGGATCGTGGGACCGATCTTGGCAGTGCTCGGTCTCGCCGCGGTTGGTTTTTTCTGCTTTTTGATTTTTTATGCGACGAAGCAATTGCCGAAATCAGCGGGCGCTCCCCGCGTTGGACAAAAGGCGCCCGATTTTGTTCTCAAGGATTCAAACAACAAAGAAGTGTCGCTTGCCGGCCTAATAAGCACACCGCTTCCTACTTCGCATGCGGCTCCGAAGGGAGTCTTGCTGGTCTTCTATCGTGGCTACTGGTGACCGTTCTGTCTCTCCGAGTTACGGGGAGTAGAAGACAGGCTAGATGAAATCGAAAAGCTGGGAGTGATACCTGCTGCGATCAGCGTGGATACGCCCGAGGAGTCTCGCGATTTGTGTAAGAATGCCGGCTTCACGTTTCCGTTTCTTTCCGACCCAAACACGACAGCAATTAGCGCGTATGACTTGTTGCACAAAGGCGCAGGAGTGAATGGCCACGATGTGGCACGGCCGGGAGAATTTCTTGTGGATTCGAGCGGCGTGGTGCGCTGGGTGAATTTGACGGAAGATCTTCGGGTACGCGCGCGGGCGGAAGAGTTCATCGCACAAGCGAAGCAATTGAAATAGCCCGCATCGGGCGTGAGTTTTTCGAGAACGGCTGATACCATCGGCCTGTGGCGCAGCGTTTTTTAAAACTCATCCTTTCAACGATTACAAAACAGGAACTGTTGCGGGCCGGCGATCGTTTGGGCGTGGCGGTGTCCGGCGGAGCCGATTCGGTGGCACTGTTGCGGCTGCTGGTGGAATTGCGCGTGGAGCTTGGCGTTGTGCTGAGCGTGGTTCATTTCAATCACAAGTTGCGAGGGAAGGCTTCGGAGAAAGACGAAGCGTTTGTTGCGGGGCTCGCGGAAAAATTCGGGCTGACATTGCATGTGGGGCGCGGAGACGTTGGCAAAAAAGCGAAGCGCGAGAAAACGAATCTTGAGGATGCGGCGCGGCGGGCGCGATATGAATTCTTTCGAAAATTGACGGAAAGCGGCTTGGTTGATTGTGTTGCGACGGCGCACACGGCGGATGACCAGGCGGAAACCGTGTTGGCACACATTCTACGCGGAACGGGGCTCGCGGGGCTTGCGGGAATTCATCCTGTGACTTCGGAAGGAATCGTTCGTCCATTATTGGGTGTGCGGCGAAGCGAGTTGCGGAAGTATCTTCGCGCGAAAAAACAAAGCTGGCGGGAAGATGCGACCAACCGCGATACGTCGCGTCAACGCGCGCGCATGAGGAGGAAGCTGCTGCCGTTGCTCGAAAAGCAGTTCAACCCGAGGGCGGTTGAACATTTGGGAGCGCTGGCGGAGCTGGCGCGACGGGATGAAGCGCTTTTGTCCGCGCTGGCTCGGGCGCGATGCGAAGTGTTGGCGAAGGAACAGGCAGGGGTGAAGAGGATTGAGGCCGGGAAACTTTTGCGGCCGATGGAGGAAGGACTTTTTAATCTGGAGGGCACAGAGAACGCGGAGAAGAGAGAGGAGAATTTGACCGCGCTTAGCACGCGGATAGTTCGGCTACTTGTTGGCGAACACAAACGAGCGGGAAGCGAGCTGGCGGCAATTCACGTTGAGGCGGTGCTGCAGCTTGCTAGAAGCGGCGAAAACGGAAAAGTGCTGCAACTTCCGGGAGGAGTGGACGTCCGGCGCGAAGATGACTGGCTTGTTTTCCTGGCGCGAGCCTCGGGTGGTACTCTAAGAGAACAACGCCGCGAATTTGCATATCCCGTCGAACTGCAAAGCGGCGAGACCACCATTTCCGTGAAGGAAATCGGTTGCGTAATCCGCCTCAGGTCCATTGACTGGCCCCTCGCGCAGCGCGAAACTATTAAGAACGGCTGGGCGGCCCTGGACCAGCAAAAATTGTGCGCTCCACTTGTGCTGCGCAGCTTGCGGCCGGGCGACCGGATGCGGCCGATTGGGCATCGCGGTTCACACAGGTTGAAGCGCTTGCTGAACGAAAAGCGCATAAGCCGATGGGAACGCGAAGGCTGGCCGGTGCTGGAGAGCGGCCAGAAAATCGTTTGGGCACGAGGTTTCGCCGCGGCGGAATTTGCCGCGACGAGGGAAACGCGAAGAGCGATCCTGGTTAGCGAGGAGACGGCTTGAGCGCTGCAAAATCTGCGTCGTACTCCGCAGGGAGAATTGCCAAGAAAGTTGCAGAGGTTGGCCGTCAGATTACGAAAGATTACCGCGGACGCAGAATTGACGCGGTGGTTACCCTGGACCGAGGTTTTATTTTCGCGGCGGATGTTTTGCGGCACGTGCACTGCCCCGTGTATTGCCACTTCCTACGGGAAGAGGTTCGCGACGTGCAGCAGGGCGGGCATGTACGGCGCGAGGTTTTCTTCAGTGCGCGGCCGGATTTGAAGGGGCGCGACGTGCTTGTGCTGGACGCGGTGCTCGAAAGCGGCGTGACACAAGATTTTCTCCTGCGGCGGCTTGGCGAGAGCAAACCGCGCTCGCTGCGCCTTGCGGTGCTGCTGGACAAGCCCGCAAAACGCCGCGTGGGACTCGAGCCCGATTACTTTGGCTTCCGGACTGCATCTAAAGAGATGTGGGTCGGCTACGGTCTTGCGGCGCCAAACGGAACGGATCGCAACTTGAAAGATTTGTCTTCCGGGGCCTCCGCGGCGTCTAATAGAGGTAGGAGCCGCAAGCGCAGCAAAAGCTAAAACGCGCGGGTTGGTTCTTGGAAAGAATTTTGTGAGGCAACTGTGAACTCAAGCTCTACGGCAAAGACAATCTTATTCTGGCTGGCGATCGTGCTGCTGGGCGTGATGCTCTGGCAACTGGTGTCGAAGAACGGGCAGTCCGCGCGCGAGCAAACGCCCGCCTATAGCGAGTTCATGGCAAAGGTGGACAGAGGCGAGATTAAAGAAGTGACGATGTATCTCTCGCCGAATGCTTACGAGGTGCAAGGCGAATACACTACTCCAGGGGACCAGAAATTTCGTACAACCATTGCCAAGGAAGATGCACCGGTCGTTTCCAAGGCCCTGCGCGACAAGGGCGTAAAGATTACGGTGAAGGAAGTGCGCAGCAACGATTGGCTGATTCTTCTGGTGAACGCGGCACCGCTGCTGCTGCTTGCCGGATTCGTTTTCTTCCTGATGCGACAGATGCAAGCCGGCGGCAACAAGGCGCTGAGTTTTGGTAAATCGCGCGCGCGGTTGCTTTCCGCACAACAGAAGAAAGCCACGTTTAAGGATGTTGCTGGTACGGACGAAGCGAAGGAAGAACTTCAGGAAATTATCGAGTTCCTGAAAGACCCGCAGAAATTCCAGAAGCTTGGCGGACGAATTCCGAAGGGAGTGTTGCTGGTTGGGCCTCCGGGCACGGGCAAGACTTTGCTGGCGCGCGCGATTGCGGGCGAAGCCAACGTTCCCTTCTTCTCGATTTCCGGTTCGGACTTTGTCGAGATGTTCGTCGGCGTTGGCGCGAGCCGTGTGCGAGATCTTTTCGAGCAAGGCAAGAAGAACGCGCCCTGCATCATCTTCATTGATGAAATTGACGCCGTAGGACGCCATCGCGGCGCGGGTCTCGGCGGCGGTCATGACGAACGCGAACAGACGCTGAACGCGCTGCTCGTTGAAATGGACGGCTTTGAATCGAACGAAGGCGTGATTTTGATCGCCGCGACGAACAGACCGGATGTTCTCGACCCTGCGCTGCTTCGCCCGGGCCGTTTTGACCGGCGCGTGGTTGTGGCGCGGCCTGATGTGAAGGGCCGCGAGGAAATTCTTCGCGTACACACGCGCAAGGTACCACTTTCCGACGACGTGGAACTTTCCATCATCGCGCGCGGCACTCCAGGTTTTTCCGGAGCCGATCTGGCGAATTTGGTGAACGAAGCTGCGCTGTGGGCGGCGCGCCAGAACCGCAAATTTGTCATGCAAGTGGATTTCGAGATGTCGAAGGACAAAGTGCTCATGGGAGTGGAACGCAAATCCATGATCTTGTCCGATGAAGAGAAAAAGAATACGGCATACCACGAGGCAGGACACGCGCTGGTTGCGGAGATGACGCCCGGCGCCGATCCGGTACACAAGGTCACGATCATTCCGCGCGGAATGGCGCTTGGATTGACCATGCAGCTACCGACTGACGACAAACATTCCTACACAAAAGAGCATCTTGAGGGCATGCTAGCCGTTTTGATGGGCGGCCGCACTGCTGAGGAGATTTTCCTCGGACACATTACCACGGGCGCCGGAAACGACATCGAACGGGCGACAGACATAGCGCGCAACATGGTGTGCGAATGGGGCATGAGCGAACTCGGACCGCTGGCGTTTGGCAAAAAGGAGGAAGCGATCTTCCTGGGGCGCGAGATCGCGCAACATCGCGATTTCTCCGAAGACACAGCCGTGCAGATTGACAAGGAAGTGAAGCGGATCGTCGGCTCGGCTTACGACAAGGCAAGAAGTATTCTCGATACCAACCGCGATACGCTGGACCGCATTGCGAAGGCTCTGCTGGTCCGTGAAGTGCTCGATGCGAACGAAGTAAAGATGCTGATGGAAGACAAGGAGCTGCCGGAAAAGCCGCGCACGCCGCCGACGCCTCCACCGCAGGCTGCGACGAGCGCGGATCCGAAGGTGGTGCGGCCGGAGTTGCGGGCAGCGCCGGGATTCACGCGCGGGGATTCGCCGGCAAAAGCGTAGTAGAGAATTCTGATTTGTAATTGCGGGCGTCGCTCAAAGGCGACGCCCGTTCGTTTTTGAGAGCGATTGCACCTCGCAGATTTTCCAGGACAGAATGTACAAGCCATGCGCACGTCGTGCTATTGTCCGGGATTATGACAATACTGGAAGAAATCGCGGAAGGGCGAACTGACCTTGTATTCGAATTCGTTGGCGAGGCACACTCCGCCAATTCGACTGACCACAACAATGTCTCGCTAATCCAGCATTGCGCGTACTACGGGGACGTAAGCGCCATGAAGTTCTTGCTCGCGAATGGCGCGACACTCGATTCGCTTGGAGAGAACCTGGGCCTGCAGGGAGCGAGTTTTCACGGGCATTGGAGGCTTTGCAAATTCCTGCTGGAACGCGGGGCGGATGCGAACTTTGCTGCCGATGATACGGGTGAGGCGCCGCTCCATTGTGCGTTGTGCACGCCCAACCGGATTGCGCATAACCTGGTGGTGAAAGTTTTGCTTGCGCACGGCGCAAATTCGAATGCAGCGACGAGAGAGAACGTGGAAACCGGCTGCTTCATGCGCGACTGCCGCACGAAAGGCGAAACTCCCCTTCACCGTGCCGCCGCTTTCGGAGATGAAGAAGTGATTCAAAACCTGTTGGACGCGGGCGCTAAAATCGATGCGAAAGATATGAACGGAGATACTCCGCTTTCCTGGGCGAGTTGGTATGCGCGGCCGACCCCGATTCTTCGAAAGCTGCTCTACGGTAATTTTCGGATTCACCCCGAACACGCCAGCATGGCCGTCTATCTTCAGGGCAAGCCCAAACTTTGAAAAAGGCGTAGAATATGGCCATGGGACGCAAAGACGGCGAAAATTTGAATGTTACGTGCCCGTGCTGCCAGGCGAAGCTGGTGATTGATCCGATTTTTGGCGCGGTGCTTTCCCACGAGGCCCATGTAAAGCCCGGGCCCGACGTGGATTTGACGCAGGCATCGAGCATTCTTGAGGAACAGCGGCGGCAGCGCGAAGACAAGTTCGCAGACTCCTTCTTTCAAGAGACCCACAAAGAAGATATCCTCGCCAAGAAATTTGAAGAGGCCATGAAGAAAGCCAAGGACGCTCCCGCTGGAAAACCGATTCGCGATTTTGATTTGGACTAGTTCCCTGCCATCACGTCTCCGCGCGCGCTACACTCTTTGGTTCCTATGATCCGCAGAAAAATTCATCGGGTTAAGTTGCGCCGGGGCGAACTTCTCCTTGGGCGAAAAACGTTGGTGATGGGTGTGTTGAATGTGACGCCGGACAGTTTTTCAGATGGCGGCAAGTTTTTTGATGCGAAGCGCGCGGTGAAGCATGCGCTTGCGATGCAGCGCGGCGGCGCGGATATCATTGACATTGGAGCGGAATCCACACGGCCCGGATCCAAGAGTATTTCCGCAGCGGAAGAATTGTCGCGGCTGTTGCCGGTGCTGGAAAGGCTGCGCGGGAAATTGAAAATCCCCATTTCCGTGGATACGCAGAAATCCGCGGTGGCGGAACTTACGATCGGGGCTGGCGCGGCGATGATCAATGACGTTTCCGGATTGATCAGTGACCCGCGCCTGGCAGAAGTTGTGGCGCGACACCGTGTGCCTATCATTCTGATGCACATGCGGGGCACGCCACGGACCATGCAGACGCGGCCGTTTGCAAGAAACGTGATGAAAGATGTAATGGGTGGGCTGAAGAAATCCGTGGCCGTTGCGCGCAAGGCGGGGATCGAGAAATCCCAGATAGTTCTGGACCCCGGTATCGGGTTCGGAAAAAGCTTTGAACAAAACTACGAGTTGCTCGCGAAGCTGCCGGAGTTGGCGAAGCTTGGCTATCCGCTGCTCGTGGGAACCTCCCGCAAAGGATTTCTTGGTAAGACGATGGCAAGGAACGGCAAACCCGCTCCTGCTGGTCAACGCATCTGGGGAACCGCGGCAACTGTGACGGCGAGCATCCTTGGCGGCGCTCACATCGTGCGCGTGCATGATGTCGCGGAAATGGTGCAAGTCGCGCGCGTGGTGGATGCCGTAGTGAATGGCCGGCACCGGTAGTGGACCTGTTGGGTGATTGGGACACTTAGGACAGTCCCGCGGGAAGCTACAAGCTGCGCTCGCTATAATAGAAGTGTGAGTACATCACAGGGCTCTAAACAGGCAGCGATAAGCGGCGCCGGCGCGGCGATTCTCGCAGTGGACTACGGGCGTGCGCGGATTGGGCTGGCGATTGCCAGCATGGAAACGCGGCTGGCGCAGCCGCTCGGGACGCTGGAACGCATCAATCGCAATGAAGATATGCGCCGCCTGCGGGAACTTGTACGCGAACATGAGGTGAAGCGAATCGTGGTTGGGCTGCCACTGCTTCTCGACGGAACGCGTGGCGAAATGGCGGAAGAAGCCGAGCGATTTGCGCAGCGCGCACGAAAACAGATTGGCATACCCGTCGAAATGATGGACGAGCGGCTGACGAGCTGGGAAGCGGAACGGCTGCTCGAAGAGGAATTCGGCAGGAAATATCACGACGAAACCGAAAAGAAGAAAAAAAAGAAGGCGGCCGAGAAACCGACCGTGGATTCCGTTGCTGCCGCCGTGATTCTGCGCGAATACCTCGCAAAACACGAAGCACAGGAGCGTGCGTAAGTGAAATACGTGCTTAC
>Ga0137397_10002883_pt1 | contig 11979 bp, 10 predicted proteins | sample czorhiz116metaG_FD_106658 | JGI IMG/M metagenome (GOLD analysis project Ga0137397, IMG submission 106658) | Vadose zone soil microbial communities from Angelo Coast Range Reserve, California, USA - czorhiz1.16 metaG | ecosystem: Environmental > Terrestrial > Soil > Vadose zone | place: USA... | reverse complement strand
GAATGATCCTCACGGCTTCGCATGGTTGATGGTGGTAACGACCGCCTTCACCACCGTGGTGTGGATTGCGGTCACGCTGCTCACCCGGCCGGAGCCGGAGAGCAAGTTGCGCGCGTTCTACGAGCGGGTGCGCCCGCCGAGTGCCGGCTGGCGCCGCTTCGCAACTGGGCCAGACAAATCGGAGCAAAGCCTGCTCTGGTCAACCGCGGATTGGCTGGCTGGCTGCGCCATGATCTATTGCTCGCTGTTCGGCATCGGAAACATTATTCTGGGCTCCGCCATGCTCGGCATTGGGCTGCTGGCGATCGCCGCGCTATGCGGGTTGTTCATTTTCTGGGACCTGAACCGGCGGGGTTGGGAAACCTTGAGCTCGTAAGCAACGGGACACGCGCGTCCAATTACAATCACACCATCCTCAATGCTCCTGTTCTGGATTCTTTTCAATCTGTTCGTGCTGGTGATGCTGGCGCTCGACTTAGGCGTCTTCCACCGCCGCACCCACGTTATCCGTTTCAAGGAGGCGATGGGCTGGAGCGCCTTCTGGGTGTTGCTGGCGGGCGGCTTCGCGCTCCTGGTCATGTTTTGGCAAGGGCCGCAGAAAGCCCTGGAATTCACCACCGGATATCTGATCGAGGAATCGTTAAGCGTCGACAACCTTTTCGTTTTCCTGATGCTGTTCCGCTACTTTCGCGTGGACCCGAAATACCAGCACAAGGTGCTGTTCTGGGGCATTGTCGGGGCGCTGGTGGCGCGCGGCATCTTCATTGCCACGGGCGTAGCGCTGATCAACCAGTTTCACTGGATCATTTATGTGTTTGGAGCATTCCTGATTTATACCGGGCTCAAGATGTTGAAGCCCATGGAGACCGACATTCATCCCGAGCGCGGGCCGGTTCTCCGCCTGGCGCGCAGGTATTTGCGGTTTAGTCCCGAGTACGATGACGGAAAATTTTTTACCCTGCAGGATGGAAAGCGATTAGCGACACCGTTGTTCCTGGTTTTGCTGGCGGTTGAGACTACCGACATTCTGTTTGCAGTGGATTCCATTCCCGCCATCCTGGCGATCACCAGCGACCCATTCATCGTGTATACCTCGAACGTCTTTGCCATTCTGGGGCTGCGCTCTCTGTACTTCGCGCTGGCTGGAATGATGGAGGTTTTCCGCTTCCTCCATTATGGGCTGGCAGCAATTCTGATTTTTATCGGGGGGAAGATGGTAGCGTCTAACTACGTGGAAGTTCCGATCGTGGTGGCGCTCGGAGTGGTGGCCGGTCTGCTGGCGGTTTCCGTGCTGGCCTCGCTGCTTTTTCCGAAACACAAAGAGCGAAACGACAACTCCTGATTATTCAAAGCGAACTGTGTTGCCGAGCAGGACGGAGTGCTTCTTGAACTTCGCGTCGTCATGGGCGGGGAAGTCGAGGCGGTAGTGGGCTCCGCGGCTCTCTTCGCGTGCCAGAGCTGAGCGCGCGATGAGCATTCCGGTCTCCAGCAGGTTGCGCGCCTCCCATTGCTGACGGGTTTGGGGCAGCTCGGGCAGGGAAGCACGAAGCTGCTCGAGTTTGGTTACAGTCCGCCGCAGGTGCGATCCCATGCGCACGATGCCAACCTCCTGCCACATGACGCTGCGAAGCTCTTGGATGATCTTCTCAAGCTGCTTATCCCGCGAGCCGTTGCGCGCAGTTTCGTGCCCGGGATTGTGATTTGGAGCCTTGTGCGGGGTGGATGATCCCGCTGTTGCTGTCATCGCCTTTCCGGCGCGTGCACCAAACACCACGCCCTCGAGCAGGGAATTGCTGGCCAGACGGTTGGCGCCGTGCACGCCGGTGCCCGCCACCTCTCCGGCGGCAAAAAGGCCGGCAAGGTTGGTCCTGCCGTCAAGATCGGTACGCACACCACCCATTGCATAGTGGGCCGCGGGACGCACCGGGATGAGATCGCAGGTTATGTCGATGTTGTTTTGCAGGCAGGTGTCGTAAATGCGCGGGAAGCGGGCGCGCAGGTGGTCGCTGCGCAAATGGGTGAGGTCAAGGTAAACCACTGCCTCGGGATTCTTCACCACTTCTATCTCATGGACGATGGCACGCGCCACCACATCGCGCGGCGCCAGTTCGCCGCCCTCGTGATACTTGGGCATGAAGCGCTCGAGCTGCATGTTGCGCAGATAGGCTCCCTCACCACGCAAGGCTTCAGAAAGCAGGAAGCGGGGAGCGTTCTTCACGTAAAGCGCAGTGGGATGAAACTGCACGAACTCCATGTCGCTGATCTCGGCTCCGGCGCGGTAGGCCATGGCGACGCCATCTCCCGTGGCCACGCTGGGATTGGTGGTCTCGCGATAGACTTGCCCGATTCCGCCGGTGGCTAAGAGAACTGCCGAGGCCTTCACCGGCTTCAGCGCTCCGCCTGAGCTAACTAACTCCACTCCGCAAACCCGGCCTGCCTCAGTGAGCAAGTTGGCAGTGAATTCAAAGTCGCAGAAAGAAATTGATTTCAAGGTTTGCGCTTTAGCTTGCAACGCGCGCGCAATCTCCCGACCGGTGGAATCACCATGGGCGTGCAGGATGCGGGAGCGGCTGTGCGCGCCTTCCCGAGTGAAGGTGAGGGTGGTGCCTTTGCGGTCGAACTGCGTTCCCCAGTCAATCAGCTCCTGAATGCGTTCGGGACCTTCCTCCACCAGCACTTTCACGGCTTCCGGATTACAGAGCCCATCACCAGCTTCAAGTGTGTCCTGAAGGTGAATGCTGATGTCGTCTTCATCGCTCAAAGCCACCGCAATTCCGCCCTGGGCGTATTGCGTGGCCGATTCTGTCAGCTCTTGTTTGGCGAGCACCAGCACCCGTCCGGCGGCGGCAAGCTCAATGGCGCCTCGCAGACCGGCGACGCCCGCGCCGACTACGATGAAATCCGTCTCGTGAGGCACAGCTCTCATGAAGTTAAGCCGGGAAACTCTCGATGGTAGCACGCGTTTCTCCGCTCTCCGGTGCGCTCGGCTATGATGTTCCTCTGTGAATCGCGTCACCGTCCAAGTGAAGCCCGCGCCTTACGACGTTCTGATTGAGAGCGGGCTGCTCCGCCATGCAGGCAAGCACTTGCTTGCTGCCTTGGGACACAAGGCGCCGCATATTGCGGTGATAACGGTTGCACCGGTGCGGAAGCATTGGGAGTCCGCGCTCAGCACGGCATTGAAACAAGCCGGCGTAGAACCATACGTCCTGGAGATGCGCGATGGTGAACGCTACAAGACTCTTTCCGTCGTCGAAGACCTCGCCTTCAAGCTGGTGAAGCGCGGCGCAGACCGCAACTGCGCAATTGTGGCATTCGGGGGCGGCGTGGTGGGAGACGTGGCCGGCCTGCTGGCATCGGTTTACATGCGCGGCGTTGATTTTGTGCAAGTGCCAACGTCGTTTCTGGCGCAGGTGGATGCAGCCATCGGCGGCAAGACCGGCGTGAACCTTTCGGCAGGGAAGAACCTGGTGGGGACCTTCTACCAGCCGCGGCTGGTGCTGATCGACCCGCAGGTAATCGCCACGTTGCCGGAGCGCGAGTACCGCTCCGGATTGTATGAGGCGCTTAAGTGCGGCATCATCCGGAAGCGCGAGATTTTCGATTTCATGCAACACGAGCGTGAACGCATCCTGCAGCGTGACACCGCAGTGCTGGAGTGGCTGATCACGGAGTGTGTAAAGGTAAAGGCCGAGGTGGTAGCTGCCGACGAGCGAGAGAGCGACCTGCGGCGGATTTTGAATTTTGGGCACACTATTGGCCACGCGCTCGAGGCGGAAACCGCCTACCGACACTTTCTGCACGGTGAAGCTGTGGCTTGGGGTATGGTTGCCGCGTCGATGATTGCCGCCGGCATGCAAAAGACGAGCGCGGAGACTGCTCAGCGCATCATCTCGGCGGTGCTGGCCTATGCTCCGCTGCCACGGGTGGAGTCACGCAGCAAGAACATTGCCCGCCGCATCTTGACGGACAAGAAGACTGTGGACGGTGTTGCCCACTTCGTGCTTCCCCGCGAAATTGGCGAGGTCGAGATCGTGCGCAATGTCCCCGACCGCGCCGTAGTGCAGGCGATTGAAGAGTTGCGCTACCTCTCGCGGGTTTGAGTTTTCGCTCACGGTGAACAAAATCCAACCAACATCAACCAAAGTTACGGGCAGCGCACCGGGCGGCACCAAAGACGAGGCCACCGCCGCGGCGGCGGTGCGCGAGATGTTCAGTGCGATTGCGCCGCGTTACGACCTGTTGAATCACCTGCTTTCGTTCAACGTGGACCGCTACTGGTGGTGGCGCACCGCGCGCATGTTTCGCTCGATTCTCAACCGGCCGGCAGTCGGCGTTCTCGATATCTGCTGCGGCACGGGAGATCTTACGCGCGCATTGCGCCGCAGGGCCCGCACCGCGCGGCCCATTCTGGGCATTGACTTCTCTCACCCTATGCTGCTGCGGGGGAAGCACAAGACTTCTAGCCAAAACATTCGACTCATCGAGGCCGATGCCCTCACACTTCCTTTTCCCGAGAACAGCTTTGACCTGGTGACTTCAGCCTTCGGTTTTCGCAACCTGGCAAATTATGAAGCTGGGCTGCGCGAGGTCTATCGCGTACTCTCGCCGCGAGGAGAGATCGGCATTCTCGATTTCGGCGAACCCGCGGGAATGCTGGGCAAGGTGTATCGCCTCTACTTCAAGCATGTGCTGCCGAAGATCGGCACGTTCATCTCCGGAGTTAAGGGACCGTACGCCTACCTGCCCGCTTCGGTGGAGCGGTTCCCCCCTCCAGAGGAGATGCTGGAGCGCATGCAACAGGTCGGCTTCCGTGACGTGAGTTGGACGCCTTACACATTTGGCATCGCGGGATTATTTCGCGGAAGGAAATGACGAGACTAAACGGCGACTGCTCGGGGTTGGACCGCCGGCACATCTTTCTGAAAGGCGGCTTCCAGGGCTTCGCGAACGGTGTAGCGGATTACCCGCTCGTAGTTGTCGCCCAGGAACTCGCGGAGGCGCGACGTATCCATGGTGTACGAGCCGACCAGGTAGGGCGCTGCATCCGGCGGAATCGACGATATCCCGAGACTCCACATAAGCTGCACCAACAGCCGGCAAAGTAATCGGCCAGGCAGCCGGACAATTTTCGAAGCACCGACCTCAGCACATTTTCGTAGAGGCAGCGGCTCGCCGCGTGCCGCCACGTTCAGTACCGTCAGGCGCGGCTCCGGTTCAGGCACGCCGAGAATAAAAGCGATTAAACGCGCCACGTCGTCGACGTGTACGAACTGGAATTTGTTTTCCAGATACTTCCGATCGCGCGGGATCACGATGGGCAAGCGAATGCGCTGGCGCCGCAAGCGCGCGGCGAGCTTGCTGTTGCCGCCGGGCGTGCCTCGCAAGGCGCCGATTTGATAATTTTCGACGGTTGGGCCAGTGAAAATGTGAGGGCGCAAAACGTACGTGCTGCAGTCTCCCAAGCTCTGCCAATTGGAGCGAACCAGCTCGTCGGCTGCGCGTTTGTGCAGGGCATAAGTGAGCGTATGCGCTCCCAGCGGGTAGTCCTCGCGAACCGGGTAGGGCAGATCGGGACCATAAACCGACACGCTACTGGCAAAAATAAATTTCTCGATTGCCCCGCCCGCACGGTTGACTTGAGAGATTGCCTCCATGACGCGGACAGCGCCGGCCACATTGATCTGCCACATGCGCTGCTTGTCGAGAATGCCGGTGCGCAGCGGATCGAGAACGAAGGCAAGATGGACCACCGCAGCGCTTCCGCTGCGGTGCAAAATGTCAGCGAGCTGGGCAGACGAGTCGCTCGAACTCAGATCCACGGACTCAAAATCGACACGCTCCGGTGTAGAGCGCCTGGCGAGATCAACTCCAACGACGCGAAAGTTCGCCAGTTCGCACAGCAGACGTGTCCCCAGGCTCCCTGAGACTCCGGTGATCAAAACCGCGGGCGGCGTATTGTGCGGCATGACCTACTTTGGCTGCTGACTCTCAGCCTTTGGCTGGCTCTCAGGCGCCGGAGTTGGCTGTGCGGGCGCCGACTGCGGCGCTGGTCGCGGCGAACGCGGCGTGGCCGGCCCGCGCTGCAGACCTGGCCTTGCCGGGGTTGCGCCAGGACTCGATGCCGATACCGGCGAGGGAAGCGTCGCGCCGAAGTAATCCTGATTCAAATCGGGCTGCACCGAGTTAGCGACGGCAGTGCGCGCGTCGTTGAACTTCTGCGGTTGCAGGCGGCGCGTCAGTTCCTCGCGCACCTCACTCAGCGGCACCGCGCGCTTCGATTCCACCTTGTAGAAGTACCATCCGTTGCCGGTGTCGAACAGTTGCGAGACTTCGCCAGGCTTCAACGCAAACAGCGCCGCATCGTGATCTGGAGGCAGGCTGCCGCGGCGCAAGGGACCGAGTTGAGTGGATGGTGGCGCCTGCGCGTTCTTGCTCGCTTCGAACGCTTCCTTCTGAATCTTTTCGAGATCCTCGCCGGCTACGGCCCGCGCGCGAGCCTTCTCTGCGAATGCCTTCTGTGCCGCCGGGTCTGTTGCTGCCGGAGGCGGAGGTTCGGCGGGCGCCTTGGGCTGAGCCGCATCTTTGTTGGCGAGAGGTGGGGCCGCCGCGGTTTCCTTGGGAATGACGACGCGGCGCACGATGGCTTCTTCAAAGGCCGGCTTATTGTCGTTGTAGTACTTCTCGATCTCGGCTGGAGTTGGAGCTGACTTCTCGTTCAAGTCCTGCAACAAACTTTGCGCAAGCACCTGAAGCTGCGAAATTCGTAACAGCTCTTGCGTGCTCGGCTGCCGTTGAAGTCCGCGCTTCTTGGCCTCATTCGACATTACCAGGATCTCGGCGTACTGCTTGGCAATGCCTTGCATTACTTGTGGATTGGCCTCTGCCTCGGCGCGCCGCGCCTTGGGTATGACAGCCTCGACAATTTTTTCGAACTCGGCCTTGGTGATGACCTTCTTGCAATTCGCGTTGTTTGCCGCGGCCGCGGGCGCGGTTGCGCCGGAAACAGGAACCTCGCAAAACCCGTTAAGGACTATCACCGGAGCAGTAGGAGCAACGGGTTTTGCCGGCGTTGTGCGTGGACCTGCAGCCGCCGGGGCTGCCGGTGCAGCCTGAGCCGGGCTGGCATGCTGCGAATGTTGAGGCGTTGGTGCAGGCTGCTGAGACGGCTGCGCCGGGGCATGCTGCTCGTGCGACTGCGCGGGAGCGCTGGTCTGAGCCAGCGCGTAAGGGAAAACGAAAAGTACCAACAACAATGAGCGAAACATCCTTGAGGCCTCCCAAAAGGTCGAGGAAAACAGAAATCGTAGCACAATCGCGGCCCCGGGTAGCTTGGAACCATGGCCGATATGGCAAGTAACCATCAGCTATTTGCGATAATTGCTTAGATGGCGGATCAGCCTGCGAGCCTGGAACTCCTGACCATGCGCGACGAAAAGCGCACGGTGGCGAGGAATTCCTTTTTTGCTGCGATCGTCATCACCGCAATGAAGGCGGTGGTGGGAATCACTACCGGCAGCTTGGGAATACTTTCCGAAGCAGCCCATTCAGCTCTCGACATGGTGGCGGCATTCATCACGCTGGTATCGGTCCGCGTCTCCGACAAACCGGCCGATGCCGACCATCTCTACGGTCATGGCAAAGTAGAAAACTTTTCGGCATTTATTGAAACCGGCCTCCTGCTGCTCACCTGCGTGTGGATTATCTGGGAGGCGAGTCGCCGGCTTTTCTTCCATCACGTGGACATCCAGCCCACGCCAGCGGCGTTCATCGTGATGGCGATCTCAATGGTGATCGACGCCTGGCGTTCGCGAGCACTTAAGAAGATCGCAGCCAAATACGATAGCCAGGCGCTCGAAGCTGACGCCTTGCATTTCAGCACCGATATCTATTCCAGCGGCGTGGTGCTCTTAGGTCTCACTGTCGTGGTGATTGGCCATCGTTATTCACTGCCTGCGCTGATCAACGCTGACCCAATCGCTGCCTTGTTCGTCGCGGGCGTAGTCATTTACGTCAGTTGGCGCCTGGCCCGCAGAACCATCGACGCCTTGCTCGACGCTGCGCCTCCTGGCGTGCGCGCGCAGATCGTGGAAGCAGTCTCGCGCCTGAACGGCGTGCTGGAACTGGACCGCGTGCGTATCCGCCGGGCAGGGAACCGCTACTTTGCCGACCTGAACGTGGGCCTGGCACGCAATGTGACCTTTCAGCGCGCGGAGCAGTTAGCCGAGGAGGTCACGAACACCATTCGGCGCGTGTTGCCCAATGTAGATGTGGTGGTGCATTCCGTGCCGCGTGCCGCGGGCGGAGAGAATATTTTCGACCGCATTCGCGCCGTCGCCACCCGCAACAACCTGAATGTTCACGACGTGAGCGTGCAGGACCTCGCCGGCCGCTTGCACGTAGAGCAGCATCTCGAACTGGATGAAAGCCTGAACTTGAAGCAAGGGCACGACGTGGTGACCGCCGTGGAAGCAGAGATGCGGCGCGAAGTTCCGGAAATTTCTTCGATCCTGACCCACATCGAGAGCGAGCCCTCGACCATCGAGACCGGCGACGAGATCCAACGGGATGCAGACATCGAGCGCCGCCTCTCGCGCATTGTGGCTGAGTTTCCCGAAGTGCTCGACATGCACGATGTGGCCGTGAAACGAGTGCGCGACCGCATCTACGTCTCGTGCCACTGCACTATGTCTGACGATCTGCCGCTTTCGCGGGTGCATGACATTTCCACCGCGCTCGAAATTCGATTCAAGCAAGACGCGCCCGAGATCTTTAAAGTGCTGATTCATCCCGAGCCGCGAACCGATAACCGGAGGTGAGCGTGGTTGAAGCAAGAGTGAATTGGACCGACGGCGAGCGCTTTGTCGCGCAGGCCACCAGCGGTCATGCCCTGGTGGTTGATTCTGACCGGCAGCGCAACACTGCTCCCGGCCCGATGGAGCTTGTGCTCATCGGGCTGTGCGCGTGCACTGCGACTGACGTGGTGAGCATCTTGAACAAGAAACGGGAAGCGTTTACCAGCCTGGAGGTGCGCGCCGAAGCTGAGCGCGCCAAACAGCCGCCCACCGTGTATGAATCCATCCACCTCATCTACACCATTAGCGGCAAGGTCTCGCAAAAAGCGGTGGAAGATGCGGTGCGGCTGTCCAAAGAAAAATATTGTTCGGTTTCGGCAATGCTGCAGAAGACGGCAAAGATCACGAGCGAGATTAAGTTGGCGGGGTGATCGAGGGCAGGATTGAGTGTTTGAAGAATCGGGTCATCGGGTGATCGAGCCAATTTCCTATTGAGTCATTGGGCCATTGAGTCATTCGTCTCGGCCATAGTTGAGGGCTGATTGGTGATCCGTCCGTCGCTGGTTACAGCTTCGCCTGATGCTTGAAAATAGCCCGCCACTTCAGTGGCGGGAGCAGATGCCATACAATCGGAGTCCCGCAAGGGACGGCTGATCGGAATGAGCTACTGCCAGTCGTCCCTACGGGACTTGCACATTCTAAATTTGTTTTCCCGCCACTGAAGTGGCGGGCTATTCTCAAAGGATGCCTGAAGGCTCATGGACGCCTTTCCATAACCGGAATATGGACTCTATGAACTCATTAATCCAATTGCCCGATGGCCCGATGACCCGATAACTTCAATGACTCAATCCAAAAAAATCCTCCTCTTCACCCAGCCCGGCTGACCGCCATGCGACACGGCCAAGGCCTACCTCTCGGAGAGAGGGATTCCGTTCGAGGAACGCGACGTGCGCTCTGACCCGAGCGCGGTGTTTGCTTTGGTGCGCACCTACCGCAGCCAGTCCACTCCTACCATCGTGGTTGACGACGAGGTCATTATCGGCTTCGACCGGCAGCGCCTGGAAAAACTGCTCACCGATTGAGTACAACTGCACATCTGAGCACGCCGCAAAGACCCAGCACGCATCCGGTGCGCGGCTACATTTATATTGCCGCCTCCGGAGCTTTCTGGGCGCTTTCTGCCACACTGGGCAAACTGGTTTTCTCGGGGCGTTTGGTCGAGGGCACGGCAACACTGACTCCTCTTGATCCGGTGATTCTCTCGCAAGCCCGCACCACAATGTCGTTGCTGGTGCTGGCCCCGATTTTGCTGATGCGCGGCGGGAGGGCGGCGCTGGCCATGCCGCGAACGCAGATCCTGAAGTGCCTGATACTAGGAACACTCGGCGTGGCGGCTTCCAACTTCTTTTATTATTTCGCCATCTCGCAAACCTCAGTCTCCGTCGCCATCATCGTGCAGTACACAGCACCAGTATGGGTGTTGCTGTATATGGTGACGCGCAGGCTACAGGCGCCAACTCCCAAGCGCGTCTCAGCCGTGATACTAGCTGTGATTGGGATCACGCTCGCCATCGGGTTAATAGGGCAGCGCGACGTGCGGATCAACTGGACAGGAGTGATGGCCGCCTTTGCGGCCGCGTTGTCGTTTGCCTTCTGGAACGTCTTCGGACACGGCTTGGTGACCGCATATAGTCGCTGGAAGGTGCTTTTCTATGCGCTGCTTGGCTCCGCTATCTTCTGGGCGGTCATCAATCCCCCGTGGAAGATTTTCGCCGCCCATTACTCGCGCGGGCAGTGGCTGTTCCTGGTGGCCTTCGCGTTTGTCTCCATGCTTATTCCGTTCTCGTTTTACCTTTCCGGGCTGCGCCACCTGGATGCCACCCGCGCGGTGGTCACCAGTTGCCTCGAGCCGGTGTTCACGGTGATCATGGCGGCGCTGTTTATCGGGGAGGGGCTCTCGCCCTGGCAGGTGGTGGGCATGGCGCTGGTGCTGGTTGCCACCGTTGTCATCCAATTGCCCGAACAGCGAAGCCAGCCAGCCTAGTCGAGGCGCTTGCCCTTGGTCTCTGGTAGTTGAGTAGCCACAATGGCGGCCAGCAGGAAAGAGACTCCACACAGCACGAATGCCCAGCTCAGTCCGTAATTCTGGCCGATGCGGCCCATGGTGTAGGGGGCTATCGAACTCAACGTCCGAGCGCCGTTGTAGGTAAAGCCTAGTGCGCGCGCGCGCACGCGGGTGGGAAAAATTTCGCTGCCAATGATTCCAGAGCCGGAGAAAAATCCCGTCCCAAAGAATGCGAGCACCGTGCCGACTAGAAGCATGGAATAAGGATCGCGTGCCATTGCGTAGAGCGGCACCAGGAGCGCCGCGACCGCCGTATAGAGGATGAAGGATTTCCGTCGCCCAAGATAATCGGCTACCCAGCCAAAGCTCGCATAACCTGGGAACATCCCGATCAGATACATCAGTACCATGAGGGTGGTGGTGCTCATGAGCCCGAAGCCTCGGCCGCCTTCGCCAACCGGAAGTGAGAGGTACGCCGGCATCCAGGTGAACAAGCCCCACCAGGCAAACATCCCGAAGAAGTTCAGCAGCAACAGCGCGATGGTTGACTTGCGGTAAGGCGCTGAAAAGATCTCTGTGAACGGCGCCGCAGAAGCCGGTGAGGACGGCTGAATATTTGCCGCCCGGTGCTGGCGCCACATCTCCGATTCGGGCACGTCCTTGCGAATCCACAGGACTATCAACGCCGGTAGCACGCCAACAAGAAATACGGCGCGCCAGTTGTACTGCTCCCAAAGCTCACGGCTCGGCCACAAGGCCGGGTTCAACACCATTCCCGCCACCAGCGCGGCAAGGGCGTAGCCGATTGCCCAGGAGCTTTGCACCAGCGCGATGGCCTTGGCGCGCAATTCCGTCGGCCAGGTTTCCGCGACCAGCGTAGCGCCGGTGTTCCATTCGCCGCCCATGCCCAATCCAAGCACGAAGCGAAACACCGCCAGCATGGCCACTGAAGTTGCGAATCCTGAGGCGAAGGAGCACAGGGAATACGTAAGAATGCTGAGCATCAGCGCCTTCACGCGCCCGACGCGATCGGCAATGAAGCCGAAGAGCACGCCGCCGACTCCCGAGGCCAGCAGCGTCAGCGTCCCCAGCATGCCGGCCGTGGCTTTCGACATG
>Ga0137397_10002882_pt1 | contig 11986 bp, 20 predicted proteins | sample czorhiz116metaG_FD_106658 | JGI IMG/M metagenome (GOLD analysis project Ga0137397, IMG submission 106658) | Vadose zone soil microbial communities from Angelo Coast Range Reserve, California, USA - czorhiz1.16 metaG | ecosystem: Environmental > Terrestrial > Soil > Vadose zone | place: USA... | reverse complement strand
GGTAGTCAATCGAGCGGGCCGGGGGCAAGCAATACCGGATTTGGTCACGATATTGATCTATAAAATTTAAAATCTGATCGTCTGACGAGTCATTCAAACAACCGCAAGCCAGCCTTTTAAGCACTGACTGGTCAGTGCAACTTGTACTTTTCTTGACACAATGGCTTCCGTATATGTTGATGAAGCAGCCGGCTCTGATCTCACTGGGGACGGCTCTCAGCAAGCTCCATATCAGTCACTCGCACACGCCCTCTTCATTCAGGGTCAAAGCGCGAAGGTGCTCGTGCGAAAGGACCCTAACGTCAAGTACGACGAACCTACCCAAAGCGCACTCAAGAAAGCGAAGAAGGGCGCGGATGGTCTCGAAAAGAAGCGCAAAAAGGCGGAGGAGCTCACGGAGCGCGAAGCCCAGGCTAACAACGAGGAGCGAGAGAAACGAGAAAGGCTGCTAGAGGATAGCAAGAAGACTCAGCTGGTGGATGATGCTGCTCTCCCCGCAGCGATAAAGGTGCGTACTACTAGTGATGCTCGCGTGGAGGGAATAACGTTTATCGACGTACTTCATAGGCAAAGATTCTGAACCTCGCACACTTACGGGGAAAGCGTGTCCGCCTTCTCGGCTGGGTACACCGCTTACGCTCGCAAAAGGACATCATATTCATCGTCCTTCGAGACGGTACCGGATATCTGCAAGCCGTACTCTCTGGTGTACCGGTACGCATATAGCCCTCCTCCCAAGCTTGTTCCTTTTACGCAGCTATGGGCAGGCGCAAACGTACGAAGCGTTAACGCTGACCCTCGAATCGACAGTAGAGTTGGTAGGGACGTTGCAACCGACACCCGAAGGCAAAACCGCCCCTGGGGACCACGAGCTCATTGTCGATTTCTGGAGAACCCTTGGCGTTGCTCCTGGCGGGGACGACGCGTTTACCAACAGACTCAACGAGGTACGTCTTGCACAATTTCGACTTATTTTCTTCAAATCAAACGATCGCTAACATGAATCCATGTAGAAAGCTGACCCTTCCATCTTGGCAGATCTCCGTCATCTTGTCTTGCGGGGCGAGAACGCAAGCAGCGTGCTCAGGCTTCGCTCCGCGATGCTTTCGGCCTTCCGGGCTGCCTACGCCGAGCGTCATACCATCGAGGTAACCCCACCTTGTCTCGTACAGACACAAGTCGAAGGCGGGGCGACTCTATTCAAACTGGAGTATTACGGCCAGCCAGCGTTCCTGACCCAGAGTTCGCAACTGTACCTTGAGACTTGTCTCCCTTCGTTGGGCGACGTATTTTGCGTTCAAGAGAGCTTCAGAGCAGAGAACAGGTAACTCACTCCTGTGTGTCAAGGTCTCGCGTGCTCATCATAGCCCTCACCCACCCCAGCCACACTCGCCGCCATCTGAGCGAATACACGCACCTCGAAGCAGAGCTTGCGTTCATCTCCTTCGACGATCTCATGGATCACATCGAAGCGATTGTAAGGACCTGCCAACGGAACCCCCGAAAATCCCGGCTCGTACTCACTCGTAGAGAACTGCTCTAGATCTGCGACACGGTGGACAAACTCCTAGAGAACGAATCCAGCGCGGCGCTGATCAAGCAACTCAACCCATCCTTCACGAAGCCGACCCGTCCGTTCATGCGCCTCTCGTACGTCGACGCCATCGCGTGGCTGAACGAACACGGGATCAAACATGAGGCCGAGGACGCAGAAGGCAATGTCATCAAGGACACGGACGGCAAACCCACGATGGTCCCGCACGCCGTCGGCGACGACATTGCCGAGGCCGCGGAACGTCAGATGACAGACATCATCGGCGCGCCCGTCTTCCTGCACAGCTTCCCCGCCGAGCTCAAGGCGTTTTACATGAAAAAGGCAGCCCCGGCGTCGCAGGAGAACGCAGAGAGCGAACACCACCCCGTCATCCTCACGGAGAGCTGCGACCTGCTCATGCCCGGCGTGGGCGAGATCGTCGGAGGCTCGATGAGGATCGCAGACATAGACGAGCTGCTCGCCGCGTACAGGCGTGAGGGCATCGACCCCGCGCCGTATTATTGGTTCACAGACCAGCGCAAGTACGGGACGTGCGAGCATGGCGGGTACGGTCTCGGCGTAGAGGTTCGTTGTCCTTATCATACACCAGTCCGCCCAGTCCTCCCGCGCTGAATTTTTTCTCCCCCCCCTTGCTTGCTTCTTGCGTACCACGCGCCAATTCCAGCGATTCCTGGCGTGGCTGGCGAACAGGTACACAATCAGGGAGTGCTCTCTGTACCCCAGGTATTTCTCGCTTTTTTTTTTCGAGTTCCATTGTCCGCTGTTTGTTTACCGCGCACCGGACGTAGGTGGCCTGGACGCGCGACGCCTTGATGTGTGGGTGCATTCGTAGCAACGGATGATGGTTTAGAGGATACAGCCTTGGTATATTTACAGATCGGTCGGTCATGGAAACGAAGCTGTTGTGCTTTTTAGTCAAGGTCTTCAATTTTTCGAAATCAGAGTGATATATTCCGACCCTGGTAGTGATGACGTCCTCGTTGCAAGAGATTTTTGCAAGGGCGACATTCGCGTTCGTTCTCCCGCTTGAAGTCTACGTTTACCTTACGCCGAGATGATGTCATTGCGCGAGGTCATCGAGCTGTGGTTTCGCCCGAGTCCGACTGATGAGAATCTGGGTCAGGCCTGTGAGGACTGCTGGACCTACGGTTCACTGCATGTAATAGCCAACACGCCTGCACCACCAAAAGAGAGAAATCCCTACCAGATTTTTCCGGCCATCTCGGAAGCATTGAAGGAAAACAACAGAAGCAAACTGATGCATCCAATATTGTTGCATGTTGTAATCTACCTACTCCAAGCCCAAAGGATCACAAACAGCCAACAGACAGACAGACAGACAGTACTAGTACTAGAGTACGACGACTATAGATATATATATTCACAAAACGAGCGCACGTGCTCCTCCAATCCTATATCTAACCTGGTGGTAGCTGAGTGGCCCCGTCGGTTGTGGCACTGTTCCAGCGCTATTTAGGGAGCGGATTGTCAGGTGACGTCGGTACTAATGGTGCACCTGCCCAATCAGCGTCTGTAAATGACCGAAACCAATGAGCCAACAAGGTGACAATCCTAAAATTGACGACGAAAACGCACTGTTCGTGAAGACGGTGTTGCCCCACCAGTTGACTGCCAAGCCTCCTTTAGGTAGCTGGAGCGTGAAGAAAATGGTCATCAACGACAATACGGTGCCTGTACATAACCCAAAACTCAGTCAGTAATCACGGGTCTTCACGCTAAAGTGGAACATGAAAATACAGACCACAATCCAACGCCGCGCCTGTGATGTAGTTGTATTTACTCCACCATGCAAAGTTACGTTTGCGAACGATAAACTGGAACACGAAACCGACTGCGAACCAGGACGAGTAATTGATGCCCGTTGCTGGCGGTATGTACGATACCCCGAGCAGCACGATTGGCGTGCTCACAAATTTGGCCCACGAGTCTGGCCTCCACCGTTGCATAAGCCAGAAAGGAAGTGGAAGTAGGGCACCCCCGATGATCGCATACAACTGTGCGTGGTAAATCGAGCCAGGACCGAACTGTCGACTTGGGCCGATAAGTCCCCTAATCGAAAAATACGGAATGTAAACAATAGCCCCAAGCATATGAAACGAGAACGCACCAGATAGCGGAAGCTGTGAAGAAAACTTGATTATGAGGACATGTAAGGTGGCTCTCCTGGTCTGGATGACAAATATTAGGTACGCTGCTGAAAATCCATTCCTTGACGAGACATTGTAGGAACGACGAAAGGAGCGTTGCTACCAGTTGTACTGAGCCTGAGTTAGCACCGGGCATCCTGAAAAATGCGGAAAGGTGACGCACCAATGAAGGTCGCACGAGGCGGAACCTTGATGTAATGGCCTAGCTTCAAGTCTTGAACGAAACTAGTTGACAATCCGAGGGTCTGTACAGAGTAGACCTTGAAGAACATGTTGGCCAAGGGCTGGCCAGGGAGCAACGTCCCAGGGATAATTTGGGCAAGCAAGTTAAGCGAGATCTGCGAGGTCATGAGCATCTTATGAGGACGATGAGAATTATGTTCGCGCACCGCTTGGCCCGTCATGGCGTAGACAAAGCCTGATGGAAGCACATAAATGATCGGCAGCAAAACAGAGAGGAGTAGTGCCCAGACGGGCATGCCCGTGTTCCAGACCTTGGGTGTACAATTTAGCATATGCGCGTGTAAGCGATATTGTAAGGACAAACCTCGGCAGCCACGATCGACAGAGAAAAGAAGAGTGCAAAAGCGCTCAGATACCACCAGTCCGGTACCTCGGGATAGTTCTGCATCAATTTGAGGTGGATGTCATCCTCTTCGAGGCGCATGCGCTTGAACCCGTTTAGAAGGGTACGGCCATGGTATAGCAGGGTGTGCACGATCACACACGTGCTCAGGGCAAACGCAAGGAGATACGTCATCGCGAACGCAGCGGGCAAATAGAGGGGCGAGTATTCCTCGTAAGCGGTCATATTGAACCTGTCGTCCGTCGTGAGCACCTGGGAGACCTTGTACAAATCACCGAAGCGGTCATAGGGCTGGGTGCCAAACATCGGGAAGTGCGCAAAAGACCACGTCTGACAGTGCGTGAGGAAACGAGAATGATGGGTAAATAAAAACTCACATTCGTGTAATACAGAATGGGTGTGAGGATCCAGTAGAATATGACAAAACCGGCAAAAATATGCACCTGTGCCCACCAAGGGGTCATGAAAGGACTCCCGATCCATGAGACAACGGTCCAGTCAAATGTCAAAACGCTCATCCCTAGGCCATTGACTACACCAAAGACCTGATTGAGCGGGACATTGTTCGGCGCAATCCAGCAAATCCAGGAGAATGCCGAGAGTGCTTGGAAAAGATATCCAGGGAGGAAGAAGAAAAAGAATGCGCCGATGAAGACACACATGAAGTAGCGGAAGCGGCTGATCCCGGCATTCTCGTCCTCCTCGGCATGTAAAGTATTGAGAAGTGTGCAGGTCAGGAGGTTCTGTGGCCATACCATACTCGCGGGCCAGACCAAGAACCTTCTACAGAGGCCGGCGAGACCGAAACCGGTTAATTGGGTGGTGAGAATGAGAACGACACTGAACCAAAAGCCGAGATCAAGCTTATAATAAAAGTCGGCCACGACAATCGCATTGAGGCCATAGGCGGGGCCGGCGGATACATTAGTCATTATGAAGACAAGAACGTGCTCCTTGATGTTCCATGGACCAGGATTAAGAGAGAACTGAGCGCCGCCAAGGATGCGAGGTAGGCGATAGACGGTGATAGGAAGCGAATAAGATAGAAACTTTCCAAGGGGGTGGGCAATGAGAAGAAGAACGATTGGAATGATAAGAGGCGCAGGCTGGCGAAAGTTGAAAAAGACATTCAAGGCACTGCGACGGCCAAAAAAGCGAGAGATGAGGGGAAATGAAATGGGAGGATGAAGAGGAGGAAACGCACCTCGCCGTCAAGGAAAGGAGAAGACCAATGAGCCACATCCGTAGAGTAAGCACTGGCATGTCAGGGTCGTCGATGTTCGAAACTGAAGCCCGGACCTCTGGATATGGACTGTCTTCCTCTTGGAGAGTATCAAAATCAAATTTCATCCTGCGGAAGAGTCAGTGTGGGACGAGGATAGGAAGGACCTGTGGACGCACTTTATAGATGCGCTATCAAGTTCAGGATCAATGGTTGACAAGTCTGACAGTGCGGTGGAGGGATGTCGCTTTTCATAAAACGGAGCGCTACGTTGCTTATAGTCTAAGGAGATTGGGGCACTAGAGGTTGTAAAACCAGTAGCGGCAGTGACGGCGGTGGATAAGCCAAGCTTGCGAAGACGGAAACCATCTTCAACTGAGAAGGAGTGCGAGTCACGAAGTTCGGCCGTGGAGGGGGGAGAAGGGGAATCAACTGTGCCGACAAAGGGGACAGAAGTTGTAGATGGACCGGCCTCTGGGATATAACGCGTAGGGGTTGGGGGAATGAAGGTTGGTGGGGGGAAAGTAAGGGGATCCGCAAAGGAAGAAAACGGAGGGGGAGGGGATGTTGGATATACGACGTTGGTGGGATCATACTTGGGGTATTGATGAAGTGGTGCTGCTGGTAATGGAGCTTGTGGCGGCGGATGCGGTGGTGGTATATGCGATTGCAAAGGTGATTGGGCAGGCGAAGGAGGGAAGGACTGCTGCTGTGCGGAAGGAGGAAGGAAAGCAAAGACGTTTTCCTCGTCACTTTCTTCCTCGTCCTCGTCCTCGCCTTCATCCTCGGGGTAGTATTGCTGAGAGTTGGTATATTGCGCATCGCCGTCAGAAAAGGCATCATTTGGGGGCCCTATATCACCGCGCGAAGTTGCTGGACGAGCAGCACGAGAGGTAGATGGCCTAGCGGCCATTTGAACTGAAAGAGAGGGGGGGAAGGAAGGTGAGGTAGACGATGCCCTCAAGGGGAGGGAAAAAGGGGAAGAGTTGACCGTTTAACAAACGACGTCTGTCAGGCACCACATCATCAGGTCAGGCACGGTTCGTGATCCTGCTGTAATACTCAATAACTGCACTCTACACGTACGTCTCACGCTACTCAACTGCGATGCACAACACATCACCCTCAATCTCATTTCCCAGCACATGTACAGTGATGTATCACACCCATGGCGGTGCCATTCCCCTGCGGCGATCCGTTCGCCATGTGCGACGGCCGGTGTAGTGTACGGCACCTTAAACATTCCATCGCCGCACAAAAATAAATAACCTTGTCACCAAAAAATGGGAAAAACTCCAAATAAGGCATTTCCGACATCCGTGGGAAATGAATGTTTCAAGGCACCGCAACTGACCCGCGTTTTTACGCCCTCAATGCCTTTCAATCTCCCCGGCACTCTCGTCCCTCTGTACGCCTTGTTCAACCCTCGTCTCATCCTCCCTTCCTTCGCCATCGTGCGTCTGACTCTCTCATCATAAATCAGAGCCATAGAGAAAATCGTTCCTGCAGCGCGACATCCGCCACCTCAACTTTGCCGCCTTGAAAGATGCAGGCTATCGCGCCGCAATTTTCGACAAGGACAATTGCCTAGTTAGTGCTCCTTCGTTTTCCCAGCACAATCACGGCTAACAGCGAACTGCGCGACTCTCCCCGACTTCCCCCTCTCAGACCTTCCCGCATAGCGACGAGCTCGTTCCGGAAATCGAAGTGCGTCCTCCGGCTTTCATACAGCAAAACCTTTATCAGCCGCCGTCCACTCACACAAAGCCTCCCGTGCAGGTCGCCTGGTCCGAGGCCTTGCGTGCCTTTGGGCCCTCCCGCGTCCTCATTGTCTCTAACACGGCAGGCACCCGCGATGACGCCGCACAACTCCAAGCCGAATCCGTTTCCCATCGCCTCGGCGCGCCCGTCCTGCTCCATGCCGCACTCAAGCCTTCCTACGCCTGCGCTGCCGCGGCCCTCGCGGCACTTCCGGGCGTCGCACCGCACGAGCTCGTCGTCGTAGGTGACCGCATATTCACCGACGTCGTCCTGGCGCACCGCCTCGCCCATCCGCCCACCCTCACCGCACGCATCGCTGCGCGTCTCGGGTTCGCATCTGAGCCCCCGCCGGACACCTCGGATCCGGAGGACGCAGGGTCAGGAACCAGTCCCGGTACCGGCGTGGGGAGAGAGCTCCCCCACACGCGGGCCGCCGCGCCGTTGGCGGTGTGGACGACGGGCGTGTGGGTGCGCGAGAGCATGGCGATGCGCTGTGCCGAGGCTTGGCTTATGCGGCTTGTTGAGCGGTGGGTAAAAGGTTCGCGTGAGTGCAGGGACGCGCTTGAAGGACGGTTCGTTAGACGTGCGCTAGATGATGGACGTCAAGGTGCGGAGAAAGCGGGGCGAGGGTGGTTCGACTGGGTGAAAGCGGCTTTGCCCAAATTGGGGTAACCGTGTGCGCCCAGTTCTTCGACCGCATAGCGTTGTAGTCCCTTACTAGGGTACCAAATGAGGACTGTTAAAGTTCGCCGTGAGGACAGACCCTATTTCCTTGCAGTTGCCCCATTGTTCGTGGGTCCTCAGGACTGATTTCACCAGATCCTGCGCACCATGGCCCTCGTATGCGATTATTACGAATTTGGAAGTCCATTTGACGACTCGGATGCGGATGTCATCCTTCGTTCAAGGCCCGCGCCGGCCTCTGCGACATTGGAGGAAATTCGTGCCACGGCGACGCATTTCCGCGTTCACAAGCTATTTCTGATCAAAGCATCCTCTGTTTTCGAGAGATTGTTATGTGAAACCACCACTTCCCAATCCCCGAACTCCGACAATGATCTCAGAATCAGGTGCAATACCTACGACGATCTTCCGGTATTTTGCCTTTATGAAGACCGCGACACCTTGCATTCTCTCCTCACAGCCATTTACCCTACCGATGTCGTCTATCCTCGGACCCTCGAGGCCATGATGAAGACGTACGCTGCCGCAAGGAAATATCGCATGTTCTCCGCCTTGAACCTCTTCCGGACATATTGCACGGGGGTGGCACCTGTCGTGACCACGGGGAATGCCCTCCGTGCATACCTGTTCGCGTTCAACGAGGGTTTAAAGGAGGAGGCTCTCGAAGCAGCGCGATTGACCCTGTCCCTGCCACAGACCTTCGAAACCTACGGGAAAGACCTCAGCGACGCGTCGGGACCCGCGCTCCTAGCATTGTGGAGACATCGACGGGCATCGTTGCAAGCGGTGGAGATGGGCGTTCAGGCCTGCATACTGGAAGTTGGGGACCTTCGGGGCTGGAAAACCCGCTCCCCCCACAACAAGAATTGTTCCTGCACCCAAATGGGATCACGGCCTCGCGAGCAATTCCTCATCTTCACGCAGAGGCTGGCCGCGGACTTTTCGTTGATGAGCTTCTCCAGTTTCATCGAGATCATGTCGTCCCAAGGAGTATTCAAATGCGCATCTTGCAAGGCTCAGATGTGGTTGGACCTCTTCCGCTTGTTCGGTTGCCTCGAACGCCACGTCAATGACCGCATCGAACAGGCGCGTTCCCCGTTCGTTCTTTGCGGTATGAGCTGTCGTGGAGCTGACGGCTTGATTGTTACAGTTGCACCGCGAGCTGCTCTCGCTTTTCGACCACTCACAACAAGTCGCTGATTCTCGGCCCTCTGACGAAGCGCCCAGAAAGTTTGGCAAGCCGTTCGACCGCAGGGATGCGGATTTGATCATACGGTCATGTGATCAAGTAGATTTCCACGTTCACAAGGCCGTCCTTGGCACCGCCTCGGTCGTTTTCGAGGACATGTTTACGGCACCGGGACCGTCGCCCCATGAAAAGGGACAGGAGGACCCGGTCCTCAGCCTGACGGAGGACTCGAAGACACTGCATCGCCTGCTCACGACGATCTATCCGGTCGATCCCAGCGTCCCAGAGACACCCGAAGATGCGCTTTTTCTCCTCGCCACTTGTCAAAAGTACGAGATGGACTCCACGGCTAAACGGATCCGTTCCTTGCTTAAGGAACGCACGCCGCCGTTATTCACCGCGCTCGATTCTTTCCGTGCATACGGCATCGCGAGTCGGTATCACCTCAAGGAAGAGGCCCTGCTCGCCGCGCGATTGACACTGGAACACCCCATGAACTTCAACTCCTGTGGCGAAGACTTGCGCTTCATATCGGGGGCTGATCTCTTCCGGTTGTGGGGGTATCACACCGAATGCACCAAGGCCGTGAGGAACTGCATCAACCAGATGAAAAGGACGAGCGGGGAGAGCTTCCCTTATTCTTCGAGGAGCTGCTCTGGGACCGTCAACATTGGCAAGTACAACACCGACGAACTGCAATCCGTGCCGAGATGGTGGCATGGTTATTTTCTCGGCAAGGTGGCAGATCGGCCGTCTCCCAAGACGATCACGGATCGACTGGCGTTCGAACGTGCCCTGGTCGCGCATCGAGGTGCGTCCGGTTGTCCGGCGTGCCTGCAGCCAGATGAAACCAGGGTAGATAACACCATCTGTGCGGCATTCGAAGCAAAATTGACGGCTGCGATCGATCTGGTAGGCGTTGTTACACCCTTGGGTCCAATAGTATTCTCTGAGCTGAAAGGTCCACCAGGTTCACAACGGCGCTGTCTCTACATGGGACTAGTAAGCTAGGCAGCAGTCACGGTGGGGTCCTGATTGAGCCCCACCTTACTTTTTTTTTCTCCGGTCTTTGCTTTCTTTTTAGTCATCGTCCTTAGTGGTAAAATAAAATAAAATAAATAACTATTGCTGAGGCCTGAGGCCTGAGGGCCGATGGCTACTAAGTTATTTATGACGATAGAGAACATAAGGTTCTCGTGTCCGAGTCTGTTGTCCGGTGCCGGCACTAGACGGCCCGTGTGCGCAGCACGACTGGCACGACTACAGTTATGGCACGCAAGTTCACCTCATCTGTTACAGCAGCCAGTCGGGCACTCGCGCAGTTTCATAGTCTATCCACCCTTGCACCTGAACCATGCCCCTCCATTTGCCGCAGTTGAGCTTTGCTATCAAGTGCGATGAGAACGAGCTCGAAACTTTCGACGCGAAGCAAGAGGGTCCGTCTGTAATGAGGGCTTTTGTGGCAAGCGAGGCCGGGAAGGTGGGTATAGTATTTCCTCGCCGAAATCCGCTGATCGAATGTGAGCAACCTACTGCGATCAGCAATTCAAGGTCACCTTTTTGAACAATCTGTTGGACTTTGATCTTTCTCTCGAATTGTGTATCGACGGAGAGCTCGTTCACAAGGCATATCTGCGAGCCGGACAGTACGGTCATATATTAGGGATCTACAAGGGCACGACCTCGGTCCTTCCGTTCAAGTTTCAAGAACTGGAGCTGGTCGGTGCGTTCACCCGTCTCGTCTTTGGACGCCTATTATCCACTCATTTTGTTATCCAATGAAGATCCGGACGTAGAAGATGCTCCCGTCGCACCTGATATGGGGATCATTGAGCTTCGAGCCTTTCGCACTCGGGCCATACGCACAATGGGAAACCTGCCTCGTGCGGATTTCGGGCTGCACGCGGGACGCGTATCGGAGCGCAGCAAGAAGGCGGGTTGGCATCATGTCAGGTACTGGGTTCCCAAACCCCCAATTCTCTTCCCGGATGACACCCATTGATCTTCCTCCCCCTCCCCCCCCTCCAGCACTGCAGACGAGGTACCCATCAACAGACCTTCGTACGACGTAATCGGAATTTTCATCGACCCACGAAACGCTCCGTGTGCGACGTTCAAGGTGTTTTATCGGCCCAGAGGTAGACTTTCATTCTTTTCCCACGGTCCCCAGCTAAAGCGTTCGGCAGAACTATTGATGGCCCAAGGCGTGATCCCTGTGCCCATTGGAATCAGCGGCGGGTCCGGGTTCAACGACAGGAAACGTGCTAGGGAGGATGAATTACCTGGTCCATCTAAACGACATGCTACATCCTCAGTCAAGAACGAAGAGGTGTCTACCTCAGCCCGAGCGCAGCGAATTCGAGATCTTCGGGTCAGTAGTGGCACGGATGATTTTCTCTATCAGTCGCACCTGACGACCGTCGTGCATGTAGGCTGAACTGAATTCCTTAACAGCTGGGCGTCCCAGGTCGTCAGTCAAGCGTGAGCTAAGGTCTCCCTCCCCAATTGTCGTTGGCAAGGCCGCCGGTGAAGTGGTTGACCTCACCCTCGATGATTGAACGAGCGACCTAGACCATTTATTTGATGGTGTTTTCACTGTGTTTTCCTTTTCTTGTTTTGGGATTGCGCGCCACTGAGCACGTAACTATTTGCTTTCTGGTTGGATCTTCTGAAGCTGTGCTCGCTATGTCTTTACCTGTTATCAATATCGCCCTCATTGTATCCTGTTACAGTTACGGAGTCTGTCTCTGTGTCCGAGTCAGAATTGTATTACCATCCTTTGGAACGCATCACTTTGAGTTTCAGTTGAATTATAGTTATG
>Ga0137397_10002881_pt1 | contig 11986 bp, 8 predicted proteins | sample czorhiz116metaG_FD_106658 | JGI IMG/M metagenome (GOLD analysis project Ga0137397, IMG submission 106658) | Vadose zone soil microbial communities from Angelo Coast Range Reserve, California, USA - czorhiz1.16 metaG | ecosystem: Environmental > Terrestrial > Soil > Vadose zone | place: USA... | reverse complement strand
AGGCAGGATCTGCAAGGCGCTGAACGCGATCACGCTGGCGAGCGCGAGCGCCATGCTCCAGCCCGCGGACAGGATCACCGCTCCGATGGTGATGTGCACCAGGTAGAGCACCGCGAACGGGTTCTCCCTGCCGCCCGACAGTCCGAGCAGGGCCGTGAGCGCGGCGATGTCGGCCAGGAGGTTCAGCGCGCAAGTCCTGTCGGTGGGCCGCCCGCCACGGTCGAGCCAGATCTGCACCGCGAGGTTCCCTAAGGCGAGGGCAGCGCAGACGCCCAGCAGTGGCACGATCGGAAGGGGTCTACGCACGAACTGGCGCGCGATCAGGATGGTGATCACCTGGCCGGCGACGGCGCCCCAGCGCAGGCGCACGATCCAGCGCAAGTTGATCCGCGCCGCGGATTCGACGCTGGTCAGCGGAGGCATGGCAGCCCCATGGTACGTTGCCGCCCCCGTGGATGCACTGCAGAGGGCCATCGGGGTGACGCGGGTGGCGCGCGTCACCGGTCTCGATCGCTCCGGCATCGAGGTGGCTTGCGCGGTCCGGCCGCTCGGATACGTGCTGCAGGTCGCCAATGGCAAGGGGGAGAGCTGGGACGAGGCGCGCGCCTCGGCGCTCTCGGAAGCGGCGGAGCTCTGGGCGGCGGAGCGGCCGCGTGACCTCGTCTACGGCTCTGCGCGCGAGCTGTCGGACGCCTGGGAGCCTCGAGACCTGGTCGCGCCCCGCCTCTGGTCGCGGGACACGAGGGTCGCCTGGAGGCGCGCGCACGAGCTGTCCAGCGGGCGTGAGGTGCTGGTCCCTGCCCAGGCGGTGCATTGCCCGCCGCGCTCCGGGCCCCCGCTCGGACCGGCCGCCATGCGCTGGACCACGAACGGCATGGGCGCCCACCCGAGGCGGGCGTTGGCCCTGCGCCATGCGCTGCTCGAGGCCGTGGAGCGGGATCAGCTCGCGCGCGCCCTTCCGCGAGGGTGGACGCCTGCGGCAATCGCGCAGCGCAAGCTGGACGTCTCGGGGCTCCCCCTGTGGCGGAGGCTGCGCGACGCGAAGCTCGAGGCCCACGTCTTCGACCTGTCCGGCCTTCTGCCCGTCGCGGGAGCCATCCTGGTCGATCTGGAGGACGGCCCCGTTCCGCTCACCGCCGGATATGCCTGCGCCTTGCGGCCCCTGGATGCCGTCCGCGGCGCCATCCTCGAGGCTGCCCAGTCGCGGTTGACGGACGTGCACGGCGCTCGCGAGGACGTGGCGCCTTCGGACGATTCGTCGAACCGGGCGCTGTGTGCCGCGTGCGAGCGCGCGCGACCTCGGCGGACGCTGCGGGCAATGCCCGCGCATCGCGACCTCCGCCGGGCGCTCCGTGGCGCGCGCGTGGCGATCGTGGAGCTGGAGCGCGAGCCTCTGCACGTAGTGAAGGTATTCGCGCCGGATCTGCGGCTGTCGGAGCTCCTGTGATCGTCGCCTTTCTCGGCCCCTCGCTGCCGGCGCGCGAAGCCAAGGGTTTCCACCTCCTCCCGCCGGCGCGGCAGGGTGACGTGTGGCGCGCCATCGCGCTCCGGCCCCGGGCGATCGCGCTCATCGACGGCGTGTTCGAATCGCAGCCCAGCGTCTGGCACCAGGAGATCCTCGATGCTCTCGACGCGGGTATTCCGGTGGTCGGCGGAGCGAGCATGGGCGCGCTCCGCGCCGCCGAGCTCCACACGCTGGGCATGGCCGGCGCCGGCCGCATCTTTCGCTGGTACCGCGAGGGGACCGTGATCGACGATTCCGAGGTGGCGCTGCTGCACGGCGGCGCGGAGCACGGCTTCCGGCCGCTCACCGTGCCCCAGGTGAACGTGCGCTGGTCGGCGCGCCGCTGGCTTCCTCCGCGGGCCGCCAGGGCGCTGATCGACGCCTCCGGCAGCATCTTCTACCAGGAGCGCACACTGCCGCGCGTCCTCGAGCTCGTGCCGCCGCGCTGGCGCGCGCGATTCCGGCTCATCGACCTGAAGGCCGAGGATGCGCGCAGGGTCTTGAGGGCGACACGCGCCGCGCGCGGGCGGCCGGTGCGTCCCCGGGAACCGCCTCCTTCCTCGTTCGCCCGCAGGCGCAGGCTGCTGGCGACTGCGCCTTTGGTCCAGAGCGAGCTGGTGGACGCCGGATTGCGCCGCGCGCTGCTGGCAGGCTGGGCGCGCGAGCTCGGGTTGCGCGCCTCGGCTGCCGAAATTGCGGCTGCCCGGGGAACCATCGGCGGCGAGGCGGCAGCGGACGAGCTGGCGCGCCTCGCGGAGGAAGTCGCGCTGGAGCGCGTGGTGCTCGACCATGCTCCGCGCATGCTGAACGACGGCCCTTCCGCCCTGGAGGCCGGCCTGGCCGAGCAGCGCCTCCGTGAGCGACAGCGGAGATAGCGCGTCGACAGAGGGCGTCGGGCGTGCGACTCTTGCCCGCGATGGATCTGTTGCCACGCCGCCATGCGCTGCAAGCGCAGGCGCTCTACCTGTGGGCGCTGCTCAAACGGTTCCGCTTCACCTTCGTCATGCTGCTGGTCCTGGTGGCGGGCGGTGGGTTGGGGCTCCACGTCCTCTTCACCCGCGCTGGTCAGCCGATGGGGCTCGCGAAATCCATGGTGGCCGCGTACTTCCTCATGTTCGCGCAGCCCACCGTCGACATTCCCGACGATCCCGCGGTCCAGCTGCTGGTGGTGCTGATCCCGCCGCTGGGTCTGACCACCGTGGCCGAAGGCCTGATCCGTTTCGCAGTCCTCCTCTTCTCCAAAACGCGCAACGACAAGGAGTGGGCCACCGTGCTCGCGCATACCCTGAAGGACCACGTGATCGTCTGCGGCGCCGGGCGCGTCGGGTTCCGCGTCTTCGAGCGGCTGCACAGCCTCGGCGTACCGATGGTGATGATCGATCGCGACGAATCCAAGCCGTTCATCTCCATCATCCGCGCCGCCGGCGTTCCGGTGCAGATCGACGACGTCCACTCGGCGGGCGCGCTGGAACGCGCGAACATCAAGGACGCCCGCGCCATCGTCTGCGCTACCGACGACGACCTGGCCAATCTCAACATCACACTCGATGCCCGGAAGCTGCGGCCCGGCATCCGGGTGGTCATGCGGCTGTTCGACGACGATCTGGTGGAGAAGACGCGCCAGAGCTTCGACGCGCAGGCCTTTTCCACCTCGGCGCTTGCCGCGCCCGCGCTGGCGATGGCCGCGCTCGATCCCTCGATCAAGAACTCCTTCGAGGTGGGCGGCCGTCTGATGGTGGTGGCCGAGATCCAGGTCCGGGGCGGCCTGATCGCGGGCAAGACGGTGGGGCAGCTCCGCGACGAGAGCGGCGTGCTGATCATCCATCTCCTCAAGCGAGGAGGCGAATCGACCTTCGATCCGATCGGCGCCAGCCGCGTCGAGGAAGGCGACCAGGTCACCCTGCAGGCGACGCTCACCGCCTATCAAGGTTTGCGCGAGAAGCTGCTCGCCGCATGAAGATCGCATGACCGCCGCCTCCCTGCTCTCCGGCTCGCCCGACGCGTTCGTGCGCGCATCCAACGAGGCCCTGGCCCGCGCCCGCGCCGCGGTCGCCCGGGTCAAATCGCTCCCGCCCTCGATCCAGACGCTCCGCGCTTGGGACGAGGCGACGGCCGCCATCGGAGACGCCAGCGCGCGCGCGTCGCTCCTGCGCTCGGTGCATCCCGACTCCGCCATGCGCGACGCCGGAGAGCGGTGCGAGCAGGAGGCGGAGGCGCTCTCCACCGAGCTGGCGCTCGATCCCGAAGTCTACGCGCCGCTCTCGCGCGTCGACGCCGCGGGCGAGGACGAAGCGACGCGCTGGTACCTGTTCCGCGTGCTGCGCGACTTCCGGCGCGCCGGCGTGGACAAGGACGCCCAGACGCGCGCCCGCGCTCGTGCCCTGAATGAGGAGCTGGTCCGGATCGGCCAGGAGTTCCAGCGCAACATCCGCGACGACGTCCGCAGCATCCAGGTCGCGGCAGCCGAGCTGGAAGGGCTGCCGGCGGACTACGTCCGCGCCCACGCGTCGGGAGTCGTCACCACCGATTCCCCCGACTACATCCCTTTCATGACGCACTCGCGCAGCAGCCTGGCCCGCGAACGCTTGTGGAAGATCTACCGGCAGCGCGCGCATCCCGTTAACTTGATGGTGCTCGATCGCATGCTCGGGCGCCGGCACGAGCTGGCGCGGCTGCTCGGATACGAGAGCTGGGCTGCTTACGTCACCGAGGACAAGATGATCGGCAGCGCCCGTGCCGCGGCGGACTTCATCGAGCGCATTGCCGGCGCGGCGGAGGCGCGCGCCGGCAAGGACTACGAATCGTTGCTTGCCCGCAAACGCCGGGACCAGCCGTCGGCGGAGCGCGTCGACGCCTGGGATTCGGAAGCGCTGAAGGAGCGCGTCCGGGCGGAGCAGCTCGGCTTCGACTCGCAGTCGGTGCGTCCGTACTTCGAGCTCGGACGCGTGATGGACGGGATCTTCGAGACCACCGCGCGCATGTTCGGGATCGAGTACCGCCGTCTCTCCGACGCCCCGGTCTGGCACTCCGACGTCAGCGCGTGGGAGGTGGTGGAGCAGGGCAGGACCCTGGGGCGGTTCTTTCTCGACCTGTTTCCGCGCGAGGGAAAGTACAAGCACGCGGCGCAGTTCACGCTGGCCTCCGGAGTGCGGGAGGGCGCGCTGCCCGAGGGCGCGCTGGTCTGCAATTTCCACCGGCCGGGCGCGGAGCCGGCTCTCCTGGACCACGGCGAGGTGGTGACGTTCTTCCACGAGTTCGGGCACCTGCTGCACCACCTGTTCGGCGGGAACACGCCCTGGGCCGGCCTCTCGGGCGTCCGCACCGAGTGGGACTTCGTCGAGGCGCCCTCGCAGATGCTCGAGGAGTGGTGCTGGGACGCATCCGTGCTGCGACGATTCGCGCGTCACGTCGAGACGGGTGAGCCGATCCCCACGGACCTCGTGGAGCGCATGCGCGCCGCCGACGAGTTCGGAAAGGGTCTTCGAGTCCGACAGCAGATGTTCTATGCCGCAACGTCGTTGCGGCTACACGACCGCGACCCGCGGGGGCTCGATACGACGGCGCTCGGAGCCGAGATGCAGGAGCGGTACACGCCCTTCCGGCACGTGCCCGGCACGTATTTCCAGGAGAGCTTCGGTCATCTCGAGGGCTACTCCGCGATCTACTACACGTACATGTGGTCGCTCGTGATCGCCAAGGACCTGTTCGGAGTTTTCCGGCGAGATGGGCTCTTGAACCCGGCCGCTGCCGCCCGGTACCGCCGCGCCATCCTCGAACCCGGCGGCGGGGCCCCGGCAGCGAAGCTCGTCGAGTCCTTTCTCGGACGACCCACTTCGTTCGACGCTTTCACCGAGTGGCTGAATGCCGGGTAGCGTCTCCGTGTATCGTTCGCTGAGACGCCGCCGGGCTGCATGGCCGTCCGTCCTCCGCCTGTCTCTCCCTCTGAGGACTACTCGGCTTAGTGGTCCGGAGATGCCGCCAAGTGCCCCGATCGGTCACAGCCCGGTCACAGGCGAAGCCGTGACTCGTCCCCACAGCTCTCCAGAGGTTGGTTCAAACTGGTGCGCTAGCCTCAGCGGCCAACCTCGGCAGAGCCGCTCGGACCTAGGCACTACGCGCCGCTGAACGCGGAGGCGAGCCTGAGGGTCAGAAGCGTTGCGCGCCAGTTGGAGGGTTTGGCTGCCACTGTTCAGACAGGAAGCGCGCGGCGCCGCGGTCGGGGCTGGAGGGGGCTGACCATTGCGCTGCGATGACCAGGGCGGCGATGGCGAGGGCGAGTGCGCTTCGGCGGAGAAGCCAGAAGATGGCGACCGCGAGTGCGGCGAAATAGGGGAGGGCGCTCCAGAGGCCCGGCATGCCGAGCAGCTGGAGCGGGTTGGGCGAGACGTAGCCGTGGGAGAGGAGGGGCCAGACGACTTCGCGCAGGGGGTTCAGGGCCTCGGGTGGAAAACCCTGGCAGACGGCGGAGGCGAGGCCCGTGGTTGCGATGCCGGCTGCCCCGAGGCCGAGGGCGATGGGGAGAAGTCGAGGCGCTTCCCGGAGGAGGAGGGCGACGGACATCGCCGCGAAGGGCACGAGGGGGGTGATGTAGCGAGGTCCGATCACCCAGCCGCCGCGCCACAGGGAATGGGTGATCTGGAAGAGCAGGAAATACGCTACCGCCCAGAAGGGGACCAGGTCGAAGCGGCGCAGCCAGCGTGGGGCCAGGAGCGCGAGGGCTGTCCAGGGCGCCCAGAAAAACAGGCCGAGCCAGGGAGAGAACAGCGACCCGTACACGCGTTCCCAGGTCGGTGGGGAGATACCCATGAGGCCGGGCGCGATGTCGCGCACGAACCCGGGGTTCTCCAGATGGCTGTACGGAGTGGACCAGGGCGCGCCGAACGCGCTCCAGTGGAATTGCGCGAGCACCAGGGTCCAGGGGATCGTGCCGGCGAGAAGGCGCAGGGCGCCGCGCCGGTGGCGAAGCAGGGCGGCGCCGGCGACGATGCCCGCCGCGGGGGCAGACGGGTATTCGAGCGCCACCGCGAGCGCGCAGAAGAACCCGCACCAGAACGGTCGGAAGTCGCCCCAGAACGCGCAGAGAAATGCGGCGCCCAGCGCCAGTGCCGCCATCTGGTGCCCGGCGAACATCTGCCCGTACGTCAGCGAGAGGGATCCCAGGGCGCCGGCGAGGGTGCAGGCCAGAGCGGCGGGCTCCGGCACTCCGGAGTCCAGCATCCAGCGGCGCAAGAGGATCCAGAAGGCGACTGAAGGGAGGATCACGCAGATCCAGCGCAGCGCCAACACGGCCGGCGCCTTCTTCAGCGGTCCGAAGACCCTCATCGCCGCGAGCACCGGCGCTCCCAGGAGCGACGCTGCCGGAGCTTTTGCCGCGAACAACCGCCCCGCGCAGGCCGGCGGCTGCGCGCGGGGATCGTCGCAGGTCAGCGCCTTGTCGTTCACGTAGCCCCAGTCCGAGTACACAGGTCCCCGATCGACCATGCGGCCGGGCTGGAGCTCGCGGGTCCCGATGCTCCACGTGCCCTGCTCGGCGAGCGCGCGGGCCGCGTAGACGCGGACCAGCTCGTTGGGGTTGTTCAGCCTCTCGAAGAAGACGAAGAGCCAGCCGTACGCGATCAAGAGGAGCAGGAGCAGGCGGCCCTCGCCGCGGCGCAATCGCACGCCGCATGCTACCGCACGACGGGCGGGCAGGCGGGCGCACACCTCTCGCTCCTGCGGATGTCCGTGCGCAAGCTTCCGCGGGGGGGTCCAACATGCTTCGTTGGATGTTGCTGCTCGTGGCTTTCGCGACTGCCTGCGGCCAGTACACGGCCAAGGCCACCGTCACCGTCGCGATATCAGGACCTGGCGCGGTACGCTCTTCGGGGCTCCAAGGTGACTGCCGGGGAACGTGCTGGTTCTCGGTCCCGCGGGACACTCCGGTCCACCTGGAGCCGGTCATCGACGGCGAGGCGACCTTCGCCGGCTGGTCCGGTGCCTGCAGCGGGACCGCGGCGTGCGATCTCGCTCCCGGAGTCGACGTCTCGGTGGCGGCGACGTTCATGGCGGCAAAACCACGGCACCTTCAGGTAACGCTGAACGGTGCCGGAACGGTCCGCAGCGACCCGGCGGGTATCGATTGCCCGCGAACGTGCGCAGCCGACTTTCCGCCCGGCACGGCGGTGCGTCTCGACGCCTCGGCCCCCGAGGGCTGGGACTTCACCGGATTCGGCGGCGCTTGCAGCGGGCCTTCGTGCAGCCTCACGCTCTCCGACGACGTCTCCGCCTGGGCAACCTTCGTGCAGCGCCCGGCGAACCTCGCCGTGCAACTCTCCGGGAGCGGCTCCGTGACGTCCAGCCCCGCGGGCATCGACTGCCCGCGCGTCTGCTCGGCGACCTTCAGTGGGGGGAGCAACGTCACGCTGACGGCCACGCCGGCGGCCGGATTCAGCTTTCGCGCGTTTTCCGGCGCTTGCAGCGGCGGGAGCTGCTCGCTGCGCCTGGCGGGGGATGCCAAGGTAGAGGCGGCCTTCGCGGCGGTGCCGACGTTCAAGGTGGTGGTGGTCACCGGCGGCCCGGGTCGCGGGCGCGTCACCTCGGTGCCCGCGGGAATCGATTGTCCAGGAAGCTGCGAGGCGCGCTTCGCCGAGGGCACCGCGGTGGCGTTGTCTGCCTCTCCGGACGCGCTTTCGAAGTTCAGCCGCTGGAGCGGAAGCTGCAACGGCGCTGGCTGCAGTCTGGCACTGAAGGCGGACGCGGCCGTTGGAGTGGAGTTCGAGCAGCGCCGCTATGTCGCGATGGATCTCGGAACCACGCCGGGGAGCTGGTGGAGCACGCCCACCGGCATCAGCCCGCACGGGACGCTCGTCACCGGCAAGTCGGGTGGTTACTCGCAGCAGGCATTCTTCTGGGATGGCGCGATGCACGCGATCGGCCCGTCGGGTGGCGAGGCTGTGGCGATGAACGAGTCGGGGGTCGTCGTCGGCAACTATCCCGCTTCTCCTTCGGGGTACTGGCATGGCTTCCGCTGGCAGGGTGGGACCATGGCCGATCTGGCCACGCTCGGTGGCACGGGGAGCTGGGCCTACGGCGTGAGTGCCGACGGGGTGGTCGTAGGTTGGGCTGCGCGCGCGGACGGCTATGGCCGCGCGGTGTACTGGGATTCGAAGGGCACGGCCGTCGACCTCGGCTCGCTGGGCGGCGCCTGGAGCCCGTGCTCGTCCGCTTGGGCAATCAACTCGAAGGGGGTCATCGTCGGCCAATCGTGCAGCGACTCGGGGATGCGGCCGGTGCGCTTCCGCGAACCGGGGATCATCGACGATCTGGGGACCTTCGGCGGCAGCTGGGGTGTGGCCCAGGGGATCAACGATGCGGGCGTGATCGTCGGCTCCGCCAGCTATGCGAGCGGCGCGTATCACGGCTTCATGTACGCCGAGGGAAAGTTGAACGACGCCGGCTCGCTGCCGGGGATGACGTACAGCCAACTGCTGGCCGTGAACGGGTCCTCCGTGGCGGTGGGAACGGCGCTCGACGGCCCGCAGCGCGCCGTCATCTACGCTGCCGGCAGGATGGTCGATCTCAACACGCTCGTCGACGGCACCCCGTACGCCCTTACGATTGCGAACGGAATCGACGAGGCGGGAAACATCGTGGCCCAGGGCTACGACCGAGGCTACACGAGGGTGTTGTTGCTGCGGCCCCGCTGATCAGAGGCCGACCTCGTCGGAGATCGGCTTCAGCGCGTCGATCAGGAACGAGACGTGCTCCGCCAGCGGGCGCCCCACGGCTTCCGCCCCGCCGTAGACGTAGCCCCGATCCACGCTGCGCGCGAAGGCCTTGTCCTTCAGCTTCTTCAGCACCGACTCCGCCGGCAGATCGGCGATCTTCTTCGTCGGCCGGACCTTGACGCAGGCGCCGATGAATCCGACTGCCTCGTCGCAGGCATAGATCGCCTTCTTCAGCGGCGTGTCGCGCGCGATCTTCATGTAGTCCGCGTGGGACGCCACCGCCTCGATCACTTCCTCGGGCCAGCCGCGCTCGCGCAGCACCCGCGTGCCGACGTGCAAGTGCGTCGCCTCGGTCGGGTTCTGCTCGTAATCGAAGTCGTGCAACAGTCCGACGATGCCCCACTTCTCGATCTCCGCCGCATCCGTCACCCCGAACCACCGGGCATACGCGCGCATCGCCTCCTCCACGCCCCGGGCGTGCTTGCGCAGCCCATCGGACTGCGTGAACTCGTGCAGGAGCGCCAGGGCTTCAGCGCGCGTCTTCATCCCTTGGTCGCCTCCGCGATTTGCAGCCGCGCGGCGCGAGCAGCGGGCAAGAGGCCGCCGAAGAGTCCCATCAGGACCGCGAAGATCGTCGCCTTCAACGCGATTTCGGGCGCGAAGTGGAAGCGGAACTTGATCTCGGTGAACGACGACCCGAAGTTGGTGGTGGTGAACGTGGCCGCGCCCAGCAGCGATGCCAGGATGCATCCGGCCACTGAACCGAGCAGCGCCAGGATCAGGCTCTCCACCAGGAAGCTGACCAGCACGGAGCGCCGCCGGAACCCGAGCGCGCGCAGCGTGCCGACTTCGCGCACCCGCGTAGCGACCTGGGCATACATGGTGATCATCGCTCCCAGCGTGGCGGCGAAGGCGAAGAACACGGTGATGAACGTGCCCAGCACCTGGATGAGGGTCGCCATCGGTCCCGCTGCTTCCTCATAGAAGCGGTCCTCGCGCTTGGCCTCGAGGTTCCAGCGCGGATCGGCGTCGACGGTTGCGCGGAGCCCATCGAACTCGGACGGGTCCTTCAGCTTCACGGTGACGATCGAGTAGCCGGTGCGGCGAGCGGCGTCGGCGATCTGGTCGGCGTCGGCCCACACCTCGCTGTCGAAACCGCTCCCGCCTGCGTCGAAGATCCCCACCACCGACCATTGGCGGCGCGCGATCGAGATCGAGTCCCCCACCCGCGCTCCCTTGTAGCGGCCCACCGTGGACCTGCCGAGCATCACTTCGCTGGTCGCCCACTGGGGCAAGCGGCCTTCGACCACCTTGATCGACTTCGACCGGAGCAACTCCCACCCGTCCTTGGTTACGCCGCGGAAGCCCACGTTGCCGGTGCCGTTCCCGTCCGCGCGCTGGAGTTGGAACACGACGAACAGTTCGGGCGAGGCCACCTGCCGGCCACCCTCGATTGCGACTGTTGGATCGGCCGCGAACGTCTTCGCCGCGTCGCGTGGGAGCAAGCTGGTCAGCTCGGACGTGCTCCCTTTGCGCAAGATGATCGCGTTCTCAGGCGAGCCGGTGGACTTGAGCGTCTCCTGCACGCCGCGCGCCAGCATCAACACCGCGGCGAAGACGAACACCACCAGGCCCAGGCCGCCGACGGTGGCGAAGGCGGAGAAGCGGCGCCGCAGGATCGAGCGGACGTTGTAGGCCAGCGGGATCACTCCTGCCTCCGCAGCGCGTTCACGATCTCCATCCTCGCCGCCTGGACCGCGGGCAGCGCGCTCGCGGCCGCGCCGATGAGCGCCGCAATGGCCACCGTCAAGGCCGCGGTCGGAAGCGTGTACGAGACGTTGGAGAGAAAGCCGATGCTGGCGGCCAATCTGCCGGCCCCGCGCAGCACCGGGTGGGCGAGGAGGCATCCGACGATGCCGCCGAGGGCGCCCAGCATGGCCCCCTCGCGGAAGGCGAGGGCCCAGACGTCCTTGGGCAGAAACCCGATGGCGCGCATGACGCCCAGCTCTCCCGTGCGCTCCCGAAGCCCCATGGCCATCGTGTTCGCCAGGATCAGCGCCATGATCACCAGGATCACGGCGCTGACGACCTGCAGCGCAGTGAGGATGGCCGAAGATCCGGTGACGAACTGCAGCCGGAACGCCTTCTCCGTCTCGGTGTGCGTCTCCGCCTCGCTGTTGGCGAAGAGCGCGTCGACGTCGCGGATCACGCGCGGAGAATCGTTCGCGTTGGCCACCTTCATCGTGAACACCCCGACGGTGTTCTTGAGGCGGTCGGGCAGCCCCTCGTTCAATCGCGCCCAGTGGAAGTACATGGTGTTCGCGATGCTGGCGTCGTCGGCTCCCTCCATCACGCCCGCGATGCGGAACTTCCAGTCGCCGGGATAGATCTCGCTGAAGAGCGGAACGGTGTCGCCCACCTGCCAACCAAATTTCTTCGCCAGGTCCTTGCCGACGATGCATGCGTTGCGGTCGCCCAGGAAATCCGCCTTCTCTCCCTGCACGAACCGGATGTCGAACACCTCCAGGGCCGATGGCGCGTCGATCGCGAACTGCGCGAAGAAGTTCTTCCGGTCCTTGTAGATGCCGCCGAACCAATTGCTCCAGGTCAGGCGGGTCACGCCGGGCACCTGCGCGATGCGGTCTGAATAGGCGAGCGGCAGCGACTGCGTGAGCGAGATGGCGTTGCGGGTAACGATGCGGTCGGCCGAGGAGGCTTCGCTGCTCGCGTACCAGGCGGTGAGCACCGTTCGCAGGAAGAGGAAGGCGACCGTGGT
>Ga0137397_10002880_pt1 | contig 11988 bp, 19 predicted proteins | sample czorhiz116metaG_FD_106658 | JGI IMG/M metagenome (GOLD analysis project Ga0137397, IMG submission 106658) | Vadose zone soil microbial communities from Angelo Coast Range Reserve, California, USA - czorhiz1.16 metaG | ecosystem: Environmental > Terrestrial > Soil > Vadose zone | place: USA... | reverse complement strand
GGGGAAGTGAGGGGAATAATGCCTGTGGCATGTGGGTAGTTAGGGGAATATAGGCACTTGCCCCCTGAGACAATGGTGGGGGCGTAGGGTCCGTGCGTTAAATCAAATGAGAGGGAGTAGGGATGCACTGGCAAGCATATGTGTTTGGTGCCCACCAGGCACTTGGCTATTGCTCGCCTATGCCTCTTGGCTATGCCACTTAGATCAAATATGTGTACCAAATAAAGAAAGAGCCCTACATGGGCAATTGAAGGTGAATGTGGAGTCCACGCTCCGGTGCAAGGTGTGAGCGATGCTCTAGCACATCTCCACCTCATCTGCAGGAGCCCCTGAACCTCCTGATTCCAACACATAACACACACAGATTCACACTGGGAGATTAACATATTCATATTCATAATGTCCGGTTTATCGATTGGATTGGAATACCCACATCAGTCTCAAAACTTGACAATCACATCGCATATACCGAAACCTCGACAGTAGGAAAATAGAAAAAGAACGGACTGTGACTGACTCGGACTTTTTTACGATCTGATCTGATCAATCTATGAGATCACGTGCTTAGAATCCCCTTGTTGGCATTCAAATTTGTCTTTGTTCAACATCTCCTCTTACCTGCACTCATGTCGAATCCGGATTCTATTCCAGAAGCTTTCTACGCGGAGTTGGACGCAAGGATGACTATGCCTGATGACAACAACTGGCACAACTTCTTTGAACGCCGGCGCAAGTACTGCATAGTACTTTCTACCAACTCAGAACGTTTGGCTTATCCCAGTCTCATTGCGAGCAGCACCTCCGGCTCCTCTGAGCTCTTTCCCTCAAAGGACAACCCTGGTCATGCCGTTGAAGGTTCTCCCACCGTGCCCATGTATATGCTCTTCTTACAGTTGACTGAAAACGACCCTCATGCATCACTCGCAGGCAGACTAAGCGCAGGGCATCACGGTCTGAACAACCCCTGTCTGTGAAAAGGGGGAAGACTCAAGGCTCTCCCTCGGTGGGGGGACGCAAGACAGCCAACGCTTCCACAGTCTCCAGTACTCCAGCTTGCACGCCGGACACGACTTCTATGATCGAAGAGTTTACCGACGTGATGGTTGAGCCGCCCGCCCCGAAACGTGATGGCAATGTAAAATATCCGGCCGTTCTCGAGGAAACAAGCATTGTCACTACCCCCGGGAGCACATATCATACGGGCGCTCCCGCTCGTTCCGAGGCTTCCGTCATCCGACCAAAGTCATCTGTTACCGCTACGGCTAAGCAGTCTGCATCGAGAAAAAAGACCGCTAAGGCAAAGCCCGAGCTCGTTACACCTACAGAGTTCGCGCGGCGGCTACAAGAACAGGGGACCACAAAGAGTTCTGCCCCCCTTCCTCCGCCACAGACCTCTGATAATGGCGGTCGGAAGACACCACAGTCGAGTTCCAAGCTCCCGATAAAGACTGTTCGGCTCCCTCAATACCTCAATGATCATGTCATATTCTATACGGGAGGAGATCTCACCTATGCGTCAGCTAGGACAAGGGGATGCATGAATTATGTTTGTATTCTCCTCGTCACCTCTTCTCATGTATAAACTTTGCGCATAGATCCATAGACACGGTGGGACTGTACTTCCAAAGTTCGATCCTGAAATAGCCACGCATATCGTAACAGAAACCAACGAGAAGAATACTCTCCGCGCGCTCGGTCTCAAGAGCCTGTCGGAAATACCCTTAGAGATACCGACGGTGTATTGGAGCTGGGTAATCTCAAACAAGCCCATACCCGGAGAGAAGGGAAAACAACAGATGGATTATGAATTCATGCATGCTGCGTTCCCGAGCCGCATGGATGCAGGGCGCTGCCTCACGGGCAAGGGTAAAGGGAAGCAGAAGCCGGAGGTCAGTGCGAGCCAATCTCTCGTCACAGGTGCTCCACAGCCTTGCGAAATACCGTGCGTCGTGTCTCGGGTTCTTCGTCATCGAATCGCGTGCTCATGTTGTTTTTCGGGTACAGTAGTCCACGAGCGGCTCAACCAGACTCTTCCTCATCACGCGGGTCATCACCCGGAATTGGCGAAGAGGTTCCAGGTGTCACGTTAGAACAGCCGGCTTCGGAAGTCTGCAGAGGAAGGGACACAAAGGTTCGCACGTCTCTCGGTATCCTGGTTTTGCATTTAGTGACGATGGGCAGGCTTCGGGATCCAGCCGCCATGAACGTCGCTCGTTGTCGAGTGAGAGCCCTCCTCCAGCCAAGGACGCTCCGCGGAAAAAGCTTAAAGTTTGTGGCCACCTTCGATGATTACCTCGTAGATGTCATCTCACGATTTTGAAGGGATTCATCTGTGACGACCCTACGGGAGACACTTCGGCGAACTCCGCGTCATGCGTAAACCAAGACATTATTGACAAAGTAAGTGAGATCTTGTTCTACTGGTGCTATTCGTTTATTGAATTCGATAGTTAAGTGAACTCGCGGAACTACACCGCGTAAAGCCTACACAGGATGACAAGTGGCGAGTGATTGGTTACACCAAAGGTTCGTGTCAGTGGTGTGCTGTACATCTGCCGCAGCCCGAAAGACCATGCTTTGCGTAGCGATCGCAGCTCTCCGGAGATGTGGCGAGCGCATAACTTCAATCGAGCAGGCCATGTTGCTTAATGGAGTTGGGGAAAAGACTGCGCAAAAGGTGATGATGGCAGTGGTGTTCCTCGCGCAGCTCATATATCCTGACTACATAATTAGATCATGGAAATAATCGAAACCGGTGCCCTACGGCGTGTCAACGCCGAGAGAACGGAAGATGTCACAGCCGTCCAACTTTTTCAGGGAATATATGGCGTTGGTGGGCGATGGCTACTTCGGCTTAGATCTCCCCTCTTCATTCGTTCTCCTAGGGCAATCGACTGCGTATGCTTGGTACCTTGCTGGCTGCCGCACGCTAGAACACATCAAGCAAAGAAAGGGCGGCATTAAACTTTCTCAGGTCCAAGTAATCGGGTTGAAGTACTATGATGGTGCGCTGCCACACGCGACGCGGTGTATTGCATTGATCGCCGTGAAACAGATATCAATACGAGGATGTCGCGAGAAGAGGCTAGTGGGATATTTGGGGAAATCAAGTCCATCGGTAAGCCTTCCTTCCCATTGGAGCAGTTGCCGGAACTACTTCGGATATGACGTGTCCCAGCCCTTTCTTTAGATCCTAGGCTGTTCGTGGAGATTATGGGTAGCTATCGCAGGTGTGTCATCCACGACCCTCATTCGTGGCTGCGACTTGATGCGTGTGCAGGGGCAAAGCAACGTGCGGAGATATCGATGTCATGATTACACGTTCTCCGCACGACGGAAGGACGCACGCTGGTATGCTCCCTTCGAGATCGTGGCACCTCGGTAAAAAGCGTTCATACATGTTCACCCATCGCCCAGGAATTCTTCCGAAGCTGCTGTCGGCGTTACACTCTGCGGGCATCCTCACAGAAGACCTCTCGCTATCATCCGACGCCAATGACAATTTAGAGTGTACATATCGCGGACTTTGCATCCGCCCGGCAAAAGCGGGCCAAGACAAGCAATCAAGACTTCGACGCCGCATAGGTATGAGCCAACAATTCGTCACAGGACGGCGTGATCCATGATCAATTCTGGTGTGTCGTAGATATACTCGCCATCCCTTGGGAGAGTAGGGGGGCCGCATTGATCTATTTCACGGTGCGTCCCGTCGGTCACTCATGGCTGTTCCGTCGCCGCATACTCACCCGGTTGCAGGGTGACGACATTGTAAGCGCTCATTCTGCTTTTTTCGAACATCGATACCAACATTTGTACCTCGTAACCCCTCCCTGCTTGCAGTTCAACCGATCTATGCGATTGAAAGCAAACAAGATGGGCTACTCGCTCAATCAGCGTGGCCTTTTCGCTGGGGTCGTCCGTTCCACAAAAGATTGGTCTGTCAAGACGAATCCAGGTAAGTCTTGGCGCTCGATATGGCGCCCTTGGCCCTTTGTGTCCTTTCTTCCCGCCCGAACCACGCCCATGTCAGTGAATGAGACTCTGTGTGGTCTGTGGAGGCGTTTTTGGCTCGCTGATCGGGGCTGCGTATCACCGCGGTCTGGCTTCATCCTGCATGACTGGTTTTGCCAGCTGTCAGTGCGCGCGTCGCCACATGATTGAGACGAATCCCAGGCTTACAGCACGAGCGCTTATGTCATCCTGGCTGGAGTGATTCGAATTCCCTAATATCGCCATCGCACAGCCTGGGCTACCCTCGTTTATTCCTCTCTTGGCAGTAAGCTTGCCCGGGGAACGGATCCATCCGCAAGATTCCATGTGGCGTTCCGAGGACCGGGGTAACCTGAAACCGCGTGCCAGTGATTCATTTATGGCTCGAGCGCCCAAAGAAACTTCCCCCATGAATTTCTTGGTGTTCCGATGTTCCGTAGGCCTTTCTGCTGGGTCCACCTACTCCTCTAGCACTTCACGCGAGGTACCTCATTCCTATCAATTCACCCACCATAAGACTCAGATTTCACGCAAGACGTCACGCGATCCTTATCGGATTTGGATCACTTTGTGTGGACAAGGGTCACGCCCCTCGCCGAGGACTTCCTCTCCCACGCCGGCGCACTGGCGACGTGGTGCTACCAGTGACATGTTGCGGTGAGGCAGCAGTGTGCAGGGAAGCGGAAGAACGAATGGGTCAACTACGCTGATAGGATCACACCGCGTGACGCCTCCACTACTGTGTCGCCAGGGCCACACCTGTAGTGGTGGTAATGGTGGTGGTGGTGGTGCCAGTGATAAATGATAATGGGAGTGGGTGGTATCGCACATGTGGCGGGATCCAAATCCTCGTCATGTGTATGCCCACCCCTTCGTATTGTACCGACAGCTCGGGGCGTACCGCCGCAACTTGCGCACAGGAGCTACCAGGACCCCGTGATGGTGCGCCAAATCTGGGGACAGGGGACGGGGAGACACGGCTGCGCCGCTTGACAGATAGAATCTGATCTTACGTTTCGGTGGCGCTCGTCCGGTGCGCCGGGCCCAAGCGGCTCTTTCCGTACGCAGCGGGTTCCGGCCGCCCAGCTCGCATATTTTTTTCTCTTCTCGGCTTCTGTTCCTGCTGCGATCAAAACCGGGTATCGCAACGCGCTTAGCTGCTAGGACAGGAACTACATTCCCCACTTGCGCGTTTCTTTTTTTGCACCCTCGTTGCTGCTTCGTCGCGTACTTTGGGGAACTGATCATTTTATTTCTTTTTTTCTTTCGGCAGGGAATATCATTGCTTCTGAGACTGAGGAGGATATTTTCCGGATATTGGGTACGTCAGAGCAACATGATTTGTTGTATGATTTGTGGAGGGCGGGTGGCTTGCATGGTTCCAGTGGGAGGGCGCGCGCGCCTGCTGCAGGGGGAGCCACAAGCGCTTGTTCATTTCGTGCTTATCAGAGTCGTGGCTGAGCTGACGTGTCTCATGGGTTCCATTGTCTAGGAATTCCATGGGTGGAGCCACATGAGCGCGCGGTCCGGGTATGAAGGGGTTGCGACGACAAGACAATCAAGGTTATTGCCTTGCTTTTCAGGGTGATTGTTTGTTTTCGGTAAAATGTACAGCAGAGACAAAAAGTAACGTTACAGAATCTCCATTGGATGAGGGAGGGGTTTTGGGGGCAGTGCCGTGGTCCAAGGGCATGGGTCATTGTTATGTAGGTCGTTTCGCGGGACGAGCGATGGCCAAACAAGGGGCAGGAAGTGCAAGAGCCGGGGCGGTGCCAATTTCGAAAGACGGCTGCTTTCGCCAAGGAGTGGAAGCGATTTATGAATGAATGTGTTGGAGGACTGGAGCGTAAACTGTCCGCACAATGGGGCAAATGAAGCACGCATGCCCGGTTGGCCATACGGTCGGGACGTATACGAGAGCGGGAGTAAATCGGCGGTGTGGCTGGCGCCGGCGCTCCGGCTGTGGGAGCGAGGGTCGCCACGTGGAGCGCCGAGCCGGAATTGTGGAAGGCCGTGGCCGTGTCCGTGGAATCGCATTGAATTTGCGATTTATCTGGATCGGATTATTTATCGCGGGTTGTCACGAATACTTAAGCACACGCCCGAGACCCGAATTTAGGTCCCTTTTTCCTTCCCGCCTCTCCCAAAAATCTATCCTTCGAGCCCCTCTTCCCCTCTGCTAACATGACGATGGACGGGTCCCGCGAGTACGATATCTTCGTTAGACAGCAGCCGAAGCAGGCCAGGATGTGTGGTGTTGGTGGTACGTCTCTCCGCCATTTTCGTATTTCTATGCTTTGTTTTGTTCTGCTTTTTTCTTTTTTTTTCTGCGTGGAACGCCATCCGTTGGGGTCCGCTCACTATAAATCGATACTTCCCCAGCCGATCGTCGACCAATCGACCCTCCGCCCATCGTACAGCTGCGCGTCATCGACAAGGCCCGCAAGAATCTCCCCTCGCCATCTCCGTCGCCTCCGCCCCAACACCACCAACCACAGCAGCCCTCGCACCCCCATGCTCACACGCATGAGTCTTCCGGGCCCTTGGACACATCTATGCTCACTCCAGCCGGCTTTGGCGGGGGTCCGTTCCTCCAGAACCCGTACTACTTCATGTTTGCTAGTCTTGCGAAGCCCGACGACGACACTGAGTTGCACTGGATGAAGGTGCGTTTCTTGGTGTCAACATTATGCGTGCCAGGCGCTTCCGTTGCATCTGGCCATCTTGCCCCTTATTCACGTTTATTCTTCCCCCAGGATGGAAAGACGCGATGTACCACGGGATCAGTCGTCTCGTCACTATATCACCTCAAGGACTCGGAAAACGATAATCGAGACGCTGGCTTCTTCGTCTTTCCGGATCTCAGCGTGCGCCAGGAGGGGTCTTACCGTCTTAAGCTCAGTCTTTTCGAAGTTGTAGGGTGCGTTCCCACATAATCTTTCGTCTTCTCTCTCCCTTCACGTCTGTCCCCCCGGCTCTCCAAATGCGCCTACATTTTGGTCTTGTTTCACATTTGTCACAATTCGTATATCTTTGCACCAACAAGCGCCGTCTCATGTCGCCTTCGAGATTTCGTACCTTTCCGTTCCGTTCTACTCGGGGTTCCATTCATTTCATTTCGTCGCGTGTTTTGAATCCATTTATCGTCCGACTTATTCATAATATCAGAACTAATTTTCTTTTGCAGGAGCAACGTGTACCACTGCAAATCCATCTTCTCCAGCCCCTTCTACGTGTACACGGCGAAGAAATTTCCGGGGATGGAAGGTTCGTTACTTAATACTTCTTGATGACCACGCCTCTCATGCATGGTTGCCAGAGTCCACGCCGCTATCCTGTTCGCTTGCTGACCAGGGCATCAAGATTCGAATCCGCAAGGACATTCGCCAGAGAAAGCCCCGCAGTGGTATCACGAACTTCCCTATCCCAAATGGACAACCTCTCGGACCAGGCGTTCCCATCCAGGACGAGGAGAGTGATCGAGACAGCGAAGTGCGACACGATGACCACAATGACACGACAGACAATCACAACTCGCTTTCAAATATCACTAGCAAGCCTGGGAATGGCCGCAAGCGACCCGAGCGTGAAGCCGAGAAGGATCATGAGCGTGATACGAAACGTCCAAGGGTGGATGAGGATGAGGGTGAGCCCGCGCCTAACTCGGCTCCGAGTACTGGGGAATGGCCAGTCGATCCCCCATTGGCCCCCGGCGCACCATCCTCTAGCTCGTATGACCATGCTCGCTCCACTGCCAGCGTGCCACCGCCTCCGCCCACTGCATCTGGCTATCCGCTACCGCCGCCACAACACCATACGTACGATTCACCGCTGCCGCCACCTCAACATCACGCTCCCCAGCCGGCCCACCATACTGCTCATCCCCCTCAGCATCAACCTCCTCACCATTACTCGGCTCCCCCACCGCAATCTGTACCCACACATCCCACACATCCTCCTCCACCACCCCCATACCATACACAGTATCCGTCAGCCTGGCCTCCTCAGCATCCCCAGCACCCACCCCCGCATCCACACCAATATGACCATTATTCGCAACACTATGCCGCCCAGTATCCACCCCCGCCCCGCTATGCCTCAGCTGGCTATGACCATTACGCACCGCCTCCTCCGCAGCAACAGAGCGTGCCCGCTTATCCTGGTGCAGCTGGCTACTATCCACCGTACAGCAGGCCCGGAGAAGGTTATCAATATGCCCCGCCGCCTCCACCTCCGCATCCACCTGCTCCCGGACCGGAGGGCCCGAACTCAGCTGGTAGAAATCCGCCAGCGTACGGTCAGTATCCTCAACCTCCCCCACCTCAACAACCACCTCCTCCCCCAGGCCCATCTTCACCGAACAACCCCTCTCGTACTCCATCTTATTCGTATCCAGCACAACCACCCCAGGCCGCTGCTGAGAGCAGCAACTACCCTCCGCAGCCGCCGCCCGCTCCAGCGACACCCAGCAGTGCTGGCGGGCGTCCAACCACAGGCTCCACTGCGCCCGCACCGCCACCGGGAGCAGGTGCCGCGAGCATGTACTACAATAGCCATGCTCAACCGCCCCCGCCGCCGCCCCCGCGTGGTTACGGGGCGTCGCCACCCCCGAATGCATATCCGCCGGCACCTTACCACCCCCAGCATGCCCCGCCTCCGCCCGCGCACCACGCATCTCCCCCTGCACACTATCCACCGTACCAGCATCCCACCCATCCACCCCCACCGCACCAGGGCACGTGGGGTACACCAAACTACCCTCCTGCGCCAGCGCCTGGAGTGTATCCTGGGCAAAGCCCGAACCAGAATGGTGCATGGGAGAACGGTGCAACTTCGGGACATAGTAGCGTGCCGACGCGCGAGAGTAGTTCCGCTGCGCCGCCTGCGACAAACACTAGTACTGGTACGGGTGGGCCCGGCCTTCAGCTCGCGCCCCTCCGAGGTCCTCATGACCGAGGAGAGCATGAGAGAGATCCGCGGACGGACCTTAAAGACGACCGGGAGAGGCGGAAAGATGACCGGGAGGCATGGGCTGGGCGTGGTGGACACGGACTGGGTGGCGCGCCAAGCTCGCTTGGGGCCGTAAGTCGTCCCGATCGTGGACGGAAACGGTTGAGCATTGGGAGTATGCTCGACTGAGTATGGTCGTGTGATTGTTGATGAAGTCTATCAAGAAGAAAAGGGAGTAAGATCTGAAGGTGCTATGTGTTCCCTTTTTCTCTGTCGTGCGTGTTTATTGTGTACCGTTTCGACTGTTCTCTCAAGCTGCTGTTGATGTCCACGTCTCGGAGCGGGACTGCCCGATTCTTGTTTTTCTCTAGCTCATCTGCTTTCTACGTTCATAAATCTCTAACTGTAGCACCTTTTGATTCATTTGGGCTCGGCGAGTCGGTGTCGTCCAAGCGAGTACGGCTGCTAATGTATCATCCGGATCCTCTTTTGTCACTTGGCGAGAGGAGCAGTGGCCAATACCCCTATCTCGGGTTGTGATGTGATACGAAAACAGTTTCGTCTCTTGCAGAACGCCAGAACCTTGAGCTTGAGCTTGATCCGAATGAATGGGAAAGGCACCGGAACAAATTATTGATGACCCAGCGAGGTGGATACTGGCACAACTTCATCTGTCTTTATATGACTCCTTCTCCGCTGCCCTACCCCGAGGCCATCGGCAGCCACGTGTGGATAATGGAGACGAGCCCACAACTCCGACGTCTGACATGTCCGACTCAACGACTGTTGGTGTGTCCCTCCCTCTCAACAACAACAGCTACAGTACGCCAAGATTTCATTTGCGTCGTGGTGAAGGTGCGCGCGGGATGGGGGGTGGGTTGTTTTACTTAATGAAAAGTTTCTGTATCGAACGTTTGTGCAATTTCTTCATATGTGCCACAGAATTGATCTACGGTACCCCCATTCCGTCGTTTTAGTTCATGCAAATGAACGTGCGTGCGTTCACCTCTTGTCTTGTTTTGCTTCTTTTCATTGGTTTTTGTTCGAATCAATTAATATTGGCTCTCAGCGCTGGGGCTGGCCTTCTCCCGTCAGTGCAGCCGCCGCGCGCTTGCCACTTTCACGCGGCTGGTACCCGTGCCCGTGTCCGGTGCCTCGTGTCCAAACACCGCCTCGATTTGATTCAGACAAAAAGGGTTTCCTGGAGGTTGGATTTCCTTCTTCCTTTCTCACCCCATTTTATAGCTCTTACCGTTCTTTGGCTCCAGGACTGGGGTGGGCATTTTGTAACTACTACTGTACTACTATCCATCAAGTCGTCCTCTCACTTTCGTTTTGCGTCCTTGGTTTGGGGCGTCGACGTCCAGGCGAGGCCGAGGCCCGTTGGACCTTGCACGCCCCTCAGGCTGTCAACACGATCACCCAGCCCGAACTCTAGATCCCTCCTGGTAGTCAGCGACTCAGTTGTCGCTAGGGGAAGTTCCTATGCCACACATCCCTGTGCAGAAGGGGAAAGGACAAGCCAACGTCACGGTTTTCCGCTGCATGGCTACAAGTATTATTACTATGATACTGTATTATGCCGGCAGCGAAGAAAACAGGCGCCCTGCGCGCAGCGATTAACACACATGAGCGCCGTTGTCGCGCGCATCCCTTGTCTCAGTTGCGGTTGTCCGTGCGACCCACCTCACAACGACTCGGACGCGTGTTCAATTGTTGTTCCTTGTTCGCGACCCTTCGCGAAAGATCACAAGAACCTTTCCCCCCCCCCATCGTAATCATGGGTTTGGTTTGGACACCGACGCCAAGGCGTCTCTATCGGTCCCTTGCCATTTCTTCTTCCTCATATGATCTCCTTTTCCATCTTTGCGGGCCCCGAGGCGACAGCCATACGACAGTCCATGGTCCAGCTAATAGCGCCAGTCAGTCACTCAAAAAGTCAGAAGTTATTTCTGGGTTTAGATCCGTGGGGAGGATTCAGAAGAAGACAATCCCGCGACTATCGGAATATTACGCCAGGATCCGCGTGCTGTAGTGCCCCTCGATCGCGACGTAGGACTCCTCCGTCCACTATGCTATGCCTGATTGATCAAAACCGATCCCACGATGCGACAACTTAACAGTTGCGCCCCAACTGAATACAGTAAAGCTCGAGCATAAGTATACGCCTTTCTGCGCCGGATTAGCATGGGAAGTGCTGGCCAACAAATACAAACGACAATAGGCGCCGCTTCTCGCCCTCTGGGGTGGCACATTTTTGCTCATCGAATTACGAGTCTGTCTAGAGCGATTCGACTCGGAGGTAAAAGCATATTAACAGTGACGATTCGGCAACTATATGCGAGAATTGACGTGCGAACCCTCTCTCTCACCGGAAATCTGCAAGCTGGACGACTTACTCTTTGAATATTCGAATCGCCTAGATCTAAGTGGCACTCGTCCATTGCCTTGGAATTGGAGTCGTCGCGTGGTTGATGAGCCAACGTCCTCGACAACACGTGCAGAGAACACAACATCCATTGATTTTTCCTTTGTGCTTGTGCACCAGGAGGGAATGGTTACACCAATGTACCGCGTTCCGGTTTCACTTGTACTGTACCTCAATCTGGCCATTTCGTTGTTCCAAACCAAGGCTTTTATAACTAGACTACCTAAAAACAATCTACCCTAACTTGTACTAGGCTGACATTAGGATGACAAGTGTGTGAGCAAGGGGTGGATCGGGCAAGGAAGGTCTTGAGCATGGGAACTGAGAGGCACTGGGCCATTCCAGGCCCAGCATGTGTGACATCCTTACAATGGTAAAGAAAGATGAACAAGTAATGGCAGCCAGTAGCACGGCAATGTGGTGAAGTGCAAGCCAAAAGGGGAGAGGGGGTGGTGGCAGAAGTGGATGAGTAAACTTGAGGGCACACACTGGGAGCTTTGAGGAGCAGACAAGTTCATACATTAGAAAAAATCAACTTTTCTTATTACATCTTATTACATCTTATTCCTCTTATTTTGGGGGTAAGAAAGGAATAAGTGGAAATAAGACAAGTTTTTTTT
>Ga0137397_10002879_pt1 | contig 11989 bp, 15 predicted proteins | sample czorhiz116metaG_FD_106658 | JGI IMG/M metagenome (GOLD analysis project Ga0137397, IMG submission 106658) | Vadose zone soil microbial communities from Angelo Coast Range Reserve, California, USA - czorhiz1.16 metaG | ecosystem: Environmental > Terrestrial > Soil > Vadose zone | place: USA... | reverse complement strand
GGGCGATTGACAGGCTCTCTTTTTCCCATAACGGGTAAGTGTCCCACTGATCCGTGAGTGGGACTCGGAGCCATACTTACACCAAATGGCACCTGCCATGAGACGCGCTCTGCTTGGCAAGGCCCTTGTTCGCATTTCGTAATAACTGCTCTAGTACGGTACAGTACCACATTGTAGTCATCACTTTCTGTATTCCCTTTACCATTCTCGTATTTGGGAAGCTCAAGCTCACTTGTTCATTCTTATAGAGGTGGATTCTCTGAATCTCAGTCCAGTACATGACGTGATGAGGAAATTAATTCAACACTGTGCCTGGTCCGTAACAGCAACACAGTTTGACAACTGTCAATACAGTGGGCTAGAGAAGTACTACAGTATACCCAATGAACAACAGACATTATTCGCGCGACGGATCGGACATGTACGACAGATAAGTTAGAGTGCCGACACGTGAATGGCGATACGGAGTGGCTTGTGAATGGTCGGAATCGAGGTCCAGGTCGAAGACGGAGGACTCGGTTTTACGAGAAGACTCATTAGATGTGAGTGACAAATCGGGTCCAGAAGAGGGGGGGAGGGATCAGGAGGCCCTCGTCGGTGGTAAAGGCATAGGAGGCGACCATACGAGTCCCAAGCGTTTCACGTGTCGATGTCGCTTTCGGGTGTTTTGCGACTGTATTCCAGCCCTCACTTTTCTCCTCGTTTGAATGTAACCTCGACTAATGTATATATGTTTCCACGAAACTTGGTCGCAAGTGGCCCATGCACAAGTTGCATGCTACTACATTTGGAAAAGGAAAAGGAAACCCCCTTATCGCGTTGCCACGGGGTTAACTCGAACACCGAAGGTCCTTAGAGGCATCATCCATCAGGCCTATTATCATCCGCAAAAACAATGCTCCGCTATCGAGGGTCAGGCCGGTCAGGTTTCACAACTGGAACTCGCAAAAAAAGTTCTCGCAGCGGTCCTATCACACGCCTCCACGCGACCGGAATCAAAAGTCAGACGTCCCATTCTGTCGTCATCCCACAAGTTGAGTCTTATAAGTAACCCTTAAAGTTAAAGCATCCACATCCATCATCAGCACTCGGCGCTAGAAGCGATTGGACCCCCCGTGTTATACCTCATAGGCCTCATCACTCATCACCGAGACATCAGTATCGAACCCGCAGGCATCAGACGGCACTTTTGGAAGCTGCCCGGCCCCCTCTGCGCAGCATTCAATTCATGCTTGCCGTCCGCGGAATCGCCGCCGCTCTCGAACCTCTTTGAACGCGACTGACCTTTCGACAACTGGCCGCTTTTCTGCCCGCCTCGATATCCTGCCTTCACAGATCATCATGCATCAGGCATCATGCATCACATCAACGATTACATACTATGTCAGCACCTACAACCAACTATCTCACCACGCATTTGGGAATCTCACTTAAAAAATACTTGGAATGAGTTAATATAGTCAAATGCAAATGCAATCTTTTTGGTGAGGTGCGAGAGGAGGAAGCGAGATATTTGGGGTGGTCGGTTGAAGGTGCATGGTCGGTTGTAGGTTGCCCCGGATTCAGATCAGAATTCCGCCACGTGGAAAGCCGCGAGTGATCATGTGCGCGTGTTAAGATCCGTGGATTGGATGTCCCCTGTTGTGGCATATAAAACCACCGTGAAATAGATAGATTTAGCATCTCTAACCCATCACTCTACCTCTCTGCCTCAGAGTCGCTTGATATGGCCCTCTTAGAGTACCCACTTCGTTTCGTTCAGAGTGTCCACCCCGCTTTTTTCGTCGCGGTTGTCCCCGCAGTTGCCATACTAGTGCACTTCATCCCGTGGCTCGTTGACCCCCATGGTTTGCGGTCATTCCCTGGCCCTTGGATCGCCCGCTTTTCCGACCTGTGGTTAGGTCGCGTTGCTCAGCAAGGACACCGTTCAGAAGTTGTCCATCGGATGCACGAGAAGTATGGTGAGCACGACCAACATGTCCCCTCTCCTCCCAATCCAGTCCAACATTTGCCCCTAAGGGTCATTCGTCCGCATCGCCCCAAACCACCTCTCCATTTCCGATCCCGCAGCGCTCCAAATCGTTTACGCGCACGGCAATGGCTCGTTGAAGTCAAACTTTTACGACGCTTTCGTTTCCATCACGCGTGGCCTGTTCAACACCCGGGACCGCGTCGCGCACACGCGCAAGCGCAAGATCGTCTCCCACATATTCTCTCAGAAAAGCGTCCTGGAATTCGAGCCCTACGTCAAAGATTACGTGCGTTCGCTGACACAACAGTGGGATCGGCTCTGCGCTGGCGGTGCCAAGGGCAAGCGTGGCGACGACGGAGAAGGTGGATGGAGAGGCCGTGACGGACGGGTTTGGTTTGACTGCTTACCCTGTGCGCAAAAACCCTTCATCCTAAATCCACCTGTGTTGATCCGCGGTTACAGGGTTCAATTACCTTGCCTTTGACATCATCGGTGAGTCTTCCATCGCTGACTTCCCATGACCGTCATTACTAATGCTGCGTTTGAAGGCGACCTCGCGTTCGGGAGTCCTTTCGGTATGATCGCAGCTGCCAAAGATTCCGCCCCAGTTGCAAAGTCCCATGAACAAGGACTCTCCACTTACGGCCAGGATGTCAGCAAAATCGAGACAATTGCCATCCCAGCCATCAAGATTCTGAATGACCGTGGAGAGTACTCGGCTTCAATGGGTGTACTTCCTCCATGGCTCCGTCCAATCGTCAAACGTTATATCCCTTGGTATAGCAGAGGTTCTGATGCGGTGAAGAATCTTGCTGGCCTTGCTGTAGCCGCCGTAGCGAAACGCTTGGCCTCACCCGCTTACCGATCCGACGTATTGAGTAAGCTGCAGGATGGCAAGGACGAGGATGGTAACCCCATGGGGAGGGAAGAGCTGACAGCCGAGGCGCTGACACAGCTTATTGCTGGAAGCGACACCACTTCAAAGTACGTTCGCCTGCGAGAGTCGTGTGAAATTAATCCTCTGACGTGACGATTAGTTCGTCGTGCGCGATCACGTACTATCTCGCTGCCAACCCGGACGCCCAGAGGAAGTTGCAAAAGGAATTGGACGAGGCGCTGGAGAACGAAGATGATTCGGCGACGTCCTTCGAGGGTGTCAAGAACCTTCCTTATCTCAATGCTGTCATCAATGAGGCACTTCGTTTACACTCCACCTCGGGGATCGGCTTGCCTAGGCTTGTCCCCGAGGGAGGGCTGACGATCCAGGGACACTTTTTCAAGGAAGGGACGGTTCTGAGTGTACCGACCTATACGATTCACAGAGACCGGGAGGTGTGGGGTAATGATGTGACGGCTTATCGGCCAGAAAGATGTTTTGAGATGGACAACGATGCGATTCAGAGGACGTTTAATCCATTTTCGTACGGTCCTCGGTGCGTATTGCTCAAGGGATGGTGGCTCGTGTGAGATGATAAACCTTGTTACAGGGGTTGTGTCGGGCGAAATCTTGCCGTCCTGGAACTGTTAATCATCGTTTCCTCGATATTCCATCGCTTCGAGATTGTATTGGAACACCCCGACGAGACGGTACGTTCATTAGGCTCTTGAACTTGTTCGTCTCGTTTGTTGACATGTTACTTATCTACTGCAGCTGGAAACAAGGGAAGGCTTTTTGAGGAAACCATTGCGGTGTGCCGTGGGAATGAGGAGGCGAGCGGCGTAGGAGGGCGCATCCAATTGGTTGATTGTATGCGCAGAGCAGTGTGTATTAATAACACCATCTCTAGTTGGGGCTGTAACTCTGTCAGGTGTCGCTCCAATTCGATCCCGTCTTTCCTTGCATTTGAAAATGCATTGCATTGCAGCAGACGGGTGACGTGCGTGGGTGGACAGACAATCACTGTGAGAAGGTGCCTCGGCGCATCACAAATGACACGGATCAACCCCTTATCAACTCTTTCCTCTCTCCCTGTCGCGTGAAGTTTTTTGTTACAACTGATCCCCTCACTCTCCCCGTCTATCCCCGCGCGCACTGCGCACACTATGTCCACTGCCCCTTCGCAACGTGCCCAGACGCGTCTGCCATGTCCTCCTCCTCAGGCTCTCTCCTCCCTACGCCATATCCAGCACTAGAGATCAACCCGCGTCCGACTTCCTTGGACATGTCCTCGCCGTCGTCATCGCCATCGTCATCACCACCGCCATCGTCACCCCCCTCGCCCCTGCAGCAGTCATTCCTCACCGGCGGCTTGTCCCCGCCCGCAATCATGGGCTTCATCGGCATCGGCGTCATCGCGCTTGCCATCTTGGCCCTCTGCGCTTGGAGGAAGTTCACGGGCCGGGACATGCCAAGCTTCATACCGAGGCGCTACTTCAATTCTCGCGCCGTCTCGCGACGACAAGGTGGGCAGCAGCAGGAGCAGGATCAGGAGCAGCAGCGCCAACGCCAGCGCGGCGATGGTTGTTGTGGGTCGAAGGAGAAACCTGTCTTGTTCGAGGCGTGGACCGTGCGGCGTACGATGGACGTCACAAAGTGGGAAGAGTCCGTGGTGAGTGGGGGAGGGAGGGCGCTTTTCGCTGTGTGTTTTGCTTGGCTGACTGCGGACTTCCGCTGCGTGCCTGCGCCACCCACGGCCGACGCCTTTATTTGGCTTCTTTTTTCTTATTGTAGCCGATTTCTGCGACGCTCTTCACGGAGGGGGTAGAGAGCGAGTGTCGGGGTATGGTTGAGAAGGCTGCCACGCTGAGGGCTGGCGAAGATGACGACGATGACGACGGCGATGAAGGCGTGGAGAACGAGAACGAGAAGCAACCTGCGCGCGAGGAGGGCGCAGAGAGCCGGTTGCGGGTTGCCGTCCTCCTACAGATGCCTTCACTGAATCGCGCAGAGACTCATAACAAGGATAACGAGGATGCGCGAGGATGCTCTGTCCGGGGTGAGTTGGCCATTGGGCTGATGGAGGTGCCATGGACTAGTGAAGATCACCATTCGCAGAACGGCACGACGACGCCGTCACTATGATACTTGCATTACTGAGGGTTTCTGTTGGAAGTTTCTTAAACACCCTTGTGTACTGTATCTTCTATCGATATAACCGCGGATTGCAGGGTTCCCTTATACACGGCCTCGATACTACTACAGTATCCCGGGTGAGAATCGAGATAATAGTACACACAACAATCGTGGACACAAACATGTGGAAACTTTGACAACATCGTGACCGCAAAAAGTCGCATTAATCAAACGCGAGACGGCGGAAAAGAAACGGACGCGAACCCTCAGCCTTCCCGGAACGGCGGGTGGTGGTAGATCCCGATGGCATAGTCCCTGCGCCGCCAGTTCTCGCCCATGCTCGACACCTGGGAAATCGCGGATCGACGCCGATTCGGCGCGTCCGCGTAGGGCATCGCGATAACGAACGACATTCTAACACCGCTAATAAGCGCAGCAGGTGCTTCTGTGCCGGGGCCATCGGGCTGCCGTTGCTGTTGCTGCGCTTCTGGAGGCGACGGCGACGGTGACGCTGGCTGTTGCTGCTGCTGCTGCTGCGGTTGGAGCGACGGAACAGGCCTGCGACGGAAAGGGTTACGGAGCCAAGGGAGGCGCGACCGCGTTCGCGTTGAGATGGTGGTTATCGCTTGTCTGGATGATGTCGTGTGGTCGACGTCGACCGACAGCGGCTTAAGCACCGACTAACGTTAGGAGGATGCTAGGGCGACACCGCAAAGGGAATAATGACTGCGGGGGTGGGACCTACTCTGACGTTTTCCCACTCCCAGTGACTTGGTTCGTCCTGGATCCACACCTCCCAGAGCTTCGGCACGCCCCCGTACCCGTACCCGTACGAGCGCCCATTCTCGTCAAACTCGGGGAGCGCGCCGGCTTGCAAGGCGCGACGGCGGCGCTGATACTGCCAGAGGAAGCAGAGGAGTAGGAAAGCGGAGAAGAGGGCGACGAATATGACGAGGAAGCCGAAGAGGAGCGTCGCCGATGGTGGGGTGCTGCCCGATCCGGTGGACGTTGGGGTCGCTGCCGTCGTGGTGATGGGGCTGGGGGTGGCGGCGGTGGCGGTGGCATCGGCGTCGTTGCCACCTTGGGGAAACGGTGGGGGCGACATGGCGGCTTGGGAGCTGATGCCGCGGGTGTGGAGGAAACCGGGGGATACGAGCGCTGCCTGAACATCACCCTTCTAAATCAAGATCAAGAAACGAAGAATAACCGAGTCTTTCCGCTCCGCTTGAAGCGCCCTTCAATGCTGCCTTGACGAGGCTTTCATACTACTGTAGTATCCTCTCTACGAGTGCCGCGCTGAACACCGTTTGCCGGCTTCGCAAGTCGCAGTAAGTCCACTGTTTATCGACGTTTATCGTTTATCTGTTGTTTATCGTGTAGGTGTTCCCTTGGGATCGGCGTCCTCTTGCATATCTCCCACTGCCACATATACCAGGGTACCGCCCACTCCTGCGATGACTGAAGCAGTACTAGTCGTCCGTCCTCGCCATAGCCACTCTACAAATCAACCAGCGATCATTGGACAAGTCTCTCTGGCTACCTCGTGGCCGACAAATCCGCGAAGAAGCGACTGCGAGAGGATCCGTTCAATAGAGTCCGACTTGACTCGCCCCGGAAGAATCTCGGACATGACCTGCTCGGTTGGCCGCGCGCGTGATACGAAAACACGGACCTGGTCGTTGGCAAGGTGCCCAACGAACTCTGACGGATCCGACCCCCTTTGTCCTGAACTAAATCCACTGGGCTGTGACCGATCCACAATACGACTTTTGGCGTCGGTTTCTCTGCAAGGGATTCCTTAACTTCGCGTCGCGTCACGCATCCCGATACATGTTTCCCGCTTTTACTTTCTCCACAAACCGGTACCTACTGTCTCGCCAGAGCTTGCCATGACATACTCCGTTATCTGGACGTTCGCACGGACAAGGCCAAAATGATGAACCTTAAGATGGGATGGAAGGCTTCCATCACATATGACCCTATTCGCCCGGAACCTGAACAGTCCCGTATTTAAGACTTCCGTGACTTTCGCAAGATGTCAGGACTGAAGTAGATCATCGCGAGAACTCCACTCCACTCCTTGATAACATGGAGAGGTGCGTGCCGCATGGGGTTTCGGAACATTGACGGCCCGCCCCATCCCACATGCATGCAAAATATGGACAACATGTCGAGATCGTGCAGTCTCTAATCGTTCATAAACTGACGACAAATGGCATCGCGCCAACGAGGCCAAGAAATCCCAAGAGTGCTTATTGGAGCACGGAGCCAGATGCGGATCACCAGAGCGATCTGGACCAGACTCCACTTCGTGACTTCGTCATTCCCATCGAAACGTTCTCGACGGATGCCGCCAAGATGTTACACTCGGTGGGACCCGAAATAGATGCACGGTCCGACTCGGATGGGGCAATGACTCCGCTGCTCCCCGCGGTGCGAAGAGGAGAACCAGAGGTCGTAAGCCTGTTACTCGGGCAACGGCGGCGATGCGGACGTGCAGGGACAACGGTCACCAGGCCGCGTCGTACCTAGTGTGTCAAGTGCTGCTGGACCCTGGTAAAAAGCTCCACAACCTGGAGGTGGTGCCTCTAGCGTGTGGTGCTCTTACTTGGGTCTGGTGCGTATCCACTGTCAGATGCGCATGACCAAGAAGGCGAAATACCTTTCCAGTTAGCACCGAAGCCATGGCACGTCACGCGATTTGTTCACAAGAACGCATAGTGGGCGGGGTATCAGTGACCATTCGTATATTCTACAACAACAATCCACATAAATGTATATGTCACTCGATCTGTACCACTCTGGCGTCCATCAGCTGACTTGTTAGAACACTGTTTCCTATTTTTATGCAATCAGCGTGTCATCGAAGCACCCAGGCATTGGAATATGACATCGCGTGAAACAGCAGAAACCCAAACAGCCATTTTTCACTGTCCGAACACACTACGATGGTGTGTATGTTGGAGAGTGTCGATCGCGATTCGCATCCCAACGCTGTCGCTCGGGGATAATCAAGATGGAAGAGTCGGGGTGTACGGTCACCATGTCATGTCTGAAAAAAACCAGACAATCAGTATCCAGCCAGTTCTGATAATCACAGCACGCACCATTCGCGATCCTGTCCTTCCGGACGACATTCATGAGGCCCAGGGCATGTTTCTCCAGCATTTCGACGTATGGCTTCAATGAGGTCTTTTCCCAATCTGGGACGCAAAAGCCATCGTCAGGGCGCTCCGCCTGCGGATTGCGGGCAAAAGTGGGGACGGACCTGAGTGCTCTTCCCCAGAAGATTCAGCTGTCGTCGCGTCGAGCTCTCGTAAGAGCAGGCCAACAGTCGGGACAAGCTCGGGGTCAAACTCGTCTATCCTTTCCGGATCAACGGGAACGCAAATACGTCCCGTCTTGGGATGCACGCAAAATGGCGCTTTCAGCAAGTGATTCCGATGCTTCGACACTTCCGCGTCGATCCGGGGATAGGTGTACTGAAGGATAATGTCTTCCATCGCGTGCGTCATCGGTGCCTTTCCAACAGACCATTCGACGTCAGTCAAAAGTCGACAATCATAAGCTCGATGAGACTGACTCTCTCATCCCGGGAGTAAGACGCCAGGACCTCCGCCTTAAAATCAGACCATTTGTCATCTGAAGAGCGATCCTCTAAACGAGCCCATTTCTTTTCGAGGTTCTTGACGATCTTGGCATCTGGGATCAGTTGAAGAAGTTCTCTCCACTTGTCCTCTTTCTTGAAGCACTCCTGGTCCAGCAAAACAAGGTCTCCGAAAGGCTCGACAAGTTGCTCAACTGCTTGTCTGATGTCGAGAAAAATTAGCATTGCCCACATGCGCTCGACAGAAAAAAAGTTCCTCACTGGATCGACGGAGGGAGGTCCCCCGACCGACCCTTAATGATAGGACGGACATTGACCTTCTTGTGCATCTCTTTGCCACCTTGCACGACTGTGAGGAAGTTGACGAGGGATCTCCGTTGATCATCCGTCAACGCCATCGCTTCTCGGTCCGATACCCACAGATGAATTCCGCGGCGACCCGAGTACACCCAGAGCAGGTGCTCGTAGCCAAACTGCTGCCGTATGGCAGAGTCGAGCACACGGACCGCAGCGCCGATGAAGCCCCAGCAACGTTTGCAGATGTCCGCACCAGAACAGCATGTTCGAATGCTATCGTAGTCCGTCATGTCGATGTCAAATACGAGCTCCCTTTGAACGGGAGTAAATGCACCCGGCCGCACGGTTTTTTTGTCCCGAGGCTTTTGAAAAAAACCAAAAAAATGCCCCTATCAGGGACAGAAATCCCAAGCGCGACGGAGGGTTTTAGACACACGCACCCGTGCCGTGTAAATGGGACCGATCTCGAAGCGGGTCGGGTTCAGCGTGCACGTCTGCCTCTTGAATTCGTCTGCGGTCGTGAACGAGTTGTAACGCAGGTACACGTCGTTTTGGAGCGTGAACGAGATCTCGCGGTGTGTGAAGAGCCGGCTGGGAACGTGCTCGTGGTTCAGCCACTTGAAGATCGATTTGAAGGGGTAAAGCCGACGATAGAAGGCGAGCATGAGCTCCGGAGTTGGAGTCTCTGTCTCAGCTGCGGAAGGCATGGTAGCCTCGGCGTGTGTGTGCTCTCCTTGACCTTTCTTTCGGGACGCGGAAGCTTGCGGAAGAGTGAAGGCGAGGGGACTCGCTCGGACCACGACGCGACCTGTCACGCGTGACGGACGCGCGTTGGCGACGATCGTCGCTTTCGTCATGATCAGTTCTTTCGTTCCGGATGGTCCGATTTCTCGATCCTCGTTTCAAGGGAGCGTCTAACGAACACTCTTTCTTTCACCCACAACGGTTTGTTTTCCCTAAAGCAGTCGGGGCCCGATGGTCGCGAACGAATTTGTCTGATTTAACACTGCGGGCACTTTACTACAACTGAATGTAATTCAATTCAGTTTGAAAAATGCTGGCAATCTGATTGACCAGGTTCTGACAACTGAATTGAATTACATTGTAAAATGCCCACACCACCGACTGCATCATCTTTGTTGATCTGTTATCCCGAACACTCTCATCACGATGGACCTCCGCGGGTCGCCAATCTTAAATTTTGTTGGCAGCCGATCTTACGAACTTGTCTCATCTCTGAGCTAATAACTCATCAGCAGAAGAACCCTGGATTTGGAATGCTCCACTTATCCAGTTGGCGAGTTCCGGAATTGCCCTGACTCGGACCACCTAGTTGGCAAAGTGGCCATTTGATATTCTTCCTTTCCAGGCACCCCGCACCCGCACTTCAAGAAACAACTGATATGAAAAACATATGAAGGCCCTATGGTCGGCCCCATACTTCCTTTAGATAAGGGAATGTATCAACTGGTTTACGGCGAAAATCACCCTATATTCTTTCCCAGCATAGTGTTTTGGCCGCTGGGAACAGAATTGAAGATTTTGCTGTGATCAAATCCCTGTTGTATTCTGATACAGTAAGAAAGAATAATATAGGTCAATGGGAATACCCTGTTTCACCTAGAGAGGGACAATGTAAGCGACATTCATATCTTCATTTACTGTATGTGCCACGGCGTCCCGAGGCCTCCTCAGGCTTGTTTCGACACTATCGCCGCATGTTTCTGCTACATTTCTTGAGAAAGCACGCACCGTCATTTTTCTGCGCTCATGGAAGTCTCCCATCAGGGAAGCGTGCTCAAATCGCTCGCTCGACCGAGGACGTGCTGTTTTAGGACTGCCCCCGAGAGTGGGTGGGTTCCTATCCCCACCAATCCCCACATCGCACCTTATGACTTCCTTACTTGATGATGATGGCAACGTACCCCCATTAGCCGACATCCCAACCTTGTCCAGGGCGACGCAAGTGCGATTATGTCCGCCCTTGGAAGGTTCTTCCGAGGCCCGATCTGGAACTCTTGACCTTGTCACTGGCAGTCTGCTGCCGCGCAAGCGCCGCTCAAACCTGCGATCCGTAATCATAGATCACAAATGGTTGTGGACACACCACGCACGGACTTTGTCACTTTGAACGATCTCCCGAGGGAGGACAACGTTGCTTGCTGAGAGCTCGGTGGGTGGGATCCATGACCGAAACCTCTATCGTTTCATTTGTCCGATTATGGCGACACGTACAGTGTTTGCACCTAGCACCGGACGAGAGCCCGGCCCCGAGCCTCCAACCCTGGTAGATCAGTGCGTTGCATGGGCTGGTTCATTTTCTAACCGTCGCCTCACTTCTCATGGGCCATTCGATTTTGGAAACCGATGTTGGCACTTTTTTTCATCTCGCTACCCGTGACCGGAACGAAACCCCGGAAATCCCAGGCCCAAAACCCAAGGTGGGGTGCTGACCTACCAATCGAGGTCGATCTGGTCGGCTCGTCCTTGTCTGGCCTCGTTGTGGAACGAGCAAAAGCGCGTACACGTGTACAGTACGCACGCGGCACACGGGAAAGGAATGGGCGGGGGCTGCGAACACTCCAAATCGAAAGAAAAAATGCGTTGGCGTATTGGTCGAGAGTCAGGAAGTATAGTCATCGAAATGGCAGAAGGAGATCAAAGGTGGCGCAGCACCTCCCCCCTATGGAGAAATGGAGAATTAAGTTCGAAGTCACTGTGCTGTCCATTTCGCAATTCGCAAACAAGGTTGCGCACCCCCTAAACTACGCATCCCCACCCCTCGTAGGCATCGTTCCCCGAAACCCCTGGCCCCGAAAACATCAACCACTAGGTGTCGTGTGCCTGTCTGAGTTGATGGGGACGATTCCGAGTTCCTGTGATCAGACAGTCCAGCTTCCGTGTTGCGCCGTGTGACGTGGCGCATCGTCGTGCTGCAACGCCTCAACATCGGTTCCCCGGTCCCGCATCCGCGCAGGTACGTGTAAAACGTGCTGCGGTGGCAATTTGCGAGGGACGAGGGTCAAAGGGGCGTGGGTGGGGGTGGGAGGCAACTACAGCTTCCGAGATCTGCGTATGCCCCCCCCCCCCCCCCCCCCCT